>Ga0079224_100005941_pt1 | contig 16101 bp, 15 predicted proteins | sample Stecom2015_FD_80414 | JGI IMG/M metagenome (GOLD analysis project Ga0079224, IMG submission 80414) | Agricultural soil microbial communities from Utah to study Nitrogen management - Steer compost 2015 | ecosystem: Environmental > Terrestrial > Soil > Agricultural land | place: USA: Utah...
CCATCGAAGATAAACAGGAACCTAGCTTTGTAGAAACGCTACCAATTGATCAAGTAGTTTCTTGCGATAATATACCCGACCCAGTAATACTGACAGCTATAGATAATTGTGATGACACAGTTAATGTCGAATTTGAAGAAAAAACAACCACCGATGGATGCAGTAGCACCCTAGAGCGTATATGGACGGCAACAGATTGCGCTGGAAATATCACCAATCATACTCAAATTATTACGATCGAAGATAAACAGGCACCAGTTCTAGCTGCTACTAGCATTGGTTATTTAGAAAACATCAGTGTGAGCTGTGGAGAAATTCCAGAGCCACCTATTTTAGCCTTTGAAGACAACTGCACCTTGGATTTAAGCATTCATTACAGTGAAATAGATAGTGCCATGGACCCAGATGGAGGTTATCAAATCACACGTCTCTGGAAAGTTTCAGACCAATGTAACAATACTGCGCAGTTTACTCAGCTAATCAACATCATCCCAAATGGTGAACTAAAGTTCAATCAACAGCCAGAGGATCTAACGGTAAATTGCGGAAGTATTCCAGAACCAGGAATTATATCAGCCACCAATGGGTGTGAAATCGATGTGCCCGTAACCTTTACCGAGACTCTAACTGGAACCCAATGCAGCCCAATTATCGAGCGCCAATGGACAGCCACTGATAGTTATGGAAACAGCATTACGCACCTGCAAACAATTAAAATTGAAGATATACAAGCTCCAGTTTTTGTAGAACCACTACCAGAGGATCAAACCTTATACTGCAGCATATTACCAGAGCCTATAACACTTACTGCAGTGGATCAATGCGATAGTAATCTAGTTGTGGAAATGGAAGAAATCACTACTACGGAAGGTTGTAAACAAATCACCACTAGAACATGGAACGTATCGGATTGCGCTGGGAACTCCACCTCTCATACCCAGACTATTGCACTTATTGTAGACCAAGAAGCTCCTACCCTTACTACTTCTTCTATGGAGCTATTCAAAGAAGAAATCACAATAAGCTGTGCGAACATTCCAGAGGCACCTCAACTAGAATTTCAGGACCATTGTAGCCAAGAGGTCACCGTAATATTTGAAGAAACATCGAGTTATGTCAACGACCAAAGCGACTACGAAATTCAACGTGTTTGGGAGGTAACTGACCCGTGTGATAACCAAGCTACCTTTACACAAATCATCAAGGTCAACCAACATAATACTCAACAAGACTTAGTGGAGATTATGCTATGTCAAAGAGATGCCGTTTATGATTTAAACGATCTACTACCACCAGGTAGTAATTTTGGAGGTACGTGGACTCTTGCCACACAAGACGACTATCTAAGCGGCAATTTCTTTGACCCTAACTCAGCCGAATTAGGAGCTTATACAGCCTATTATACACTCGAGGATTCATGTACGCCTCAAACCATTGTCACCATAACAGTACATGATGATTGCGTGGTACTACCCTGTGATTCTTCACAAAGCATTTCCATCTCCAAGGCTATTACACCCAATGGAGATCAGTACAATGAATACTTCACTGTAAGTGGACTAGAAGATTGCGGTTTTAAACTAGAGCTTCAAATATTCAATCGCTGGGGACATAAGATCTTTGAGTCCATGGATTATCAAAACAATTGGAATGCCTTTAGCAACACTAGCAACAGCCAGTTTATGCCTGCGGGCACCTATTACTATATACTCACTGTAGTGGATAGCGGATATGACCCCATTAAGGGATATGTTTATGTAGGAACCACTGCCAAATAACTAAAAATGAAAACACTTTACACCTTACCACTACTTATTTTGTTATTGTGGAACATGGATATCCATGCACAACAACTTCCGCAATTCACCCAATACATGTACAACACCATTTCCATCAACCCGGCCTATGCAGGCAGCCGAGACGCATTAAGTCTAGTTGCACTTCACAGAAGCCAATGGAATGGATTTGACGGAGGTCCTAAAACATTAACCCTTTCGATGAACACTCCTCTTAGAAACGAAAAAATAGGATTGGGATTTTCTTTCATTAGAGACCAACTCGGTTATGAACGTTTCAATTACCTATACGGTGATTTCTCCTACACCGTGCACACGGGTATTAACACTCAGCTTGCCTTTGGCCTTAAAGCAGGCTTTACCCAGTATGCTCTGGATGAAGATCTGTTGACAGACCCTTCGGTTATTAACGACCCCTATTTCAATGATTTTTCTAACCATTGGACACCAAATTTAGGTGCAGGAATCTATTGGCATTCAGACAAATGGTATATAGGAGCGTCTATACCAAGACTTTTCACAAATGATTTAAACAGGCAAGATGATTACAAGGCAGCAGAGCGCGTAAGCTACTATTTTACTGGAGGCTATGTGTTTACCTTAAGTCAGAACATCAAGTTTAAACCAGCTTTTATGGTCAAAACCACCAAAGGGAGTCCGGTTTCTTATGATCTTTCAGGAAATTTTCTTTTCTACGAGCGCATGTGGTTAGGCGCGTCTTATAGAGTGGATGATGCTTACGCATTTTTAGTTGATTTTCAAGTCAGCCCACAACTTCGAATAGGCTACACCTACGAACAACCTAACTCAGACATTCGTCCCTATAACTCAGGCACCCATGAGATATTACTAATGTTTGAGCTACGTTTTAAAAATTCAAAATATAAATCCCCACGATATTTCTAATACCAACAACGATGAAAGCACATACATTATTTCTTATAATACTCGTATATGTTGGGGCTTTAAGCGGCCTACAAGCACAACATGGAAAACAACAAAGGGCTGACGTCTTATTCACGAATTTCTCTTTTGTAAAAGCCGCTGATATTTACAAAGAACTTATCGAGGCCCAATACAATGAAAAATATGCACATCGTAGGCTTGCAGATTGCTACCTCATGCTTCGAGATCCTGAAAAAGCAGTAAAACATTACAGACAAGTAATCGATCAGCAGAATGTGGCAAACGAAGTATATTATAATTATGCGGTTGCACTTCGCTATCTTGGAGACTATGAGGGCTCTGAAAAATGGGCTAAACACTATAAAAAACAAGGTGGTGATGCCAAATTAGTCCGAGCATTAAAAAAAGACCAATCCACCTATCTACCTAACGAGCCTATCTTTCGATTAAAAGAAAGTAATTTTAATACCCCAAATAGTGATTTTGGTGCATTTAAACATGGAGACCTAGTATACTTTGTATCCTCTAAAGAGCGCGATGGTGTTTCTCAAAAAACCTATTCCTGGAACGAACAACCATTTTTGGATATGTTTACCATTAATTTAGCTACAAATGACAGTATACCAACTGCTGTAGCTGGAGAAATCAATTCGAGGTATCACGAGGGGCCAATGACTATTAGTCGTGATGGAAAGACCATGTACTTTTCTCGAAATAATTATTACCACAAAACGAAAACCAAGGATAAAGAAGGCGTAAACCACCTTCAGATTTACAAAGCAAAGTACCTTAATGGCCAATGGACGAACATTCAAGACCTGCCTTTTAACAACGACAATTATTCTGTGTCCCATCCAGCCCTAAGCCCTGATGGCAAGACACTCTATTTTGCAAGTGACATGCCAGGAGGCTTTGGAAAGAGTGATTTATACAGCGTTAGTATCCATGATAGTGGCAGCTATGGTGAGGTAGAAAACCTTGGACCGATAATCAACACAGAAGGAGAAGAACTCTTTCCTTTTGTCAATGCAGAAGGCAACCTATTTTTCTCCTCCGATGGTCATCCTGGCCACGGATTACTCGATGTTTTTGGAACCTTAAAGAATGATAAAGGTGTACTAGTGGAAGTGACCAATTTAAAAAGTCCAATCAATAGTAACAGAGACGATTTTTCTTTTTTTATGGCCGAAGATGGCCTAAGCGGTTATATAGCCTCCAACCGTAAGGATAAAATTGGAAATGATGATATCTATGAATTTGAAACCATTCTTCCACTACTGCTCAAAGGGATAGTTACGGATTCTATCAATGGAAATCCAATTGCAAATGCAAAGTTAGTTCTGACTAAGCAAGATGGTACCCCAATCGCGGATCTCACCACAGATGTCAATGGCTATTATCAGCATAGCATCCAAAGAGAACAATACTATAATTTAGCAGCATCACATCCAAAGTATCAGGATAGGCTTACCCTTTTCAATTCTATGGATATTCCAAGTAAACAAACAGAACTAGTGGTAAACATCAAGCTTGTTCCTGTGCTGGATTTAAAGGTACTTGCGGATCTAAACACCATATACTTTGATTTTGATAGATACAACATCCGACCAGATGCTGCCAAGGAACTTCATAAAATCATCGATCTGTTAACCAACCAATACCCCAATATGACAATTAAGGTCGAATCTCATACTGATTCTAGAGGAAGTAAAAGTTATAATGATCGATTATCGATTGATAGAGCTAATTCCACCTATGAGTACCTGATCTCAAATGGACTCACTAAAGAACGAGTCATTGCACATGATGGCTATGGAGAACATCGGCTAACTAACGGATGTTCAGATGGAGTACATTGTGAAGAACCAGACCATCAACTAAACAGAAGAACCGATTTTACAGTAATTAAAATGGAGTAACACTAAAAAATAATATGGGTTATCGTAGCGGCCTCTTTTAGCGCTTGACAAATATATTAGTAAAATAATATAAGCCATCCTCATTTTGAGAGGCTGCTATGCCCATACTATCAAAATCGCCTTCTATATTTTTCTTGTGTTCTTCGCTTTTTATCCAAGCTTGAACAACCCCTTGTGCGGTCTGAAAACCATAACCTACGTTTTCAGCCACCACTATTGCACCTAGTCCTGTTCCTAGTTGCTTTTCACGAGAACCAAAACCGTGATGGCATACCTCGCCATTTGCGATCATATGAATATTATGACTACTGGCCGTAGTTGCAATAAGTCCTACAGGCTCCAGGGCTTCTAAACCTTGACTAAGACGATATTGATTAATTTGATCATGGATCTGGGTCTCCATTTGAATATAATCAACAGAAGAATCATAAATAACCTCTTCGGTAGCATTTTCATTGGTACAATTGCACAAGCAAAAACATGTAAATAAAGCTACACTCCACGTTTTAATTTTTGATATAGCATTCATAAGCTTCGCTATTTTGCTTTAAGCATTAGCACATTATAAAGGATAATCAAACCCCTTAAAAAACTAAAACTTATTGCATTAAGTCAGCAAAGTGCAAAAAAATTCGATGAAATGCAAATTTGTTAAGGATTTAACCGTTTTAGATCCCAACTATAGTGGTCATTTAATTTAAATAAAAGACGATCGTGCAGTCGATTTGGTCTTCCTTGCCAAAACTCTACGCTATGTGGTTCAACGGTAAACCCACCCCAATATGTTGGCCGTGGAATCTCTTTGCCATGATACTCTTGTTCAAGGTTCTTTAATTTATCCTCGAGAATTTCCCTAGACTCTAAAGGCTCACTTTGATTCGAGGCTATAGCTCCTAATTGACTTCCTCTGGGTCTGGATTCAAAATAGCCATCGGAGAGGTTTTCGGCGAGTTTATGCGCGGTCCCCTTTATGATCACCTGCCGCTCCATAGCGGGCCAAAAAAACGAAAGACACACATGTGGGTTTGCCGCTATGGCTTTTCCCTTTTCGCTATTATAGTTGGTAAAGAACACAAAACCATTTTCATTAAATCGCTTTAACAAAACAACTCGACTTTTTGGAAAACCATCCAAACCAATTGTTGTCAAGGTCATAGCATTCACCTCATCAACAGACCCACTTTGCTCCACCTCATAAAACCAACGTTGAAAAAGGGTAATGGGATCTTCTGGAACATTGCTGTGATCCAATTCACTCTTTTGATATACTTTTCTATAATTACTTAAATCGTTCTCCTTTTCCATACCTAATACTTCATGTTATTTAAATTACAAATTCCTTTCCATCCTCTGCGAGTTCCACTTTATCAAAAACTAATTGAGCCTCGGATCTAAAAAGCTCCAGATCCTTGTAACGCGTAGAATAATGCCCTAAAATTAAGGTATCAACCTTAGCCTTCTCAGCAATGGTGGCGGCTTGTTTAGCCGTTGAATGTCCCGTTTGTAAAGCCATATCATGATGTTGCTCTAAAAAGGTAGATTCATGATATAACAGGTCCACGTTTTCAATCAGTGGTATCACCTGTTCACTATAGGCGGTATCACTGCAAAAGGCGTAAGATTTCGGTGGTGGTGGATCCAAAGTCAATCGCTCATTGGCTATCTGTTCGCCTGATTCCAAAACCACATCCTTTCCTTTTTTAATATTTCGGTAATAACAAGTATCAATATTTAGATTGAGGACCGCATCTATATCGAGCTTTCGCTCTCCAATCTTTTCTTTAAACAAAAACCCGTTGGTATACACCCGGTGTTTCAAAGGAATGGTGTGCACCTCTACCTTATCATCCTCCATAATAAGCTCAGACTCAACGGCGCTTAACTCATGAAAAAGTAGCGGATAATTGGTCCATGCTTGCCCGACCTTTAACATGGTGGTCACTGCCTGCTTTATTCCTTTTGGACCATAAATATGAATCTCAGTTTCCCTACCAAGTAATCTAAAGGTAGAAAGAAGTCCTGGCAATCCAAAGAAATGGTCACCATGGAGATGAGAAATAAAAATATGTTTAATTCTTGAAAACTTAATTTTCTGTCGACGTAATTGCACTTGGGTCCCTTCGCCGCAATCGATCAAAAAAAGGTGTCCTTTGATCTCTAGCACTTGGGCTGTTGGATTGGTAAATGCCCTTGGAGTGGCACTGTAACAACCCAATATTTGCAATTTCATCATTGTGGTAATTTTATACTATAAATTAGAAATCTAGATCTCTTTCTATGTCTTCGATTTCAATGACATCATAAGCCTCCTTTAAGGTAGGCGCTACGCTTAATTCTATATGAACCTTATCAAAGTCCACAGCATTGGCAACCAGTACAAATGACTTGTTAGCTTGCTTATGTTTTCGAGAGAATTCCAAAAACTCCATAAGATCATTGGCGCTTACCTTGGTAAGGGACAGTAAATTCAGAATTAAATGATTCTTCTCCACCCCAGGTAAAGCCTTTTTGAAGTTCTCCAAAAAAGTGTTTAAGGACACCTTTTCTTGAGTAAGTACAGTTATGTTCTCTTGACTATCGATAATCATACCGTTATTGTTTAATTTTTGAAGCTAATAAATAAATCACTGCCATACGAATAGCAACCCCATTTTCCACCTGATTTAAAATAATGGCTTGTTTAGAATCTGCTACGTCGCTGGTTATTTCCACCCCCCTATTGATAGGTCCTGGGTGCATGATCACAATTTCCTTATCCAAGGAATCTAATAGTTTCTTATTCACTCCGAAGAGTTGGGTATATTCCCTTGTGGAGGGAAAATAACTAATGTCCATTCGTTCGTTTTGCACCCGTAACATATTGGCAACGTCACACCATTCGAGCGCCTTTCTTAAGTCCATCTCTACCTCTACTCCTAGAGAGTGGATGTATTTCGGAATCAAGGTTTTTGGTCCACAGACCTTCACCTGAGCACCTTGCATTTGAAGAGCAAAAATATTGGATAGAGCTACTCGGGAGTGCAAAATATCTCCGACGATCACAACTTTTTTACCAGCTACATCACCAAGTTTTTCTCGAATAGAATACGAATCCAACAAAGCTTGGGTGGGATGTTCATGAGCACCGTCTCCAGCATTTACAATACTGGCCTTAATATGTTTGGACAAAAATACTCCAGCACCTGGATTGGGATGACGCATCACCACCATATCCACTTTCATGGAAACAATATTATTGACCGTATCGATTAAGGTTTCTCCTTTTTTTACCGAGGATTGTGCGGCTGAAAAGTTAACCACATCGGCAGAAAGCCTTTTCTCCGCAAGTTCAAAAGAGAGCCTTGTTCTAGTGCTGTTCTCAAAAAACAAATTAGCGATGGTAATATCCCGCAGGGAAGGGACTTTTTTAATGGGACGATTAATAACTTCTTTAAATTGGTCGGCGGTCTCAAAAATCAATTGAATATCCGATTCCTTAATATACTTTATTCCCAATAAGTGATTCACACTTAATTCGCTCATCGTTTAGCTATTTATTTATCAAATATACCTTATCTTCTCCTTCTTGTTCTTTCCACATCACCTTTACTTCTTCTTCGTTGATCGCATCGACCTGTCTCCCTCTATAATCTGGCTGAATAGGTAGATGTCTGCTGAATCGTCTATCGATCAAGGTCAACAATTCAATTTCCTTAGGCCTTCCAAATGATTGAATAGCCGTTAATGCTGCGCGTATACTTCTACCAGTATACAACACATCGTCTATAAAGACCACTTTTTTATCCTCTACTAGAAAATCAATTTTAGTTTTATTGGCCTCTAAAGGCTTTCCGCCTCTTCTGAAATCATCCCTGAAAAAAGTAATATCTAAATACCCCAATTTTAAGGACTTAATATCGTAATGTTCTTGAAGAATTTTTGCCAATCGTTCAGCCACATAAACCCCTCTTGGCTGAATTCCCATCAAGACAGTTTCACTAAAATCCAAATGATTCTCAATGAGTTGACAAGCCAAACGGTGGAGTATGATATCGATCTCTTTTGCGGAAAGTAGAACTTTTTGACTCATATGCTTTTGAAGTAAATGGAATGTAAAATTACATATTTTTATGGAGAAAATCTTCAAGGCAGCGCTTTTGAGTGAAATATTTATGGTTTGCCTTAATGAAAACGTCTTAATGCCTTTATAAGCTACCCAATTCTTATCACTCTACTTCCTTAAAATCATCCTGGTAAAAGTTATTAATCAAGTCTTACAATGTGAGCTCCGATAGCTTTTAAACGACCGTCTATGTTTTGATACCCTCTATCGATTTGTTCGATATTGTGAATCGTTGATGTCCCCTTTGCAGATAAAGCAGCGATGAGTAGTGAAACTCCTGCACGAATATCTGGCGAGGTCATCACAGTAGATTTTAAACTCGATTTAAAGTCATGTCCAATCACAGTGGCGCGATGCGGATCACAAAGGATGATCTTCGCCCCCATATCGATCAGTTTATCGACAAAGAATAGACGGCTTTCAAACATCTTCTGATGAATCAGAACACTACCTCTGGCCTGGGTTGCCACAGTGAGGATAATACTTAATAAATCAGGTGTAAATCCTGGCCATGGCGCGTCAGAGATCGTCAGTACAGAACCATCTATAAAATTCTGAACCTCGTAACCATCCACATGTTCTGGAATGTAAATATCATCACCTCGTTTTTCAACAGTGATTCCAAGTTTTCTAAATACATTTGGAATAACACCAAGATGTGGCCAACCTACATTTTTAATGGTGAGCTCACTTTTGGTCATTGCAGCCATTCCAATCCAACTCCCGATCTCAATCATATCAGGAAGCACGGTGTGATCAGTTCCTCCTAGGCTTTCTACTCCTTCTATGGTTAATAAATTTGACCCTACTCCAGAGATCTTAGCACCCATTTGATTGAGCATGGTGCAAAGTTGTTGAAGGTAAGGTTCACAAGCAGCATTGTATATTGTTGTCGTACCCTCAGCTAGAACAGCAGCCATTACAATGTTTGCAGTACCTGTTACCGAAGCCTCATCCAAAAGCATATAAGTTCCTTTTAGTTTTTTAGCCTCTACGCCATAAAAGTATTCCTCTTTATTATAACGAAATTCAGCACCTAGTTTAATGAAACCTTCAAAATGGGTATCAAGTCTTCTTCGACCAATCTTATCTCCACCAGGCTTTGGGATATAACCTTTCCCAAAACGAGCTAACAAAGGCCCGACTATCATAATGGAACCTCTTAAGCCTTTACCATCTTCCTTAAACTGCTCTGATTGTAAATAGTCTAAATTCAGATTATCCGCCTTAAATGAAAATGAAGAAGTACCGACTTTGCGGATATTCACCCCTAAATTCTCTAGCAGCTTAATCAGTTTATTGACATCAATAATATTTGGAATGTTGTGAATCGTTACCGTTTGATCGGTAAGCAATACAGCACATAAAATTTGAAGTGCTTCATTTTTTGCCCCCTGCGGGGTAATCTCTCCGCTAAGTTTAGCTCCCCCTTCGATCCTGAATGTACCCATAAATATACTATACCGATTTAATATCTTTTCTTTCTTCCCTTACTCTTTCTGGGATTGTTGTTTTGTCTTTGTTTGTTTGCTCTATTTTTTACCAAATCTTTACTCTCAGCTAAATCCTCATCCCATTTTGCTAAGTTAATTTTACCTTCACTAAGCTCGTATAAATGTTCAAAAATAGTTTCATCTTTCACGCTATCCTTATTCCAATTCAGATAACTTTTCTTCATGTGATTAGCAATAGTGAACTTTAAGGCATCCTTTAAGTCACCTTCCTCCCAGCTCACGCAAACATCGATCATCCTTTTGATATTATTACCGTAAAAACGATACTTAGGAAAGTTCTGTGGATAAGGCAGTTTATCTGGTCGCTTTTCCAGCAATTCCCTTGTAGGCTTGGGAAACGGTGAATCTACATCCAATTGAAAATCAGAAATTATAAACAACTGATCCCAAAGCTTGTGTTGAAAATCAGGAACGTCCCTGAGATGCGGGTTTAAATTTCCCATTACACCAATAAGAGCTTGGGCTACTTTATTGCGTTCTTCTCGATCTTCTATGGCTACAACATAGTCGACCATTTTTTGAATATGACGACCGTACTCAGGAATATTAAGCTTTGGCCGCTCACTGTTGTATTCTAAATTATCTATCAAAATAAAATTAAAAATTAATTAGGATGAAGTCATTGCGATACTCGCATTAAACAAATTGCAAAATAAGAAAATTTACGGTTTATCAAAGCGTATTTACAAAGAAATAACACCCTCTACTGCACTGACAGCTTTATATTTATCGATCACAGCTTGTGAACTCTCCATAGTCACTGCAATAGATACACTGGTATAATTTCCTTTGGAGGAAGTTTTGGTATTGACCACCGCACCACTATTATCAAAAAAAGAAATGACCTGTTTGATCTTATCCTCACTACTAGGTACAATAAATTTATACAAATAGAGTGATGGAAATTCTGTAGTATCGTCCAATTGCTCTTTCAATCGCTCGTAAAATGCCTTTTCTTCTTCTGGATTTTTCATTAATTCTTTTCTGAATTTCTCACATTTGTTTCTTTAGTACAAAGATACAGTTTTCAACTACAATTTTTAAAAAACCGCTGCATTTAGTTATTTTTGCCCTTTGAAACGCATCATGGAAGTACACAAAAAGGTAGTCATCACAGGAGGACCAGGAACGGGAAAAACCGCAGTTATCAATCATCTGAAATCTCAGGGATATTTTTGTTTAGCTGAGATTTCAAGGGAAGTCATCCTTGAGGCTCAACAGCAGGGTATAGATCAGTTGTTTTTAACTGACCCTATATTGTTTAGTCAAAAGCTCCTAGAGGGTAGAATTGCGCAATATCAGCAAGTTGAAAAAGTGAGTAAGACCATCTTTTTCGATCGAGGTATCCCAGATACGGTGGCTTATATGGATTATTTCAACACCCAATATCCAGAACATTTTATCCAAGCCTGCCACAATCATCCTTACGACATGATATTTTTACTTCCACCTTGGGAAGAAATATACTGTAGCGATAATGAACGTTATGAGAGTTTCGAGCAAGCCGTAGAAATACACAAAGCACTTAAGGAAACTTACCTCAATTATGGATACACCCCTATTGAGGTCCCATTCGACACGGTAGCAAATAGGGTCAATTATATAAATTCACATCTCAAATAAGGATTTTTTATAAATTCGCAAGTCAAGCACCATCACGATGGAACAACAGAAGGATCCAATAGCAGTTCTACAAGAGTTTTGGGGATATTCGGGTTTTAGACCCCTTCAACAAAAAGCGATAGAGACTGCCTTGCAAAAGCAAGACTGTTTTATTTCCTTCCCTACGGGAGGAGGAAAAACCTTGTGCTATCAAGTCACTTCTATGGCTAGTGAAGGCATCTGTATCGTTGTCTCTCCGCTAATTGCCCTAATTGAAAATCAGGTAGCTGATTTAAAACAGCGAGGCATTAAAACCGCAGCCCTTACTGGCTCTATGAAATACCAAGAAGTCGATACCATTTTGGACAATTGTATTTATGGAAACTTTAAATTTCTTTACCTATCACCTGAGCGATTACAACAGGACTTGGTACAGCAACGCATAAGGGCTATGAATGTCAATTTAATCGCCATTGACGAGGCCCATTGTATTTCACAGTGGGGGAATGATTTTCGACCAAGCTACAGAGATTGTAAAGTCTTGAAGGATCTATTGCCTGGAGTTCCAATGATGGCATTAACTGCCTCGGCTACTCAAAAGGTCTGTGATGAAATCCTTGAAAACCTTCAACTCACAGACCCAGTTCTTATTAAAAAAGATATCCATAGAGCAAACATTGCTTATCATGTTCTTCAGACAATCGATAAAACCGAGAGTCTCTATAAAATATTTCACAAACATCAAGGCAGCGCAATTGTCTATGTGAACACCCGAAAAGCAACCAGGCAAATTTCCGATGCGCTTAGGAAGAATAACATTTCTGCTGATTTTTTTCACGGAGGGCTAGAGAGCTGGGATAAAAATGAAAAACTAAAGCAGTGGTTAAATAATAAAACCAGGGTGATGGTGGCCACCAATGCATTTGGAATGGGCATCGACAAGCCCGATGTACAAACCGTTATTCACTACCATTACCCCAGTACATTAGAGGGGTACTTTCAAGAATCTGGAAGAGCTGGTAGAAACGGCAGCCGCGCCTATGCTGTTATTTTAAGAGGATCAGATGATATTAAACATCTTAAAGGACAGTACTTAGGATCCCTTGCTGATGTGGACTTTATTAAACTGCTATACAATAAGCTCAACAACTATTTTCAAATACCCTACGGAGAGGGTGAACATCAAAATGTGAGTTTAAATTTCAAAGATTTTTGCAACACCTATAAACTCCCTACAGCAAAAACATACAATGGTTTAAAGGTATTAGATCGCCATGCGATTATATCTCTTATAGAAAAGCCAACAAAAAACACCGTTTTACAATTTACTACAAGTCATCACCAACTCTTTAGGTATCTTAACCAGCAACCAGGGTTAGAGAAGATAGTACAAAGTTTACTCAGAACCTATCCAGGTATTTTTGATTATCCAACTACAATTCGTTTGACCAATATGGCAAATAAAACAGGGAGTTCTGAGAAGCAAATTCAGTTTTATCTAGAGCAGTTGGCCAAAGACGATATGTGTCAATACACGGAGAATAACGCGGATACCAATATAAACTTTTTGATCCCTCGCGAGGATGATAAGACCATTAACGTGATCGCAAGAGCCATAGAACACTACAATGAAGTTAAGGTAAGTCAATTACAACACGTGATCGATTACTGCACTAATGATCAGCGGTGTAAGAGTGTTCAACTTCTTGAGTATTTTGATCAAAAGGATCCAAAAGATTGTGGCATCTGTTCGGTTTGCAGTAAAAAGAAACAATACCTTGCCCCCGATATACTAAGTATTGTAAAACAGGAAGTTTTAAAGACACTTGAAAAAAAGCCTCAAACAATACAAGAGCTAGGAACCAACATTACTTTTAAATCAATTTTTGTAAATGAAGCTGTTGCGCAATTATTGGAAGAAAAAGCCATTGTCTTGGATAATGAGCAACACTATTCAATAGCTTAACTTCTATGGCTCATATATACGGCCACTACTATGATCCATAGTGGCCCCCGTAATACTACTTAAACAATTAACCTGGTCATTGAGCCTTAGCACACCTAAAAGTCCAAAAATCAATGCTTCTTTAAAATCGACAATTAAAGGCACTGGAATATGAATTTTAGCTGAACTTAAATCACCAGTACGTTGCATTAGAAATGAGTTATAAGCTCCACCACCAGTGACTAAAACCGAAGTACTGGGTTTAAAAATATTACTTAACTGTAAGGCGATATGCTCCACATAGGTTCGTAGTAAATCGGCCAATTTTAAATTATAAGAGTCTAGAATAGGAAAAACTTCACTTTTAACCCATTCCATACCTAAGGACTTAGGATAAGGTTTTTGATAGAAAGGTAAATTTTGCAATTGCTCTAAAAGCGTACTATCGACCTCTCCACTTGAAGCAATTTCTCCACCTTTGTCATAGTCCAAACCGATGGAAGCCACTAAATGATTCATAACTGTATTTACAGCGCAGATATCAAATGCGATTCTTTGGGAGCCCTCTCTAAAGGACACATTTGCAAACCCACCAAGATTCAAGCAGTAATCATACTGAGAAAACAATAAGGCATCTCCAATTGGAACCAAAGGAGCACCCTGCCCTCCAAAAGCTACATCATCTACCCTAAAATCACAAATCACCTTCAGATTTAAAAGTTTTGCAATAAGAGGGAGATTACCTATTTGAAGGGTATAACCCGACTCGGGCTGATGAAATACAGTATGACCATGTGAGGCTACAAAGTCTACCTGAGAGATCCCATGATCAGCAATGAATTCTAAAATCACCTCAGCTAAGTACCCCGTATACTCCAAATTAAGTTGTTCCAAGGCATCTTTAGGAAGATTCATAGACTGCGATAGCCGTTTTTGCCAAGAATGGGAATAGGCAATAGTCTGTGCGGTATGTATTTTAAACTCCCATGTATGATTTTTAAAAAAATCAACGTAAACTAGGTCAATTCCATCCAAGGAAGTTCCCGACATCACACCAATTACTCTGTATCTCTGTTTTTTCATATTCGTAAAAATAATCAAGTTCTGTTGAAAATGTTACAATTTAAATATATATTTGGGGAGTTCATTAAAAATATCACAAAACAACCATGGATTTTAAATTTACTGAGGAACAATTACTCATACAAGAAGCTGCAAGAGATTTTGCGAAAACCGAACTTCTACCAGGTGTAATCGAGCGTGATGAAAAACAAGAGTTCCCAAAAGAGCAGGTTAAGCGAATGGGAGAGCTTGGGTTTTTAGGTATGATGACCTCGGAGCAGTATGGAGGTAGCGGCATGGACACCGTATCTTATGCCTTGGTAATGGAAGAAATATCTAAAGTAGATGCTTCGTGTTCAGTCATTGTGAGCGTCAACAACTCACTGGTATGCTGGGGTTTGGAGAAATTTGGAAATGAAGAACAGAAACAAAAATACCTTACACCTCTTGCCAAAGGTGAGATCATTGGTGCTTTTTGTCTTTCTGAACCAGAGGCTGGTAGCGATGCCACCTCCCAAAAGACCACAGCAATTGAGCATGGAGATCATTATATCATCAACGGTACAAAGAACTGGATTACCAACGGTTCAACTGCAGATGTGTATTTGGTAATCGCCCAAACGCATCCAGAGTTAAAACATAAAGGAATCAATGCCTTTATCCTTGAGAAAGGAATGGCTGGTTTTGAGATTGGACCTAAGGAGCAAAAGCTTGGCATTAGAGGAAGTGATACGCATTCTCTTATTTTTAACGATGTAAAGGTTCCAAAAGAAAACAGAATTGGTGAAGATGGTTTTGGCTTTAAATTCGCTATGAAAACCCTAGCTGGTGGTCGTATCGGAATAGCTGCTCAAGCTTTAGGTATTGCATCGGGCGCTTATGAGCTTGCCAGAGAATACTCTAAAGTCAGGAAATCCTTTGGCACTGAAATATGCAATCACCAAGCCATTGCGTTCAAATTAGCTGACATGCATACCCAAATTGAAGCGGCAAGACATTTAGTACTTAAAGCTGCTTGGGACAAAGATCAAGGTAATAATTATGATCTCTCTGGGGCCATGGCAAAATTATATGCCTCACAGGTAGCTATGGATACCGCGATAGAAGCAGTACAGATTCATGGAGGAAATGGTTATGTCAAAGAGTATCACGTAGAACGACTTATGAGAGATGCGAAAATCACTCAAATTTATGAAGGCACCTCTGAGATCCAAAAAATTGTAATTTCAAGAGCGCTACTAAATAAGTAGCGACG
>Ga0079224_100005943_pt1 | contig 16100 bp, 16 predicted proteins | sample Stecom2015_FD_80414 | JGI IMG/M metagenome (GOLD analysis project Ga0079224, IMG submission 80414) | Agricultural soil microbial communities from Utah to study Nitrogen management - Steer compost 2015 | ecosystem: Environmental > Terrestrial > Soil > Agricultural land | place: USA: Utah...
AGCGGCTGTCCGCTGAAATATTTACTTTTGTTCATACTTTTTTGTCGCAACTCAAAAGTATAAATCCCGGAGCAGTCTGATTAATTTCTACTGCTCCTTTTTATTTTCCCCGGACAACAGTGACAATTTATTTTTACATGTACATCAATAAACATTAAAATATAGATTATGAATCAGTTATTAACTTTATGCGCACTCTTAGCAACAGCGATCATGTCTGGGCTTTTTTTTACTTGGAGTAACGCCATCATGCCGGGTTTGAGGAGGTTACCAGCTTTTGAGTCATTGTTGGCATTGCAATCGTTCAATCGGGTCATACTTAATCCTTGGTTTATTATCGTTTTTCTGGCTCCCTTACTATTGTTACCGCTAAAGGTCTTTTTTGCTTATCGACAAGAATCTCAGCTTAAAATCTATCTGCTTGTTTTCGCTACATTGATATATGTGTTAGGTGTCTTTATTATCACAATGAGCGTAAATGTCCCCATGAACGAAGGGTTAAATAAGCTTCATTTACAACAGGCAAACCAACAAGAATTAATGAATCAAAAAGAAATTTTTCAAACAACCTGGGTGCGCTTTAATTTCGTACGTGCGGTTAGTGCGTCTTTAAGCTTCCTCCTTCTTTCGATAGCTTGCGTTGATAAAGAATAACGCACTAAAATAAATCACCTTGTTTTGGATAAGACTTATTTCCTATGAAACGAATCGTATTAACCGGTTTATATGGGCTATAAGCCGTCGTCCTCTTTAGTAATAACATTTGGGATGCTATGAAAGCTGCTTGATATGAAGGAATCTTCCAACTTCGACTAATTTCCAGACACTGTAGTTGTAAAAGCCCCCTTGCAATCGTTACATGTGCGTTGCGAGTAAAATGATAGCGATTCTTACCTGCACGTAATAGTGGTAGCAGCGAAGACCGTTGATTGTATACGATATCCAAAATAGCGCTTCCCGTTGCCACGTCAATGTAAAAGACCCGTTCGAAAAATCTAAAGCCGTTTAAAATTACTTGAAATGGGCTAACATACCAAGCTAATTGGATCAGCTTATTTATAATAGCTCCTTCATAGTTTTCAAACTGCATAAACTTCAATAGTGTAAGGTGAGGATATGTGATTAAGGCGTTTGGAAAATCATATGTATCCTTAAAGACATTCTTAAAATACATAACGTGTTGTTGTACCTCCTTGGGCAACGGCAACACGAGCAAATATTCGAGCTCTCTATGTTTAATAGAAACCATAAACGACAAAACACTAAATATATTAGCAAATATAACAATTATATAGGTTTTTCTTTTATGTTGATTACTTGCCATAGGCTGCCTCCAACTCAGCGATGTTGATTTTTTTCATTTGAAACATCGCTTTTAAAACACGATTAACCTTAACGACATCCGGATCCAAAATCATTTCGTTTAGCACAAGCGAAGCAACTTGCCATGATACACCAAATTTATCTTTAAGCCACCCGCATACTTGTGCTTTTTCGTCACCGCCCTCGCAAAGACGTTTCCAATAATAATCAACTTCGTTCTGATCTTCACAATTCACAATGAGCGATATCGCTTCGTTGAATATTGGCCCAGCATTTAATGCCAAAAACTCTTGGCCATCAAGGGTAAATTCAATGGTCATCATGGACCCTGCCGGTTTTCGGTGATGCTCAAAGCCCTCTTCGATATAACGAGCGATACTTTCAATTTTACTATTCTTGAATATCGAGCTATAAAAGCGAACCGCCTCTTCTGCTTCTTTTTCGAACACAAGTTTGTCGTAATTCTTTGTGATATAACCTCTCTTTTCATTGTATTTTTATCATTATTTGTTAAAATTAGTCTTCACACCAGCCAAATGATTCTTCTATAGTTAATTGAAAAAAAAGCTAAACCATCTTCGCTGCAATTTGCAGTAAACTCTATCACAAAATTGTAACGATACGAATCTACATGATCAATAAAAAAAACAGCAGTCGCTCTATGAGAAATTTATAAGGAAAATGCGACAAACGCCTATCCGTATTCGCTTTCTTTTATCACAGAACAAACAATTTAAAAAAACAAAGCATACGATTTTTGATGTCTCTACCACAACAATGCATCAATCTTAGTCCTTCGAATTGTATAATTTATTTAAATTATATAAGTTTGTAAAAACCAATCACTAACATTACATGAAAGCTCAAGTTCAAGAAAAACAAGTAATCGAATACTTGAAAGAAATGCGGGAAGCGCTTTTACAGGAAATAAAAAGCATCGACAAAACTATTGAGGGCATTACGGGCAATAAAAGCAATAGCCTTGCCAGTCTGATCCCTTCCTCTGCCGGTTATACCCTTGAAAGTAAAGCCAATAAAAAGGTTCTCAAACCGGTAGAAAATTTTGATCCTCATTCCAAACTAGACTATAAGATCAGCTATGCATTGACAAATGTAGGACAAGGATTCAAAGAGGATATTTTGGATGTTCTACAACAGGCACAACCCGAATTGGATCCATATAAACTGGAAAAAGTAGTTGCGGTAAGGCTGTCCTATCTTCTTAAAAATGGTTTTATTGAAGGTAGAAAAATAGGTCGGAGATTTGAATATACCCTAATAGGTGCTTAACGATAACTCCCCATATTTTATGGGGAGCCTATTAAAGAACAAGTTGTGGACCGTGCTTGTCCTATATTTTGACGTCCTCAAAATTTGCTAATAGATCTAAATGATATCCATTACTTCTAGTCAAGCATGGCCGCAAGCAAAGGCTTTACATCTTTAATTTCTTCATCTATTCTTTTTAAATGTTCAAGAAGAAAATCTTCATCAAAACTCGCTTGGTTTTCTAGCAATAATGCATATTCACTAAGCAGCGGCAAGCGAGCGTTGAGTGCGGTTCCTCGAAGTTCATGTGCAAGTTTTTGTATTTGCTCTTGATTTCTTTCAGTTATTAAGTTTCTAAACCTCGGCAAGAAGATGTCCAGACTATTTAGCACATAAGTTAAAACTTCATTGATCAATTGTCTGTCATTAGCTAAAGATCGTTTCAGTTCCTCATAATTAAAATGCCGTTTATCGTGTAATATGTCGCCTTCTATTGTAGCCTCCAAGTTACCCGAGCTTTCTTCTATATTTTTCCCATCTACAATAACCGGCGATAGCAGTGTCAACAGAGCTTCTGCAGTAAACGGCTTGATGATATAATCATCAATCGCCTCCTGATTATGAGTCCCATCATCGACATTGAGTGAATTCCCTGTCAATGCAATTATCCGAGGTTTGTCCCCGTTTGTTTCGGCTAATTGCTTAATTGTTACGGCAGCCTCATTTCCTCCCATAATCGGCATATTTAAATCAAGCAGCACTAAATTCGGCCTATACGCTTCATATATTTCAACAGCTTCTCTACCATTTTTGGCTTCCAAAATCAGCATACCTTTAAAGTACTGTTCGAAGAGAGACCGAAGATAAAACCGATTGACCTCATTGTCCTCGGCAAATAAGATTCTAAGCTCGCTCGTTTTGTTTTCTTCCATTAGAAATTCTCTTTAAGTGGCAATAAAATTCAGCTGGTCATCCACGTGAGAGGTGAATTATTTCACACCTCTCTTCAATCCACAGCTGTTCATACTTTTCATGACCTTATAACGCACATAAAACTGAATAATTGCGTTTCTTTCGCGCTGCAAAATACGAAATGTAATACGTCTCCCGAAATCTACAGAAACAAGCAATACCGTCTCTAAGAACCAAATTGATCCGCGTTCAATCGCTCAATCAGCCTTTTCTTATAGAATCGCCCAACGGGCAGGACCTCGTTTCCCACCCTCAATCGATCGCATTTATACGCCTTAATCTGGTGTAGGTTTACAATAAACGATTTGTGCATTCTAATAAAGTTATCCTCGGGCAACTTTTCTTCCATATAACTGATTCGCTGATACGTTATAATGGTTTTAGCAGCCATAACAATTTTGATATAATCTCTAACACTTTCTATATAAAGAATGTCTTTCAGAAAAACTTTGATCAATTCTTTGTTAACATTAAAGTACATGTAAACATCTTCTTGTTTTTGAGCTTTCTGAACGAACTCCAAACTAGAACCGCTCGTTTGCGAATATTTTGATACTGCTCTTAAAAAGCGTTCAAATCGAAAGGGCTTAACTAAATAATCTAAAACATCTAAATCAAACCCCTCTGCCGCATGCTCACGATATGCGGTAGTCATGATTACTACCGGTCGATAAAACAACGCACGAACAAATTCTAAACCATTAAGACCAGGCATCTGTATATCAATAAATAAAATATCGACCTCATGATGTTGTATAAAATTAAAAGCTTCCAGTGCGTCGCTACTAGAAAACACCAATTCGAGTGATTGAATTTTTTCGATATAAGAAATTAATAATTGTAATGCAGGCGGTTCATCGTCCACCGCTATACATTTTATTTTATGCAGTGATTCCATTTTTAATTTTTAGAACAACTAGGAAAGTACCGGATTCCTTCATTATACTTATTTCGTGAGCTCCTTCATAGAGAATTTCCAGTCTTCTTTTTACATTGTCTAAACCAATACCGGGGCGCTCCGATTGGGTTGTTTGCTCAGCATAATTATTCTCAATCTTAACGGTTAAGATGTCGCGTTTCATCGAGATATCCATACGTATCCAAGCATCTTTTTGCAATTTGCCTGCACCATGTTTAAACGCATTTTCTACCAGAGGCAACAATAACATCGGACTTATATAAAAATGCTCTATTTCCGAGAGGATATTTATAGAGATATCTAGTCGATCGCCAAAACGAATTTTCTCTAATTCGATATAATGCTGTATGTATTCTATTTCGTTAATGAGTGGTACAGTGTTTTCCTTTGCCTGGTATAAATTATAATCTAAAAAAGACGAAAGGCGATGAATAAGGTCTGCCGCCTTCGGTTTTTGCTGAATGGAAAATGAGTAAATATTATTTAAGGTATTAAAAATAAAATGAGGATGAACCTGTAGCTTAAGCAACTCCAATTCAGACCTGATCATTTCTTTCTGAAGGGTTGCATTAAGTTTTTGTTGTTCGTAATAAGAACGAAAAAAATAGATAAGTGAATATAAACCAACAATAAGGTACATATTAACAAAATCGATAATAAGCTTAGGTACATAGAAAAAAGGCAATAACATCCCTTCAGGGTAGTATAGTGGATATGTGTGATAGTAATAAAATAACCTTCTTATCATCAGCAGCACGAACATGGTTAGCATAGAGGCAATCCAAAACAAGCGTTTGCGGCTCTTCAGATAGAATTTAGCGAAATAGACATGTACCGTTAGGATGGCCGCAATAAAGGTGGTAGGTACCATTACACAAGCTGAAATAAAATATCGCCTATACTCTCCGCTCATGGATGGAACACTTAGCCATTCGTATAGAAAATATAATGTCCAGAAAAGAATAATAAAAATGTATTGGTTATTTAACTTTTTCATCACCGGTTATGGAACTAGTCATTTTAAATCTAAGTTACCTAATATATCCGTCGAACGCCATTTTTTTTGTCATACGGCAGTTTTCGAACGACAAACGACTTATATCAAGACATATTATCATTTAGGCTAAAAACATGTCGTATATCTAAAAAACATTGCTGATCTATAAATGATACCTTTCTTTTGTTTTAAATCAATGCTATTTGATCATGAAAAGTTTATTATTAAAAACGGCGATAACTTTTATGGTAATGGTTATCGTGATCATCGGTACGACCGATGGCAGGGCACAAATGCTTGTTGCGCAAAACGGATCGGAAGTAGGAGAAGATTTAGACGCCCCACTTAATACCGTACTCACCTCAATTGGATCGTCTAACTCAAGGCTTGTACTGAAACATTTTAATAAGCATTTTTATAATATTTCTGACGCTCGATGGTACAAAGTAAATGATGGCCTGGTTACCAAGTTTAAACAGGAAACCATTCCCTATACGGTAAGTTATAGTGCAACAGGTATATGGAAACACACGATTAAATACCTGAATGAATCCGCTACTCCAGAAGATCTAAAAAAAATTATTCGTTCAAAATTTGATGGTTATTCTGTTTTACGTGCACGAGAAATTCAGATTCCGGGTACCGTTATTTACCTTGTTCAAATACAAAAAGACAAGCACTATAAAGAAATTTCGGTACATAACAAGCGTATTCGCACACTAAAGAGCTTATACCCGCTTTAGCTTAGCATCTCATTTCACAGATTGTTAGCCCCGATTATCAAATTGACGGAATAGTAGTAATCATAATAGGTTGGCTTCCGATAAAAAGAAAAGCCCGATAACTAGTCGGGCCTGTTTCCGCGGAGAGTGAGAGATTCGAACTCTCGATACCCTTTTGAGGTATACACACTTTCCAGGCGTGCTCCTTAAACCACTCGGACAACTCTCCGTTTATCCCTTACTTTGAAGGACTGCAAAAATAGGAGTTTTGGCGTATTTGCCAAAATAAAAATGTATTTTTCGGTTAATGTGAATTTGGTGACCGGGGCGAAAGGGTACTAAAAATGCTGTCCTATAAAAAATGTACTAAATCTCATACATTTCAGCGTACTATCCCCCCTTATTGTATAGCCATCACCAACTTCTTGCTTATCTGCCCTTATTAGCGATCGGTTTAGTTAATAAATGTTAAAGTTCGCTATTGCTAAGCTTTCTACATATTCCTTGGAATGTTTTTTGCCTAAGGGCACATAGAATCGCGGAAAGATTTTTAACAATCTAACTGATGAAATTGATAATAAATTGTTTGATCGCCTTAGCCTTATGGTCCTGTAGCAAGGATAACTTTGAAATAGAGACAGAAACGGATATATATACGTGGAATCGCGAATTATATCGCATAACGCCTTCCTATAAATACATTAATAATGTTCGCATCTCCGATGAACCCAAAGAAGAGTTTGTTTCTTATGACGTAATTAAATTAAGCTCACAACAGGCGCAACAACAACAAGACAGTCTTTTTCAAGCGTCCAACGGTAAATATCTATATCGTTTTAAAAAAGTCAGTACACACAAATAACAGTCAGGCATTAACTATTCGACAGTAAGATAAGATTCTTTCAAAGTAACATGGAAAGTTTATAGTTACTTTGAAAGAACCTGATAGAGCAATAAAGCCCATCCAATTACCAAGAAAAGTCCACCAAGAGGGGTGATGGGCCCTAAAAAACGTAGTTTACGACCGAACGCAGAGCTGAGACACAAACCATAAATACTGAATGAAAACAAGATGACACCAACAATAAATAGTATACTAATTGTTTGAAATAGTGCCACATCTTTGTATAGTTCACCTATACCTATCAAAACAATTGCATGGTACATTTGGTATCTTACACCGGTTTCAAAACTTTGCTGTTGGTCAACCGTAAATTTCTTTTTCAAAGCATGAGCACCAAAGGCTCCCAATATTACGGCAAGGAGGCCAAAAGCAGCGCCAAAAATTTGAGCAACCATCTGTTTTTATTTATTAGTCAAGTCATTTAGCATTATTCTTATATGCCCTGTAACGCTTCTTTCAGTATGGTAAAAGAGGCAAGCCTTTTATTCAGATCATAGATATAACTAGTGGCCATCAACTCATTGATACCCATCTCGGCAATAAAGGCCGATAATTGTCGGCTCAAGGTATCTTTGCTACCCACAAAAGTACAAGCAGTCATATTATTTACCGCTTGCTGGACCTCGGGGCTCCATGCCAGGGCCAAAGAAGGATTCGGTGGTTGCAATGGCTGCCGTTGATCCGTCAAAATGCCAATAAACATCCGATACAAACTGGAGGAAAGAAACTCCGCCTCCTCGTCCGTATCTGCTCCAATAACATTAACACAAGCCATAACATAGGGTTCGTTCAGATGTTCTGAAGGACGGAATTCTCGTTTATATATGGAAACGGCTGCTCGAAATTGAGCGGGTGCAAAATGGGATGCAAAGGCATAAGGTAAGCCTAATCGCGCTGCTAAATGTGCACTATCCGTGCTTGAGCCCAATATCCATATTGGAATATCAAGTCCTTCACCGGGAAATGCTCGAACCTTGCTGTCCACATTATCTCCACTTAAAAACTGTTGCAACTCTTTGACATCATCGGGAAACTGAAAAGCGGCGTGCATATTATTTTTCCGCAAAGCCATGGCTGTCAGCTGATCTGTGCCAGGTGCTCGCCCCAAACCTAAGTCGATACGTCCAGGATATAGTGTTTCTAAGGTTCCGAACTGTTCTGCAACAATCAACGGCGTATGATTGGGTAGCATAACTCCACCGGATCCCACCCTAATTGTCTTAGTACGACCAGCGACGTGGCCAATTAATACGGCTGTAGCGGAACTGGCTATATGTTCCATATTGTGGTGCTCCGCTAGCCAAATTCGACGATAACCTAATTCTTCGATGTGCTGGGCTACTCTTACGCTGCTTTCTATTGCTGTTCCTGCATCCCCCCCTTCCACTACTACTGCCAGCTCTAGAGCTGATAAAGGAATTTGTTCTGTCATAGTTCAACAAATGTAGCCTTTAAGGTGAGTTACCGCTGTAAGCTTTAAGTCAAATTCTATTATAAAATGTCAGCCGTCTTTCAGAATCACTCCCCGCTCCGTTCTCATGATTTCCATTAATTGAAGAACATGCCGACGAATACTTAAAGGCAGTGCAGCGTAGCTCTTATCAAATTTCAACGTACGGCAGGCATCCAACGCGCATTCCTGCGCACGAACGCCAATCTTCGCGGTTTTATAAAAAACAAATATCTTGACTCGTAGCGGTTCTTCATCCGATTTATCCTTCCCTTTATAAGAAGCATAAACGACTACAGGATCGATATACCCATCGCCATCTAAATCTGTAAAAGAACAATAGGATGTCCAGAAACGAATATCTCCTTCTTCCTCCTTTATAAAGTCCTTAAATTCTGTTTTTTTTAAATACCCGCCGTGATCCTGTAAGTATAAAATCCCCTTAATGGATGAATTAGTAGCTGTGTCACTCCCAGCCACATAATTATTTTCCAAAAGCAACATATCCCATAAACCACCTCCATCTCTATATTCAAAGCCACGGAATACAGGCATATCTAAATCACCTTCATAAGCAATTTCGTCTATTTCGTCAGCATTTAAGATTCTTATCTCTTGGGCAAATGATACGGCTATAAACAACATTGTACCAACCAGGCATATTACTTTTAAGAAAATCTTCCTATTCTTCATTAGAGCAAATAGATTTGGTATTTAATCACCACAAAACTAACTTAGTCAAATTGATTAATAAATAGCCATTTTCAAGTATTTCACCAGCCATGATAAAAAAAATAAAAGCAGTTATTTTTGATCTTGATGGAACGATCGCTAATACGCTTCCACTTTGCATTCGAGCTTTCCGTGAGTCTATAGAGCCACTAATTGGCCAATCAATTTCGGATCAGGAAATCATCTCTACTTTCGGCCCTTCAGAAGAAGGGACTATTATGGCCCTGGCTCCGGCGCATTATCAACAAGGCGTTTCCAACTATTTAAGTAATTACGAAGTATTACATGAAATATGTCCACAACCGTTTGAAGGTATACGTGAAATGCTGGCTGACCTAAAAAAGCATCAGGTTGAAACGGCTCTTGTGACAGGGAAAGGAGCACTGAGCACCGCCATTTCCCTAAAGCGTTTTGATCTTCTTTCTTTTTTTAAGTTGATCGAAACCGGGTCGCCGAAAGGGCCAAGAAAAGTTGAGGGTATTCAAGCTGTACTAAATCATATGCCTGATTTTAAGAAAACCGAGGTCATTTATGTTGGCGATGCTCCCAGCGATATAACAGCCTGTAAGGACGTTGGCATTCCCATTGTAGCGGCGGCTTGGGCAGAGACTGCAGAGGCTGATAAACTACGAGCCTTAGCACCCGACTTTATGTTTTATGACGTTAAAGATTTTCATGGATGGCTGCTTGAAAAAGTTAAATGAAGGTGGTACTTGTTACGGAAAATCTCTATTATCAGCCTATTGACAAAAGTATGTCGCCACGTATCCAAAACACAAACTTAGTATTATCTTAAAATGAAGTTTATTAAGTTTAACAAGATTTGAACCTAAATGAGCAGCTTAATAAATCGTTTTAAACAACATAACTATTACGTAAAGGAAATCATAGGTCTCCTTTTTGTCCTATTTGGCATTTACTTTTTAAAACAGCAGCGTGAAGAGCTGATCAAAGTAAAAGAAACGACCGTTCAAAGCGACCCTTTATGGGTACTAATTGGCATCATCGGTGTACTTCTATATATCCTACTCCAAGCTCTCATGTATGTCCATAGTTTCAAAACGGTTGGAAAAACATTATCTATCCGACTAGCCACGCAGCTGTTCCTCAAAAGAAACTTATTAAGTGTATTCCTCCCGGGAGGCGGCGTGACATCCTTAGCTTTTTTTACGAAAGAAATTGAACGAACGGGCATCAGTAAAACAAAGATAAATTTTGCTTCCTATATATACGGTGTTATCGGAATCATATCAGTTGTCTTATTAGCCTTTCCGGTTATCCTATACATTTCTTTTACAAATCAACGCTATGGAGGTGAATGGGAAACCTTATTGGCTCTCTGTTTGCTGCTATTTTTGATCGGTTATATCAGTTATGATATTTATGTTGAAGGCAGCTTCTATAGATGGCTATTACCGCGCTTCCCCGCACTTGAGGCAGTTGTTTTAGAACTTAAAAACGGACATTTCAGCAAACAACAACTAGGTTTAACATTGCTCTATTCCATATTGATTGAACTGGTTGGAATAATCCATTTACTATTGGCTATGAAAGCTCTCCATTTACAATACGATGTATCGGCTGCTATACTCGGCTATGTAATTGCAACCTTGTTCCTTTGTATTTCACCTTTTTTAAGGGGGCTTGGAGCCGTCGAAGTATCTTTAGTAGTGGTGCTCAACCGATTCGATTTTAGTACTACAGAGTCACTTTCCATTACTTTTCTATATCGTCTTTTTGAATTTTGGCTACCGCTTCTACTGGGTGTTTTTAGCTTCGTTTTTCAAAAGGGTAATTTAATTTTACGCATTTTTCCGTCTGTACTACTTTTCACACTGGGAATCGTCAATATCGCTTCTGTATTAACGCCTGCTATAGCGAGTAGAGTTAAAACACTGCATCGCTTCATTCCAAATGATACGATTCACTTCTCTAACTACATGGTTTTGCTGATCGGACTACTGCTGCTTATCTGCTCGGCATTTTTAATTAAAGGGTTAAGAAATGCTTGGCTAATTGCACTACTACTTAGTTCTTTATCTTTTATCGGTCATCTTACCAAGGCGATCGACTATGAAGAGGCCTCTTTGGCACTGTTCACAATCGTCACCTTATTTGTTACCTATAAACAATATTACATCAAAGGTGATAAGAAGCTTCAAACATTTAGTATCACTACCTCCCTCATCGTTATTTGTGCTGTATTAATCTATGGAACAATAGGCTTTTATCTTTTAAAAGCCAATCACTTTCATGAAAATTTTTCAATTCTTGACTCGTTTGTTAACACCTTGGCTTGTCTTATTCTAGTAGACACCACTTATCTAAATCCACATACGGAATTTGCCAGACTATTTGTTTATTCCATTAATTTATTCGGTGCTCTTGCCATCTTAATGTTATTCTATTCATTCATCCAACCCTATATTTTTAAAACTAAAAGAAACGAAGAAGAATTGATTAGAGCACATGCAGTGATTACCAATTACGGAAAATCAGCGGTTGATCATTTTAAGCTTGCCAATGACAAGCTATTCTTCTTTCCTGCGGATATAGATTCCATGATCGCGTATAAAATAGCCAATAGCTTCGCTGTTGTCTTACATGAACCGGTATGCTTTGACTCACCACTAGTTAAGGAGCAAACAATTTATGCATTTGAAAGATTCTGCCAGCAAAATAGTCTAAAAGCCATTTATTATCGTGTGGATGAGGATAATTTAGAATTCTATAGATCAATTAAGAAAAAAGCACTTCCTATCGGGCAAGAGGCAATTGTCGACTTAAGCCGATTTAACCTGGAAGGTAAAAGCAACAAATCCTTAAGAAATGCCTTGAATAATATCGAAAAGAAGGGTTTTATTACGAAGATTTACACGCCACCAATAAAAGATGGCTTGCTCCAAAAATTAAAGTCGGTCTCAGACGAATGGCTGATTATGCTCAATCGGGAAGAAATGGTTTTCTCTCAGGGGGCTTTTAATGAGACAGAATTGAAACAGCACACCATTATTACCTTAGAGAATACGGATGAAAAGGTCGTGAGCTTTCTAAATATTATACCGGATTATATGCCCGGTGAGACTACTTATGATCTTATTAGAAAAACAGCCGACGCCCCTAGCGGAAATATGGATTGTATTCTTATAAAACTAATAGAGTATGCTCAACAACAAGGGTTCAAATCTTTGAACATGGGCTTAGCTCCTTTTTCCGGTATTGACTCACCGACGGATATACCACAACGGACCATTAAGTTCGCCTACGAAAAACTGCAACAATTCAAACATTACAAAGGCTTAAGAGAGTTTAAAGACAAATATAATCCCACATGGCACACTAAGTATTTAATCTACTCAAACGACTACGATCTCCTGCATATCCCCCTTGCTTTAAATAAAGTGATGAAAGCTTAACGCAATAAGCAACGCCTTTTTTTGGGCAAGGGCACTTCAAATTTTTTTCAAAATTAGTCTCTATCTTGTGCTCTATTTAGCGTTTTGTTAATTTATTCTGTGGAAACCGATAAGTTTAAGCGATAATTGGCTATAAAGTATATTTTTAAGTCCCCGCATCCGGTTTGCTCATCAGATGTAAAACTAGTCGTAAATGAAAATTTTGGTAATAGAAGACAATAAAGAACTCGCTAGCAGTATTCATGATTACCTAGCTGGAGAAAATTATATCTGTGAGCTGGCTTTTAGCGCAACCGAAGCGCGCGAAAAATTGCTCTTCTTTACCTACGACTGTATAATTCTTGATATTATGCTTCCGGATGGAAACGGGCTCGAGTTGCTCAACTTGGTAAAAGAAGAACACATCAACGGTTCTATATTGATTATTTCTGCCAAAGGAGCGCTAGATGATAAAATAAAGGGCCTAGAAGAAGGAGCCGATGATTATCTTACCAAACCTTTTCACTTGCCGGAACTTCATGCACGTCTGAGAGCCATACATCGAAGAAAAAATCTAGACGGCAATAATATCATCTCTTTTAAGGAAATCACGTTAAATACTAATACCTTTGAATTAAAAATACATGGAAAAGCACTAGATGCGACCAGAAAGGAGTTTGAGCTTCTTCTTTATTTTCTGGTAAACAAAAATAGAGTTTTATCACGACAAGCTATTGCCAACCACCTTTGGGGCGATTACACGGATAATCTTAGCAATGTAGACTTTGTTTACCAGCACGTTAAGAATCTCCGAAAAAAAATCAATATGGCGGGTGGCGACGATTACATTGACACGATTTATGGTTTAGGATATAAGTTCAACACAAACAAGGGTTGATATAAATTCCAGATAATGAAATTAGCGGACAAATTTACACTGTGGTTTTTGGCGATAATATTACTTGTAACGCCTATCAGTATGTTCACGACATTAAGTAACATACGCAATCGTATCGATAATTCAGAAATAGAGCGCTTAAAAGCTGTCAACAATGAAGTAGCCGAGCAGTTGAAAGCAGGAATTGCGCCCGATCAGTATTCGCAGGGAAGACCAATCGCTATATTGAAGATAAACAGCGCCTTACCCCAAAACAGGGTACAAGTACAAAAACAACAATGTGACAGTACCGCTTCCGTTACCGATGAATGCCGAATAACGGTCAGTTGTTATTATACCATAAATGGCATCAATTATCAAGTATCTTCCTATAATTACGTAACGCAATCAAAACAGATTTTAAAAGGGATGCTCTTAACGGCCATTTTGAAAACTGTATTGATCGCTTTAGTGGTTCTCTTAACCGTCCGTTTGGTATCCAAAAAGATTCTTTCTCCATTTAATCAAACACTGAAAAGTATACAGAAATTTAGCATTAAAAAAAAGCAGCCGTTAACGCTTAATCATACTAATACGAAGGAATTCCAAGAACTGAACCGATTTCTGAAAAAGATGACGGACAAGGCAATCAAAGAATATAGTTTGGTAAAAGAATTTAGCGAAAATGCATCGCATGAACTGCAAACTCCACTAGCTGTTCTACGAAGCAAATTGGAGCTACTTACGGAAACGGACATACAGCAAAATCAGGCATCGCTTATCGCAGACATGCAAAACGCGATCGAGAAGTTGTCAAGAATCAATCACTCGCTCCTTTTACTCACGAAACTGGAAAATCAGGAATTTGAAGCGACCAAAGAAATAAACTTCACTAAACAGGTTCTTGAGTTACTCACGATTTATGAAGATAGGATAGCAATTAAAGAGCTAAAGGTAACGCAACACATCGATCCTGATATTACCGTCAGAATTAATCCGGCCTTAGCGGACATGTTGTTCGATAATCTGCTTAGCAATGCAATCAGGCATAATGTAAAGAATGGAACCATTTTCCTAGAAATAAATAAAAAGGGAATTTTAATAAAAAATACCGGCCCCGAACCGATTTTCCCAACAGAGGAGTTATTCCAACGCTTTAAGAAAAGCAATCAGTGCAGCAACAGTGTAGGTTTGGGTCTTGCTATTGTTAAACGAATTTGTGAATTGAATAACTTTGATGTCCAATACACTTACGAAAACAGGTTGCATATGCTAACCGTTGATTTTCCAAGAGCTGGGCTTACGGAGACTGATCGAGAGGAAGGTATTTCGGTTTTGGGACAGGACAATCAAATTGTTACATTAGGATAACAAAATAATCACATTTTGATCACTTCCTTCAAATTCTCTTCAAAATCATTCCCCAATTTCACAAAAGATACTACTAATACTTTTATTTTTTGTGAAATATTCATTCCGTTGGATAATAAGGTATTGCATTTCAAGCCTATTATCATTAATGTTAACACAACATGCTTGGACACAGCAAAAATTGTCTCTAAAGGAAGCCCTCGAATTAGCAATTAACAACTACGGCAGTGTCAAGGCTAAAGCGAATTATGCCAAGGCTTCTTTTTCTTCCGTTGAGCAAGCTAAACGAGATTATCTTCCTAACTTGGTCTTATCCGCGCAACAAGATTATGGAACAGTCAATGGTCAGAACGGACCTCTCTATGGTTTTGGTGGATACGGTGTAGCCTCTTCGGGGCTACCGCTTCCAAACCAGAACTGGAATGCCGCGTTTGGATCGCTTTATTTAGCCAATGTCAATTGGGAATTCTTCTCCTTTGGAAAAGCTAAGGAGCGGATCAAAGTAGCACGAGAAGTTGCCGAACGAGACAATATGGATTTGCAACAGGAGCTGTTCAATCATCAGGTAAAAGTGTCAGCGGCTTATTTGAATCTTCTGGCTGCACAAAAACTCACGCTTTCGTATAAGAAGAATCTCTTTCGGGCCGATACATTCCGCCAAGTGGTTGTCACCAGAGCATTGAATGGGCTCATTGCCGGCGTAGATTCTTCCTTGGCAAATGCGGAGGTATCTAACGCTAAAATAGCATTGACCAAAGCAAAAGATTTTGAACAGGAACAGAGTAACAAGCTGGCGCAATTAATGGGTATTCCTCCAACCGAATTTACCTTAGATAGTTTTTTTATTTCGCATGTACCGGCAGGTATGGAACAGTCGACCGACAGTGATATTGCAAACCACCCTACTTTGAGATGGTATCAATCCCGTATTAATGTGGGGAAAGAACAAAAAAAGTATCTAAAAACACTTTATTACCCTTCCTTATCACTTGTGGGAATCTTTCAGACCAGGGGTTCAGGTTTTCGAAGTGACTACGCGAGTAATCAACAAGCTTTTACACAAAATTATTTCGACGGTATTAAGCCAAGTCGTTCAAATTATCTCATTGGGATCGGTTTGACTTGGAATTTAACCCAACCACTTCGGATTTCGAAACAAGTAAAAGGAC
>Ga0079224_100005944_pt1 | contig 16098 bp, 11 predicted proteins | sample Stecom2015_FD_80414 | JGI IMG/M metagenome (GOLD analysis project Ga0079224, IMG submission 80414) | Agricultural soil microbial communities from Utah to study Nitrogen management - Steer compost 2015 | ecosystem: Environmental > Terrestrial > Soil > Agricultural land | place: USA: Utah...
GCGAAGCCGTTGATCACGAGCTTCATGATCGAAGCCGTCTTGCGGAACTCGCGTCCGTCGGGGCCGTTGTCGTTGAACTCGGCCTCGGTGAAGATGCCGTTCGGGCCCACGATCATCGGGTCGTCGGCGGGGTTCAGCGGCACCCCGGCGAACCGGTCCGCGATGTCGGCGGCCTTGAGGTAGCCGCAGCGCACGAGGTCCTTGACCACCTCCGGCGCGGTGATCGTCTGGTTGTTGTCCACCGACCGCATCTTCATGTCGCTGATGCGGTAGATCGACTCCATGACGGCCGTCGCGTCCTCGGGCTGGAGGATCGCGGCGAGGTCGCCCGTGTCCACGAGGGCGGTGACGTCGCTGGGGCGGTCCACCTTCGTCGGCCGGAGCTCGGGATTGACCAGCATCGACGGCGCCATCGAGTTGCCGCCGGAATCCGTATTGGACGTGCCGACGAGCGTGAGGATGGAGCCGTCCGCGCCCGCGCGCGCGATGCCGTAGAGCGGGTTGTGGGGATTGTTGCCCGTGTCGTTGTCCGAGCGCGCGGGAATCACCGCGCCGTTCAGGTTCGCCGCCCGCGCCGGGTTCATGTGGCGCAGCATGCCGCGGCGGAAGGCGCTGTCCAGGTGAAACGCGAGGCCGAAGTCCGTGTTCGCGTACGGCTGTCCGGTCACCGGGTCGTTGAGGCCCGGCACCATGTCGCCGGGCAGGCCGAGCTTCTGGTATCCCGCCGTGGACAGGAAATCGAGCTGTCCGCCTTCCCGGCCCACGAGCACGTTCGAGCCTGCGATGTTCGCGCCACCGGCGAGGTCGAAGCAGATGAACGGGATCTTGCCCGCGCCGACCGTCGCGATGTTGCAGGGATTGCTGAGCAGCGGCTGCAAGTCGCCGGAAAGGGCCGCATAGGCCGCGCGCGGATTCGTGAACAGGGACAGGACGCCGCCGCCGAGCACGAACGCGGAGCCCGTCATGAATCCCTGCGCCACGAACTGGCGCCGCGTCATCGGGCGGGGGTGGTCGGGGTGCCTGAGCGGCGCGTCGAAGCGGCGATGCTTTTTCCTGGACATGGGCTCTCAGCCTCTCACTGGAACATGGTCACGGCGCTGCCGAGCACGGCCGCGCACACGCCTTTCGCGATGTCGCGCGTATCGGCCTGGTTGCCGTCGATCAGCCGGTCGATGAGATTGGCCGGCCGGGTTTCGTCCTCTTCGATGTAGCCGAGCTCGTCCGCGATGTCGGCGTAAAGCGGCTGTGTCCCGATGTCCACCCCCATCATCCGCCGGAGCAGCGGATCGATGACGAGGTGGCGCTCGGCGTAGGCGATCGACGGCGTGGCCCCGAAGTCGAAGCCCGGGAAGTAGTCCGCGGCCAGGTCGTCGTCCTCGAGCAGCGCGTTGCAGTACTCGATCGCGAGCTGCGCCACCGCCACCTGGTGCGAGGCGAGGAATGCTTCCGGGCTCTCGATCGCCGGCAGCGACTGGCGCAGGGCCTGGAAGGTCTCGTCGATCTCCGGGTCCTCCGGATCGATCCCGGTCAGCTCCGCCATCGTGGCGTTGATCTCGTCGAACGTCCGCACGCCGAAGCGGGGTGCCTGCGGCAGGTCCGCCGGCGTGATCACCAGCGGCGGGTCCTCGGTGCGCGCGTACGTCTGGCTGCCGAGCCGGTCGAACGTCAGGAAGAACTCGTCGCCCTCGGGTCCCTTCTCCAGCGGCACGACCGCGCCGAGCGCGGACAGCGGCTGGCCGAGCTCGCCGAACGCCGCGGCGCTCAGGGTGACGTCGAGGTTCGCGTACGCCTGCCCGACCTGGACTTCGACGCCGTTGATGCCGATGTGCAATCCCTGGAGCGGAATGCCTTCGGGGCGCTGGGAAGCGTCGAGCGTGATGAAATGCGGGTTCGTAAACAGGTAGCTGTAGCTGTCGAACTGCGACACCTCGAACAGGATGTACGCCGACGGCACACCGATCACGTCCGCGATGCTGAACAGCAGGTAGAATTTCTCGCCGACGCCGACGTCGAAGTTCTGCACGATCTGTTCTTGGGTCAGCGCGCGATTGTGGATTGCCACCAGCCGCAGCGTTCCCTGCCAGAGACCCTGCCCGTCGGCCTCGTTGCCGAGCACCAGCGCGAACGTGTCCTGCCAATCCGCCAGCGATCCGGTCTGCACGGGGTCGGCCTGCGTGACGAGCACGCCGTTGACGTAGATCCGGCGGCCGTCGACCGGGCTGTAGGTCGCGACCACGTGCTGCAGGGTCGCCTGCAGGACCTGGTCCGCCGACGGCGTCGACAGCGCCGGATCGCCGTTCACGTTGGTGGTCGTGCTGCGGTGCCGGAACTCGTAGTCGTACAGGGTCTGTTGCAGCGTGAAGTTGCGCGCGTCCTGGCCGGCCGAGTAGCTGACGATGCGCGCCATTTCCTGCGTCACGTTGGCCGGGATCACCCAGGCCTCAACGGAGTACTCGCCGGTGGCCCGGATCAGGTCGTGCAGTTTCTTGCTGGCGGTGGTCGTGCCCTGCGCCTTGCCGCCGTTGATGGTGATGCCCCAGCCGCCGAACCACTGCACGTCACCGGACAGGGTCAGGTCGATCGCCGGTTCCACGCCGCTCGTGTCGAACGCGGTGAGCCCCTGGCCGGTCTTGAACTCCCACAGCGCGATCTGCGCGGCCTCGTAGCGGTTGCCGCCGGAGGCGATCGTTCCGTCGAGGAGCGTCAGTGCCTTGCTGTGCACCAGCGCCGGGTCGATGGAGGTGAGCGGCACGGTGTCCGCAAACGCCTGGATCGCCGCCTGCATCGCGGCCGCGGCGGCGGCGCAATCGTTGTTCCAGCAGTTGTGGGACTCCGCGGCGAGCTTGACGACGAAGCGCGAATCCGCCGGCAAGTCGAGGTTCATCTTCGACCGTGCCGCCTCGTAGGCGACCGCGATGTCGGGATCGGCGAAGTACGGCTGCTGCGCCGTGCCCGACTGCGACGAGTGGCACCCGGAGCAGTGGAGGGCGAGGATCGGGCCGTGCACGAGGTTCGCGAAGTTCGACTGGCTCGCGTTCGCGTAGTTGCGGCTGGTACCGGGATCCTTCTCGACCGGCGCTTCCAGCACGATCTGGCGGCCGCCGCTCGCCTGGGCGCCGGCCCAGTTCTCGATCCAGGTCGTCATGATGTCCGCGCAGGCGGAATCGTCCGTGAGCCAGCAGTTGTGGCCGCTCGCGAGCTTCGTGACGAGTCGTGACGCGGACGGCTGCGTCAGGTCGACGACCGTGTTCGCCGCCTCGTAGGCGAGGTTGATGTCGTCGTGGCGGGCGAACAGCGGGACCTGGCCGACGGAGTTCGTGTGGCAGCTTCCGCAGCGATTGCTCGCCTGCACGTTGTCCCAGACGTTGAGCTTGAAGCTCTGGACGTCGGCGGTGGCCGGGGGAGGCCCGTTGTAGCTCGAGGGCGGCGTGACGCCGCTGACCGGATTCTCCGTGGTGCCGGCGCCGCCGCCGCAACCCGCGACCACCGCCGCCGCGAACGCGAGCGAGAGGCGCAACGCGGTCAATCCCCTGTACCCGTACATGGCGCGCCCCCTTACTGGCCCATGCACCAGGCGGCCGCTTCCGCGAACACCTGTTTCATGCTGTAGCCGTTGCGAAACGACGCCGTCATCAGCTCCACGCGGTTGCGGTCCGCCGCGTCCTCCGGCCGCCTGAGGCACACCGCGCGGAAGACCTTCTTCACCTGGCAGCTCGCGAACGCGTCGCTCGCCGCGAGCTCCTGTCCCAGCGATTTTGCGCCCTGGCCCGAGCCCGGGAGGCTCGCGTCCCAACCGAGGAACCGGTTCTGCCCGTGCCGCCAGTAGTTGTCCCAGCGGTCGTCTGGCGTGCGGAAGCCGAACGGGAAGTTCGCGTCGTTGTTGAAATACTTCGGCTGCACCTGCCCCGGCGTGTACTCGATGGCGCCGGTCGTTTCGTTGAAGTTGTAGTACGCGAACGCCTGCGCCATCGGGTCCATTCCGGTGTGGCAGCCGACGCAGTTGTTCAGGAACAGGCGGCTGTCACCGCCGGGGCTGCGGCTCACGTCCTGCCGGATGCGATCGGGAGGCAGTTTCGGGTCGCTCAACTGCTCCAGGTCGTAGCAGAGGTGGTTCAGCAGCGTGAAACGGAACATCGCGCGGTTCGTGCCGGCGATGAAGAACGCCTCGGCGGCCGCGCGCGTCGTCATGATGCCGGCCGTGGCCGCGGGCGGCAGGCCGTTCAGCGACGACTGGGTCGTCGCCTGCAAACCGGACTTCAGGTCGATTCCGCGGGCTTCCATCTGCTCGTAGTGGTTGTTGTTCGAGACCGAGTAGGCCGGCAGGCCGAGTCCCGGCGCGCCGACGTAGACGAGGTCCGCGGAGAGCACGGTGTCGAACGGAACGTCGTCGCGGATCATGCCGATCACGGTCGCGATGTAGTCGTTCAGCGGGACGAACACGTTCTGCGCGCGGTTCGTCCAGGGGGCCGCGAAGTTCTTGAGCGTGACGTTGTAGAAGGCGGGATGGTCCATCGCCTTGTAGGCGGCGGCGATTGCGTCCCCGCCCGCGATGTCGGCTTCCATCGCCTGAAGCGTCGCTTCGGTCGGCGGCACTCCGGCCAGGCGGTCGTGAATGCGCTTCGCCTGCTCGCGCGGCCCCGCGTGCGCGCTGAGCGCCGCAGCCGCCAGCAGGGCTGCCAGGGCGGCCTTCGTCCACGTCCCGTGTGCCATAGCGTCGTTCTCGCCGTGTTCCCTCGAAGTGACTATGCCGGAGGGCCGGGCGCCGGGGCGTGAATGCACTCACACTCCGCCGGCGCCGCGGACGCGGCCGTCGCTCGGGGCCATAGCAAGCGATGTGCCACGCCGGGCGCGGCCTCGATGGATCCCCCGGAAATCGTGCACTATCAGTCACTTACCGCCATGAAGGGCGCGCCGGGCCGCATGAACATATGTAAAGGGCTTGTCGTCCCTTTGGTACATCGCGCCTGTGCACGTTTTACAAGCGATTGAATACAAAGCTTTCCCGGGCTGTCGCCGCGGGGCGACAACGGTGCCCCTGCCGGGCAGGTCGCGGGCTTCCGGCGCGCCCGGGCGGCGAGACCGCCGCTGCACGCCGCTCCCGGCGGGAGGCTTTGTGACCACGTTAACGGCGCGCGGGGGGCTGCACGGCCAAGATGACTTGACTTAACACCGGGGTTCGCTGGCGTGAAATTTGCAGCGTGCATCGCGCTTTGGCGGTGCCGGCGCTCGCCGGCGAGCCTTGGGGACCAGGGAATGAAGGACGCTCTCCACCACGGGTGCGGGGCCGCAGCCCCGCGTCTATCCGCGCGCGCGCCGTTCGCGACCGTTGCCCTCGTGCTGGCGGCCTGCAGCGGCGGCGACGGCGTCAGCATCGGTGACGGGCAGGAGCCCGATCCCGTCGTGATCGATTTCCCGATCGCCTACGTGAAGGGGCCGCTGCCGGTCGACGGGCAGGGGGTGCCGGACTTCCCCGACCCGCGGGAGCAGCTCCGCTTCAACGTCGGCACCGACCTCTGGTACCGCGACCGGGCCTCGCCGAGCGCCGCGGCGATCAACGTCACCGAGCGCGTGACACAAGGGCTCGGTGACGTGCGCGACGTGGAGATCTCCTACGACGGCACGAAGCTCTTGTTCGCGATGCGCGGGCCGGTGAACGAGAACCTCGCGCTCGACGACCCGGACCAGCCGACGTGGAACATCTGGGAGTACGAGATCGCGACCGACGAGCTCCGGCGCGTCATCGCCTCGGACATCACGGCCGAGATCGGGCACGACATTGCGCCGCATTACCTGCCGGACGGGCGGATCATCTTCTCCTCCACGCGGCAGCTTCGCTCGAAAGCCGTGCTGCTCGACGAGGGCAAGCCGCAGTTCGACGCCCTGGACGAGACCCGCAACGAGCCCGCGTTCCTGCTGCACGTGATGCAGCCGGACGGCACGGGTATCGAGCAGGTGTCGTTCAACCAGAGCCACGACATGGATCCCGCGGTGACGGCCGACGGCCGGATCGTGTTCAGCCGCTGGGACGCCGCCGGGCAGAACGATTCGGTGAACCTGTATCGCATGAACCCGGACGGCTCGGGGCTCGAGCTCCTGTACGGCCGGAACAGCCACGCGACGGGCACGAACGGCGCCACCGTGCAGTTCCTCGCGCCCCGCGAGCTGGAGGACGGCCGCATCCTGGCGCTCGTCCGGCCCTACCAGGGCACGCAGGGCGGTGGCGACATCGTCATGATCGATACGCCGGTGTACGTGGAGAACACGCAGCCGAACCGTGACAATCCCGGGCTTTCCGGCCCGGCGCAGGTGCCGGGCACCGTCAACGAGGTGTCGACCGCGCCCGCCACCCCGTCCCGCGGCGGACGTTACGCCTCCGCGTACCCGATCCACGACGGGACCGGCCGGCTGCTCGTGACCTGGAGCCAGTGCCGGGTGGTCGAGGGAACGCTGCTCGTGCCGTGCACGGACGAGCGCCTCGCGGATCCGGCCGTCGAGCTTGCGCCCCCCATCTACGGCGTGTGGATCTACGATCCGCGCGACCGGACGCAACTCCCCGTCGTGCCCCCGGAGGAAGGATTCGTCTACACGGAGGCCGTGGTCGCGGATCCGCGGCCCGCGCCGCCGGTCGTGCTCGACGGCGAGCATGCGTTTGCGCTCGACCCGGACCTCGCGGCGGAAGGCGCCGGCGTGATCAGCATCCGCAGCGTGTACGACTTCGACGGCGGGGCGGTCGCCGACATCGCCGGCCTCGCGGATCCGGCGCAGACCACCGCCGACGAACGTCCCGCGCGCTTCCTCCGCGTCGTGAAAGCGGTCTCGATCCCGGACGAGGACGTCGTCGACCTCGACAACACCGCGTTCGGCCGCAGCACGCAGCAGGGCATGCGCGAAATCGTCGGCTATGCGCCGATCGAGCCGGACGGCTCGGTAATGATGAAGGTGCCGGCCAACGTCGCCCTCGCGGTTTCCGTGCTCGACGCGAGCGGTCGCCGTATCACCGCCAGGCACCAGAACTGGCTGCAGGTGCGGCCGGGGCAGATTCTGAAGTGCAACGGCTGCCACGTTCCGAACAGCGGCGTGTCGCACGGCCGGGGCGACGCGTTTGTGCCGGCTTGGGCCGGCGCGGAAGTGGCGGGCGTGCCGTTCCCGAACACGGATCCGGCGCTGTTCGTCGGCGAGGTCGGCGAGACCATGGCGGAGGTGCGGGCGCGCCTCTCCTGCGCGACGGATTGCGCCTCGATCCAGCCTTCCGTGAACCTGGTGTACGAGGACGTCTGGACGGACGAGGCCGCCGCCGGGCGCGCTAAAGACGCGAGCTTCGCGCTGTCCTACGCCGATCTTACCACGCCGGCGCCGACGAGCGCGGCGTGCATGCAGCAATGGACGCCGGGCTGCCGCATCGTGATCAACTACGAGACGCACATTCACCCGCTGTGGAGCGCGCCGCGGCCGGAGCTCGACGCCATGGGCAATCCCGTGCTGGACGACGAGGGCATGCCGATCACGCGCGACTGCGTCAACTGTCACTCACCGGTCGACGACCAGATGGCGCCGCGCGTGCCCGCCGGGCAGCTCGATCTCTCGGACGGCTTCTCCGTCGACGAGCCGGATCACTTCACGTCCTACCGCGAGCTCCTGTTCCCGGACAACGAGCAAGAGCTTAATATGGGCGCCCTTCAGGATGTGCTGGTCCAGGTCGGCACGGACCCGGAGACCGGCGATCCGATCTTCGTCACCCGGACCGTCAACCCATCCATGAGCGTGGCGGGAGCCCTCGCCTCGAGCCGGTTTTTCGCGCCGTTCGAGGCGGGCGGGACCCACGAGGGCTGGTTGACACCCGCCGAATTGCGGCTGATTTCGGAATGGCTGGATGTCGGAGCGCAATACTACAACAACCCCTTCGACGTCCCGGCCAACTGACGTTTCGGTGCTCGCGGCACTGCTTTTGGTCCTGGGCCTGGGCATCGCGGCGGACGGGGCATGGGCGGCAGCGGAGCACTATACGGTCACGGTGGCGGATCCGTACCTCGAGCTGCACACCGGGCCGGGCCGCGGCTACCCGCGCTTCCACGCGGTGGAGCGGGGCGAGACGATCGAGATCCTGAAGCGGCGCACCGACTGGTTCCTGGTGCGCGACGCGCGCGGCAACGAGGGCTGGGTGCCTCGGGCGCAACTCGAGCTGACGCTGCGCCCCGACGGCGGCCAGGTCCGGCTGGTCGACGCCGATCGCCAGGACCTGCTGGATTCGCGCTGGGAAGTGGGCGTGCTCTCCGGCGACTACGGCGGCGCCAACGTGATCTCGATCTACGGTGCGTTCTCGCTGAATCCGCACGTCTCCGTCGAGCTCTGGGGCTCGCACCTCCTCGGCAACTTCTCGAACGGCTGGGCGGCCAGCGTCAATGTCGTGCACGAGACCTGGCCGGAATGGCGCGTCTCGCCGTTCTTCACGCTCGGGGCGGGGTACATCCACACCGAGCCGAAATCGACCATCGTGCAGGGAGAGGATCGCAGCGACCAGACGGCGCACGTGGGCGCCGGCCTGCGCTTTCACGCGACGCGCCGCTTCATCCTGCGGGCGGAGTACAAGAGCTACGTCGTGTTCACCAGCCGTGACGACAACGAGGAAGTAGAAGAATGGAAAGCCGGTTTCGCCTTCTTTTTCTGATCCTGCCCGCGCTTCTCGCCGTGTCCGGGTGCGCGGCGACGAAAGGCATCTTCGGGCTGGGGGACGAGCCGGCGCCGTCGGCGCCCGCCGAGGCGCCGACGCCGGAGCAGGTCATCGATCCGGAGGTCGTGCGGCGCGACGTGGCGGAGCCCGGGATCGACACGGAGAACTTCGAGGTGGGCGTGTTCGCGGGCGTCATGAGCATCGAGGATTTCGGCTCGGACGTCGTCTATGGCGCCCGCCTGGCCTACCACATCACCGAGGGCCTGTTCGTGGAAGGCGCGATCGGGCAATCGGAGGCAGGGCTCACCAGCTTCGAGGAGCTGTCGGGCGGCGCCCCCATCCTCTCGGACAGCGATCGCGAGTTCACCTATTACAACCTCAGCCTGGGCTACAACGTGCTGCCCGGGGAGGTCTTCCTGGGGGAGGGCAGGGCGTACAACACGGCGCTCTATCTCATCGCCGGGCTCGGCTCCACGCGGTTCGGCGGCGACGATCGCTTCACCGTCAACGTCGGCGCGGGCTACCGCTTCCTGCTCACCGACTTTCTCGCGATGCACCTCGACGTGCGGGATCACATGTTCGACACGGACCTCCTTGGCAGGCCGAAGACCGTGCACAACCTCGAAGCCCACCTGGGCTTCACGGTGTTCTTCTGAGGCAGGGTTCACGGTCCGTGCACGTCACCGGCGCTAACGTCTGCAGGTTCCCCTCACGGGGCACGAACCCGGAAGGATTCTCATGACCGATCGCAAGCTGCGCATCCTCTTCACGCTCGGCGTGCCGCTCGTCCTGTCGGCCTGCGGCAGCATCGAGCCCTGGGTGAAGCCCTACGAGCGCGACCGCCTCGCCGACCCGATCATGGCGCTGGATGGCGATCCGGTGTCGAGCGCCTACATACAGCACGTCTACGAGGCGCGCGAGGCCGCCCGCGGCGGCGAAGGCGCGGCGGGCGGCGGCTGCGGCTGCAACTAGGGACCGCGGGCGGCAGGTGCGATGAAGACACGGTATCGGCGCTGGCTGCCGGGAGCGCTCCTCCTGCTGGTGAGCGGCTCGGTGCTGCCCGGAGTGCTGCCGGAGGACCGGGCCGACATCCTGTACCACCTGTACGACGGGGGCGGGGTGCAGATCGACGGGCCATCCGTGCTGGTGCGCAAGCAGGTCGGCAAGAACGTCTCCGTCGTCGGCAACTACTACGTCGACATGGTGAGCTCGGCGTCGATCGACGTCGTGACCACGGCGAGCCCGTACGAGGAGGAGCGCAAGCAGTACTCGCTGGGCATGGATTACCTGCGCAACAACACGACGATCTCGCTCGGCTACACGGACAGCAGCGAGAGCGACTTCGACGCCACGACCTGGAGCTTCTCGGTCAGCCAGGACATGTTCGGCGACCTCACGACCCTGACCCTGAGCTATGCCTACGGCGACGACGTCGTCGGACGCTCCGACGACGAAACCTTCGCTCGCGACAACAAGCGGCAGCAGTACGGGATCGGCCTCACCCAGATCCTCACTCGCAATCTCATCGCGACCCTGAACTTCGAGACCATCACGGACGAGGGCTTCCTCAACAACCCGTACCGTTCCGTGCGCTACCTGGATTCCGGCAGCCCGCTCGGCTACAGCTTCGAGCCGGAGGTGTACCCGCATACGCGGACGTCGAATGCGCTCGGGCTGCGCGCGCGCTACTATCTCCCCTACCGTGCCGCGCTGCAGGCGGAGTATCGTTACTTCACCGATACCTGGGACATCGACGCGCACACGGCGGCGCTGTCTTACGTGCACCCCGTCGGGCCATGGACCTACACGCTGAAATATCGCTGGCACGACCAGACCGGCGCGCACTTCTTCCGCGACGTGTTCTCGCGCCCGGAGCAGACGAATTTCCGCGGCCGCGACAAGGAGCTGTCCCCGCTCACGAGCCACACGCTCAAGCTGGCCGCGAGCTACGAGTTCCTGAGCAACGGCTGGAAGTTCATCGACAAGGGCACCGTGAATTTCTCGATCGACCGCCTCAGGGTCGATTACCACGAGTTCCGCGACCTCACGTCCGGGGCGCCGGTCGGCGAGGAGCCGCTGTACTCCCTGGATGCGGACGTTTTCCAGCTCTTCTTCTCGTTCTGGTACTGAGCCCGGGCACGCGATGACCTGGGTAGTCGCAGGACTCGCCGCCCTCGTCGCCGCGGTCGCCGTGCTCTACAACCGGCTGGTCCGCGACCGGAACCGCGTCGCGGGCGCGTGGAGCGACATCGACGTGCAGCTCCAGCGGCGCCACGACCTCATTCCGCAGCTCGTCAAGGCCGTCGACCAGTACGCCCGCTACGAGCGCGCGACGATCGCCGCCGTGACGGCCCTGCGGGCCGAGGCGATGCGGCTGCAGGACGTGGATGCCCTGGGCCGCGCGGAGGAGGAGCTGTCGAGCGGCGTGCACAAGCTGCTTGCACTCGCCGAGCAGTACCCCGAGCTGAAGGCGGACCGGAACTTCCTGGCGCTGCAGGAGGAGCTCGTCGAGACGGAGGACCATCTCCAGTTCGCGCGGCGCTACTACAACGGCGCCGTGCGCGAATACAACACGCGCCTGGAAAGCGTGCCCAGCAATTTCGTGGCCCGCTCGTTCGGCTTCGAGCCCCGCCAGTTCTTCCAGAAAGAAGCGGACGAGGTGGCCGCCGTGCCGCGAGTCGATCTCGGGAACTCCCGGTGAGGACCGCCGCCCTCCTGCTTCTCTCGTTGCTCTCCGGGCTTGCCGCCGCGGACGAACGCATCCTCGAATACCGAAGCGACGTCCTGGTCCGTGCGGACGCGTCGATGGAAGTGACCGAGACGATCACGGTCCGGGCCGAAGGGCAGCGCATCCGGCGCGGCATCTACCGCGATTACCCCACGCGCTACAAGGACCGTTTCGGCAACGACGTCGAGGTGATCTACCAGCCGGTTTCGGTCCTGCGCGACGGCAACCCCGAGGCCTTCCGCAGCGAGTCGCGGGGGAACGGCGTGCGCACCTGGTTCGGGTCGGCGGATCGCCTGCTGGCGCCGGGCGTATACACCTACACGTACCGCTATCGTGCCGGCCGCATGCTCGGCTTCTTCGACGAGCATGACGAGCTGTACTGGAACGTGACCGGCCTCGGGTGGGATTTCCCGATCGACCGCGCCGTCGCCACCGTCGCGTTCGATTTCGCACCGCCGGAAGGCGCGCTCGGGCTGGAGGCTTTCACCGGGCCGTTCGGCGCGCGCGGCCGCGACTATCGCGCCTACACGGCGGAAGGGCGCGCCGTCTTCGAAACGACTGCACCGCTCGCCGCCCGGCAGGGGCTGACGATCGTCGTCACCTGGCCGAAGGGCTACGTGGAAGAGCCCGGTGCAACGGACCGGGTGCTCTGGCTGCTCGGGGACAACGCGAACCTGCTCGCCGCGTTCCTCGGGCTCGGGGCGCTGTTCGCGTACTACGTTCCCGTGTGGCGCCGGCACGGCCGCGATCCGGAGCCCGGCCTCGTCATTCCGCGCTACGAGCCGCCGGAAGGATTCTCCCCGGCGTCGCTGCGCTACATCGAGCGGATGGGCTATGACGATGAGGCGATGACCGCGGCGATCATCAATCTCGCGGTCAAGGGAAGGCTCAGGATCGACAAGAACGGCCGGCACGTGCTGACGCGTCTCGAGGCGCCCGCGGACGCACCTGCGCTGGCAGGGGGCGAGAAGGAGCTCCTCGATGCGCTGTTCAGCGACGGCGACACGCTGGAGCTCGCCAGCCGGAATCACGAGCGGATCGGCCATGCCCGCAGCAGGCACCAGGGCGCGCTCAGGCGCGAGTTCGCGAACCGCTATTTTGTCATCAACGGTGCGATGAACCTGCCCGCCATCCTCATCGCGATTCTCGCCCTGGTGATTGCCGCCAATCTCGGGAGCGGGCTGACGCCGGGCATCGGTGCGCTCGCCGTGTGCATGGTCGGCACCATTTTCTTCTTCGCCATCGCCATGAGGCGGCCGACGGGACTCGGCCGCAGGGTCCTGGACCACGTCGCCGGCTTCCGCGAGTACCTCGAGGTCGCGGAGAAGGACGACCTGAACGCGCGCAATCCTCCCGAGCTCACGCCGGCACTCTTCGAGCGCTACCTGCCGTTCGCGATCGCGCTCGGCGTGGAGCAGCAGTGGTCGGAGCGCTTCGCGGAGGCACTGCGCGGTTTGCACGGCGGCGAGGCCGGTCAGTATCATCCCGCCTGGTACGGGGGCGACTGGAGCTCGCGCGATTTCCGTGCCGCGGCCTCGACCCTCAAGTCCGGTCTCGGCAAAGCCATCAGCTCGTCGGTGAGCCCGCCCGGCTCGTCGTCGGGAAGCGGCGGCGGCGGCTTTTCCGGCGGCGGCGGCGGTGGTGGCGGCGGCGGCGGCTGGTGACGGCCGCGCAACGCACGTAACCGCTCCGGGGTTGTCAAACGGGCCGCAGGCCCGCATATCGACGGTGAGCCACCGCCCGTGGCCGCCGTCATCCCAAGTCCGAGGACCGGCACAGCTTGAACCGATACGTGTACCAGCGACGGCCCGTCGATGACAGCGCCATTCCCACGGTGATCTTCTGGCTGCTGATCGCCAACGGGCTCGTTTTCGCGCTGCAGCAGTTCGTCCAGCTCGGCGCATTTGCGCTGTGGCCGCTGTCCTCCCGGCTGTTCGCTCCCTGGCAGCTCCTGACTTACGCGTTCCTGCACGGGGGTGTGTGGCACATCTTCTTCAACATGTTCGGGTTGTGGATGTTCGGCCGCGACCTGGAACGCATCATGGGACCGCGCCGGTTCCTGACCTACTACCTGACCTGTGTCGTCGGCGCGGCCGTGATCCAGCTTCTCGTCGCGCAAATCCAGGGCGGGTTCTACGCGACGATCGGCGCGTCGGGAGGCGTGTTCGGGATCCTGCTCGCGTACGGCATGGCGTTTCCCAACAACACCGTCATGCTGCTGTTCCCGCCGATCCCGATGAAGGCGAAGTATTTCGTCATCGTGTTCGGCGCACTCGAGCTCTTCCTCGGCGTGAGCCGCACGGCGCCCGGCATTGCGCATTTCGCTCACCTGGGGGGCATGCTGTTCGGCTGGCTGCTGCTGCGCTACTGGCGGCGTCCTCGCTCCCGCTGAAACCCGTGACGCGCGGCGCGATTCGGCACGCAACGATTTCCCCTCGGGCGGCATCTGGGTTGTAATCGGTTCACGTGCGGGGCGTCGCGGCGGGGGAGCGCGGCCGCGGCCCGGATGCGACCGGACGAGAAGAGGCGAAAACAGAGGGGGCGAGCGATGGAAATGAGGCGCAGGACGTTTCTCGGCGGGATGGCGGCCGGCGGCGCCGTCCTCACCATGCCGGCATTCCTGGCGGGCTGCGGCGTGCACGCGGCGCGAACCGCCCACGAGCCACTGCCGGCCAATCCGTTCCTGCAGTGGTTCGGCGTGGACGAGCCGCTCCTGGCACGCGTGCTCTCGGAGCTCTCGGCCAACGGCGCGGACCGGGCGGACCTCTATTTCCAGCACCAGCGCAACCACTACCTCGGCATGGAGGACGGCATCGTCAGCCGCGCCTATTCGGAGATCCTGCAAGGGGTCGGGCTGCGGGTCGTGGTCGGCGACCAGACGGGTTACGCGTTCACGGAGGACCTCACACTGCCCGCGATGCTGGCGGCCGCACGTACGGCGGCGGCGATCGCCAGAGGGGGACCAGGCGTGCCGCCGCAGGCCTTCAATCCAGAGCAAGCGGGCGATCTCTACTCCACGGAGGTGCCGTGGGCGGAGGTGGGCATCGAGCAGAAGCTGCCCATCCTCCAGCGCGTGGATCGCAAGGCCCGCGCCGCGGATCCCGCCGTGCAGAAGGTGTCGGTGACCTGGGCCGATACCGACGAGCGGGTGCTCATCGCGACGCTGGACGGCAGGCTCGTCACCGACCACCGGCCGATGACCCGCCTGTCCGTGCAGGTCACGGCGCGGCGCGGCGACGAGACGCAAAGCGGTTTCTCGAACATCGCGGCACGCGAGGATTTCTCGTGGTACACGGACGCGCGCGTCGATGCCATGGTGCAGGAGGCGGTCGATCGCACGCTGATCCTGTTCGAGGCGGTGCGGCCGCGGGCAGGGGAGATGCCCGTGATCCTCGCGGCGGGCGCAAGCGGCATCCTGCTGCACGAGGCCATCGGTCACGGCATGGAAGCCGATTTCAACCGCAAGGGGACGAGCATCTATTCGGACATGATCGGCAAGCAGGTCGCGCAGCCGTTCGTCACGATCGTCGACGAGGCGACCATCCCGCGCGAGCGCGGCGCGCTCAATTACGACGACGAGGGCAACGCGTGCGGCCGCACGGTCCTGGTGGAGAACGGCATCCTGCGTTCGTACCTGCACGACTCGATCAGCGCCGGCCAGTACCGCGTGCAGGCCACCGGTTCCGGGCGGCGGGAGTCGTATCGCTTCGCGCCGATGCCGCGCATGACCTGCACCTTCATGGAGGACGGGCCGCACACGAAGGAGGAGATCGTCGCCGCGGTCGATCGCGGCATCATCGCCGAGACCTACACGAACGGCCAGGTGCGCATCGGGGCGGGCGACTACACGTTCTACGTCAAGAACGGCTGGCTCGTCGAAGGCGGCAAAATCACGGCACCGATCAAGGACGTCAACATCATCGGCAACGGGCCGGAGACGCTCGAGCGCATCACGATGGTCGCGAACGATGCGCGCCTGGACACCGGCGGCTGGACCTGCGGCAAGAACGGGCAGCGGGTGCCGGTGTCGCAGGGCATCCCGACCGTGCTCGTCTCCAGCCTGACGGTGGGAGGCGAAAATGCAGCCTGACGGGCGGTCCCGCGCCGCGGACGCGGTGCAGATGGCGCTGGAAGCGGGCGCGGCCGACGCGTTCGCCACCGACAGCACGAGCCGGGATGTCGAGTTCAGCTATCGCGACGGGGCGCTCGAGAAGGTGCAGGACTCGACCTCGAGGAGCATCGCGCTCGAGCTGTACGTCGCGGGCCGCTACTCGGCGCACCGCACCACGGACCTCGAGCCGGACCGGCTGCGCGCGTTCATCCGCGAGGCGGTCGCGCTCACGCGCGCGCTCGAGCCGGACGAGTACCGACGGATCACCCCGCCGGAGCTGTTCGCGGAACGACCGGACGTGGACCTCGACCTCGTCGATCCCGCGGTCGAGGCGCTGGCACGCGAGCAGCGGCTCGCCTGGTCCGCGGCGCTCGACGAGGCCTCGCATGCGCACGGGCGCGTGCTGTCCGCGACCGCCATGGTCTTCGACGGTTCTTTCGCGTCCTCCGAGGCGGGCAGCAACGGCTTCGCCGGCAGCCGGCGCTCGACGTACTGCTGGTTCGGGTCCAGCGTCACGCTGCGGGATCGCGGGGACCGGCGCGCGGAAGATTCCTGCTTCGTCGGCGGCACGCACCTCGCGGACCTTCCCGA
>Ga0079224_100005945_pt1 | contig 16098 bp, 16 predicted proteins | sample Stecom2015_FD_80414 | JGI IMG/M metagenome (GOLD analysis project Ga0079224, IMG submission 80414) | Agricultural soil microbial communities from Utah to study Nitrogen management - Steer compost 2015 | ecosystem: Environmental > Terrestrial > Soil > Agricultural land | place: USA: Utah...
GGCCAGCAGCTCGTCCAAGCCCTCCACGCTCGCCCGCACCACATCGCCCACCGGGACCGCGTCGAACACCTCACCCGGCTCAGCACCGGCCAACGGCGAGGCACCCTCGAGCGCCGTCGTGATCACCAACGCCAGATCGGGCATCGGGGCGCGCTCCGGCACCGCGCCCGCCTCGAACTCCGCCCGCCGCCACTCACCGAACAGGTAGTCGCCGACCGGCGGATACCGCCACGGCACCACGTCCTCGCGAACCACCACGGTGAGCTCCACCGGCCGCAGCTCGCCGCCCATCCCCGACAGAGCCAGACAGCCGTCGGTCAACGACCTGCGTTGCCGCTCGTCCAACGGTGCCTCCGACACCGCCAGCACGTCCAGATCGCTCGCCGGACGCAGACCACCGCCCACCGCCGAGCCGTGCGCATAGCACCCGACCAGCGAACCGCCCAGCACCGCACGCACCAGCTCGACCACCCTGTCCCGCTGCGCCGGTTGCACCGCACCGCTCCGTTCCGACTCGGCGACCATGCCGCCAGCGTGCCAGCCGCAACCCCGTCAGCCCATCTGGTTCACTCGCTGACCATGGGACGACTGTTCGGATCCGGCGGCACCCGCGTCGCGCTGATCGGCATGACCGCCGCGGCGCTCACCCTCGCCGGCTGCACCATCCCCGAACCCGACAGCGGTGGCGAGAACACCGGCACCGGAGAAGGCGGCGAACCGACCACCCGCACCGTCACCCGCACCAAACCCGCACCCGAGCTGCCGCCCGAACCGAAACCCGCCACCACCGGCGACTGCCCCTACCTGCCCACCGCCGAGGCCGAGAGCGCCAACGGCCAAGGAGTGGGCCAGGTGCGGCTCTCGGCCGACAAACCCCACCCCACGTGCTTCTTCTACCGGCCCGACGGCGAAGTGCAGCTCACCGTGCAGATCTACGTCGGCGAGGCCGACGTCGCCACCGGACTCGTCGACCGAGCCGCCCCCATCGACACCTCCAACCCCACCGAACAGCCGGCCGGCTGGTCCGGCGGCTACGAGGCCGACGACGAGGGAGCCGTGTACGCCGTGTCGAAACAGGGCAACGCCGTCATCGTCACGACCAACCAGCAGCAGAGCGTCAAAGCCCGCACCGTCGCCACCGACGTCATCGCCACCCTCGGCCTCTGAGAACCCGGCCTCTGAGAACCTGCGCCCGAAGTGCACCGTTGCTCCTGGTTCCGACGCGCTCGGCACACGCCGACCTAGCTCTGTGTGATCAGGCAGCGACGCACATGAGGCCACGACGTGAGTACCAAATGACCGGTGTACTAGGGTTGCGCCACACGCGCAGGCCACTCAGTGTTGATCGTTCAACGCCGGCTCCCCTGAACAGGTGACGATCGACCGGTCGGCTCTGCGTGGTCCCCCTCCGAATTTCGAAGTGACGAAGGAAGATCTCGTGGCTGACACCCTGAAGGAAGCTCTGCTCGACTCCACCCGGCGTCCGGACGTCGTCAACGACCTGACCGAGCTCATCGACGCAGAAGTCGGCGACAAGAGCGGCGTGTCCGGCACGGTCATCAAGACCGGCTACGGCGCCGTCAAGAAGATCAAGCCGGGCATCATCGGCTCCGCCGTGGACAGCCTGCTCGACGACTTCGTCGCCGCGCTCGAGCCGATCTTCGCCGACTTCAAGGCCAACGGTGGCGGCGACTTCGGCAGCTACCTGCCGACCCGCGGCGACGAGGCCGCCGACGCACTGCTGTCGGTGACCGACGCCCGCGCCGAGAAGTCCTCGCGCGACTCCATCAAGAAGGTCTACGAGAAGCTGCGCCCGAAGGGCAAGGAGAACGTCATCGAGGCGCTGCCGCGCCTGGGCGCCCTCATCCAGAAGTACGCGGGCTGATCTTCCCGCTCTCACACGAAAGGGCTACCTTCCCAGCGGGAAGGTAGCCCTTTTCGCGCGGTTACTCAGCCGTGCTCAGGCCTGCTTGGGTGACTGGTTCGGCTGCGGCTTCGCGGCCGTCTGGCCGTTCGAGCTCGCCGAACCCGCCGAACCCGCCGAACCGGACGTCTCCGGCGTGTCGGTGCTCTTCGGCGGAGCCGGCGCCACCGGGGCCTCCGGCTTCGGCCGCAGCGCATACGCCACGCCCGCGATCACGCCGAGCGCCAGCAGAATCGGAAGCTTCCTGCGCTTCTGCTTCTCGCCCTTCTCACCGGTCGCAGCGCCCTTGGCGTCCTTCATCGCGGCCTTGAAATCCTTCTTGGCCAGCTTGAAGTCCTTCTTCGCGCGGCGCTTCGACTCACCGGCGGCCTTGGCCGCCTTGATCGCGGCCTTCTTGGCCTTGCGAGTGGGCTCGGCCAGCTCGCCGCGACGTTCGTCGGCGACCTTCCTGGCCTTCTCGGCGCTCTTGGAGACCTCTTTGCCGGCCTTCTTGGCCTGGGCGGCCAGCTTCTTCTGGGCCCGCTTCGAGCTCTTCACGAGCTCGTCGGACCCGTCGGTCAGCCGGTCCTTCACGGACTCACCCGCCTCCGCGGTTCGAGTCATCGCCTCCACCTCGTCATTCGTCGGTTCTCTGGCTGTCACCGTACCGCCCATCCTGCCCCTTACCGCTGGATTATGCCCGGGATGGCACGATGATTCGTGTGACTGAGAGCAACGAGAGCGTGGTCGGTACCAAGATCAAGGCCACTCTGCACACGAACCGTGGCGACATCGCCATCAACCTCTTCCCTGATCACGCCCCGAAGACGGTCGCGAACTTCGTCGGTCTCGCCGAGGGCACGAAGGAGTACACGCAGCCGAACGCCAAGGGCGAGAAGACCGGCCCGTTCTACGACGGCGCCATCTTCCACCGCGTGATCGACGGGTTCATGCTCCAGGGCGGCGACCCGACGGGCACCGGCCGCGGCGGCCCGGGGTATAAGTTCGACGACGAGTTCCACCCGGAGCTCCAGTTCAACCGGCCCTACCTGCTGGCCATGGCGAACGCCGGACCCGGCACCAACGGTTCGCAGTTCTTCATCACGGTCGCGCCGACCCCGCACCTGAACTTCAAGCACACGATCTTCGGTGAGGTCGCCGACGACTCGTCGCGGGCCGTCGTCGACGAGATCGGCCGCGTCGCGACCGGTCCGGCCGACAAGCCGCTCGAGGACGTCGTCATCGAGTCGGTCGAGATCGAGCGTTCCTGATCTCTGCCACTCCGCCTGGGTAGGTTGACGGTCGTGACGTGGAGCGTGCAGTGACCCAACCTCCGTATCCGCCCGACGGCCCGCCCCGGTCGGACGAACAAGCGCGGCCGGGGTGCTGGTGGCACCCGAACACGCCGACCGGCCTGAGCTGCGTGCGCTGCGGCAGGCCCGCCTGTCCCGACTGTCTCCGTGAGGCGTCGGTCGGATACCAGTGCATCGACTGTGTGCAGGCTTCGCGCGCACAGCAGCGCCGCGCACAGCCGCTCCGCCCCGGCGACCGCACGGTCGCCGGGGCGCGCGTGTCCACGAGGGCCGTCGTCACCCCGCTGCTCATCGCGCTCAACGTCCTGTTCTACGTCGCCACCGCCGCGCAGGTCGGCGACCCCATGCAGAACAGCGAGTCCACGCTGTTCCAGGACGGCCAGCTGTGGCCGCTGGCGGTGTACGCCGGCGGCGAATGGACGCGCCTCGTGCTGTCCGGCTTCCTGCACTACGGGCTGCTGCACCTGGCCATGAACATGCTGGCGCTGTGGATCCTCGGCAGGGACCTCGAAATCCTGCTCGGCAAGGTGCGGTTCCTCGCGCTGTACCTGGCCTCGCTGCTCGGCGGATCGACCGCCGTCTACCTGCTCGGCGACGTCAACACCGGCACCGCAGGCGCCTCCGGCGCCGTCTACGGGCTCATGGGCGCGCTCCTGGTGGCCGTGCTGAAACTCAAGCTCAACCCCAGTGGCGCGATCGGCATCATCGCCATCAACCTGGTCCTGACCGTGACCATCCCCGGCATCTCCCTGCTCGGCCACCTCGGCGGGCTCGTCGCCGGAGCGCTCGTCATGGTCGCGATGCTCTACGCGCCGCAGAAGCAGCGCACCCAGTACCAGATCACGGCCGTCGGCATCGTCGTCGCCGCGCTCATCGGTCTGATCCTCTACCGCGACGCCACCATCGCCTCCGACATCTGCACCGCGGTGCCCTACGCCTGCCCCGGCACGTCCGTGTAGCGGCGGAGGATTAACAGACACGGCCTAACCGCGCAGGGCCAGCAGCGCGTCGTGGACGTCGCGCGGGTCGGCACCCAGCTCGACCCAGCCGAGCACCGTGAGGCCCTCACCGCCGCTGCTCGTCGTGTTGTCGCCCGAACTGCCCTGCGCCTCGGCGGCCAGCGCCTCGAACTCCAGGACCGGGGCCTCGCGGCCCCACCGCCGCACGGTCGTCAGCTCCATCCGCACGGCGTCCCACGCCAGCTCCTGCGTGCCGCCCAGCGAACGGATCCGCACCCCGGCGGCATCGGCGGCGAGACGGGGCCGGACGAACGTGCCGTACGCCGCAGCCAGCGTCAACGCCACGGCGCCCAAGCCGAACAGCAGCGTTCCCGGCCGGTCGGCCGACCCCGACGCCGCCACCGCGGCGACCGCCGCTCCCACGGCGAGGACCCAGCCGATCACCACGAGGCCGGGATGGGTCGACCAACGGAGAGTGGAGTTGTCCACAGAATCATCCACAGTGGGGATTAGTGACACCCATGTAAGTCGGTCGCAGCAGGCTGATCCGCCGCCTGGATCAACGCCATTTCATCGTCATGAGCAGGCCACTGATCATCAACGCGAAACCGATCGCGAAGTTCCAGTTGCCCAGCTCCAGCATGAAGCCGATCTTCTCGCCCGCGAGGTAGTTGACGACCAGCCAGGCCAGGCCCAGCAGCATCAACCCGAACATGACGATCTTGTAAGGAAGCGGCGACGGACCGGCCGCCGACACCTTCACCGGGGTTTTCCGGTCGGCGGGCGGGGTGTACGCCGTCTTCTTGCGGACCTTCGACTTGGGCATTGATGTCCCTCGTGCTCTGGGGGTCGAAACGCATGGCGGACTTGGGCCACCGCCACCTCAACACGTTAACGTAAGCGCCCAGACGTCCGAAGCAGTACCGAGAAGCCCGGCAATCGCCGACGGCCTCCATCCTGGGCCCTTCACGCCCAGGACGAAGCAGGGTCCAGGGTGAAAGGAGCCGCCTTGTCGACATCCGACGACGGACCGGGTGGCGGTGCGGGCCGGATGGCCTCGCCCGACGAGATCGGCACCCCGCGTGCCTCCGAGGAACGTCCCCCACCACCGCCGAGGCGCGGAGGCGGCAAGGTGCGCACCGCGGTCCGTGGTTTCGGCGAAGTCCTCATCACGCTCGGCCTCGTCCTGCTGCTGTTCGTCGTCTACGAGCTCTACGTGACCAACTGGAAGTCGGGCAACCTCCAGCGCGAGGCCAGTGCCGAGCTCGAAGAGGAATGGCGCAGCGCACCGCGCGGGGAACGCGAACTGCACACCGATCCCGCCGACGGGCAGGCGTTCGCGCGCATGTACATCCCCTCCTTCGGCGCCGACTGGAGCTTCACCGTGCAGCAGGGCGTCGGCCCAGCAGCACTCGAGGTCGGGCCCGGCCACTACAAGAACACGGCCATGCCCGGCGAACCCGGCAACGTCGGCGTCGCCGGACACCGCGTCGGCAAGGGCGCACCGTTCAACGACCTCGACCTGCTCAACTCGTGCGACGCCATCGTCATGGAGACCGCCGACAGCTTCTACGTCTACCGTGTACTGCCCATGGCCGACGAGGTCGACGGCTGGGCACAGAACCAGGGCACGCAGCAGCGGTGCGACAACGTCGCGCCCCTGCAGGACAAGCAGGGCGCCTACGACGAGACGTTCGGCAGGCGGATCGTGCTGCCCGACCGCGGCGACGCCGTCGCGCCCGTGCCGTACAAGCCGAACGACCCGCTGCCGCCCGCGTCCCAGGCGTCACTGCTCACGCTCACCACGTGCCACCCGCAGTTCTCCGACGCCGAACGCATGATCATCCACTCGGTGCTGACCAACCAGTACCGCAAGAGCGAGGGCACCGGGTACGAGGACCTGCTCGCCGCGATCGGGGAGGCGTAGATGTACGGCTGGATCTGGCGGCACCTGCCCGGCCCCGTGCCGGTACGCGTGCTCGAGGCGCTCATCCTGATCGTGGGCGTGGTCGCCCTGCTGATGCTGGTGATCTTCCCCTGGCTGGAGCCGATGCTCCCGTTCAACGACGTGTCGGTCGAGGGCTGAACGGGCAGGACTGAGCCGAGTGCAGGAGTAACGCACCACGCGGAAGAAGGACGGCATCGGCGTGCAGGTCTACTGGGAGACCGACCACGGACGAGAAGGGATCTGCCGGGACTCGAATTCCCGCGGCGGCATGGGCTACTGCAACTACAACATGAAGGAAGGTCAGGAGGTCCGTCCGTTCTCCGCCTCGGAGCGGTACCCTGCGGATATGCGTGTACTGGTCGTCGACAACTACGACAGCTTCGTCTACAACCTCGTGCAGTACCTGGCCCAGCTGGGTGCCGAGCCCGAGGTGTGGCGCAACGACGTCGTTGACCTCGACCGCATCGGCGACTTCGACGGGGTGCTCGTCTCGCCGGGACCGGGCACACCCGAACGCGCGGGGCAGAGCATCGACGTGATCAACAGGTGCGCCGCCGACCGCGTCCCCATGCTGGGCGTGTGCCTCGGCCACCAGGCCCTCGGCGTCGCCTGGGGCGCCACCGTCGACCGCGCACCCGAGCTGCTGCACGGCAAGACCAGCCAGGTCCACCACGACGGCTCCGGTGTGCTCGCCGGGCTGCCCGAGCCGTTCACCGCCACCCGCTACCACTCGCTGACGGTACTGCCCGAGACGATCCCCGGCGATGCCTTCGAGGTCACCGGCCGCACCGAGACCGGCATCGTCATGGGCATGCGGCACCGCGAGCTGCCCCTCGAGGGCGTGCAGTTCCACCCCGAATCGGTGCTTACCCAGGGCGGGCACCGCATGCTCGCCAACTGGATGGCAGCCGCGGGCCACGCCGTCGACCCGGGCACGGTCGACCGCCTCGAACAAGCCACCCGAGCGTTGCAGCGCGCCGCCGCCTGAGGCCGGCATGCGACGGCTCACCGGCGTCGCGAAACGCTACCGGCGCGGCGGCGGCCCCGTGCTCAGCGGCGTCGACCTCGACATCGCACCCGGCGACGTCGTCGCGCTCGTCGGCGGCAACGGCTCCGGCAAGTCCACGCTCGCGCGCATCGTCGCCGGGCTGAGCAGGCCGTCCGAGGGCACCGTCACGGGCACACCCACCATCGGCTACCTGCCCGACCGGTTCCCGGGCGGGCAACGGTTCAGCGCCCTCGACTACCTCACGGCGATGGGCCGCATCGGCGGGCTGCCCACCGCGACCGGCCGGGCGCGCGCACGCACCTGGCTCGACCGCCTCGCCCTCGCGGGCGGACCCGACGTCCTGCTGGCCACGCTGTCGAAGGGCAACGCACAGAAGGTCGGCCTCGCGCAGGCACTGCTCACCGAACCCGACCTGGTCGTGCTCGACGAACCGTTCTCCGGACTCGACCCGGACGCCCACGCGGCGCTCGGCGACATCCTCGACGAGCTCCGGCGCTCCGGCTCGGCTGTCGTGTACACCGAGCATCGCGCCGACCGCGCCCGCGCCCACGCGACCCGCGCGTGCGCGCTCGCGGGTGGCCGCCTCGGCGCACTCGGCGGGGACACGGTCCGCATCGTGCTGCGCCGCACCGCGGCAGCGGCGGCGCTCCGGCCGTCCCACGCCGGGATCGTCCGCGTGGCCGAGCTGTCCGGTGCCGCAGACGGCGGGCCCGAGGACGACGGCCACGGGGGTAACGACGGCGGCCACACCTGCGGTCACGGCGGGGGTCACGGCGGGGGTCACGTCGAACTCACCGTGGACGCCGGCGCCTGCGACGCCGTGCTCCGCGACGCGCTGTCCACCGGCTGGTCCGTCGTCGAGGTGACCCGGTGAGCCCGCCGAACTGCGCAGGTCCCGCCGTCCGGGTCGCCGCGGTCGCGCGCTACTACGCCGGCCTGCTCGCCCGATCGCACCGGTACCTGCCGCCGGTCATCGGCTACCTCGCCGTGCTGGCCATCGCCTTCACCGACCGCGCCGCCCCCGCCGCGCCCGAGTTCGCCGTGAGCGCGGGCGCCCTCCTGGTCGTCACGTGCTGGCTGACGGTCGCCACGGCCGACGCCGAGGACCCCGCCCAGCGGCTCGTGACCACCACGCACGCCCGCGGGCCCGCGACCGTGATCGCCGGCCTCACCACCGCCGTCGCGGCGTACGCGGCGGTGACCGTGGTGGTCACGCCCGGCTGGTCGCTGGTGCTGCACGGTCCCGCCGCCCTGGCCGGCGTGCTGCCGACAGCCGTGCTCGTCCACCTGGCCGCTGTGTGCTCGGGAGGCGCGATCGGCCTGCCGTGCTCACGTCTCCTACTGCCACACGTCGGCTACACGGTCGTCGCCGCGATTTCCGCTCTCGCCGTGGTGCTGCTGGTGACGTGGGTGCCGCTGGTCAACCCGGCGCTGCGCAGCCTCGCCGGAGGAGCCGCCGACCTCGGCGTCCCACTGCTGTGCCTCGGCGCATCGGCGGCCGCGCTGGCCGTCTCGGCCACCACGACCAGCCACCTGATCGCACGCCGCTGACCACACGCCGCCGACCACACACGCCGTCTGGTCGGCCGCATGCCGAGTCCGCAGGCATACCTGGCCGGCGGACCCGCACACCCGCACGCCCGCGCACCCGCAGTGAAACGGCCGCGCAGCCCGGGCGGATGGCTCCGGGCGGCGCGGCCGTCATCGACTCACCTGTGCGGCGGGATCAGGGGAAGCCGGGGATGCCCCCGTCGTCCTCGTCCCCTCCGGTCGAGGAGGACGGCGGCGAGCCGCTCTCCTTCGACCCGACGTACAGCGTCACCGGGCGGTCCTTCGTGATGGTCTCGCCCGCCGAGGGGTTGGTGTTGGTCACCTTGCCCTCGTACTCCTCGTCGGCCTCCTCGTACTGGATGTTCGGCTCGCCGCCTTCCCATCCGGCCTGCCGGAGCGCCTGCTTGGCCTGGTTCTCGTTCATGCCGGTCAGGTCCGGCATCTGGAACTCCTGGTTGGCGCCGTTGGAGACCTGCAGCTGAATCGTGTGGCCGCGTTCGAACTCGCCCGCGTTCGGCGTCTGGTTGACGACGACGCCCCGCTGCTGGTCGCTGTCGACGTTCTCGCGGGCCACGGAGAAGCCGAGCGACTCGAGGCGCTGCTTGGCCTCGGCGAACTGCTTGCCCTGCATGTTCTCCACGGTGATCTTCGCGGGCTCCACACCCACGGTGATCGTGACCGAGGTGCCCCGCTCGACCTTCTCGTCCGCGCCCGGGTCCTGCTCGACGACCGTGCCGACCGCCGACTCGTCGTCGACCTCGACCTCCTGGACGTTCTGGTCGAGCTGCAGGTCGGCCCGCTTGAGCTCCTCCTCGGCGTCGGACTGCGTCATACCGCGCAGATCCGGCACCTGCACCTGCTGCGGAGCCGCACCGACGCGCAACGTCACCTGCTCGTTCGGGTTCACCTGCTCGGCGCCCTGCGGGTCGGTCCACGTGACCTTGCCGATCTGATCGGGCGTGCAGGTGCTGTCGTCGCTCGGGTCGGCGCCCGCGCGGCAGGTGATGCGCTCCTCGTTGATGTTGTTGAAGCCGGCCTCGTTGAGGGTCCGCTTCGCCTCCTGCACCTGCATGCCGACGAGGTTCGACGGCATCGGCGTCAGGTTGGACTCCTCGCTGTCGAACGCGCCGGCCAGCCACGCCACGAACGCCACCAGGCCGAGCCCGAGCAGCACCAGCAACGCGATCAGCCACGGCCTTCTGCGCTTGGGCTCTTCCTCGTCGTAGTCGGCGTAGGCGAGGTCGTCGCCCTGGTCGGCCCCGTCGCCTGCCGGAGCGCCCATCACCTGGGTGCGCTCCTCGTCCGACATCACCATCGGCGCCGACGGGCGCTGGCCCGTCAGCGTGCGCACCAGGTCCGACCGCATCTCCGCCGCCGACTGGTATCGGTTGTCGGCGCCCTTGGCCAGCGCCTTCAGCACGACCGCGTCGAGCTCGGGGGAGACGTCGGGATTCGACGCCGACGGCGGCTTCGGATCCTCCCGCACGTGCTGGTAGGCCACCGCGACCGGCGAGTCACCCGTGAACGGCGGGTCACCGGTGACGAGTTCGTAGAGCACACACCCGGCGGCGTACACGTCGCTACGCGCGTCGACCCGCTCACCGCGCGCCTGCTCCGGCGAGAGGTACTGGGCCGTTCCGATCACCGCGGCGGTCTGCGTCATCGCGGCCTGGCCGTCGTGCACCGCACGCGCGATGCCGAAGTCCATGACCTTCACCGCGCCGCCCCGCGTGATCATCACGTTCGCCGGCTTGACGTCGCGGTGCACGATGCCGTGCCGGTGCGAGAAGTCCAGGGCGGCCGACACGTCCGCCATGACCTCCATGGCCCGGCGCTCCGGCATCGGGCCCTCGGTCTTGACGATGTCGCGCAGCGTCCTGCCCTCGACGTACTCCATGACGATGTAGGGCAGCGGGCCGTACTCGGTGTCGGCCTCACCGGTGTCGTAGACGGCCACGATGGCCGGATGGTTCAGCGCGGCGGCGTTCTGGGCCTCGCGGCGGAACCGCTCCTGGAACTGCGGGTCGCGCGCCAGGTCGGCACGCAGGATCTTGACGGCCACCTCGCGGCCCAGTCGCACGTCGTGGGCGTGGTGGACCTCGGACATGCCGCCGTAGCCGAGCGTGTCGCCAAGCTCGTAGCGGTTGGAGAGCATTCTCGGTGCGCTCATTGCTCGGTGCCGTCCCACTTCGTCCACGGTGTGCCCGTCATGCCTTCTGCGTGTTCCTCGTGCCCGTGCTTGTCGCCGTGCCCGTACCCGTACCTGTTGTCCCCGTTGTCGTAGTCCGCCTGGGACCAGTTACCGTTCGTCGACGGCGGCTGGTCCCCGACCCGGCTCGGAGGTGGCTCCGAGTCACGGCCGAGCAGCACGATGAGCAGGACGGCTACCGCGGCGACGACCACCACCGCCGCCAGCGTGAGCAGTATCCACATCCCGGCGGGCCGTTGCCGAGGATGCGCGCCCGGATTCGTCATGCCAGGTGGTGTCATGCCGTGAGACGTGGCCCCGCCACCGGTCATGACGCCGGGTTGCTGCGCTGAGACGGGTGACACCGGCTGCATCGACGGATGCGATCCCGGACCCACCGTAGCGGCCTGACCGGGAGGAACGGCCGTCGCCGTGTGCTGAGTCGCACCACCGGCCGCGTAACCGGTCATACCCGACGGAACGGGCAGTGCGTGGCCGGAACGGACCGCCGCGATCGCCGCGGCGAACTCCCCGCCGCTCGCGTAGCGCTGCCGCGGATCCTTCACCAGCGTCGCCTCGATGACCGCCCGTGCATACGGAGGCACGTCCTGCGGCAGGGGCGGCGGAACGTCGCGGATGTGCATCATCGCGACCGTCACCGCGTTCTCCGACAGGAAAGGGCGACGGCCCGCGAGGCACTCGTAGCCGCACACCGCCAGCGAGTAGACGTCGCTGCCTGGCGCGGCGTCCTGGCCGAGAGCCTGCTCGGGCGCGATGTAGTGGGCGGTGCCCATGACCATGCCGTTGCGGGTCACGGGCGCCGAATCGGCCGCCTTGGCGATGCCGAAGTCGGTCAGCTTCACCCCGCCGGCCGGGGTGACCATGATGTTGCCGGGCTTGACGTCGCGGTGCACCAGCCCGCGCTCGTGGGCGGCCTGCAGTGCGCTCGCCGCCTGCTCGAGGATGTCCAGCGTACGGTCGGCCGCGATCCGGCCCTCCCGCTGCAGGATCCCCGCGAGCGGCTCGCCCTCCACGAGCTCCATCACGAGGAACGCGATGGCCGATTCGCCGGCCTCGGTCTCGCCGTAGTCGTGGACGGCGGCGATGTTCTGGTGGTTGAGCGACGCCGTGGTCTTGGCCTCCGCCCGGAAGCGGTGCAGGAACTCGGCGTTGCCGGACAACTCGGCCTTGAGGATCTTCACCGCGACGGTGCGGTCGAGACGCGTGTCGCTGGCCTCCCACACCTCGCCCATCCCGCCGACGGCGATCTGGGAGGTGAGGCGGTAGCGCTCCGCGATGAGTTGTCCGGACGACAGCATCTATCCACCCCCGAGCGCGGCGGCGATGGTCGTCCTGGCGATCTCGGCTGCCACGGTGCCGCCGGTCGCGGCCAGGCCGTGGTTACCGCCCGACTCGACGATCACCGCGACGGCGATCTTCGGGTCGTCGTGCGGCGCGAACGCCGTATACCACGCGTGCGGCGGGGTGTTCTTCGGGTCCGAGCCGTGCTCGGCCGTACCGGTCTTCGACGCGATCTTCAGGTCCGGGTCCTTGCCACCACCGCTGGTGTTCTCCTCGGACTGGATCATCATCTGCGTGAGCGCCTCTGCGCTCTCCGACGACATGGCCTCGTCGCCGGTCAGTTCCTCGGGAGTGGTCTCCTCGATGGTCGACAGGTCGGGTGCGAGGCGCGCCTTGACCAGGTTCGGCTTCATCGCCATGCCGTCGTTGGCCACCGTCGCGGCCAGCAGCGCGTCCTGCAGCGGCGTGAGCCGCACGTCCCGCTGGCCGATGCCGCTCTGGTACAGCGCGGCCTCGCTCTCCAGCTCGCCCAGACTCGAGGGCACGACACCGAGCGGGATCTCGAGGTCCTCGTCGGCGCCGATGCCGAAGTTCTCGGCGGTCGCCCGCAGCTTGTCGGCGCCGAGCTTGCCCGCGATCTCGGCGAACGCCGTGTTGCAGGAGTACTTGAGCGCGTCCTTCAACGTGGTGCCGGGGCAGGTCGCGCCGCCGTAGTTCTCGAGCGTGGTGCTGGTGCCGGGCAGCGTGACGTTCGAGTCCGGGGTCACCGACGCGTCGGGTTCCATGCCGTCCTCGAGCGCCGCGGCGGTGGTGACGATCTTGAACGTCGAACCGGGCGGGTAGGTCTCCCGCACGGCCCTGTTCAGCATCGGGTTGCCGTCGGCCTCGGAGAACTCCTGCCACGCCTTCTGCTGTTCGTCGCCGTCGTGGGAGGCGAGCCTGCTCGGGTCGTAGGACGGCGTGGAGACCATGCCGAGAACGTCGCCGGTCTTCGGGTCGAGCGCGACCACCGAACCGGTGTAACCGCGCTCGGCCATCGCCTGGTACGCGGCCTCCTGCACCGACGGCTTGATGGTCAGCCGGACGTTGCCGCCCCGCGGATCCCTGCCGGTGACCATGTCCGACAGCCTGCGCACGAACAGCCGCGGGTCGGATCCGTTGAGGAACGAGTCCTCGGCGTTCTCCATGCCACCTGCGCCGTACATGATCGAGTAGTAGCCGGTGACGGGCGCGTACATCGGGCCGTTGCGGTAGGTGCGCATGAAGTTGAAGTTGTCGTCCGAGGGCTTGACCCCGGCCAGCACCTGGCCCGCCTCGTCGGAGACGATCTTGCCACGTTCCCGGGAGTACTCCTCGTAGAGCACGCGGGAGTTGCGCGAGTCGGACGCGTAGTCGTCACCGCGCACGACCTGGACGTACGTCGTGTTGGCCAGCAGCAGCACGATCATCACGAGCATCGCCATGCCGACCTTGCGCAGGGGCGTGTTCACGGCGTGTCATCCCCTTCCGATCGCTGAGCCGAGTCCTCGGCCGCCTCGTCCGTCGGCCAGGCGGGTTCGTCGCCGGCCGGTTGCTGCCGGCTTCCTTCCGGCTGTGCCGGTCGCGCCGCCGGCCCCTGCTGGTTCCCTGCCTGCGGCCGGCCCGCGTGCTGTTGCGGGGACTGCGCCTGGGCAGGTGGGGACTGGGGGGACTGCGGCTGGGGAGGCTGCACCGGTTGTTGCTGTGCTTGCCGTGGAGCAGCCTGTGCCGGACCCGCTTGCGGAGGGCTTGCCTGCGGGGGGCTTGCCTGCGGAGCGGGCTGAGCTCCGCCCTCCAGTGCAGCACCGGCGGGTCGCTGCACCATCACGGTGTGCGCCTCGGCGAGCGGGGCGAGCGGCTTCTGCTGCGCGGCCTGCCCACGCGGCTTCGGCTGCTGGGGACGCCGCGCGGTGTCGGAGATCCGCAACAGCAACGCGATCAGGATGTAGTTCGCCAACAGCGACGAACCACCCGCCGACAGGAACGGCGTCGTGATACCCGTCATCGGGATGAGCTTGGTGATCCCGCCGACGATCACGAACACCTGCATGACGATCGCGAACGCCATGCCACCGCCCAGCAGCTTGCCGAACGTGTCGCGCACCGCGAGGGCACTGCGCATGCCGCGCATCGACAGGATCAGATACACCAGCAGCACCGCGGCCAGGCCGACGAAGCCGACCTCCTCGCCGAGCGCGGCGGTGATGAAGTCGGTGTGCGCCTCGGGCACCATCTCCGGCCTGCCCGAGCCGAGCCCGGTGCCGAACATGCCGCCCGTGCCGAGTCCGAACAGCCCCTGTGCGATCTGGTAACCGCCGCCCGGGTCGTCGTAGGTGGCCAGTGGGTCGAACCAGTTCGTCACACGCTGCTGGACGTGCGTGAACATCTGGTAGGCGAGCAGCGCGCCGACCAGGAACATGCTCAGGCCGACGACGACCCAGATCACGCGTTCGGTCGCGACGTACAACATCATCAGCGTGATGCCGAAGAACAGCAGCGCCGTGCCGAGGTCGCGTTCGAAAACCAGGACGCCGAGGCACGCGACCGCGGCGATGATGATCGGGCCCAGGTCCCGCGCCCGCGGCAGTTCGACGCCGAGCACGCGTTTGCCCGCGGTCATGAACAGGTCCCGCTTCGCGACCAGGAACGACGCGAAGAAGATCATCAGGAGGATCTTGGCGAACTCACCGGGCTGGATCGAGAAGCCCGGCAGCTTCAGCCACACCTTCGCGCCGTTGACCTCCGACAGCGAACTCGGCAACACCGCGGGCAGCGCCAACAGCACCAGACCGACGAGACCGGCCGTGTAGGCGTAGCTGGTGAGGGTGCGGTGGTCTTTGATCACCCGCAGCACGGCGAGGAACAGCACCAGGGCCAGCACCGTGTACATGACCTGCCGCGGCGCGTTGCCGCTGAAGGTCTGCCCCAGTGACTCCGCCCGTTCGGTCTGGGCCAGGTCGATCCGGTAGATGATCACCAGGCCCAGACCGTTCAACAACGCCACACACGGCAGGATCAGCGGATCCGCGTACGGCGCCCAGTAGCGCACCGCGACGTGCGCGACCGAGAAGATCGCCAGATAGGCGCCGCCGTACCACAGGATCGACCACGACAGCGCCTGTTCCTGATTGATCTGGACCAGGACGAACGCCGTCGTGACGATCGCCGCTGCGAACGCGAGCAGCGCGAGTTCGGTGCCCCGGCGCTTGGGCAGCTCACGTGGGGGGTTCGTGGTGTACTGCTGCCCGACCGCGCCCTGGTTGCCTGCGGCCGTGGCCATCAGTTACCGCCCGAGCCGGGCGCCGGACGGCAGTCCACCCCCGGCTGCTGGTCCTGTCCCGCCTGTGTCGTGGGCTGTGCCGCGCCGGACTCGTCGGAGCCCTGCCGCCGGTCACGCTCGCCGCCTTCGGAACCGCCGTTGGCGTCGCCGCCGGAGTCGTCGTTCGCACCGCCCTGCTGGGTGTTCTCGCCGATCCCACCGATGACGCCGCCGCCCTGCGGCTGCTGTTCGTCGTCGCAGATCTCCAGCATGTTGTTGCGGCGCAGCGTGTCGATGTAGTCGCGCGCGGCCGACAGGTCGTCCCGCTTGACCGAGTTGGACACGGCCGAACGCGCGTCCTGCTGCAGATCCTGCAGACGCAGCGGCTCGCACAGCGTCGAGGCGGGCGGGCACGAGCCCTCCGCCTCCTCGTGCAGCTCCAGGCCCAGCACGCTGCCCGGAATGCCCTGGTAGATCACGACCTCGTCGTTCGCGCCCACGCCGACGTAGTACTGGCGCATCACGAAGTATCGGGTCGCGATGGCCGCGGCAGCCAACAGCACGATCGCCAGGCCGATCCCCACCAGCAGGCGAATCCGCCTGCGGCGCTTGGCCTTCGGGTCCTCGGGCGGCTCGGCCGGTTCGGCC
>Ga0079224_100005946_pt1 | contig 16098 bp, 12 predicted proteins | sample Stecom2015_FD_80414 | JGI IMG/M metagenome (GOLD analysis project Ga0079224, IMG submission 80414) | Agricultural soil microbial communities from Utah to study Nitrogen management - Steer compost 2015 | ecosystem: Environmental > Terrestrial > Soil > Agricultural land | place: USA: Utah...
ATGAATGCCCGCATCAAGTGGATCCAAGACGTCATGTTCGTCGGCGAGTCGGGATCGGGACATTCCGTCGTCATGGATGGCGCGCCCGAAGCAGGCGGACGCAACCTGGGCTTTCGCCCCATGGAGATGCTGCTGCTCGGATTGGGCGGATGCTCGGCCTTCGATGTGATGATGATCTTGAAGCGCGGACGGGAGCAGGTAACCGACTGTGTCGTCGAGATCGACGGAGAGCGAGCGCAGACGGATCCGAAAGTTTTCACTAAGATCGCACTGAAATACGTCGTGACGGGACGCGCGCTCGATCGCAAGAAGGTCGAACGCGCGGTCGCGTTATCGGCGGAGAAATACTGTTCCGCGAGCGCCATCATGGCGAAGACCGCGGAGCTGACGCATACGATCGAGGTAGTAGAGGCGTCGAATGTGTGATGTGTAAGGTGTAATGTCAGACAACGTTCCCACACACATTACACGTCACGCCTTACACGAGAGAGGACCTCGACGAGCGAGCCTCGGTTTCAGCATCCTCCGCACATCGAAAGGAGCCCCCAACTATGAAGCGAAGCGCATCCGCCGTGTGGAACGGCGGTTTGAAAGACGGCAAAGGATCGATCTCGACGCAAAGCGGCGTGCTCGCCGATGCGCAGTACTCGTTTGGCACGCGCTTCGAGGAAGGTCAAGGCACGAACCCGGAAGAGTTGATTGCCGCCGCGCATGCGGGCTGCTTTTCGATGGCCTTATCTGCGCAGCTCAACAATGCGGGTCAGACGGCGGAACGCATTCAAACGGAGGCCACCGTCACGCTCGAGAGAAAAGACGAGGGCTTCACCGTGACGGCCGTGCACTTGAAGGTGCGCGGGAAAGTACCCGGCGCCACGCCGCCCGATTTCGAGAAAGCCGCGCAGGCCGCGAAGACCGGCTGCCCGATCTCGCGCCTACTGAAGGCGGAGATCACGATGGAGACGAAGCTCGAGGGGTGGACGTGAGAATTGGGCCTGGGGCTCGGGGCGTGGGGCTAGGTTAAGAACGAAGAATTCCTGCTCTGGCCCAAGCCCCACGCCCGAGCCCCGAACCCCTAGCTCCTATTCGCTTTGCCCCACTCATACGCTATGCCGGCGCCGAACGCGCCGATCGTCATCATGATTGCGAGCGTCGCGGGCTCGCCGTTGTTGTAGTACGCGAGTGCGAAACCGACGAGCACCGGAATCGTCGATTGGAGTGCGCCCATCATCGCGGATGCCGCGCCGGCGATGTGTGCGTACGGACCCAAGCCGAGTGCGGCGGCGTGCGGCGTCACGCGCGCCACGCCGACGAAGAAGCTGAGCTGTAGCGCCACGAACAGCCACAGCGGCACATCGAACGCGAGCGTGAGCGTCGTCAAGACCGAGCCGATGATTGCCGGGACCCACACCGTTCGTGCCAGGAGTTGCGACGGCGTTCTCTTGCGCAACGCTACGATGTTCAATCGACTCGCGGCCATGAACGCGAAGCCGTTGACGCCGAGCAGCCATCCGAACTGCTGCGGCGACAAACCATAGCCTTCGATCAGCACGGCGGGCGCGCCAGTCACATACGCGAAGAGCGAGGCCATGCCGAACGCACCGGCGAGCGTGTAGCCGATGAACGCGCGATCCCGAATCAGGGTGCGGTAATCGACCGCAACCGCAGGCACGCTGAACGGCCGTACCGCGATCGGATCTCTCGATTCCGTGAGCACCAAATGCATCGAGATAACGAGCAGAACTGCAAGCAACGCTTGGAAGACGAACACGCCCCGCCAGCCGAACGCGGTCACGACGACTCCGCCCATGCTCGGCGCCAGGATCGGTCCGAGCGCGACAATTGCCATGAGTATCGAGAATGCGCGCGCCGCTTCGTGCGGCTCGCAACGATCGCGAATGATCGCGCGCCCGATCACCATGCCGCCGCAGGCACCGAGCGCCTGCAGTACGCGCATGCTCATGAGCATCGTCATGCTCGATGACAGCATGCAGCCGAGCGAGCCGAGCGCATACAACGCAAACCCCGCATAGAGCGGCGGCTTGCGGCCGAAGCGATCGCTGATCGGACCATAGACGAGTTGGCCGAGCGCGATGCCGATGAGATAAGCCGACATCGTCTTCTCGACCCCCTGCGTCGCGAACTCGCGCTCGATCTCGGGGAACCCGGGCAGGTACATGTCGATCGTGACCGGCCCGACCGCGGTCATTGCGCCGATGAGCAGTAGCCAGCTCGGTAGCTTGTGAGATGAGAGCACTTTCTATGTATGCGGACGGTGATTCGCGGTTCGTCAGAGCGCGCGCTCGCGCAGCTCTCCTTCTTCGGACCTCGATTATTGGAGTTCAAATAGGCGGCGCGAGCGGGAGCGGCGCCGGCGCGCCGGCGCTTCCGACTAACCGCGAACCCACTGACTGCGAACCGCTTCTTCTTAGCTCAAGCGCTCGGCGTGATGCTTCAAGTGATCGGCGACGAACGTCGAGATGAAATAGTACCCATGATCGTAGCCTTCTTGACGTCGCAGCGTGAGCTTCGTACCGGACTTGCGGCAAGCGGCTTCGAGCAACTCGGGTTTCAATTGTTCGGTCAGGAATTTATCCGCGGTACCTTGATCGACCAGGATCGTATCGTCGTAGCGCTGGGCGGCGACGAGCTCCGAGGCATCGTACTCGCGCCACGAGTCGCGGTTCGAGCCGAGATAGCCCGTGAACGCCTTTTCGCCCCACGGGCATTGCATCGGCGCTGAGATCGGCGCGAACGCGGACACGGACCGATACTGATCGCGATTCTTGAGCGCGCAGATCAGCGCGCCGTGACCGCCCATCGAGTGTCCGAAGATGCCTTGCCGATCGTCGCGACCGACCTTGAGCGAGCGCACGAGCTCGGGCAGCTCTTTCGTCACGTAGCTATACATGCGATAGCTCTGCGACCACGGCGCCTGCGTCGCATCGACATAGAAACCCGCCGCGAGCCCGAAATCCCAGCTCTCATCATCGCCTGGATAGCGTGTCTTGCGCGGGCTCGTATCCGGGGCGACGAGCATCAGACCGAGCTCCGCCGCCAATCGCTGTGCGCCCGCCTTGATCATGAACGTCTCTTCCGTGCACGTGAGGCCGGCCAAGTAGTAAAGCACCGGCACGGTGCGATCCGCCGCTTGCGGCGGGATGTACACGGAGAAGCGCATCTCGGAACGGCACTCCCGAGATTCATGCGAATAAAAGCGTTGCGTGCCGGCGAAGCAGCGATGCTCGGAAATGATGTTGAGTGTGGACATGATATTGATGACTCGCGATTCGTGATTTGCGGGTAGCAAGAAAGGCGCTAGCCGCGCTTGGAACTATGCTATTGGAGCACATCGGCGCTGCAAAGGGCCACGATGGGTGTTTGCAAAACTTGCGCGATGATGCTGCTCTGCACCTTCGGTCTGGTTGCGGCTTACCGATGTACAATGGCACTCGATCGCTGAAGTTTTTGCGACCCGCGAGTCGCCCACCACGAGTCGCGAGGTGACGAGTCACGGATCACGAGTCACGAGGACATGGCCACCGAATCGAACATGCTGCCGCTTGGCACGAAAGCGCCCACCTTCCGCTTACCCGATTACAGAGGACGAATCGTATCGATCGACGACTTCGCGGCGGCACCCGCGCTCCTCGTAGCGTTCATCTGCAATCACTGCCCGTATGTGAAGCACATTCGCAACGAGTTTGCTCGATTCGCGCGCGAGTACCATCCGCGTGGCCTCGCGGTGGTCGCGATCGCGGCCAACGACACCGAAACGCATCCGCAGGACGGGCCGCAAGGCATGGCCGAGGAGGCGGAAGCGGCGGGCTACACGTTCCCGTACTTGTTCGACGAAACGCAAAAAGTCGCGCGTGCCTATCAGGCGGCTTGCACGCCCGATTTCTTCTTGTTCGATCGCGCACGCACGCTCGTCTATCGAGGTCAATTCGACGCGAGCCGTCCGGGTAGCGACATTCCGGTGACAGGCGCCGACATGCGTAAGGCCTGCGATGCCGTGCTCGCGGACAAGCCGATCACATTCGAACAACGCCCTAGCATCGGTTGCAGCATCAAGTGGAAGAAGACCTAGTGATTCGCGCGAATCACTGGGTCGGTGTGAAGTGTAAGGTGTGAAGTGTAGGGCCAGAGGCGACTTACTGCATTCTGGCCTCAGTTGCTGCGCAATGCCTTCTGGAACACCACCATCGCTCCCTCTCGGTCCACGCTGAATCCAAGCCGCAGAGCCGAACCTTCGGGCAGAAAGGCATCGTTGAAGAACGAGCCGAGGAAATGACCCATTGCCATCCCGACCAGCGTATCGGACGGATAGTGCCAACCGGCTTCGATTCGCGACCACGATGTGCCTATGGTCAGTACGTACAAACCGACATCGAAAGCACGCGTGACTCCCGGTGAGAGCTCGAGCGCATGAACGTTACGCGACGCGAGACGTCCGTGAACTGCCGCGGAAGAGGTATGGCCTGACGGAAAGCTCTCCTTCGCCGCACCGTTCGGCCGCGTGCGGTCCGCGACGTCTTTGAGCTGTGACGTGAGGTTCGCCGTCGCGCTCACGGCGGCGATGTGCACGAGCGATCCTTTGGCCTTGTTCCACACCCACTCGCCGGCCGTCTCGCCCGACGGCATGATCGCGATCGTCGCGTAATGCACGAGCGCGGCGGCATCTTTCAAGTCGTCGCTCCAGCGCTCCGCGCCGCGTTGTGAGCCAAATACAGGCGTGTGCTCGCGAGCCCAATCGGCCGTGCGTCGATCCCAATCGTCCACCTGGAAGATCGCGGCGCCGATCAATGGCGCCCAAACCCAGGGATCCGTTGTCGCCTCACGCGCGGCCGCACCTACGCGTTCCCAGCCCGGACTGATACTCGCGTCCTCTCCCCAGCCGCGCCCGCTCGGCAAGGTCGAGCAACCCGCGCAAACGAGAACGATACCGAACAGAGCAAAACGTGCGAGCAGCACTTTCACGACTGCATAACTGACGGGCACGCGTCGCGTTCCCGGTTCGTGATCCGTGATCCGCGGATTGTAAGAGGGTCGCGAACGCGACCTACCCTTCTTACTACCCGCGAATCACGAGATACCGCGAGTCACGAGTCACTCATGCCTGAGCGCCTCGATCGGATCGAGCCGCGCGGCGCGCCGCGCCGGGAAGTAGCCAAAGACGATGCCGACCGCCGCCGAGAACGCGAACGAAATGAGGATAATGCCCGGATTGAAGACGTAGGGTACGTTGAACGCGTTGTTCGCGAGGATACCCGCGGTCAATCCGAGCACGATGCCGATGACGCCGCCGAGGGCGGCGAGCGTCACTGCTTCGACGAGGAACTGCAGCAAGACGTCTTTCGCCATCGCACCGACCGCAAGACGCGTCCCGATCTCCCGCGTTCGTTCGGTCACCGATACCAGCATGATGTTCATGATGCCGACGCCGCCGACGACGAGGCTCACTGCCGCGACCGCGCTCAAGAGCGTCGTCATCACACGCGAGGAGTTCGTGAATGCGCTCGTGATCTCCTGCAGATCGCGCACGTTGAAATCGTCGACGGCACCCTCGCGAATCTTCCGTCGCTCGCGCATCAAGCGCTCGATGTCGCGCTGTACTTTTGCGGTGGATGCCGTATCGCGCGCGGAGACGAGAATCGCGTTGACGTCCGAGTTGCCGACGAGCCGACGCTGCATCATGCGCAAGGGCACGAGCACCACGTCGTCCTGGTTTTGCCCGAATCCGGATTGACCCTTCGGTGTGAGCGTGCCGATGACCTGGCACGAGACCTTCTGCAGGCGGATGTTCGCACCGAGCGGATCCTGATTGCCGAACAGCTCTTGCTTGACGGTATCGCCCAGGATGCAAACGGCCGCGCCAGAACGCAGCTCGGTGTCCGCGAAGTTGCGGCCGCTCGCGAGGTCCCAATCGCGTACCTCCAGATACTTGTCGCTCGTGCCCACCACCTGCGTGGACCAGTTCGCGTTGCCGAAGATCGCTTGCGTGGAAGAGTTCAAGCTCGGCGCGACCGCGCGAATGCCCGTGATCTCCTGCTCGATGGCGCGCACGTCATCGATCGTGAACGGCGGTGCCGCCGAGCGGGCGCCGCCGCCGCCGAATCCTTGCCCGCGAAACACCTGCAACAGATTCGTACCGAGCTTCTGCATATCGGCCTGCACCTGGGCCGTCGCGCCTTCGCCGATCGTCACCATCGTGATCACGGAAGCCACGCCGATCACGATGCCTAAAATCGTCAGCGCGGAGCGCAGCGCGTTGCGACGAATTTCGCGCAATGCGAGGAGGAGAGCGTTCAGGAACATCGGCACACTCCGCGCTTCGGCTGGGTGTTGGGGACTAAGCTCATTCGATGCCCTCGCTCGCGCGCTGCGGTTTGTTGATCGTATCGCTTTCGATCAGCCCGTCTCGGAACCGGACGATGCGCCGAGTCCAGGCCGCAATGTCGGGCTCGTGCGTGACCATGACGATCGTGATGCCGCGCTCCTCATTGAGCGAGGTGAGCAGCGCCATGATGTCGTTGCTCGTTGCCGTGTCGAGGTTGCCGGTCGGCTCGTCTGCGAACAGCACCTTCGGTTCCGAGACGATTGCGCGCGCAATCGCAACGCGCTGTTGCTGTCCGCCGGAAAGCTCGCTCGGCACATGCGTCTCGCGCCCGGACAAACCGACTTCCGCAAGCGCGCGGCGCGCCTTCTCGCGACGCTCCTTGGCATTGAGGCCGCGGTACACGAGCGGTAGCTCGACGTTCTCGAGCGCGGTCGTACGGCTCAGCAAATTGAAGCCCTGAAAAACGAATCCGAGATAGTTGCGCCGGAGCAGCGCGCGCTGGTCAGCGGTCATCTCGCCGACCGGTGCGCCGAGAAACCGGTACGTACCGCTCGTCGGCGTATCCAGGCAGCCGAGGATGTTCATGCACGTCGACTTGCCGGAGCCGCTCGGGCCCATGACGGAGACGAATTCGCCCGCATCGATCTTGAGATCGATGCCGCGCAGCGCGCGCACTTGTCCTTCGCCTTCGCCGTAGACCTTCGTGACCTGCGACAGCTCGATGATCGGCGGAGCAGCGGGATTCTTCATCGTTGCGGCGGCGCCTCGACGTCGACGATGACGCGTGTGCCGGGCTCGAGCCGACGAGCGAGCGCCGCTTGCACCGCGGGATCGTCGGGATCAAGGCGCCCGAGGTTCGCATTGGGATCGAGCGGCAACACTTGCGTCATTCGACCATCCGTTTCGCCCGGGCGAAACAGCGCAAGCGCCGGCGCGCCGTTCTCGAGGACCCAAACGCGGCCGATCTGGCGCGCGCCGTTCTGCTGACCGGAGCCACGGCCTCTGAAGCGCGGCATCATGGCAGAGAACGGATTGCCGCCTCGGCTCGCCTGCACCGGCGGCACGCCGGGGACCTGCACGCCTTCGGGCGTGAAACGCAAGGCCGCGTTCGGCACGAGCAGCGCGTCTTCGATGTTCGTCGTCAAGATCTCGGCCGTTGCCGTCATGCCCGGACGCAGCAGCAGGTCTTCGTTCTCCACTTCGAGCACGGTTTGGTAGGTCACGACCCCGGTCGAGGTCGCGCTGCCTCCACCGCCAGCGGAGGAAGCGCTCGCGCTCTGCGTATTGCTGGATGCGAAATGCACCTGTGTGATGCGTGCGGCGAAGACGCGATTCGGAAATGCATCCACGGTGAACGTCGCTTCCTGGCCGACTTCGACGGCACCCACATCCGCTTCATCGACGGCGACGTGCAGCTCCATCTTCTTCAGGTCTTCGGCGAGCGTGAACAGAATCGGCGCCTGCAAAGAGGCGGCCACGGTTTGGCCCGCCTCGACGGAGCGCACCAGCACGACGCCGTTGATCGGCGAGCGAATCTCGGTCTTGCTGAGATCGGTCTTGACGGCTTCGAGATTCGCGCGCGCTTGCGCGACGGCAGCTCGTGCGGCCGCCGTTTCGCCGACCGCCCGCGCGACAGCCGCCTCCGCGACGTCGAGATCCTGTTGCGAGGGGAGCTTGTTGTTGCTGAGCTCGCGCACCTTCAACAAGCGGGCAAGGTTCGCGCGCGCTTCCTTTTCGCTCGCTTCGGTTTGGATGACGCGCGCCTCGGCCGAGGCAAGCGAGCTCTCCGCTTGCAGCACTTGGGCGCGCAGGCGCGTCGTGTCGAGCACGGCGAGCACTTGCCCCGCCTCGACTTCGTCATTGACGTCGACGTGCACCGAGCGAATCGTTCCGGAAAGCTCGCTGCCGATGTCGACTTGATTGCGCGGCTCGAGATTGCCCGTCGCGGTGACCGTCACACGCAAATCGCCGCGCGTGACTTCCTGGGTCACGTACTGCGGCGCCTTGGTGCCGCTGCGCCCGAAGATCAAGAACAAGACGACGAGCGCGGCGATGCCGAGCACGAGCCACTTCGCCCAGCGTTTCCACGGCGACGGCGGCTCGAGATTCATGGCGATCGGGCTCGCGAGATCGGGCTCTGACACGTTCGTTTCGGTATTGATGCTCATGGGTTCGCAGTGAAGACGGACCAGCCGCCGCCGAGTGCTTTATAGAGACGAATGAGATTCGAGGTCAGCTCGCCTTCGCTCACCGCGAGAGAATCCTCGAGCGAAATCAACTGTCGGTCTGCGGTTACGACCGTCTGGAAATCGACCAGACCGGAGTTGTATTGCATGAGCGCGAGCTCGCGTGCGCGCCGCGCTGCGTCGACGGCGAGAACCAATGCCTCGCGGCGCTGCCGCTCGTTCGTCCAACCTAGAAGGGCGTTTTCGACTTCCTCGAATGCCGCGAGCACCGCTTGCTCGTAGGCGGCGAACGCTTGATCGAGCACGGCGTATTGCGCCCGCAGGTTTTGACGAAGGGCACCGCCTGCGAATAGGGGGATGCGCAGCGACAAGCCGACGCGATCGGTTTGCGAGCCATCGAGGACATCGCTCATCGACAGCGACTGCAGGTTGATCGAGCCGCTCAAAGAAAGAGAGGGATAGAGCGCCGCGGTTGCGACGCCCACTTGCGCGCTCTGCGCTGCGACTCTGCGTTCCGCGGCGCGAATGTCCGGGCGCTGGCGTACGACATCGGCGGGAACCGCCGCCACGATTTCGGCGGGCGCGACGGGTACGGGACGTCGAGCCGAGAGCTGCTCGTGAAGCGAGCCGGGCACTTGCCCCGTGAGCACGGCGAGGCGATTCATGGCCTGAGCGAGATTCGACTCCAGCGAGGGGATTTGCGCTCTCGTCTGCTGATAGCTCGCCTCCGCCTGCTCCAAGTCGAGCACGGTCGCGAGACCGGCTTCTGCGCGCCAACGCGTGATCTCGAGAAGCTCCGACTGCGCCGCCAGATTCCGCTCCGCGAACGCGAGACGAGCTTGCGTCATGCGCACCGACGTGTAGTTGAGCGCGACGTCGCCGAGCAAGGTGACGAGCGCATCGCGCAGATCCGCTTCGGACGCCCCTAAGTTGGCGGTCGCCGCCTCGAACGCACGACGCTGACCGCCGAAAAGATCGAGCTCCCAACTGGCATCGAGGCCCGCGCTGTAGATTTCGTCGCTATCGCGGGCGACCACGCCCTCCTCGGGATCGATGAAGCGGGCGTCCGATTGCGTGCGTGTCGCGCCCGCGGAGGCGCCGATCGAAGGAAAAAACGATCCGGCGGCGACGCCGCGGCGCGCCCGCGCCTCGATGACGCGCGCGCGGGCTTGCTCGAGCGTCTTGTTGTCGGCAATCGCGCGCTCGATCAGATCCGTCAGTAGCGGATCGTCGAATGCGGCCCACCACTCCGCCAACGCGGGCGCGTCGGGGGACTCGAGGCGTACGCCGCTTTCCGGAAGCGAGCTCCACGCATCGGGCGTCGGCGCCTCCGGGACGCGGTAGTCCGGGCCGACCGCGCATCCGGTCACGAGAGACGCGACCATTATCGAGCTGCACGCGCGCCACACAGGGCGTCGCTTGGCGACTGATCTCAACAAATCACTCCACTGTTTCGTACGCGCACGAGCGCGAGGTCGCTGATTCTTGCCGAGAGCTTCCCGCAACGGGCTTGGATAAAGACTTCTTGACCCTCGGCCGCCGTACCGCCGTTCTGCCGACGCGCCAGAACCGCCCAACACCGCCTCTCGAGCCGCGGTTCGAGCAGAAAACACCTGAATAGTGGCGTCCCTTGGCCCTCGAAGCTTCGATCTCGCCGAGATTCAACGCAGATCCCGCCGAAACGTTGACACGAGCCGCCTGCTAACGCGCCGTCATCACCGGCTTATAACCAACTGCAAACCCGCGAGCACCAGCTGCGATATGCAGTTGTGCATCCTTCCCCCACAATTGCGCGTTACCTCGGTCAACCTGGGCCGGACCCGGGTCCGTCCAACCACGAGATCCATGACTCGACTGACACACTTACAGCGCCTCGAAGCCGAAAGCATCCACATCCTGCGGGAGGTTGTCGCGGAATGCGAACGCCCCGTCATGCTGTACTCCATCGGAAAAGACAGCTCCGTGATGCTGCACCTCGCGATGAAGGCCTTTTATCCGGCAAAACCCCCTTTCCCGCTGCTCCACGTCGATACGACGTGGAAGTTCCGGGAAATGATCTCGTTTCGCGACGAAATGGTGCGAAAGCTCGGGCTCGAGCTCCTCGTCCACATCAACGAAGAAGGGCTGGCGCAGGGAATCGGCCCCTTCACTCACGGCTCCGCAATTCACACGGACGTCATGAAGACGCAGGCCCTGAAGCAGGCGCTCGACAAGTTCGGGTTCGATGCCGCTTTCGGCGGCGCTCGACGCGATGAAGAGAAGTCGCGCGCGAAGGAACGTGTGTTCTCGTTCCGTTCGGCCCAGCATCGCTGGGACCCCAAACGGCAACGTCCCGAGCTCTGGCATCAGTACAACAGCCGGAAGAACAAAGGCGAGAGCCTGCGCGTCTTTCCGCTTTCGAATTGGACCGAGCTCGATATTTGGCAGTACATCTACCTTGAGAACATCCCGATCGTGCCGCTTTACTTCTCGAAGCAGCGTCCCGTCGTGAGACGCGACGGCGCGCTCATCATGGTGGATGACGATCGCATGCCGCTCAAAAACGGCGAGAAGCCCGAGTTGCGCTGGGTTCGCTTCCGCACGCTCGGCTGCTACCCGCTGACGGGCGCAGTGGAGAGTCGTGCGGACACCTTGCCGGCGATCATCCAGGAGATGCTTCTGACGACGAGCTCGGAACGACAAGGCCGCGTCATCGATCACGACAGCACCGCTTCGATGGAGAAGAAGAAGCAGGAAGGCTATTTCTAGGGGGTAGTGACCAGGAGGCAGGGGATAGTCAGAAGCGCGTGGCGCTCGGCACTCCCTCTTAACGCCCCAGACCGTTTCTGACTACCCCCTATCCCCTGATCATTATTCCCTAGGACCATGGCTCACAAATCCGACCTCATCGCGACCGACATTCAGGGCTACTTGAAGGCGCACGAGCACAAAGGCCTGCTGCGATTCATCACCTGCGGCAGCGTCGACGACGGCAAGTCGACGCTGATCGGACGGTTGCTCTATGAATCCAAGCTCGTATTCGAGGATCAGCTCGCGGCGCTCGAGGCCGATTCGAAGAAAGTCGGAACGCAAGGCGGCGAGCTCGATTTCGCGCTGCTCGTCGACGGGCTCGCGGCCGAGCGCGAACAAGGCATCACGATCGACGTCGCGTATCGATTCTTCTCGACCGACCGTCGCAAGTTCATCGTCGCCGATACGCCGGGGCACGAGCAGTACACGCGCAACATGGTCACTGGCGCCTCGACGGCGGACGTTGCCGTCATCCTGATCGACGCGCGCAAGGGCGTGCTCACCCAGACGCGTAGGCACAGCTACATCGTCTCGCTGCTCGGTATCAAGCACGTCGTGCTCGCGATCAACAAGATGGATCTCGTCGGGTTTTCCAAAGAAATCTTCGACGCCATCGTGCAGGAGTATCGCGATTTCTCCGAGCAAGTCGGCTTGGAACACGTCACCGCGATCCCGCTCTCGGCGCTCAAAGGCGACAACATGCTCGAGCGCAGCGCGCGCACGCCTTGGTACGACGGCCCGACGTTGATGTCGTATCTCGAGACGGTCGAGATCGAAGATGACCTGCAGGCGAAGCCGTTTCGCTTGCCCGTGCAGTGGGTCAATCGGCCGAATCAGAATTTCCGCGGCTTTGCGGGCACGATCGCGTCCGGCGTCGTCCGTGTAGGCGATGCGATCCGTGCGTTGCCGTCGGGACGCCAGAGTCGTGTCGCGCGAATCGTCACGTACGACGGCGATCTCGACGAGGCAGTCGCTGGACAATCGGTCACGCTCACGTTGACGGATGAGATCGATGTCAGCCGCGGCGATGTCCTCGCGGCGGCGGAATCGCCGCCGGCGGTCGCCGACCAATTTCAGAGCACGATCGTTTGGATGCACGAGGAGCCTATGCTCCCCGGCCGTCCCTATCTATTGAAGATGGGGACGCGTACGGTGACGGGCAGCATCACGGCACCGAAGTACAAGGTCAACGTGAATACGCTCGAGCATCTCGCCGCCAAGCAGCTCGAATTGAACGAGATCGGCGTGTGCAACATCAGCTTGGACCGGCCCGTCGCATTCGACCCGTACGTCGACAATCGCGAAATGGGCGGATTCATCTTGATCGACAAGCTATCGAACGACACCGTGGGTGCGGGGCTCTTGAGCTTCGCGCTGCGACGCGCGGAGAACATCCACTGGCAGGCGCTCGATGTGAACAAGCAAGCGCGCTCGGCGCTCAAAGGCCAACGTGCGTGTGTGCTGTGGTTCACCGGTTTGTCGGGCGCCGGCAAATCCACCGTCGCCAATCTCGTCGAGAAGCGTTTGCACGCGCTTGGCCGCCACACGTACACGCTCGACGGCGACAACGTTCGCCATGGCCTCAACAAGGACTTGGGTTTCACGGACGCCGATCGCGTCGAGAACATTCGTCGGGTCGCGGAAGTCTCGAAGCTCATGGTCGACGCGGGGCTGATCGTGCTCGTGTCGTTCATTTCGCCGTTTCGTTCGGAACGCCGGCTCGCGCGCGAGCTGATGGACGAAGGCGAATTCTTCGAGGTGTTCGTCGACACGCCGCTGCATGAAGCGGAGAAGCGCGATCCGAAGGGGCTTTACAAGAAGGCCCGGCGCGGCGAATTGAAGAACTTCACCGGTATCGACTCGCCGTACGAGCCGCCGGAGCATCCCGAAATCCATCTACGCACGGCGCTCGTTTCGCCGGAACAAGCTGCCGAGGAAATCCTCTCGAAGTTGCGGGATGCCGGCATGCTTTATGTGCCGGATGATCTGTCCGGATTGTGATCGATGGTCACGAGCCGGTCTTCGCTCTTGTCCGAAGTCGCGCGTATCGCGCGCGAAGCCGGCGCGGCGATCGTAGATGTCTATGCGCGCGAGTTCGATGTCGCGAAAAAGGCCGACAGTTCTCCATTGACGCTCGCTGACATGCGCTCCCACGGGATCATCGTGAAGGCGCTGCATGCGTTGACACCCGACGTGCCGATCCTTTCCGAAGAGGCGAGCGACGTGCCGTTCGAAGTTCGCAGCAAATGGACGCGCTATTGGCTCGTCGATCCGCTCGACGGCACGAAGGAGTTCGTCTCGCGCAACGGCGAGCTCACGGTGAACATCGCGCTCATCGAGCAGCATGCGCCCGTGTTGGGCGTCGTGTTCGTTCCGGTACGCGATACGATCTACATGGCAACGCGCGAGGGCGGAGCAACGCGCCAGGTCGCAAACGAACCGGCGAGGCCGATTCGGACGACCGTGCCCGCGGCAAGCCCGCTTCGAATCGTCGCGAGCCGCTCTCACCGCGACAACAGGCTCGACACGTATCTGCCGCGGCTCGAGCCCTACGAGCTCGTTTCCGTCGGCAGCTCGATCAAGTTTTGTCTGGTCGCCGAAGGTAGTGCCGACCTATATCCGCGTTTCGGGCCGACGAGCGAATGGGACACGGCGGCAGCACAGGCGATCGTCGAAGCCGCCGGCGGCAAAGTCGTGGCGCTCGACGGCACGCCCCTCCGTTACAACACCAAAGCAGACGTACTGAACCCCCATTTCCTCGTCTTCGGCGACACGTCGCGCAATTGGGCGGGCGTCTTTCGAGCAGAGCCCTGACCGGCGCCGTGCAGCCACTCACTCCAGCCGCCAATTCGTCACTCTGACGGGTATACAGTTGCCTTCCGCCGTCCGCTGCTGTTAGATTCAGCCCATGCGTACGATCCAGCAATTGTTCGCCCTGCCCCTTCGCGGCAGCGAGCTGCTGCGTGCGCGCCTGCACCTGCGCCGCTAGGCGCAACACTCTCCTCCACGCCACGCAAGTGGCGGCCGCTCCCAAAATCGTTCCCTTTTAGTTCCCGGTACAACCGGATTCGAATGCATTGCTGCGCCGTAGGCGGCAGAGGTTCGTCAGATGTTGAAGGTGCCCTCAGAGAAATACCGCGCGTTTGCCCCGATCGCGATTCCCGATCGCACGTGGCCGGACAAAGTGATCAGTGCGCCGCCCGTGTGGTGCAGCGTCGACCTGCGCGACGGCAATCAGGCGCTCATCGAACCGATGGACGCGTCGCGTAAGCGGCGCATGTTCGATCTGCTCGTGAAGAGCGGTTTCAAGGAGATCGAAGTCGGATTCCCGGCCGCTTCGCAAACCGACTTCGACTTCGTGCGCGAATTGATCGAGCGCAATCTCATTCCCGATGACGTCACCATTCAAGTGCTCACCCAAGCGCGCAGCGAGCTGATCGCGCGGACGTTCGAAGCACTGCGAGGCGCGCCGCGGGCGATCGTGCATCTGTACAACTCGACCTCCACGCTGCAGCGGCGCGTCGTTTTCGGTTTGGATCGCGCTGGGATCGTCGATATCGCGGTACGCGGTGCGCAATGCGTCGCCGAGCACGCCGCTCGCCAATCGGAAACGCAGTGGACGTTCGAGTACAGCCCCGAGAGCTTCACCGGAACCGAGCTCGATTTTGCGGTCGAGATCTGCGATGCCGTGAACGAGGTATGGAAGCCGACGCCGTCGCACAAGACGATCATCAATCTGCCCGCAACGGTCGAAATGGCGACGCCGAACGTCTACGCCGACCAGATCGAGTGGTTCGGGCGCCATGTATCGAAGCGCGATTCGATCGTGCTCTCGGTGCATCCGCACAACGATCGCGGCACCGCGGTGGCGGCGGCCGAGCTCGCAATGATGGCCGGCGCCGATCGCGTCGAGGGCACGCTGTTCGGCAACGGCGAGCGGACGGGGAACGTGGATATCGTGACGCTCGCACTCAATCTCTATACCCAGGGCATCCATCCCGGTCTCGATTTCTCGAACATCAACGAAGCGGCTCGCACAGTGGAGCATTGCAATCAGCTCCCGATCCACCCGCGGCATCCCTACGTCGGCGATCTGGTCTTCACCGCGTTCTCGGGCTCGCACCAGGATGCGATCAAGAAAGGGCTCGCGGCGCGGCGCGAAGGTGACCTGTGGGAAGTGCCGTATCTGCCGATCGATCCTCGCGACGTGGGCCGCACGTACGAATCGATCATTCGAGTGAACAGCCAATCCGGCAAGGGCGGAATCGCCTATCTCCTCGAGCGCGACTACGACCTCCATCTACCCCGCCGGCTGCAGATCGAGTTCAGTCAAGTCGTACAAGCGGTGACCGATACGACGGGCAAAGAGCTTTCCTCCGAGCAACTCTGGGAGTTGCTGCAGAAAGAATACCTCTCTCGAGTCGGCCCTTATGTGTATGTCGGCCACCAACTCACGCGCGATGCCCGCGGGCGCGAGCATCTCTCGCTGAAGGCGCGCTACAACGGACAGGGCCTGATACTGAAGGGTGAGGGTAACGGCCCGATCGATGCGCTCATCGATGCGATGGGTCTGCCGATCGACGTGCTTTCTTACGAAGAACATTCGATCAGCTCGGGTAGCGGCGCACGCGCGGTCGCGTTCGTCGAGATCACGACGCCCGCTCGTGCGACGCTATTCGGCATCGGCATTCACGGGAACATCGTGACGGCGTCGTTGGATGCGGTGCTGTGCGCGGTCAACCGCGCCATGCAGCGCGGTTTACTCACGAATTCGATGCGGGCAGC
>Ga0079224_100005947_pt1 | contig 16096 bp, 15 predicted proteins | sample Stecom2015_FD_80414 | JGI IMG/M metagenome (GOLD analysis project Ga0079224, IMG submission 80414) | Agricultural soil microbial communities from Utah to study Nitrogen management - Steer compost 2015 | ecosystem: Environmental > Terrestrial > Soil > Agricultural land | place: USA: Utah...
CGGGTGGCGACCCGCAAGGTTGATGGGCTGGAAGGCGTCACGTTTCTGATTATCCAGCCGCTGGACATCCATCGTGAACCGGCGGGCGAGCCTTTCGTCGCCGTTGATGCCACCCACCAGGCCGGGATGGATGAACTGGGGTTTGTGATCGCGTCGAAAGAGGCGGCCTTCGCCCTTCCGGTGGAGTTCGTGCCGGTGGATGCGGCGGTTGTCGGCATTGTCGATGACGTAGACGACAGGCCGCTGTATGATACCGACAGTGTGGCGTGGAAAGTCTTTCTCAAACAGGCGGAGTGACCATGTACATCGGGCGAGTCAAAGGAACCGTTACCAGCACCATCAAGCACAGACTCTACAGCGGTCACAAGCTGCTGCTGGTTGCCCGCCTGAACCTCGATGGCAGCGAAACCAGCACTTATGATATTTGTCTCGATGATGTGCAGGCCGGGGTCGGAGATGTCGTGGTGGTGCTGGATGAAGGCAGCAGCGCCCGGCAGATCATCGGGAAGCGGGGCACAGGCCCCGTCCGCGCCGTGATCGTCGGTGTGGTCGATGAGGTTGAGTTGTTCGGAACTTAAGCCACCTGCCCGATAGATTAGCGTACAATGCATAAGTGTTTATCAGGCATTGTACGGACACATGCGCCAATTCCCCTGGTTTGACTTACTCGCCATTCTGGTGATCGCCGCTGTTGGCCGGGCGCTGCTGCTTGCCAGCGGGGCGGTCTCGTTCCACAGCGACGAAGCGATTGTCGCGCTGATGGCCCGCCACATCAATCAAGGGGCGCGTCCGGTCTTTTTTTACGGACAGGCGTATATGGGCAGCCTCGATGCGTGGCTGATCGCCATCGGCTTCCGGCTGCTGGGCGAATCGGTGATGAGTATCCGCGTCGTGCAGAGCGTCCTGTATCTGCTGGTGGTGGCGACGGCTTACCTGGCCGCTTGGCAGCTATCAGGCAAGCGCATCGTCGCGGCAGTCGCAGGGCTGTTGTTGGCTGTGCCGGCTGTCAATACCATGCTGTACACCACGGCCACGCTCGGTGGCTACAACGAGACCCTGTTGCTGGGCAACCTGATGCTGATCCTGGGCCACGCCCTTGTCAGCCGGCAAATGCGCTTCGGCTGGCGCTGGGCCGGGCTGGGGCTGGCCGCCGGATTGGGCTGGTGGACCAACGGCCTGATCGTGGTGTATGCCTTGCCCGTCGGCCTCGTTCTCCTCGTTAGCTGGATTCGCCAGCGGATTTCCGTCGGGACAGTCGCGCCGGGGATCGGTCTGGCGCTGCTGTTTTTTGTTGCGGGCAGCGCGCCCTGGTGGGTCTTCGACTTCACCCATCAGCACGCGGCGCTGTCGACATACCTGACCAACCGGCAGAGCGGCGAATTTGAAGGCATCGGCATTCCTTATGTTCCCCCGCCGCAGCGGGCGCTGGGCCTGATCCTGATCGGTCTGCCCACGCTTATCGGGCTGCGCTTCCCCTGGTCGTCCACCTATTTCCTGATCCCTGCTGGCGTGCTGGTCGCGCTGGTCTACGGCGTGGCTGTCTACCGCTTTAGCCGCCGTCCTGATCCGCTCACAGCTTATGGGCGACTGCTGGTAGCCGGGCTGCTGCTGATCTTCTGCATCCTTTTTATTGCTTCGACTTTTGGCGCAGACCCGACCGGACGTTATTTTCTGCCGTTGGTGCTGCCGCTGGCGATCATCGTTGGCACGCTCACCGATGAACTGGCGCAGTGGGCCGGATCAGCGTCAGGGTGGAAACGCGGGCTGGCGGCGGTTCCTGCGGCTCTGATCGTCCTGTATCATGTGCTGGGGCAGGTCGCCGCGATACAATCGCCAACTGGCGTGACCACACAATTTGACCTCATCTCACACATCCCCAATGACCACGACGACGAGGCAATCGCCTTTCTGCTGGCAAACGACCTGCGGTACGGGCATACCAACTACTGGGTCGCGTTCCGGCTGGCGTTCCTCAGCGGCGAAGCGTTGCAATACAGTGCCAGCCTGCCCTACAAAGCCGACCTGAGTTACAACCCGGCGGATAAACGCTACCGGCCCTACGTGGATGCGACAGCCGCAGCGGCACGCATCGCTTATATCACCACAAAGCTGCCGGCATTGGATGAACAGATCGAAGCGGCGCTGCAGGCGCAGGGTATCGCTTATGACATCGCCACTATCGGCGAATACCGCATCTATCACGATTTCTCTGAAAATCCGCCCCTCATGATATTTGGTATGTAATATTTTGTGCTATATGTCCCAGAGGAACGGGCAAGCCGGCCGGGAAATCCGCATATAATAAGTTCAAAGCCCGTGAGAAAGGAGTTTGTGCTATGTATGCACAAAAAACCATCATTCGCGCTCCAATGGGCAAAGCGGCTGAACTGCGCCAGGTGATTGCTCAGAAATATCTGCCCGTGGTTCGGGCACGTCCGGGATTCATGGCGGCCTATCTCCTCGAACAGGTGGATGATGCCGATAGCTGCGAACTGATCCAGTTCTGGGATAATCAGGCCGCGCTGGAAAATTTTCAGCGTACCGGGCTGCTCCAGGCCTCAATTCAGAGTATCGCTGCCGAACTGCCCGGTGTGCGGCTTGAACGGCAGGGTTATATTATCCGCGTCGCGGTGGGCAGTCTGGCCGCACCGGAGGACAAAGCCAACGTCTGAACCAGTTTAACCATACCCGGTTAGTGGCCGCTGTTCGATCAAGAAGCTGCCCCTGTCTATATTGCGCCCGGCAAAGTAGACTATTACACTGGTGTTATACCACGAAATATTTTACGGGTGGCGGTAATGGAATTTACGCAGGAAGGGCTTCTGCTGGCGGTTGTCATTTTTCTGCTCCGGGTGCTGAACAGCGCAGTGGGCACGGTGCGGCTGGTGGTGATGGGACGCGGGCGTTATCTGCTGACTGCTGTGCTGGGGTTTGTGGAGGCGCTGATCTTCGCCTGGGTGACCGCTAACGTCATCACCGACCTGTCGAACATCTTTAATCTGGTGGCTTATTGCAGCGGCTTTTCAGTGGGCATCTACGTTGGCATGGCAATCGAAGCCCGCTTTGTCACCAGCTACGTCAAGGTCAATATCATCACCAGCAACGGCGATCAGGGGCGCGAAATGGCCCGGAAGCTGCGCGAAAGCGGTCATGGTGTTACCGAAATACGCGGCGCTGGCGGCGCCGGCGAGGTCATCATGCTGAGCAGCGTGGTGTACCGGATCAATGTCCCTGAAGTGCTGAAAACGGTTTACGCCATCAACCCCAAAGCTTTTGTGACGCTGGAAGAAGCGCGGTCAGTGCAGCATGGCTGGCTGCGCGCCCTGCGACACACGAAGTAACATTCAGGGTATTGCATCTATTCTTCTGGCGGCTGATTCTGCCTTGCAGCCTGTTCCCAGGGCTTTTTGGCCGCCCCGGTGTAACCCAGTTCGCGCAGGCGCTCGGCTTCCAGCTTTTCGAGGATGTCAGCGACCTTGCCATAATCCGCTTCCGGGATTTTATGATCGACGCCGCGCGCATCGCGGTAGACATAGCCGGCTCCGCCACACCAATCGCAGTCTTCAGTAACCCCGTCTTCCTCGAACCAGCCGTACCCATCACACGAAACACAGCGGACAATCTGCATCATCAGCCCCCTGTCGCGCCAACCGGAATATCCACCGGGACATAGGGTTCGGTATTCCACCACCGGGGATAACCGGGCCAGGGCTGGTTGAAGTAAAAGTCCATAATGCGCCGGTTGATAGGTGCGGCCACATCCGCGCCTTCGCGGCTGTACTCGGCCATGACTACAACCGCGATTTCCGGGTTTTCCGCCGGCGCATAGGCCACAAACCAGGCATGAGGATAACGCGTAGTCTGCGATGTACCGGTTTTACCGCAGGCGATGTAAGCCGCCTCGTAGAACGCCCAGTAACCCGTGCCCAGCTCTTCGCTCTGGGTCACATCACACATGCCGCGCCGGACAACTTCCAGTGTCTCTTCGCTCAGGCCCATATCGCCAACCACTTCCGGCAGAAATTCCTCTTGCAGCGGGGTCAGTTCCGTCCCACCGATCCGCTGAACAAGATAGGGTCGATAGACTGTGCCACCATTGGCGATACCGGCCACCAGCCGCACCATTTGAATGGGCGATACCTGTACATCGCCCTGACCGATGGCATCGTTGATGGCTGTTGAAACATTGCCCGGCACGATCAGCGACCCGGCTGCTTCTGGGCCGTAATAGTCGATGCCGGTGGGCCGCCCCAATCCCATCCGCCGCGAATATTCGACGAGGATGGCCGGTGTGACTTCATTGTACAGGCGCGCACCCATCTCGTAGAAAAACGGGTCGCACGAAGCGGTCAGCGCCTGCGAGATCGTCACCGGACCGGTGGGGTCCAGGCCGTCGGTCAGACGCCAGTCCACACGGGCAAAACCCACTGTATCACCAAAGGGCGCGCCATCCCATGTGTGGGTGCAGTCAAAGACTTCCTGCGGTCCGATCAGGTTTTCCTCAAAGGCCGCCGCTGCGGTCACAATTTTGTAGACCGAACCGGGCGCATACTGTGATTGCACAGCGCGGTTGAGCAGCGGCTGGCGTGTGTCGGCCAGCAGTTGGGCGATACGATCTGTCGCCGGGATCAGGCCGCAGCACAGCGTATCCGGGTTGAAAATGTCCGGCTCGTACAGCGGGTAGCTCGCCATCGCCAGAATCGCGCCGCTGTTCACGTCCATCACAATGGCCGACGCGCCGGTGGAGATATTGCGGTTCCCCCAGTTGCCTTCAGCGTAGTTATAGGCGTCCGCCAGCGCCTGCGCGGTTTCCAGTTGCAGCGCGCGGTCAATCGTCAGGGTGACCGGCATGGGCGGCGTACCCTGTGTAGAACCCAGTTCGCGGATGACGACGCCGCTGGAATCGACGATTTGCAGACGGCGCGCCGGCCGGCCTGCCAGTGCATCCTGAAAAGCGAGTTCGATACCCGTGCGCCCCACGAGGTCGCCGCTGCGATAACCCCGCGCCTCCCACTGCTCAAGCTGGTCAGCCGGAATCTGGCCTATATAACCAGTTACGTGCGATACCGCGTTGCCCCGGTAGTAATTGCGGGTCTGACGTTCGGCTGTGCGGATGGCACAGTTATCGCGCAGTTGAGATTCGCGGGCAATGTAGGCGTCGTCATCGACCTCGCCCACATAAAACACCGTATCCGGGTTGTATCGCTCGAACAGCGCCACCAGGTCCTGTCGCTGGCGGCGCAGCATTTCTGCCAGAAGATCGAGGCACAGCGCCGAATTGGGCATCTGCTGCTGCTGGACATAGAGCGCCACCACCGTGCCCCCCTGTTCGACCAGCGGCAGGCCATTGCGGTCATAAATATTGGCGCGCGGTTCCGGCTGGCCGAAGATGCGCAGTTGCGATGCCCCGGTCATGCCATCAAAAATATCCATCGGCGACCAGGCCACCTGCCAGCCACCCGGCCCCTGCACCAGCCGCATCGTGCGGCCCGGGTCCTCAAGCGTCTCGAAGATGCTGGATTGAATGGTCAGGTCATAGGTCACGGCGGCGGATGTGCCCTGAAGCTGCACCGCGCCAATCGAGTAACTCAGGTCTTCCAGCCCGATAGCGAGATCAGCGTCGCGGTAAAGGGTCTCGAACACCGGGAACGGCGTGAGATTCCGGCTTTTCTCATGAATTTGGCTGAACATACCCTCGTAATTGCGGCTTTTCCAGTTATCCAGAAAAGTCGCTGCAACAGCTTCGGGTGTGCCCTGCGCGGTAGCAGCGGAAAGACTGATGGTCAGCAGAAACAGAAACGTAGTGAACAAAAACCTCATTAGCCAGGACACCGCTTGCACAGGGATACAGCCTCCCTGCCCGTTGACGATAGGCCGCCACTATAGCATCAGCCCTGGCCGGAGTCCAGCCACGACTGCCCTACGCTCGTTTGTCCTTGTTCTCGTCCAGCAGGTCTTCGATAGTGGCTGTTTCGCCCTCGTCAAATTCGGTCTCATCAAGGATATAAGCGTCTTCGTGCTTACGCTTTTCCTCATTTTTCTGCTTGATGGGCGCATCCTGATTTTCGTGGCGGAATCTGCCGTGCCACGATCTGCCAAACAACATGCTCATGCCAATGAGGATGAGTATCATCGGCCAGCTAAAGTTGAGCAGAAACACCAGCCCGAGGCCGATCATCCACAGGCCGCCGGGAACACTGTACCAGTCGTGGCCCTCAGCCACACCACGCGCGATGCTGCTCGCGCCAATGACAAACAGGATACCCGGCCACCATTGGCCGGTCATGAACAGCACCGCCAGCCCGATGAGAAACACGCCCCCGGCCACCTGATCAGCCCGCTTTTTGAACGCCATCTTGCAACCTTTCGCCGATTCCCCGTCATTAGTGTTAGTAAAACAATGTACGCGCCTGCCGTCAAAAAGTTGCACAGCCACCACGCACACTTTATGTGGATAATCGGCTCGATGTGGCATAATGATGGCAGGTAGTCTTCATTAAGCTCTTGATTACGAGCCGTACGCGAATCGATGGACAGCATCACCGAAAAACGAATGTATGAACTGGCGATCCTCAGCCAGTTAAGCCAGACGCTTGCCAGCCAGCTGGATCCCGCGGGGTTGTGGGAACCGCTGCGCCAGCATCTGACGCTGCTGTTTGAGGATTCGATGGTTTTTGTCGGGCTGTACGATGCAACCAGTGACAGGCTGTCGTTCCCGCTGAACACCGAAGAGGATGAACTGCCGCTGCTGCCGCTGCATCAGGCGCTGATACGGCATGGCCTTGCCCTGCATTTCCACGATCTTCAGGCTGAAGATGAACGCCTGACCATGCTCGGTGTTGACCCACAGGTGACGGCTGGCTGGCCGGCCCGGTCATGGCTGGGTGTGCCGCTGCGCAGCCGCAAGCACGAAATCCTCGGCCTGATCGGCGTTGCCAACCCGCTGCCTGACCGCTACACGGACACCGATCTATCGCTGCTGCTGACTATCGCGGCGCAGCTTTCGCTAGCGCTGGAAAACGCCCGGCTGCTGGAAGCCGAGCAGGAGCGCCGCCGCATCGCCAACACGCTTATCGACATCAGCCGCGATGTGAGTTCGACCCTGCAATACGACGAAGTGCTGGATCGCATCCTCGAACAGATGCAGCGGCTCGTCCCCTACGACAGCGCGTCGATTATGCTGGTGACAGCCCGATCAGAAGCCGGCCACGCGCTGATTATCGCCGCGACCCAGGGATTCGATCCGCACGCGCGCGGCGTTGAGATACAGATCGGGCCGGCTCATCCCATGAGCCAGGTTGTGGAATCAGGACAGCCGCTCATTCTCGAAAACGCGCAGGAGCATCCGGCCTGGCAGCGCTTCAATCATCTTCACTCGCCGCCACCCATTTTGGGCTGGCTGTGTGTGCCGCTTCTGATCGAAGAACGTGCCATCGGCATCATCACGCTGGACAAACGGGAACCAGGCTTCTACACGGAGCATCATGCCAGTCTGGCGTTTGCTGTGGCCCGTCAGACCGCCGTTGCGGTTGAAAATGCGCGAATGCACGCGCAGTCCCGGCTGGCAATGGAGGCACTTCAGCAGCGGAATCAGCGTCTGGGGGCCATCAATCGGGTTTCGACGATGGTCAGTTCGACACTGGATCGGGATGAAATTCTGAATATGGCCGCCCGGCAGTTTGCCGAGATTTTTCAGATCGACCACTGCGGCGTAGTGTTGCTCGATCAGCGCCGTATGGATACGCGGCTGGCAGCGGAATATCCCCAGAGGGGAACACATGGCCTCCGGCTGCTGCTCAAGCAGCCAGAAGCAAACCAGCGTCTGGCTGCTGGCGACGTGATCGACATTGAGGACGTGGAACTAAGCGACCTGCCAGAGCCAGTTCGTGCAGCCTGGAAACGGGCCGGGGTGGTATCGGTGCTGGTTGCGCCGCTGATCGTGCGGCGGCGGCTGCTGGGCGCGGTCAGCCTGCACAGCCTGGCGAAAAAACGCCTGTTCACCGGCTGGGAGAAAGAAACCCTGATTACGATTTCCCGGCAGCTTGCGCTGGCAGTCGCCAACGCCGACCTGTACGAAGAGGCGCTGGCGGCGAACCGGCTCAAGAGCGAATTTCTGGCGAATATCAGCCACGAACTGCGCACCCCACTTAATGCCATCATCGGCTACAGCGACATGCTGAAAAGCGGCGTCTACGGCCCGATCAACGATGCCCAGCAGGATCGTCTGGCGCGGGTTCATACGGGCGGCACTCAACTGCTCGAACTGATTAACGACGTGCTTGATCTGTCGCGGATCGAAGCCGGGCAGATGCGCCTTAATCTGGAAGCGGTGAATCTGCCGGCGCTGATCCAGCAGGCCATCACTTCGGTCACGTTTCTGGCGGAAACGAAAGGTCTGGCCCTGCGGCAGGAAATCGACCCTGATCTGCCCGTGATTCAGGCCGATCCACAGCGTATCCGGCAGGTGCTGACCAATCTGCTGGATAACGCCATCAAATTCACGCCGGAAGGCAGCGTCACCCTGGAAGCCTACCCGATCACCGTGCGCAAACAGGCGATTTCCGGCGCAGAATGGCAGCCGCCGCCGCACGTCGGCGTGCCTGATGGCAAGTGGGTAGCCCTGCGCGTGATCGACACCGGCATCGGCATCGCCCCGGAAGATCAGGGCTATATCTTCGATGCCTTCCGGCAGGTGGACAGTTCCACCCAGCGCGAATACACCGGAACCGGGCTGGGGTTAGCCATCAGCTACCGTTTTGTCTCCCTGCACGAAGGATATATGTGGGTAGAAAGTGTCCCCGACAGAGGAAGCACCTTCACCGTCGTGCTGCCCTACGATCCGCTGAATCCCATCTCCGAAACGGCTGAACTGGAAGCCGTGGATACCGAGAAAAAACTGGTGCTGGTGCTGGATGATGACCGTGACGACATCCAGCTTGCCAGAGATTACCTGACCGGAACCGATTTTTACGTGATGGGCATGACCGATCCCAGGCGGGCGATAGACCTGGCCGGACAGCTTCTGCCGGTGGTGGTTATCGTGGATGTGCGCATGTCCCAGCGCAGCGGCTGGGATGTGCTGCGCGACATGAAAACCAACCCGCTCACTGCCCACATCCCCGTGATTCTGTGGTCCGTGGTCGATTTCCAGGATTCGGGTATCGAGCCGGCAGCCGATGCCTACCTGCTAAAGCCGGCCAGCCGGGATACTCTGCTCAACCTCGTGACGCGCCTGGCAAACGCCTGAGCCGGCAGCCATAACACCACCGCAATTGCAAACCAGCAGCAGGGTATTTTCCGGTGTCCGTGTCACAAACGGGACACGCTGCTCGTCTTCTGTATAGATCGAAAGTCACGAGACAGGAGAGAGCAGCATGAAAAAGACACGTGTCGTGATTATCGGAGCCGGGTACGCCGGCATGATGACGGCGCTGCGGCTGGCTGGGAAGGATACGCACCGGCTGGCAGACATTACCCTGATCAATCCTACAGACCAGTTTGTCGAGCGTATCCGCAACCACCAGTTTGCCGCTGATGTGCGCATCCAGCAGCACTCGATTCGCAAACTGCTGGGGAGTCGTCCGGTCAGCTTTGTGCAGGGGTGGGTCACCGCGCTCGATGTGCAGCGGCGCGTGGTCCAGGTCGATGTGGACGGCGAAACGCGGGAAATCGACTATGATAAACTGGTGTATACACCGGGCAGTGTAGCCGCCAGATCGAATCTCCCCGGCGTGGCCGAGCATACCTACAACGTTGCCACCCGGCCAGATGCAGCGGCGCTGCGGGATCGGCTGGCAGAGCTGGCTCCGGGCAGCCGGGTTGCTGTCGTCGGCGGCGGGCTGACCGGTATCGAAAGCGCCACAGAAATCGCCGAAGCCTATCCACAGTTGCAGGTCAGCCTGGTGACGGCGGGCGTACCCGGCAAGGGACTGTCGGGCAAGGGCCAGGCGTATCTGGCGGAGACGTTTAAGGTTATGCGGATTCAGGTTCACGATCATACCCGCGTGCAGCGTATTGAAGCCGGTGCGGTCATCACGGAAAGCGGCGCGCACATCGAATTTGACGCCTGCGTATGGGCCGGCTCGTTCGAGGCTGTGCCCCTGGCGCGCGAATCCGGTCTGGCGGTGAATGCAAAGGGCCAGATGCTGATCGACCCGTATATGCGCTCGATTTCGCACCCGGATATATACGGCGCCGGCGATGGCGCAGCCCCTGTCGATGACCCCGGCGCGCCGCTGCGGATGGCCTGCGCGGTGGCACTGCCGATGGGCGCGCATACCGCTGATAACCTGCTGGCCCTGCTCGAAGGCCAGCCGCAGCAGCCGTTTAACTTCGGCTACGTGGTGCAGTGTGTCAGCCTGGGCCGCCAGCGAGGGCTGCTGCAATTCGTCAATGCCGACGATTCACCGCAGGAGTACATCGTGACCGGGCGCATGGGAGCCATCGCCAAGGAACTGATCTGCCAGTTTGCCTTCCGGTCGCTGCCAGCAGAGCGTATGTTCCCCGGTTTGTTTCTGTGGCTCGGCAAAGGCGGGGTTCCGGCCAATTTCGACGAACGGATCAGCCAGCATGTCTGAGACCAGGGCCGACCAGCAAGGTGGGGGCATGGGCTGCCGTGTTCCGGCGGAGGGAGACATATCATCATGAGCGACCAATTCGAGCAGTATCGAACGCTGCTGTTGGCTATCGCTTACCGGATGCTCGGCAGCGCGATGGAAGCCGAAGACATTGTGCAGGAAGCCTACCTGCGCTATCAGGCCACGCCGCCGGACACAATCCAGTCGCACAAGGCCTTCCTGACGACGATTGTCACCCGGCTGTGCCTCGACCAGCTCAAATCAGCGCGGGTGCAGCGCGAAACCTATATCGGCCCATGGCTGCCGGAGCCGGTGCTGACCGGGGGCGATGGCGCTTATCTTGCCACCCCGGCGGCCTATGCCAGCCAGCATGAGTCGATTTCGATGGCGTTTCTGGTTCTGCTGGAAAGCCTGTCACCGCTTGAGCGCGCTGTGTTTCTGCTGCGCGAAGTGTTCGACTACGATTACCGCGAAATCGCCCACATCGTTGATCGAGAAGAAGCCGCCTGTCGCCAGCTTTACAGCCGCGCCAAAAAACACATCGCTGACAACCGGCCTCGTTTTGAACCCTCCCCGGAAGCGCATCAACGGATTTTGGCCGAGTTCATGCGCATCGTGGAAAATGGCGAAATCGAAGGGCTGGTGAACCTGCTGGCGGAAGATGTGACCTGGTATTCGGACGGCGGCGGCAAAGTGACTGCGGCAACAAAACCCATTCATGGGCGGCAGGCGGTCATGGATTTTATCGGTGGGCTGCTGCGGCTGAAACCCGAAGGGACCACCTACGAGGTGGCTGAAATCAACGGCGCGCCCGGAATCATGGTTCGGGTGAAGGGGCGGCTCTACTTCATCGTTAGTATCGAGAGCGATGGGCAGCAGGTGCGGACGATTCACGCGGTTGCCAACCCGGACAAGCTGGCTCACCTAGCGTGCTGATAGTGCCCTGCCCGTTCACGCAGCGCCTCGACGCAGCCCGGTGGCGCTAACGCTGCGCCAAGCATGGCCTTACCATCGACGCCGAAGCCATGAAAATCAGAGCCACCCGTCATCACCAGATCGAACTGCTGCGCAAGCTGGCGGGCGTGCGCTTCGATTTCGGGTGTATGGTCGGGGTAGGCGACTTCGATTCCATCCAGACTCGCAGCCGCCAGTCGCGCCACCATAGCCGGAAAGCCGCGCACGTAAACCGGATGGGCGAGGACAGCCGCGCCCCCGGCAGCATGTATCAACCGGATGGCTTCTTCGGGGGAAAGGGTTGTGCGGGGGACGTAGGCAGGGCAGCCGCTGCCGATATAACGATCAAACGCTTCCTTCATAGAAGCGACATGACCCGCTTCGACCAGCGCCCGCGCGATATGCGGCCGGCCAACTGTGTCGCCGGCCGCCAAAGCCGTCACCCGCGCCCAATCAACAGGCACACCCATCTGAGCCAGCCGCTCAACGATCATCTGGCCGCGCTGTAGCCGGCTCGCGCGAAAATGCGCCAGCCGCTGCTGTAATTCGGGGTGGCGCGGGTCGATGAAGTAACCCAGAATATCGACTTTGTCTTCGCTGCTGCGGGCGCCGATTTCAATACCGGGGATTACCTGAAGGCTGCTGCCGGCTGCGATCCGGGCTGGTTCAATACCGGCTGTGGTGTCGTGGTCGGTGATAGCAACCGCATCAAAGTGAAACTGGTTCGCCAGCCGAACCAGTTCTTCGGGGGTAAGCTGTCCGTCAGATGCGGTGGTATGCGTGTGCAGGTCTGCCCGGGTCATGGACGCGGTTCAACGCGGAACCGAACAGCCGTCCTTTCCTGTCCGTCAATGTCAACTTCAGTGAAAAAGGGCGTGAAGATGATGTCGATCTCGTCACGGCTGAGGTAGCCGCGCGCAATCGCCAGCGCCTTGACGGCCTGATTCACCGCCCCTGCACCAATGGCCTGCACTTCCGCGTAGCGATGTTCACGAATCACAGCCGCGATTGCCCCGGCAACGGCTGTCGAACGTGACCGGGCGGACACTTTAATCACGTCAACCTTCGGCCTCTCAGAGTCCATAGTAGGCGCTTCCGTATAATCGTCTGTGTCGGATGGGAAGGAGAACGAATCGGTGGTGTAGTGATCTGTCATAGTTTCTCGCCTAATCTCCAAACAAGTCTAGTTGAAAATCTTAGTATAATGTACAAATTACAGTTATATTCTACACGAAATTGTAGCGAGAGTCTACCATCCCACTGGATTTTGCAGAACATATGTTCGTTATGCAAGCGCCGCATCCGACAAATTTGTCATGTTGGTAGAAATTATCCCAATGTTAAAAGTTAAACACGAGTCCATTAAATCGCCTTGATGAACGGGAAAAGCGCCGATCCATACTACATGTAGGGTCTGTGCGCACGATCCCCCCCAGATGTAGGTCTTATATGCCGTATGACTCCGGCTTATCGTTATCCCAAATTGCGAGCAGATGGGACGATTTTTCCCAACCTTAAAATGTTGCAAAATGGACGTTTTTTCAGCTCCAATCCGTTGAGGTTTCGGCCCGATTCGGCTATACTGTACATAACGTGTGGTAGCCAACACACGCAGTAGAAACATCACCCTGATGTTTTTGTGGGAGCAAGAACACCGCTCCCGTACTGAGAACCGACCAGATTTGACATGCATAGTTAGCTGACAAAGGGCAGAAACAGCCCTTGGATACCCGCTTGCTTGTCGCCAGCGACGCAGGCAGGGTATTTCAGTATCTCTAGGAATCGGAATCGTGGAAGCGCAGGACGCCTGGAAGGCTGCACTCAACCAACTGGAAATCCAACTGGATCGTGCCAATTTCGATACCTGGCTGCGCGATACGGTATTCCTTGCGCTGGAAGCGCCTGATGAACCGGACAAGGCCGCAACCTTTGTGATCGGTGTGCGCAGCAGCTATGCTCGCGATAATCTCCAGCACCGGCTGTACCGCAGCGTGCGCCGTGTCCTGCGTGATGTTTACGGCGGGCCGGTGGAACTGCAATTTCAGATTCATAAGTGTGAAGAAACCGCCGCGCTGGAACCCGCAGACGACATGCCGCTGTTCCGTTACATGGCTCACCAGCCGGCGGATACCCCGTCAGTCCCGCTGTACGAACAGCTTGCCCCGCCCCGGCAGCCTGATCTGCCGGAAAGCCATCTCAATCCGCGCTATACGTTTGATCGTTTTATCGTCGGAGGGGTGAACAACCTGCTGTTTTCGGCGGCCCAGGCTGTCGCCGATCACCCGGCCAGCGTCTACAATCCCTTCGTGGTTTACGGCGGGGTTGGGCTGGGCAAGACTCATCTGCTGCAGGCAATCGGCCATGCCTGCCAGGCACGCGGGCTGCGGGTGATCTACATTCCGTCGGAAGCGTTCATCAACGATCTGGTGGCGGCGATCCGCAACCGCACCACCGCCATGTTCCGCGACAAATATCGTTCCATCGATGTGCTGCTGGTCGATGATATTCAGTTTATCGCCGGGAAAGAAAGCACACAGGAAGAATTTTTCCACACCTTCAATGCCCTGCATACCTTTAACAAGCAGATCGTCATCGCGTCTGACCGGCATCCGCGCCAACTGGAGCAGCTCGAAGACCGGCTCCGTTCGCGCTTTGAAGGCGGGCTGGTTATGGACATTCAACTGCCGGAATTTGAAACGCGGGTGGCGATTCTGGAAAGCTGGGCGCAGGAACGTGGCATTCATGTCGCCCGCTCTGTGTGCGAAACCATTGCCGAACGCGCCCATACCAGCATACGCGAGCTTGAGGGGCTGTTCACGCAAATTGTCGCCAAGACACAGCTTAGCCAGCAGCCCCTGACCCGCGCCACGGCGGAACGAATCGTCGAGCAGTACGAACGCCCGCGCCAGCACGGTAAGGCGCGCATCACGCTGGAACAGGTGCTGAACATGACCGCCGATCATCACGAACTCACGCCCAAGGACCTGACCGGCAAGCGCCGCACCGGGCGCATCAACCATGCCCGGCAGATCGCCATGTACCTCGCGCGGGAAATCACCGATGCCTCGCTGCCGCAGATCGGCGATGCTTTTGGCGGGCGCAGCCATACCACCGTGCTGCATGGCTACAACAAAGTGGCGGAACTGATGGAAGAAGATGACAACTTCCGCTACGAACTGATGGCCCTGCGCGAACGCATCCTCCGGGGCGAAGATTAGCTGTTCAACAGCCGCTGCAGGATGGGGACAATCTGGCGCGCCGCCTGTCCCCGGTGGCTGATCCGATTTTTTTCATCCAACGGCACATGACTCCAGCTTATGTCATAACCCTGTGGGATAAAGATGGAATCATAACCAAAGCCCTCGCCGCCTTCATCTTCCGCCCAGGCGATGCGACCCTCGCAGGTCCCGCGCACCATCTCAATCTGATCGTCCCACGCCAGCGCAATGACGCAGACAAAGCGCGCTGTACGCTGCGCATCAGGCGTATCGCCCAGTTCGGCCAGCAGTTTCTGGCGTCGCTGCTGCATGGTGAGGCCGGGGCCGCCATACCGGGCCGGATAAACGCCCGGCCTGCCATCCAGCGCATCGACGAACAGGCCGGTATCATCGGCCAGCGTCAGCAGACCACTGACCTGAGCGTATGCCTGCGCCTTGATACTGGCGTTGGCTTCCAGCGTGTCGCCGCTTTCCTCAACGTCCATATCCCCCAGCCCGACATCGTTCAGGCCCAGCAGATTGGCCGGCACATCGGCCAGCAGGGTTCGATACTCCCGCACCTTACCGGGGTTGCTCGTCGCAATGAGCAAATCCATCGGGTTTTGTCTCCGCAATCTGAAACTGTCCGCTCTAATTCGTTGACCGTGTGCCGCTGGCGTAGATGAAGTAATTGTCGGTTGTGCGCACATCCGCATCAAACCCAAAGGCGGCCAGTTTTTCGCGCAGCGCCTCCGGCTCGTAGAAAATCTTGTAGATGGTGAACTTCCGCCCATCGTTGAGCTTGCGTTCGTGGTAGATGCTCTCCGGTTCGTAGGCGGCGTGGTCGGCGGCGCTGGAATAATTGGCGCGCCGCGAATCGACTATAAACAACCGTCCGCCGGGCCGGGCCGCCCGTGCGACTTTTGCCAGAAATGGGTCAAGTTTATCCGGCGGGACATGCGACAGCCAGAACCCGAACAGCACCAGATCGTAAACCTGCGTCGGTTCCCACTGGAACAGATCAACCTGCTCGTAGCTGACGTTGCTGGCCTTCAGCTTGGCCTGATTGATAGCCATCACTTCCGGCGACGCATCCAGCGCGGTGATACGCTGGCTGATTTTGAGCAACTGCTCCGTCCAGATGCCGGTTCCGCAGGCCAGTTCCAGCGCATGATCGACCGGGCCGATGGCGTGCAGTGCCTTCATGACCTGCGCCGCCTCATCGAACCACTGCTGGTTGAGTTCCGGGCCATGATCGTAGCGCCCAACCCGGTAGAACCACTCGTCATATTCGCCAGCCCGCGCCCGATAGTAGGCAATCTGCTGCTGCACAATATCGTCCATTTTTACCCTCTTTTCTCCAATCGC
>Ga0079224_100005948_pt1 | contig 16095 bp, 16 predicted proteins | sample Stecom2015_FD_80414 | JGI IMG/M metagenome (GOLD analysis project Ga0079224, IMG submission 80414) | Agricultural soil microbial communities from Utah to study Nitrogen management - Steer compost 2015 | ecosystem: Environmental > Terrestrial > Soil > Agricultural land | place: USA: Utah...
CGGTATATCCCAAAGGATGTACTGAGTTGACAATGAGGAAATAAACCGTAAATTTAATCAAGAAGTATTACTTTTAACAGACAATAATTTGGATATGGGAGTTATAGAGATTATCAATAAACGCGAAAGGGAAAAGGGAATCAAAAAAGGGAGAAAGGAAGAAGCCCTTGCCATTGCAAAAAGGCTAAAGGCAAAAGGGGGCGCCCTGGATGAAATTGCCGAAGTGACCGGATTATCGCTACAGGAAATCGAAAAGCTTTGATTTCCTTGTCCTACCCTGGAAACCAGGTCTTGGATCTATGACGTTGCTATCGATATACATGCATGGTCCAGGTCCGGCCCTATGGGATTTAGCTATGGAAAACCCGTGTTCCTGTGGAAGGGTTTGCAATTCATTGGTATCTTTGTGTGAAGAAAAAAGTATGGAACCAGTCCTTAAAAAGATTTATCGTATAAACATTGCAATATGAAGTATTCCCCCATTGACAATGGCCTTTTTGTAAAGAACCGTCAAAAATTCATGGCCCAGATGAAGCCCAAGAGCCTTGCGGTCTTCAATTCCAATGACATCTATCCCATAGGGGCGGACAGTACCATGCCCTTTGTGCAGTCCCCGGATATCTTTTACCTGAGCGGGGCGGACCAGGAAGAAACCATGCTGTTGCTCTTCCCAGATGCCATGGACAAAAGGCACCGGGAAATCCTCTTTGTACGGGAGACCAATGACCACATTGCCGTATGGGAAGGGGCCAAGCTCACCAAAGAACAGGCCACCCGGACCTCGGGGATCGAAACGGTCTATTGGCTCAAGGAGTTTGACAAGGTGTTTTTTGACCTGATGAGTGAGGCGGACACCATCTATTTCAACACCAATGAACATTACCGACAGGCCGTGGAGACCCAGACCCGGGAGGACCGCTTCATTGAAAAGTGCAAAAGGGACTTTCCGGCCCATCAATGGGCCAAGAGCAACCCGATTCTACAACAGATCCGCGGCATAAAAGAAGCCGAGGAGATCGCCTTGATCCAGACTGCCTGTGACATTACCGAAAAGGGTTTCAGAAGGGTGCTCGGATTCGTGCGGTCCGGGGTCTGGGAACACGAGATCGAGGCAGAATTCCTCCATGAGTTCGTGCGCAACCGATCCAAGGGATTTGCCTATGCCCCGATCATCGCCTCAGGAAACAGTGCCAATGTGCTACACTATGTGGAAAACAATCGCCAGGTGAAAGACGGGGACCTGATCCTGATGGATCTGGCCGCCGAATATGCCAACTATTCCAGTGACATGACCCGGACCATCCCGGCCAATGGAAGGTTCAATGACCGGCAAAGGGAGGTGTACAGGGCCGTTTTGCGTGTAAAGGAGGAGGCCACAAAAATGTTGGTGCCCGGGACCTTATGGGCCGAATTCCATAAGGAGGTCGGAAAGGTCATGACCTCCGAACTCTTGGGATTGGGTCTTTTGGACAAGGCCGACATACAAAAGGAAGATCCCAACTGGCCGGCCTACAAAAAGTATTTCATGCATGGGACCAGCCATCATTTGGGCCTTGATACCCATGACTATGGGGAATTGAAAACTCCCATGAAGGCCAATATGGTCTTCACCGTGGAACCGGGGATCTATATTCCCCAGGAAGGATTTGGCATACGCCTGGAGGACGATGTGGTGATACAGGACAAAGGAGATCCCTTCAACCTGATGCGCAACATCCCCTTGGCCCTGGAAGAGATCGAGGATCTGATGAACCCCTAATTTTGGGCCAATGCCGTGCTTAAGCGCCTTTGTTTCACTGATGGGGACCAACCTTATGTACCCCATACTGGAAATGTTGCCCCTTCCCCAAGGGCCCGACATTGATAAGAAGATGCAGGAAGCCCCCGACAGCGCCTATGAAATAGGCGTGGTGATCGGCAGTTACCTGCCCTTTGTGCTGTTGGCGGCCCTGGCCTATGCCATTTACCACTATACCAAGAAAAAAAGGGATTCCTAGCCAAGGGTCCCTTATTGGTTTTCCCTCAGGCCGATCGACGCTTTTTACCCCTTCGAATAGTTTGATATTCCCTGTCAAAGATCCAAGCTTTAAGGCCATCCTTGAGCTGCCTTTGCAGTGTATCCATGAAGGAAAGGTATTGTTAATGATAAATTGACCTCCAACTGTTGATAAATTGTTCATAAGGTCTTATCTTCGGACGTGCATTACAACGAATGTTTTTGACTTTTTGCCGTATTGTGTGCATTTCATCGAAAATAAGGCCATGTAGGAAAAGACGCGAAATAAAAACTTATCAACAACCGTTGCTATAGATAGAAGTTCAAACTAAAATCAAACGTATACCAAAAAATTACAACCCACCAAAGAAGGGCCCGTCAAGGGGAGTTTTTCCGAAAAAGGCCCGGACCAATCATCGACCAAGCTTATGAAAACAACCATTACCCACCAAGAAGGCAACAAATTCACATCTTTCTTCTGCAATCTGTTCGGGCACCATTATGCCGTGTCCAAAAAAGTCACCCAGCACATCAAGGAATACAAGTGCATCCATTGCCAAAAGCAGGTGACCACGGATGTCAGCGGAAATCTCTCCTCCCTGACCCCACAGATGCGTGAGATCAACAATACCCTGGAGGATATGTACAGAAAAAGAAGGAACCGGGTGGTGCATCAAGTGGCCTGACCCTTTTTTTCAGAAGATCCCAAATCTTATCCCGGAAACTTAAGTCAGTACCTACAGCTATCGGTCGCGTGCCCCAAGACCATGACGTGGGAAACCCTTGTTTTCGGGATTTTTCATGTTATCAGCCGAATGAATTCCATCCCTGTGCCCGCAAGGGAATCTGCGTCCCCGCCCGGGTGATCAGCTGGGCCCCCTCACTTTTTTGTGCCATATGCCCAATGATCGTCATGTTGGGGTTGCCCTTGATCTTGGAATAATCATCCTGGGCAATGGTGAACAGGAGTTCATAATCCTCTCCCCCGCTCAGGGCGATCAAACTGCTGTCCATCTTGAATTCCTCCGCAGTGGAGATCACTGTTGGATCCAAGGGAATCTTGTCCTCGTAGAGCATACAGCCCAATTCCCCGTTCCTGCACAGATGGAGGATCTCCGAGGAGAGTCCATCACTCACGTCGATCATGGAAGTGGGACGTACCTCCAAAGCCCTTAGGAGTTCCACTATATCCTTACGGGCCTCGGGTTTCAACTGCCGTTCCACCAAATAGGTGTAGGGGGAGAGGTCGGGTTGGTTGTCTGGGTTCACCTTGAAGACCTCCTTTTCCCGTTCCAGGACCTGAAGCCCCAGGTAGGCGGCTCCCAGGTCCCCGCTGACCACCAAAAGATCGCCCGGCCTGCCGCCGGATCGGTAAGCCAAGGTCCCTTGTTCAGCCGTTCCCAGAGCGGTGACACTGATGATCATTCCCTTTTGGGAAGAGGTGGTGTCCCCACCCACCAGGTCCACCCCATAGCCTTTGCAGGCCAGGGCCACCCCGGCATAGAATTCCTCCAGGGCCTCCAAGGGAAACCGGTTCGAGACGGCCAGGGACACCGTGACCTGGGTGGCCATGGCGTTCATGGCGTAGATGTCGGAGAGGTTCACAATAACGGATTTGTACCCCAAGTGCTTCAGGGGTACATATCCAAGGTCGAAATGGACCCCTTCCACCAGCATATCGGTGGAGACAACGGCCAGTTTGTCCTTGAAATCCAGGACAGCGGCATCGTCCCCGATCCCCTTCAGGCTGGAGGGTTGCCCCAATTCAAACTTTTTGGTCAAATGGTCGATCAGGCCGAACTCCCCCATCTGTTCCAAAGGGGTTCTTTGTGGGTTTTTGTCTTCTAGCATGGCACAAAAGTAAAAAGGATCCGGCAATGTTGGTACAAGGGCGGGGACAGATTGGTTTTAAAGGGCCCGGCCCATGCGGCCCATGGCTCCCATGGATCCCGGAAACCCTTGTCCCCAGGGTCCTGGGGACGGGGCCCGGCCCATAGAATAACCCTATGGGCCAATTCGTTATTAATATGTTAGGTTCTATGGTAAAACCCTACTTATACAGTATATTTGTGCACTATTTGGAATTAATACGAATAAGATGATCAAAGTTTCGGAAACTGCCAAACAACGCGTGGTGATGCTTATGACCGAAGAGGGCTTTGACGCCAACACGGACTATGTTCGGGTGGGCGTGAAGAGCGGGGGATGCAGTGGCCTGTCCTATGAGCTGAAATTTGATAGGGCCACGGTAGATACGGACAAAGTGTTCGAGGACAATGCCGTAAGGATCGTGGTGGACAAAAAAAGCTTTCTCTACCTGGTGGGTACCGTACTGGAATATTCCGGAGGGCTCAACGGGAAAGGCTTTGTGTTCAACAACCCCAACGCCCAGAGGACCTGTGGCTGTGGGGAGAGTTTTTCACTTTGAACAATTGGTTTTCGGCCTTTGACGGGCAAAATTTTATGATATGGCATATACTGAGGAAGAATTAAAGAAGGAATTGGAGACCAAGGTCTATGAGTATGGATTCGTGACCAATATTGAGTCGGACACCATTCCCAAGGGCCTGGACGAGCAAACGGTGGTGACCATTTCCAAGAAGAAGCAGGAACCCGAATGGATGACCCAATGGCGCTTGGAGGCCTTTAGGGTCTGGAAAGAAATGGAGGAGCCAGAGTGGGCCAATGTTAAATACGAAAAGCCTGATTTCCAGAATATCTCCTATTATTCGGCCCCCACCAAAAAGCCCAAATACAACTCACTGGACGAGGTGGACCCCGAACTGTTGGACACCTTTAAGAAATTGGGGATTTCCCTGGACGAACAGAAGAAATTGACCGGGGTGGCCATGGACGTGGTCATGGACTCCGTATCGGTGGCCACCACCTTCAAAAAGACCTTGGCCGAGAAGGGGATCATATTCTGCTCCATTTCCGAGGCCATCCGGGAACATCCCGAGCTGGTGCGCAAATACCTGGGGACCGTGGTGCCCCAAAAGGACAACTTCTATGCGGCCCTGAACTCAGCGGTCTTTTCCGATGGGTCCTTCTGCTACATCCCCAAGGGGGTACGCTGCCCCATGGAGCTATCCACTTATTTTAGGATCAACCAGGCCGGGACCGGACAGTTCGAAAGGACCCTGGTGATCGCCGACCAGGGAAGTTACGTCAGCTATCTGGAAGGCTGTACGGCCCCCTCAAGGGACGAGAACCAATTGCACGCCGCCGTGGTGGAACTGATCGCCATGGATGATGCGGAGATCAAATATTCCACGGTACAGAACTGGTTCCCCGGGGATAAGGATGGCAAGGGCGGGGTATTCAACTTTGTGACCAAAAGGGGCCTCTGTGAAAAGAACGCAAAAATATCCTGGACCCAGGTGGAGACCGGTTCTGCCGTCACCTGGAAATACCCTTCCTGTATCTTGAAAGGGGACAATTCCATCGGGGAGTTCTACTCCATCGCCGTGACCAACCATTTCCAGCAGGCGGACACCGGGACCAAGATGATCCATTTGGGCAAGAACACCCGCAGCACGATCATCTCCAAGGGCATTTCCGCGGGACAGTCCCAGAACTCCTATCGGGGGCTGGTCCAAGTGGGCAGCCGGGCGGAGAACGCCAGGAACTTTTCCCAATGTGATTCCCTATTGATGGGCGATCGCTGTGGAGCCCATACCTTCCCCTATATCGAGGCCAAGAACAGCACCGCCATGATCGAGCACGAGGCAACCACCAGTAAGATCGGGGAGGACCAGATTTTTTATTGCAACCAAAGAGGGATCGACACCGAAAAGGCCATTGCCCTTATCGTCAACGGCTTCAGCAAGGAGGTCCTCAACAAACTCCCAATGGAGTTTGCCGTGGAGGCACAGAAACTGTTGGAGATAAGCCTGGAAGGTTCCGTTGGATAAGGCTCCGGGCAAAACAAAGCGAACAATATTTTAGAATATACCACTGAAGAAGAAGACATGTTAGAAATCAAAGATCTGCACGCAAGTATTGAGGGCAAAGAGATCCTCAAAGGAATAAACCTCCGGGTGAATGCCGGGGAGGTACACGCCATTATGGGCCCCAACGGATCGGGGAAGAGTACCCTGGCCTCGGTCATTGCCGGGAAGGAAGAGTTTGAAGTGGGAAGGGGCAGCCTCTTCCTCGAAGGCGAAGATCTGGAGGATATGGCCCCGGAGGAAAGGGCCCATAACGGCATCTTCCTTTCCTTCCAATACCCTGTGGAGATCCCCGGGGTATCGGTCACCAACTTTATCAAAACGGCCATCAACGAATCCCGGAAGGCCCGGGGTCTTGAGGACATGCCCGCCAATGAGATGCTGCGCCTGATCCGTGAAAAGTCCGAACTCCTGGAGATCGACCGCAAATTCCTTTCCCGTTCCCTGAACGATGGTTTCTCCGGTGGGGAGAAAAAACGAAACGAGATCTTCCAAATGGCCGTGATGGAACCCAAGTTGGCCATCTTGGACGAGACTGATTCCGGGCTGGACATCGATGCCCTGCGCATTGTGGCCCACGGGGTGAACAAACTTCGCTCCAAGGACAATGCCATTATCGTGATTACCCACTACCAGCGCCTATTGGAACACATAGTCCCCGACTTTGTGCATGTGCTGCACGACGGAAAGATCGTCAAATCGGGAACCAAGGACCTAGCGCACGAACTGGAGGAAAAAGGGTACGATTGGCTCAAACAGGAAAAACTCGTTTGATCGGATCACCACCCTAATGTATTGGATTAAAGAATAAAGGATGAACATGGATTTAAAGGATAAACTGCTCTCATCATTTTTGGCTTTTGAAAACAACGTGGATGTCGAGGACCCGGTCCACGATCTGCGCTCGGAGGCCATGAAAAATTTTGAGGCCAAGGGTTTCCCCACCAAAAAGGAGGAGGCCTGGAAATATACTTCCCTGGGCAATTTGCAGAACGTGGATTTCAGCATCTTTCCCAAACAGGAAAGCAACTTGGAATACAAGGATGTCAAGAAATACTTTCTCCACGAGATCGACACCTATAAAATTGTTTTTGTCGACGGGGTGTACAGCTCCTATCTCTCGGAGACCACCCACGATGGGGTGGACATCTGCCTGCTCAGCTCCGCCCTGACCAAGCCGATGTTCCGGCAGGTGATCGAGGTCTACTTCAACAAGGTGGCCGCCCAGGACGATTCCCTGACCAGTTTGAACACGGCCTTTAGCAAGGAAGGGGCCTATATCTATATCCCCAAGAACAAAATGCCCAAAAAGCCCATACAGATCCTGCATCTGTCCACCGGCCATGAGGCAGCCCTGATGCTGCAGCCCAGGAACCTGATAGTGGTGGAGCAGAATGCCGAGGTACAGATCATCGAACGCCATCAGAGCCTGACGGAAAACGAGGTCTTTACCAATTCGGTAACGGAGATCTTTGCGGCCAAGGATGCCATTGTGGATTACTACAAGGTACAGAACGATGCCAGCAGCGCCTCCTTGGTTGACAATACTTATATATCCCAACAGGACAGCTCGGTGGTACGGGTGCACACCTTCTGTTTCGGGGGAAAACTGACCCGCAACAACCTGAACTTCTACCAGAACGGGGAGCGGATCGACTCCACCCTGAAAGGGGTGACCATCCTAGGGGAGAACCAGCATGTGGACCACCACACCCTGGTGCACCACAGGCAGCCCAACTGCGAGAGCCACCAAGATTACAAGGGTATTTTTGGGGGGCGTTCCACCGGGGTGTTCAACGGAAAGATCGTCGTGGACCGTTTGGCCCAGAAGACCGATGCCTTCCAACAGAACAACAACATCATCATGAGCGAGAAGGCCACGGTCAACGCCAAGCCACAGTTGGAGATATTCGCCGATGACGTGAAATGTTCCCACGGCTGTACCATTGGACAGTTGGACCAGGAAGCCCTTTTTTACCTGAGGTCCCGGGGCATCCCCAAAAAAGAGGCCACCGCGCTGCTGATGTACGCCTTTGCCAACAATGTCCTGGAGAGCGTCCGTATCCCGGAACTCAAGGCCAGGATCAACAAGATCATTGCCAATAAATTGGAGGTCAGGGTCGGTTTCGAAATCTAGGCCCGCCCGCCCAAAAACCCAGCCCATGTTGCAGACCACCTTGGACATACCCAGCCTACGCAAGGACTTTCCCATCCTCCAGAGAAAGGTCAATGGGAATCCCTTGGTGTATCTGGACAATGCGGCCACCTCCCAGACCCCCATGCAGGTTGTCGAGGCGATCGTGGACTATTACAAGCGTTACAACGCCAACATCCACCGCGGGGTGCATACCCTTTCCCAGGAGGCCACCGATGCCTATGAGCAGGCTCGAGGAAAGATCCAAAGGCATTTTAACATCGCCCTTTCCCAGGAGGTGATCTTCACCTCGGGCACTACCCACGGCATCAATTTGGTGGCCTCCGGCTTCACCCCCTTTTTAAAGGAAGGGGACCAGATCCTGGTCTCGGCCATGGAGCACCATTCCAATATAGTGCCCTGGCAGATGCTCTGTGAGCGGACCGGTGCAAACCTTGGGGTCATCCCCATGAACCAGGAAGGGGAACTGATCATGGAGGAATACCACCGGTTGGTATCGGATCGTACCAAACTGGTCTTTTGCAACCATGTGTCCAATGCCCTGGGCACGGTCAACCCCATTGGGGAGATTATCGAAGCGGCCCACGCAGTAGGAGCGGCCGTGTTGATCGACGGGGCCCAAGCTGCTGCCCATATAAGGGCCGATCTCCAGGCCCTGGATGTGGATTTCTATACGGTATCCGCCCATAAGATGTGCGGGCCCACCGGGGTGGGCATGCTCTACGGAAAGAAACAGTGGCTGGAAAAACTGCCGCCCTACCAGGGTGGTGGGGAAATGATCGAGGAGGTCACCTTTGAGGCGACCACCTATGCCGGGCTACCACACAAGTTTGAGGCGGGGACCCCTAATATTTGCGGGGGGATCGCCTTTGGGGCCGCCCTGGACTATATGAACGGGATCGGTTTTGATGCCATTGCCCATTATGAGGACGGGCTCCTTGAACATGCCACCGAGCAATTGCTGGGAATCGAGGGATTGAAGGTCTATGGAACGGCCAAGGCGAAGACCGCTGTGATATCCTTTAACATTGAAGGGATACACCCCTATGACATAGGGACCATTTTGGACAAATTGGGAATTGCCGTCAGGACCGGGCACCATTGTGCCCAACCCATCATGGATTTCTACAAGATCCCGGGCACGGTGCGTGCCAGTTTCAGTTTTTACAATACCCTGGAAGAGGTGGATGTGCTGGTGGCCGGGGTAAAGAAGGCCCGGAAAATGCTGTTGTAGGGTTTCCGGGATTTTACGACCAAAGAAACCAAGGGCTCCGAAAAGGGGTGCCATGGATCAAATCTGAAAGATGACGATACAAGAAATACAGGAAAGCATAATCGACGAATTTTCCATGTTTGAAGACTGGATGCAGCGCTATGAATATATGATTGAACTGGGCAAGACCCTTCCCCTGATCGAGGAGCGGTACAAGACGGACGACAATTTGATCAAGGGTTGTCAGAGCAGGGTATGGGTACATGCCGAGCTCAAGGGGGACAGACTGCTGTTCACCGCTGACAGTGATGCCATCATCACCAAGGGCATCATAGCCATTTTGATCAGGGCCTTCAGTGACCAAAGGCCACAGGACATCCTGGATGCCGATACGGATTTTATCGATAAGATCGGTCTGAAGGAACATTTGTCCCCGACCAGGGCCAACGGCCTTGTGAGCATGGTCAAACAATTGAAACTATATGCAGTGGCCTACCAGACCCAATTAAATTAACAACAAATGAGCGAGGAAACAAAGCTGGACACCCAGGAGCTGGGCGAAAAAATAGTCAGGGTACTCAAATCAATTTATGACCCCGAGATACCCGTGGACATCTATGAACTGGGATTGATCTATGATGTCTTTGTGAACGAGGAGTTGGATGTCAGGATCCTGATGACCTTGACCTCTCCCAACTGTCCGGTGGCCGAAAGCCTGCCAGTGGAGGTGGAGGAGAAGGTAAAATCCATCGATGAGCTCCACGATGTGGAGGTGGAACTCACCTTCGATCCCCCTTGGTCCCAGGACCTGATGAGCGAGGAAGCCAAACTGGAGCTGGGATTCCTATAGGGGCCGGATGAAAAAGGGAATACTCCCAAGAACCTTTATGCGTATATGGAAGAGGAAATTATAAACAGGGTGGCCCAAAGTCCCCTGATAACCTTCGATCTGGAAAAACTATATCCCCTGGGGGAGCGTAGGGTCCTGGACATTGCCCAATGGCTGCACCAGGGCATCATCCTAAGGGAAAAGGAATTCCGCGCCCATGTGGATGCAAACGACTGGTCAGTCTATAAGGACGCCTTTGTGGCCCTTCATTGCTCCACTGACGCCATTGTGCCGGCCTGGGCCTATATGTTGGTGGCCTCGCGTTTGACACCCTTGGTCCGCAGGGTGCACATCGGCTCCCTGGAGGGGCTCGAGACCTTGTTGTACCAAGAGATTCTCGTAAATCTGGATGTCTCTCCCTTTGTGGATAGACCGGTCATCATCAAGGGCTGCTCCCACAGACCCGTCCCGGAAAATGCCTATATCATGGCCTTGGCCAAGATCCAAAGTGTGGCCAAAAATGTTATGTACGGGGAAGCCTGTTCCTCCGTGCCCCTTTACCGGAAAAAATAAGTCCCGGCCCCTTCCCCAAAGCGTTTATTGCCCAACTTACCACAGTTTCTTTTTATTGAATCTCGGCGTAAAACCGATTCCAAAGGTGACTTTTCTTACTTTTATAGTATAAACGTTAAACACTATGACTATGAAAAGAATCCTATGCAGTGCGATCCTATCCCTGGCCTTCTTCTCGGCCAGTGCGCAGACCCCAGCGGAGATAAAGGCCGAAATGGCCCCCAAGAAAGACTCCATTGCCGCCATCCAGTCAAGGGTCAACGCCCTACAAGCACAGTTGGATGCCATGCCGGGCTGGAAAATTGGGGCCTTCGGGACCATAGGGGGCAGCCTGTCCCAGTTCAACAACTGGTTCGCCCAAGGAATCCCCAACAACTCCTCCGGAAACATCGGCTTTACCGTGAACGCCTTTGCCAATTTGCAGAAGGAAAAATTCTTTTGGCGGAACTCCGGCAATGTGAACCTGGCCTGGGTGAAACTGGACGACAAGGACGATCCGGACGATGTGGACGGGTTTCGGGAGGCCACCGATGTCTTCACGATCAATTCCCTGTATGGCTGGAAACTGAATGAAAAGTTCGCCATCTCCGCCATGGGCGAGTACAGGACCACCATCCTGAGCAATTTCAACGATCCCGGCTATCTTGATCTCGGGGTGGGGGCCACCTGGACCCCGATTCCGGACCTGGTCGTGGTAATCCACCCCCTGAACTACAATTTCGTCTTTTCCAGTGGGGATGATATTTTCGAATCCTCCCTGGGAGCAAAGATAATGGCCGACTACACCCGGCAACTCGGGGCCATCAGCTTCAAGAGCAATCTATCGATGTTCCAGAGTTACAAGAGCGGGGATCTGAGCAATTGGACCTGGACCAATTCCTTTGGATATACCCTATGGAAGATGATCGGGGTGGGCTTTGATTTTGGCCTGAGAAACAACAAACAGGAAACCCTGAACTATGTGATGAACCAAGCGCCAACGCCCGATCCCACGGCGACCTTCGAGAGCATCGACAACGAACTGCAGACATACTGGACCTTGGGTCTGAGCTATAAGTTCTGACAACATTCCCAATCAAAACCAAAAAAGCCCTCCTTTACGGGGGGCTTTTTTGGTTGTTTGGGGCCAACATTGAATTTTGATTTTCAAGACCATATCCAAGTAGGTTAAGATCATTGGAGATCTGGTATTGACACTATTGACTAAAAAGACAGCTTGAAAGTAGCCCAAGTATTGCCAAATCCTAAATATTTGTTGTAAAGGGTGCGAAAGATGTGGTAAAGGGCCCCATGAGCATGGTCACTGGCAGGAAAGGACCCGTCGTGGGGGGTCTCAATAGGTGTCCAAATGTTCGGGATACAGGAAATTGTTGTAGGGGAAACGTGTCACATGGATCTCCCGAACCGTATCGTACAGGCGTTTTCTAAACTCCTCGATGTTCTCCTTGTTAAGGGCGGAGATGAAAACGGCCCGGTCCCCGATCTTGTTGTACCAGGTGTTCTTCCATTCCTCCAAGGTGAAATGGGCCGATGTCCGCTGGGTAACCAGATCGTCCTGTTCCACGGTCTCCGGGCTGTAACGGTCGATTTTGTTGAAGACCATCAAGGTGGGCTTGCCGCCACTGCCGATCTCGTCCAGGACCTGGTTCACCGCGGTGATATGTTCCTCGAAGGTGGGGTGGGAAATGTCCACGACATGCAGCAACAGATCGGCCTCCCGAACCTCGTCCAAGGTGCTCTTGAAACTTTCCACCAACTGGGTGGGCAATTTGCGGATAAAGCCCACGGTATCCCCCAGAAGGAAGGGTAGGTTACCGATGACCACCTTGCGTACGGTGGTGTCCAGGGTGGCGAAAAGCTTGTCCTCGGCAAAGACCTCACTCTTGGAAATCAGGTTCATCAGGGTGGATTTCCCCACATTGGTATAGCCCACCAGGGCCACCCGGACCAAGGAACCGCGGTTCCCCCGTTGGGTCTCCATCTGCCGGTCTATCTTGCCCAGTTTCTTTTTTAAAAGGGAAATGCGGTCCCGGACGATCCTACGGTCCGTCTCGATCTCCGTTTCCCCGGGCCCGCGCATCCCGATGCCCCCCCGTTGACGTTCCAAGTGCGTCCACAGACCGGTGAGCCGGGGTAGCAGATATTCGTATTGGGCCAGCTCGACCTGGGTTCGGGCATAGCTGGTCTGGGCCCTTTGGGCAAAGATGTCCAGGATGAGCCCGGTGCGGTCCAATATCTTGCAGCGTAGGATCTTTTCGATATTTTTTTGTTGGGCCGGGCTGAGCTCATCATCGAAGATGACCGTCCCGACCTCGTTCTCTTCGACAAAACGTTCCACATCCTCCATCTTTCCGGTCCCTATGTAGGTCTTTGGATTGGGGACGTCCATGCGCTGGACAAACCGTTTTAGGACCTCCCCCCCGGCCGTATAGGTCAAAAACTCGAGCTCGTCCATGTATTCCTTGACCTTGTCCTCCCCCTGGGCCTGGGTGATGACTCCGATCAAGATTGTTTTTTCGTATTCTATGGTATTCCTTTCCAGCATCTATGGCGTTTAAAGTGCAAATCTACAAATGTTTTGGCAGCTGTTTTTTGTACATTGGCAATAGTATTGATCCAATCCCTAAAAGAATCGTTTCCATTGGACACCCTGGAGAACAAATGTTGCATAGCCTTTTATAATCTGGAAAATTTCTTTGATACCCAAAACGACCCCCACGCCCTGGACGATGATTTCATGGCCGAGGGTATGCACCGATGGGACGGAAAAAGATTCCGCAACAAGGCCAACAAATTGGCCCGGGCCATTGCTGCGATCGGCCAAGGGGACAGCCCGGGGCCCCCGGTGCTGGTCGGCCTGGCCGAGGTGGAGAACCACAAAGTGATCGAATCGCTGCTGCTCACCGAACCCCTTAAGGAAATCGACTATGGTTATGTCCACTTCAATTCCCCGGACGAACGGGGCATCGACACGGCCCTGTTGTACCATAGGGGGTATTTTGAGGTACTGGGCTCCGAATCCCTACCGCTCTTGGTGGAGTCCGTCCACGGGGATCGGGACTTTACCCGGGACATCCTTTATGTCCATGGCAGGCTCCATGGCCAAGAGATCCATCTTTTTGTCAACCATTGGCCCTCCCGGCGGGAAGACGAATCTACCGACCATAAAAGGGTTATTGCCGCCAAGGTCATCCTGATGAAATTGGACGGACTCAACGGGGAAGCCGGGCATTGCCTGATCATGGGGGATTTCAATGATGGCCCCGATTCCCTGAGTATCCGGACCCTGATGAATTCCAAAAAGTTCATCAACCCCATGAAACAATTGCACACGCCCGTAAGTGGGAGCGCCACCTACCGAGGCGAGTGGATCATGTTCGACCAGATTTTGGTCTCCCATGGTTTCTTGGGGACTCCGCAAAAAGGGCTTGCCTATATCAGGGCAGGGATATTCGCACCTAGGTTCCTGCGGGAATGGGAGGGCCGGTACAAGGATCTCCCTTTTAGGACCTATGCCGGGACCAAATATTTAGGGGGCTATAGCGACCATTTTCCGGTTTACGTGATCATGGAGAAACGGAATTGATTTAACGAAAGAAAAATAATACATTACGCAATAGGCAATTTACACAACATAGCAGTGAAAAAAGCAATGTATTTCATCGAATATGTTGTGTGTTATGGCGATAAAATCAGGGATCTCAGTATTTTTGTAGTCCCAAATCTTACCAAACCTACCTTATGGAAGCCGGTATGCCCACAGGAGTGAAGTGCGTGTTGTTCTCCCTACTCGTAGCGTTATCGGGCCCTTCTTTTGCCCAGGCACAATCCGGACCTTCCAGGGAACTGACCCGTTCTGCCAATCGGCAGGACCAATTGCAAAACTTGATCTCGGACTGGGAAAGGGAGGAACAATCCAAAAACATTAAAATCAGTAAGGCCCTTACATCCAAGGGACTTCAATGGAGTGGGAAAACCCCTGACGGCTCCCCCATGGAATTGATGGACCTCGGTCCCGACGGCAGTCCCTTATATTATACCACCCTCGAAGATCCCGCCACCCGCAAAGGCACCGCAAATTCCCTTTACGCTTCCAAGGGCCTGATGGATCTTGGGCTCTATGGGCAGGGCATGGAAGTGGGCGTATGGGATGCCGGGGTGGCCCTGGGCAACCATCAGGAGTTCGGTGGACGGGCCATCCCCGCCGACGGGTCCAAGGAAGTTACCCTGCACGCCACTCTGGTCACCGGGACTCTCATTTCCTCCGGGGTACAGGCCGCTGCCCAAGGGGTCGCCTATGGCGCGGTGGCCAAGACCCATGATTGGGCCCGTGATAAGATCGAAGTGGCCCAGGCCGCTGCACAGGGGATGCTGCTGAGCAACCATTCCTATGGGATTCTATCGGACCGGGTCCCCAACTGGTACTTTGGGGCCTATATCCAAGTGAGCCGGGATTGGGACAAGATCATGTACAACGCTCCCTATTATTTGATGGTCGCCGCTGCGGGGAATGCCCAACAATCCGGGGACAACGGAACGCCCAACTATGGGAGTGCGGGCGATGGCTTCGATCTTTTATTGGGTTTCACCACGGCCAAAAATGGTCTGACCGTGGCCGCGGCGAACACCGAGATCGGCCAGTCGGGGGAATTGACCTTTGCAAGCGTTGCCCCCTATAGCAGCTTTGGTCCCATCGATGACGGTCGCATAAAGCCCGATCTGGCCGGGGACGGTTCCAATATCCTTTCCACCAGCTCCCAGAGCAACACTAGCTACCAGGTATCGGCCGGGACCTCCATGGCAGCCCCTGGGGTCACTGGCTCGCTTTTGTTGTTGCAACAGTTGCACCAAGAAAATTTTGGAAGCTATTTAAGGGCCGCCAGCCTGAAAGGCCTGGTCCTCCACAGTGCGTACGACGTGGGATCCCCGGGCCCGGATTACAAAATGGGCTGGGGGGTCATCAACGCCCAAGGGGCCACCGAACTGTTGCAGAACCTGGAGTACAGCTCCCTGCTCAAGGAAGGGAGCCTGGCCCAAGGGGAGAGCCATACCCTGAGTGTGACCGCCCAAGGGGATGGGCCCCTGCTGGTCTCCCTTTCCTGGACCGATCCCGACGGACATGCCGTGAACCAAGGGGAACTCAACAGTACCTTGGCGGCCCTAGTCAACGATCTGGATATCCGGATAACAAAGGACACACAGGAGTACCTGCCCTGGCGCCTGGACCCCGCCAAGGTCCTTGCCCCGGCAAGCCGGGGGGACAACCGGGTGGACCCCTACGAACGCATCGAGATTCCCATGGCCTCGGGCAGTTATACCATTACCGTCACCCATAAAGGGATCCTGAAAAACGGGTTCCAGGATTTTTCCCTGATCGTA
>Ga0079224_100005949_pt1 | contig 16095 bp, 16 predicted proteins | sample Stecom2015_FD_80414 | JGI IMG/M metagenome (GOLD analysis project Ga0079224, IMG submission 80414) | Agricultural soil microbial communities from Utah to study Nitrogen management - Steer compost 2015 | ecosystem: Environmental > Terrestrial > Soil > Agricultural land | place: USA: Utah...
ATGGAAGTGCCCGGGTTCCCGAACCACACAGATTCCAACTAGACTCTCCAGCTCCCGCGCACCGCACTTGCCGATCGGCAGCGCAGCCTGTGCGCCCAGACTGGAATCATCAATGACCAATTCGGCAATCGGCGGAGTGCGCTCGCTGCTCCGCCTCGAGGGCGCGGCGATCCTCGTTGCATCGCTGCTGGCGTACAATCATCAGGGTGGTGACTGGGGCACGCTGGTGCTCTGCTTCTTCATCCCTGACCTCTCGTTCGTGGGGTACACGCTCGGCCCACGAATCGGTGCGGTCATCTACAACATCGCCCACTCGCTGGTCGGTGCTGTCATGGTGCTGGCGTATGGTGTCGTGCTGTCGGTACCCCTCGCAACGATCGCGGGGATCATCTGGATCGGGCACATCGGATTCGACAGGATGCTCGGCTACGGCCTGAAGTAATCATCTGGATTCACCCAAACGCACACGGGGTTGATCGGTCCCGATCGCGACGGTTCCTGACCAGTCCCGCATCCTGAATCTTCGAATTATCGTTGTCTATCGGGTCCCTGTCGGCTCGATCACTGATTCTCATTTCCCCCGGTCCCCCGGAGACCCAAGATGGACATCCCCAAGAACAGCATCTGCCTCTGGTATGACCACGGCGCTCGCGAGGCGGCGGAGTTCTATGCCAGTGTATTTCCTGACAGCAATGTTGTCGCGATCCACTACGCGCCGAGCGACTTCCCCGGTGGCAACAAGGGAGACGAGCTGGTGGTGGAGTTCACCGTGTGCGGCGTGCACTGCGCCGGACTGAACGGTGGACCGATGTTCCCCCAGAGCGAGGCGTTCTCGTTCCAGATCCTGACCGAGGACCAGGAGGAGACCGATCGCTACTGGAACGCGATCGTTGGAAACGGCGGCCAGCCCAGCCAGTGCGGCTGGTGCAGGGACCGCTGGGGAGTCAACTGGCAGATCACCCCCCGCACGATGCTGGAGGCATTGGCGAGCGGCGGTGAGGAGGCGAGCCGCGCGTTCCAGGCGATGTTGACGATGGGCAAGATTGACGTCGCCGCGATCGATGCGGCCCGCCGCGGTTGACTCAGCATCGCAACAAGGATCCAACCCTCACGGAGCGACGATGGGATCGGCAACCGGCAACGAGCGGGTCTACAAGATCAAGGTCTCCTCGGTGTATCCGCACTACATCACCAAGGCGACCAGGAAGGGCCGGACGAAGGATGAGGTCGACGACCTGATCTGCTGGCTCACGGGGTATACCCAGAATCAGCTCGAGAGCCAGCTCGAGAGGCAGGTCGATTTCCGCACCTTCTTCGGCGAGGCGCCGAAGCTCAATCCCAACCGCTCGCTCATCAAGGGAGTGATCTGCGGAATCCGAGTCGAGGAGATAGCGGATCCGCTGATGCGCGAGATCCGCTACCTCGACAAGGTGATCGACGAACTGGCGCGGGGAAAGGCGCTCGACAAGATCAAGCGCTGATCCCCGCGCTTCGCTCAGCCCAGCGGCGCTGAGATCGAGAACTTGAAGCCGTCGTTGTCGCGGAACTGGAACATCCGCGCGCCCCACGGGCGGTCGGCCGGCTCATCGATCAGCTTGATTCCCGATGCGCGGACGCGCTCGGCGGCGGCATCGACCGCGGCGGTGCTGTCGACATTGATCGTGATCAGCATTCCCTGGCCCTTGACCCGGTCCCATCCCAGCTTGCCGTCGTCCTGGTTGAGGATGATGCGAATGGAGCCGCCGGTCACGACGGCGCCACGAACCTTGCCTTCACTCTCAAACTTGTGGGCCACGCTGAACCCCAGCACCTCGGAGAACCAGGTGATGGCGGCTTCGACGTCGCGGTAGGTGAGTGAAACACCGAGGTGGGTCGCAGGAAGAACTGGTGCGGTAGTGGACATTGCAGTTCCGGTTGGGGTTGGTGCTGACGGGGGACCGTCGGAACGTAGCACTCCTCGATGAAGTTCCCGCTCGCCGGTCCGCAACAGCCAACTCTACGTGCCCACCCCCAGTGGCGATCGCCATCGCTGGCAGGCCTCGAAGGCGCGCGCGGGCCCCCACTTGCCCATACCTAGAGCTGCAAGGTATAGTCAGGGCAGGATGTCTGGCCCTCTCACGGGAGTGACTGGATGGAGATCAACAAGGACCTGACCGCCGCTTCGTCGACTCCGCTGGTGCTGTCGATCCTCGCCGAGGGCGACAGTTACGGCTATGCGATCCTGCAGCGGGTGAAGGAACTGTCGGGTGGTCAGATCGAGTGGACCGACGGGATGCTGTACCCGGTGCTGCACCGGCTGGAGCGGCTCGGTCACATAACGTCGCGCTGGGAGACCGGCGACACCGGGCGGAAGCGGAAGTACTACTCGATCACCGCCCGTGGTCAGGCCCAGCTCGCGGAGGAGCGTCGGCAATGGCAGGTGGTGTCGGAGACGCTGCGCGGTGTGTGGTCGTCCCTGATTGCAGGTGCTGGTGACTCACTAACGCTGGCCAACGGGGAGGCCTGACAATGTCGACAGCCGATGATGCCGCACTCGAGGTGCAGATAGGGCAGTGGCGCGGCTTCCTGCGTCGCCGTCAGGCGATTGTCGCAACCGACATCGTGGAGCTCGAGGATCACCTGCGCGAGCAGGTCGCCGAGCTGCGCGAGAGAGGACTCGCGGCGGATGAGGCGTTCCTGGTCGCGGTGAAGCGGATGGGTGCGGTCGACGAGATCTCGCGTGAGTTCGCCCGCGAGCACTCCGAGCGACTGTGGAAGCAGTTGGTGGTGAGCCAGGGAGACAGCGCTGCCGCTGATCGAGAATCGCGGCGTGAGGCGATGGTGGCGCTGTCACTGGCCGTGTTCGCGGCGGTGCTGGTGAAGATCCCCACCCTGTTCGGTCTCACCTTCGATGGCGCCGAGAGGTTCTACCTCCACAATGCGCCGTTCTTCGTGCTGCCGCTGCTGGCTGGATTCTTCGCGTGGAAGCGCAGGCTCGATTCGCGCACGATCGGGATGATCGCGCTGGGGTTCGTGGTCGCGATCGCGACCGCCAATGTGCAACCGGTGGTCGATGGCGGCTACACGCAGGTGCTGATGGTGCTGCACCTGCCGATCGCGCTCTGGTTGCTGATAGGTCTCGCATACGCAGGCGTCCGCTGGCGCGACACCTCGGGTCGAATGGACTTCATCCGCTTCTCGGGCGAGCTGTTCATCTACTTCGTGCTGATCGCGCTGGGCGGCGGCGTGCTGATGGCGTTCCTGGCGATGATCTTCCAGTCGATCGGCATCGACACGGAGTACTTCATCGGCAACTGGCTGGTGCCGTGCGGTGCCGCGGGTGCGGTGCTGGTGGCAAGTTGGCTGGTCGAGGCCAAGCAGTCGGTGATCGAGAACATGGCGCCGGTGCTCACCCGGCTGTTCACGCCGCTTTTCGCAGCGCTGCTTATCACCTTCCTCGGCACGCTGGTGGTCACCGGCCGGGGCCTCGACATCGAGCGCGACATCCTGATCGCATTCGACCTGCTGCTGGTGGTGGTGCTGGCGCTGGTGCTGTACACGCTGTCGGCGCGCGATCCGATGGCGGTGCCCGGCGGCTTCGACGTGCTGAGCGTGGTGCTGGTGATCAGTGCGCTGCTGGTCGACCTCGTGGCACTCGCGGCGATCGGCTCGCGGATCAGCGAGTTCGGCTTCACTCCCAATCGCGTGGCAGCACTGGGACTCAACCTGATCCTGCTGGTGAACCTCTCGTGGTCGGCGGTGCTGTATCTTCGCTTCCTGCGCGGCAGGGCAGAGTTCGCACAACTGGAGCGTTGGCAGACCGGCTACCTGCCAGTGTACTCGGCCTGGGCGGCAATCGTGGTGCTGGCCTTCCCGCCGCTGTTCGGATTCATCTGAGGGCTACCGGGAACCCGCCGTTCGGGTCGATTGTTGGGTGGTGACGTCGCCAGTCGACGCTGACAACCACCTGCAACCGGCCGCACGGCGGGCCCCCGGGAGCCGCACTTGGAAAAGCCAGTAGAACTCGGACTCGACACCTTCGGCGATGTCACCCTTGGTGCCGATGGCAAGCCGCTCCCCCACCACCAGGTGATCCGCGACGTGGTCGAGGAGGCGGTGCTGGCCGACAAGGTCGGAGTCGCATTCTTCGGTGTCGGCGAGCATCATCGCAGCGACTTCGCGATCTCCGCACCCGAGGTCGTGCTGGCTGCGATCGCGGCGCGTACCGAGCAGATCCAGCTCGGCAGCGCGGTCACGGTGCTCAGCTCCGATGATCCGGTGCGCGTGTTCCAGCGCTTTGCAACGCTCGATGCGGTGTCGGACGGTCGCGCGGAGATAATCGTGGGTCGCGGCTCGTTCACCGAGTCGTTCCCACTTTTCGGATTCCCACTCGAGTCGTACGAGCTGCTGTTCGAGGAGCGACTCGACCTCTTCGCGGAGCTGCTCACCCAGCGCCGGGTCACCTGGAGCGGACGCACCCGCGCCTCGCTTGAGGATCAGGCGGTGTTCCCGCGGATCGCGTCGGGCCGACTGCCCACCTGGGTTGGCGTCGGTGGCTCGCCGCAGTCGGTGGTGCGCGCGGCGAAGTACGGCCTGGACCTGATGCTGGCGATCATCGGCGGACCGGCGCGGCGCTTCTCGCAGTATGTCTCGCTGTACCACCGCTCGATGGCCGAGTTCGGTCACGCACCCGGACGGGTCGGGATGCACTCGCCGGGTCACGTTGCCGACACCGACAGCCAGGCGATCGAGCAGATGTGGCCCCACTATCGCGACATGATGACGCGAATCGGCGCGGAGCGCGGCTGGCCGCCGATGGGGCGCGACCAGTACGAGCACGAGGTCGTGCACGGCTCGCTCTACGTGGGCTCACCCGAGACGGTGGCGCGCAAGATCGCTGACACGGTCAAGGCGCTGGGAGTCGATCGTTTCGACCTGAAGTACAGCGCCGGCACCCTGCCGCACGATCAGTTGATGCGCTGCATCGAACTGTTTGGCACCAGGGTGATCCCGATGGTTCACGAGCTGCTGGCGGCGGGTTGATCGAACAGCTCGCCCTGGATCGGCAGCCAGGGATCGTTGTACTTGTCGTCAAAGCCAAACTCGCTCCGGATCTGCCGGATGCGATCCTTGAGGGCGCGCTGGTACTCCGCTGACGCATTGCGGTGACGGTCGTAGTGCTGGCGATAGCGTGCCGCCAGCTCGGGGCGGTGACGATCGAGCCAGGGCAACAGGGTGTGACGCGTCGCGGGTCCCATCCGGAGCGGACCGCCGGTGACCCATCGTGCGCCGGCGTCACGCGCAGCGGATATCAGCTCGCGCAATTGATCCTCACTGTCGGTGAGTCCCGGCAGGATCGGCATCGCCAGCAGGTCCACCCGGATCCCCGCTGCACTCAGCTTCGCCATCGCGCGTAGTCTCGCCCTGGGCGTGGGGCTGCGCGGTTCGAGCCGGCGCAGCAGTTCGCGATCCATCGCCGCCAGCGAGCAATTGATCGACAGCCGATGTCGACGCGCCAGGCGAACCAGCAGGTCGATATCGCGAGTCACCAGCGCGCTCTTGGTGGTGATCGCGATTCGCATTCCCTCGTGGCGCAGGAACACCTCGAGCAGCTTGCGGGTGATGCCCAGGCGTCGCTCCGCCGGTTGATACGGATCGGTCGCGGTGCCGATGACGATCGGTGTCGTGCCGAGCACCGCGGGATCGATGGTGCGGGCGAGGACGGCGGCTGCATCCTGCTTGACCAGAATGCGCTGCTCGAATGCCTGCGCCGCCGGCAGTCGTGCCGCCTCGCGCGCAGTCGCCGGCGCGTCCCGCTGGTTGGAGGCCCGCTCGACGGTCCAGCGGTGAGTCTCGCGCGCGTAGCAGTAGGCGCAGCCGAATTCGCAGCCGATGTAGGGATTGATGGACCAGAACACCATCCCGGTGCTGGTCGGTGAGTTGAGCACCTGTCGCGGCACGATCCCGATGTACTCGGCGCCGTGCGAGGTGCGATGCAACTGCAACCAGGCGGTGGCTTGAGGTTGGGCCGGCGGTCGTGCCGGCAAGATCGGCAGCGCAGCACTGCGCCGGGTGCGACGGCGTACGATCGCCGCACCCGCGACTCGCGACCCAACCCGCTTGCTGGTGGCTGCCACTGCTCAGCCGCAGCGGCCCCAGCCGCAGGCCGGGCAGAGCAGGCAGCCCGACGCCCGCACCACCCTGCCGCCACACTCGGGACAGCCCGATTCGTTGCGCGGGTAGCTGGGCGGCGTCGCGACCGACCGCCAGCTCGGCCCTGACTGCCTGGCGGATGTCCCGGAGGACCCGGGCTGCTCCTGGTCCATTTCGCTAACTCCTGAAGTGGCAATGGTCTGGGCGGTAGCCCGATAGGCGGACAGCAGGGGGAAGGAGATCAGCATCGCTTGATTCCTCGGCTTCGGGATATTTTCGGTGGACCCCGAAGATACACCGAAGCCGGGGCGCGTCAAATCACCGGGGTTACCATTCGCCGATGCCGCGCTACGTCGCCTTCCTGAGGGCCATCAACGTCGGTGGGCACACCGTTCCGATGGCCCGACTGATCCAGCTGTTCCAGGATCTCGATTGCACCGACGTCACTTCCTTCATTGCCAGCGGCAACATCATCTTCATGTCCGACACCAGGCCCGCGCTGCTGGAGAAGCAGCTCGATCGTCACCTCGAGGCCGATCTGGGATTCTCGGCCGAGGCATTCGTGCGCCCGATACCGGCGCTCGCAGCGGTGCTGGCAGGGATTCCATTCAGCGAAGCGGAACTGGAGTCGAGTTTCGCGCTCATGGTGGGGTTCCTGAGGCCCAGCAGGAAGCCGGGCCTGGCTGGGCAGGTGGCGGAACTCTCGGGCCCGGTCGACCGTCTGGTGCTCGACGGGGACACCATCTACTGGCTGCGCCTGGTGCAGGACAGTGATCCCCGCCTGCATCGCAAGCTGGAGAAGGTCCTGGGTGCGCCCAGCACGTTCCGGAACGTCAACACCGTGCGCCGCATCCTCGAGAAGCTGCGGGCAGGCAAGTCCAATCCCGGGAACAAGTGAGTTGCCGAAATGATTCGTGGCTCGATGCTGATCCTCGCAGTTTCACTGGTCGCAGACTGTGCCATGGCGCAGGATCGCAACCTGCAGGTCGCCCCGCCGAGCATTGTCGACTACAAGCCGCGCTCGACGTTGATCGTTCCGGAGCATCCGGTGCCGAGGCCGAAGTACCCGGTGGTGGATTTCCACGGCCATCCGCCGCGCCTCAGTTCCGCCGAGGCAGTGCGCCAGTTGCTGGTGCAGATGGATTCGATCGGCATCGACGTGATGGTGCAGGCCAACGGCACTTCTGGTGACGTGCTCCGCCAGCAGCTCGATGCAGTGAGGCAGGCCGGGGCTGAGAGGCGATTCGCGGTGTTCACTACGCTCGACCTCCGCAACGTGGGCCCGGGTTCCGGCGAGCAGATCGCACGACAGCTCGAGGCCGACATCCAGGCCGGCGCCGCCGGCGTGGGCGAGATCAACAAGGGATTCGGTCTCAATCACCGCAAGACCGACGGCAGTCGGCTGCGGCTCGACGATCCGGAGCTCGACCCCGTCTGGCGCACCGCCGCGCGGCTCGGCATTCCGGTCTTCATCCACGTGGGCGACCCGCAGGAATTCTTCGAGTCGCACGACCTCAACAACGAGCGCTGGCTGGAGCTGGCGCTGTTTCCGTCGCGTCGCTTCAACGACCGTTCGCGATACCCGACCTTCGACTCACTGATGGCCGAGCGCGATCGACTGTTCGAGCGGCATCCGGACGTCGAGTGGGTGATCGCGCACCTGGGCTGGCACGCCAACGACCTGGCCCGGCTCGGACGGCTCTTCGACCGGCATCCAAACCTGTACAGCGAGGTCGGTGCGGTGCTCTACGACCTCGGCAGGCAGCCGCGCAACGCGCGGGCGTTCTTCGAGAAGTACCAGGACCGGATCCTGTTCGGGAAGGATTCGTTCCGACCCGAGGAATATCCCTACTACTGGCGAGTGTTCGAGACAGAGGACGAGTACTTCGACTACTATCGTGACTATCACGCCTTCTGGAAGCTGTACGGAATGGGCCTGCCCGACACGGTGCTCAGGAAGGTGTATCGCGACAATGCCCTGAAGCTGCTGGGTCGCTGAGCGACTCGCGGTCACACAGACATCATCAAACGGAATCGACAATGCGCCGAATCATTCCCATCCAACTGATCGCCCTGCTGGGAATCGCCTGTGCCGCACCGGCGCAGAATCCCGCGCTGCAGTCCCCCACTCCGGGTTCGACGCCCGATGTGGTTCGTGCCGTGACCATCGCCGAGGGACTGGAGAATCCGTGGGGGCTGGAATTCCTGCCCGATGGCCGGATGCTGGTCACCGAGCGACCGGGCCGGCTCCGGATCGTCACCGAGGACGGCAAGGTCTCGGCGCCGCTCCCGGGCGTGCCTGCGGTGCTTGCGCGCAACCAGGGCGGGCTGCTCGACGTCGCGATCGACCCGGAGTTCGAGCAGAATCGCTACGTGTATCTCACCTTCTCGGAGCCGGGCGACGAGCCCAACACCGCCTCGACTGCGGTGGGTCGCGGCCGCCTGAGCGACAATGGCATCGAGGGATTCACGGTGCTGTATCGACAGGTTCCCAAGGTGCAGAGCTTTGGGCACTACGGTTCGCGGATTGCGTTCGGTCGCGACGGCACGATGTGGGTCACCGCGGGCGACAGGCAGAATCAGCGGCCGCTGGTGCAGAACCTGGGCACTGGCATCGGCAAGATCGTGCGGATCAATCGCGACGGCTCGGTGCCGGCTGACAACCCGTTCGTCGGCCGCGACGATGCGCTGCCGCAGATCTGGTCGTACGGGCACCGCAACCTTCAGGGTGCCACCGTCCACCCCGAGACCGGCCGCCTCTGGACCGTCGAGCACGGCGCACGCGGTGGCGACGAGCTCAACCATCCCGAGGCCGGCAAGAACTACGGCTGGCCGGTGATCACCTACGGAATCGACTACAGCGGCGTGAAGATCGGTGAGGGCACCCACAAGGAGGGGATGGAGCAGCCGGTGTACTACTGGGATCCGGTGATCGCTCCCTCGGGGATGACGTTCTACACCGGTGGTCGCTATCCTGGCTGGGACGGTTCGCTGCTGATCGGATCGCTAACTCCCGGTGCGCTGGTGCGACTGGAGCTCGATGGCGACCGAGTCGTCAAGGAAGAGCGCTACCTCGGCGAGATGAACATGCGGGTGCGCGACGTGGTGCAGGGCCCCGATGGTTATCTCTACATTGTCAACGATGCCGCCGATGGCAAGGTGATGCGGATCGTTTCCGCTGGAATGCCGTAACCGCAACCCGGGGAGGCGATGCGCACGCTCGCCCGACTGGCAGCATTCATCTACTATCGGGTCGACTACCGCGGCGGTCAGGTACCGCCGCGGGGTCCGGCCCTCCTCGTCGCCAACCATCCCAATTCACTTCTAGACCCGATGCTGGTGGTTGCTGCCGCCGGCAGGCCGGTGCGTTTCCTCGCCAAGGCACCGCTGTTCACCGACCCCAAGGTCGCCTGGCTGATGCGACTGTCGCGCTCGATACCGGTGCATCGCCGACAGGACGATCCATCGCAGGTGGCACGCAACCTCGAGATGTTCGAGGCGGTGCACCAGCGCCTGGGAGAGGGCGAGGCGGTGGCGATCTTCCCCGAGGGGATCTCGCATTCGGGGTCGTCGCTCGCCGCGATCCGCACCGGTGCGGCGCGCATCGCCTTGGGCGCGGCCGTGTCGAGGGTGGGCGGTGCATTTCCGGTGATTCCCATCGGCATCGACCTGCGCGACAAGACCCGGTTCAGGTCGGAGGTGCAGGTATACATCGGTGCGCCGATCGAGTGGAGCGACCTGGCGCAGCGTGGTGCAGACGATGCCGATGCTGTCCGCGACCTCACCGCGCGGATCGAGGCCGCACTGCGTGAACTCACCGTCAACCTCGACGACTGGCACGACGCACCGCTTGTCGACACTGCACTGGCCATCTGGGAATCGGCGGTACCGGGTCGCAGTGACCCGGCGACGCGCGCGCTGCGTCGCGACCGCACCACACGGCTGCTGCGCGAAGTGCGCAATTCCGGTGACGCACAGGGAACCGGGCTCGCTGCCGATGTTGAGCGACATCGACGGCGACTCGCGAAGCTCAACATCGACCCGGAACACGTCGAATTGCACGCCGGGGGCAGGGTGGGGTTGCCTGCAGTAGCGGCGCGGCTGTTGCTGTTGGTGCCGATCATCGCCGTGCTCGGGGTCGCGAGCTGGCTGCTTTACGTCGTTCCGTACCGGTTCACCGGCTGGCTGGTCGATCGATTCCACCTCGAAGACGACACCCGATCGACCTGGAAGCTGATGCTCGGCGCGGTGGTCTACCTGGTGTGGACCGTTGCCGCGGCGACGCTGGCTGGATTGGCGAGCAACGTGTGGCTGGCGCTGGCGATACTGGTGCTGATGCCGGCGATCGGGGTGCTGGGCCTGCTGTTGCGCGAGGATTGGCGGCAGTCCTGGCGTGATGCCCGTCGCTGGTTGATGCTCCGTTCGCGACCCGGACTGGTGCAAGCGTTGCGCGATGAGCAGCGCCGGATCGCCGCTGGCCTCGATGACCTTCGCACCCGGCTCGCACCCGAAACGATGACGCAGGGTTGACTTGCTCGCACCCGACCTAGAATCTCCTAGCCAATTCCCCCACAGCGAGGACCGGTGAGCACCAATCGCAAGGTGGTCTGGTCGTGGGCCCTGTTCGACTGGGCCAATTCCGCATTCACCACCCTGGTGGTGACCTTCATCTACGCGACCTACTTCACCCGGTCGTTCGGTGACGATCCAGAACTCACCGCGTCGTGGTGGGGCAGGGCAGTGTCGCTGTCGGCCGTGGCCATCGCGATCCTCTCGCCGATACTCGGCGCCGCCGCCGACCGGGCCGGTGCGCGCAAGCGATTCCTGCTCGTGAGCACCCTCGTCTGTGTCGCAGGCACCGCACTCCTCGCATTCGTCTCCCCCGGCACACCCAACGCCGTGCCACTCGCCCTGGCGACCTTCGTGGTCGCCAACATCGCGTTCGAGCTGGGCAACGTGTTCTACAACTCGTTCCTGCCCGACGTGTCCGACGCCGATTCGGTAGGCCGTGTGTCGGGTTACGGCTGGGCACTGGGATATGTGGGCGGGCTGGTGTGCATGGGGGTGGCGCTGGTCGGCTTCGTCCAACCGGAGACGCCGTGGTTCGGGATCAGCAAGGAAGCGGGCTGGAACATCCGCGCCACCAACCTGCTCGTAGCGGCGTGGTTCCTGGTGTTCGCGCTGCCGCTGTTCCGCAACCTCCCCGAGAGGCGACTCGGTGCGGTGCGCTTCGCTCCCGGCGAGGCGTTTCGTGCCCTGGCCAGCACCTTCCGCGAGATTCGACGCTACGGCGAGGTGTTCAAGTTCCTGCTGGCGCGACTGGTGTACAACGACGGCCTGGTCACCATCTTCGCATTCGGCGGCATCTATGCCGCCAACACCTTCGGGCTCTCGTTCAGCCAGGTGCTGATGTTCGGCGTGGCGCTCAACGTCGCCGCCGGACTCGGCGCGTTCCTGTTCGGTTTCGTCGATGACAAGCTGGGTGGCAAGCGCACGGTGATGTTCTCGCTGCTGGCACTGTCGGGCGCGACCCTCCTCGCGGTGTGGGCACCGAACGCGACCTGGCTCTGGGTGGCGGGAATCCTTATCGGGATCTTCGTGGGCCCCAACCAGTCGGCGTCGCGATCGTTGATGGCGCGGATGGTCCCGCAGGAGAAGCAGGGCGAGTTCTTCGGCTTCTTCGCGTTCAGCGGCAAGGCGACGTCGTTCCTCGCGCCGCTCGCATACGGCGAGGCGAGCCGCGCCTTCGGTTCGCTGCGCGCCGGCGTGGCCACCGTTCTGGCGTTCTTCGTGGTGGGAATGCTGCTGCTCGCGCGGGTACGCGAGCAGCAGGCCTGATCGTCACAACATTCCGTCTAGGTACAGCTCGAAGCGGGTTCCGCCCGGATCGCGGAACCCGTGCGCCACGTCGAAGCGGACCAGTCCGTCGAGCAGCGAGAGTCCGACACCGGCGCCAGTCCAGGCATCACTCAAGCCGAAGTCCTGCCGGCTGCCGGCCCAGCCGGCATCGAGGAACCCCACCAGTCGCGCCGCAGCGGTGCCGCGACTGACCTCGGCTCGCACCAGCCAGTGGGAATCTCCCGACACGAACCCACCGGGATAGCCGCGAACGGTATTGACTCCGCCGAGGAAGAATCCCGATTGCACTGGCACGGTGCCGCGCGAAGTGCCGGCTGCCACGGTGATGCCGCCGCCGATCCTCGCATCGGGAGTGATCACCAGGTTGAGACGCGCGCTGCCGGTGGAGAAATCGTAGTCGCCGGTCTCAGCGGTCAGGGTTGCCTGCGCACCCAGCGACACGTCGGCACTCAGCGGCTTGCGATGACGCACCGTCAACGATGCGCCGGTCTGGGTGGCCGCATCGGCGGTGATGTTGCCGAAGAAGCGATGATCATTGTCGAACAGGTGCGGCAACGACCAGTCGGTCTCCACCTCTGCGGCAGTCTCGCGCTGGTGCCACGCACCCAATTCCCAACCGAAGCCGTCGTTGTCTGCGATCTTCACCGCCACGCCACGAGTACGGTAGTACTGGCCATCGTCGCGACCGGCGAAAAGCGCCATCGAGCTGTTGACCGAACCGAACGGACGCAATTCCGGGTTGGCGGCCGCGAGCTGTCGATACGCGGAGACCGACCAGCGCGTGCCCAAAGTCTCCCGCACCAGCGAGACCTCGGCGTTGGGCTCGCCGTCGGCGATTCCGATGCGTCCGATCGCGTCGATCCTGAACTTGCCGAAGTCGGCCCTGCCGGCTGCGCCGAGTGAGAGCCCCTCGATCTTGTTGTAGCGGGCGTGACGGAGCACCGAGCCCACGCCATTGGGGAGCTCGACGCTGCGCATCCAGGGACGATCGGGGATGGTGCCGATCGTGCTGCTGAGACTCGCCAGTTCGGACTCGGTGATCAGGTCGCCGATGTCCAGGATCGGCTCGCCAAGCGCGCTGCTGGTGAGCAGCGATGCGGTGTCGGTCGGCATCACCAGCGCAAGGTTCTCCGGCCAGCTGCGCTCGCGACATTCGGCGACGCGTGCCCGCATCGCGCGACCCCCATCGCTGGCGCTGTCGATCTTCGCCTTCACCTCGTCCACGCACTCACTCACTGCGACCTGCAGCGAATCGATCGCCTGCTTGCGAGTCAGCGAGTCGAACGGCGTGCCGTCGGGATGGAGCCAGCGCGAGCGACCCGCCGGAACGAAGGTCGACGACGGATCGGGAGGAGTGCCGCCCTCGACTTCGTAATCCTGGTAGATCCGCTCCAGTCGGAACGGTGTGTTGAGCCACGAGCCCGCCCTGGCGACGGCGTCGATCGCGACGTGTCGTGGCAACCACCAGCGGCCGTCGTAGAGGCCGTATTCCAGCGTGATGTACCGGGCCTCTGCGGAAAAATCGATCCAGCCGGGGATGTCCTCATCACCGGAGTCACGCTGCAGCCGGAACGGACGCGCCGGGCGGAACGCGGCACGCACCAGCCCGCGCGTGTCGGCGTCGAACCACAGCGTGCCGGAGATGAGTCGCCAGTCATCCCGGCGTGGCCGCACCTCGAGCGCGACGATGCGGATCACGCGACCGTCGCCGAGCCGGATCTCGGTGGTGCCAGCGATGGCGAAGCGATAGTCCAGCTCGCCACCTTCGCGCAGCGGATAGACGAGCCCTTCACCGTCGACGCCGATCACGTGCAGGTAGTCGGAACCCGGATCGAAGACCAGTTCGCGGACGTCGCCGATCAGGCCGGGGGGAATGCGATCCTTGCGGTCGGCGATCGGGGCGCTCTCCCTCGCTCCCACCATCGTCACGGTGGAGGGCGAGTCGCGGCGCCACTGGATGTCGGCCACCAGCTCCTGACGCCAGATCATCCGGTCGCGTCCGGGGGCGCGCAGTGCCACCCCGAGTCGCTGCGAAGCCCGGACGGAATAGCCGGTCACCAGGCGTTCGCTGCGGAGCCGTGCGGCGCGGACCTCATTCACCAGCTCGCGGGTGGCGGAATCGGCGTAGGCGTCGGCGGGAACCTGGAGCTGGAACAGCAGGGCTAGTGTCAGCATTTCCGGGTGGTTGAGTGTGGCCTGGGTGTCAGCCCACAGGACGCACCGGGGCGACCGCCGGTTTCAATGTGCACCGTGGCTGCCGGGGCAGGGTCCCGAATAGCTTTTCGGCGCGGCGTTGAGCAAAACCATCCCTGCGGAGACCTTCCCGTGCCACACGTGCCTGTATTGGTGCGTACCATCCTGCTGTTGACGCTGTCCAATGTGTTCATGACGTTCGCGTGGTATGCCCACCTCAAGGAGCTCAACCAGAAGCCCTGGGTGGTCGCCGCGTTGTTGAGCTGGGGTGTGGCGCTGTTCGAGTACCTGCTGCAGGTGCCGGCGAACCGGATCGGCTACACCGAGTACAGCGTGGCGCAGCTCAAGATCCTCCAGGAAGTGATCGCGCTGTCGGTTTTCGTGCCGTTCTCGGTATACTATCTCCGTCAGCCGATCCGCACGAACTATCTCTGGGCCGCGCTATGCATGCTTGGCGCGGTGTACTTCATCTTCAAAGAGGGTTGAGTGATGATGCCTGCCACCTGGGCCCGTCGCGTGGTGTCGTTGATGTTGCCGGTGCTGCTGGTCGCACCGCTCACAGCGCAGCGCGGGTACACTCGCGTCGACTCGCTGCGTGGCGGACTCGACACGCCCGGTCGCTCGTGGTGGGATGTCAGCTACTACGACCTCGAGCTCGCGGTCGATTCGCGTGACAGCACGATCGCCGGTCGCAACGTGATCACCTATCGGGTGGTCGGCACCGGCAACCAGTTGCAGATCGACCTGATGGCGCCGCTCAAGCTCGACAGCGTGGTGCAGGATGGCAGGCGCCTCGATGTGCGCACCGACGGCAACGCCCACTTCGCGGCGGTCCCCAACCCGCAGGCCTATGGCAGCGTGCACCAGGTCACCGCCTGGTTCAGCGGCCGACCCAGGGTGGCGCCACGGCCGCCCTGGGACGGCGGCATCTCGTGGCAGAAGGATTCGCTCGGTCGCGACTGGATCGTGACCACCGACCAGGGCGTCGGTGCGTCGATCTGGTGGCCCAACAAGGACTCCCAGGCCGACGAGCCGGATTCGCAGCGGGTAGCGGTCCGGATTCCCGAGCCGCTCCAGTTCATCGGTCCGGGTCGGCTGCGCTCCACCACGTCGCACGGTGACGGAACCGCCACGTGGGAATGGTTCGCGTCGCTGCCGATCAACAACTACGCGATCTCGCTGGCGATCGGCAATTACGATCACTGGTCGGAGGTGTACCAGGGCGAGGACGGCGAGCTCACGCTCGACTACTACCCGCTCGACTATCACCTGGAGGCAGCGCGACGGCAGTGGCTGCAGGTGCGCACCACAATGCAGTGCTTCGAGCACTGGTTCGGTCCCTACCCGTTCTATCGGGACGGCTACAAGCTGATCGACGTGCCGTACAACGGAATGGAACACCAGACCGCGGTGACCTACGGCAACGGCTTCGCCAACGGTTACCGCGGTCGCGACGCCTCGGGCACCGGACTCGGCATGCTCTGGGACTTCATCATCGTCCACGAGACGGCCCACGAATGGTGGGGCAACAACCTCACGACCCGTGACCTCGCCGACATGTGGGTGCACGAATCGTTCGGCAACTACTCGGAGGCACTCTACACCGAGTGCCTGTTCGGCAAGCAGGCGGGAGCCGATTACGTGATCGGCAGCCGCCGCGGAATCCGCAACGACACGCCGATCGTGCCGCCCGACCGCGGAGTCAACGCCCAGGGCTCCGGCGACATGTACATCAAGGGCGGCAACATGCTGCACACCATCCGCCAGATAGTCGCCAACGACGACCTCTGGCGCGAGATCCTGCGCGGGCTGCAGCGCGACTTGCGCCACCGGATCATCGACGGCACCGACGTGCAGCGCTACATCTCGGGCCGCGCCGGGATGGACCTCGGCCGGGTGTTCGAGCAGTAC
>Ga0079224_100005950_pt1 | contig 16093 bp, 13 predicted proteins | sample Stecom2015_FD_80414 | JGI IMG/M metagenome (GOLD analysis project Ga0079224, IMG submission 80414) | Agricultural soil microbial communities from Utah to study Nitrogen management - Steer compost 2015 | ecosystem: Environmental > Terrestrial > Soil > Agricultural land | place: USA: Utah...
CCCACCTGCTGCGCGCCTTCGCTGTCGCCGGCCTGCTGCCGGGCCAGGAAGTGGACCATGTACAGGCCCGAGCGGTCGTCTCCCGCCATCTCGATCGCCGACGGGGCGAGCGCCTCCTTCACCCGCGCCTTCAGCGGCGCGGTCACCTCGGTGGTGAAGTCCTGCTTCCCCTCGACCTCCAGCGCACACCCCAGCCCCCAGGAGGCGATGCGCGCCCAGGAGGAGGTCTTCGGCAGCTGGGCGAGCTCATCGAGCGCGAGCCGCGCGCAGGCCTCGGGATTCGCGGCCCCCCCGAGGGCCAGCACCATCAGCCGTGACTCCACCGCCCGGGAGCGACGCGGCCAATCCCGGGGAACCTCTTCGAGGAGCTGGGCGAGCACCGCCGCCGCGGCCCCCGGCTCACCCTGTGCGGCCAGGCGGTCGGCACGGGCGAGGAGCGCGCTGTGGCCCTCTTCACCGCCCTTCATCGCCAGCCGCGCGTCGTCGAGCAGCGCGTTGAGCTGATCCAGATCTGCGCTCCCCAGCCACTTGAGGACCGCCGTCTCCTCCCGGGGATCGATCACCAACAGCGTCGGCCACACCTGCACCGGGAACTGCTTCACCACCTCGGCGTTCTGCGGCTTCTCGGTGTCCACGCTCAGGAAGACGTAGTGCTCGCCCTGCCGGGAGAGGCCGGGGTCCGGGAACACGTTGGCGTTCATGTGGCGGCAGGTGTGGCACCACGGGGCCCAGAAATCGATGAAGAGGGGGACGCCCCGCTTCCGCGCCTCGGCCAGCGCCGCGGGGTAGTCGTCGTGGATGAAGGGGACCGGCGCCTCCGCGGCGGCCGCCCGGACCTCGGCGCTGGCATCGGCGGGCGGGGAGGCTTCGCGGGTCTTGTTCGCGCAGCTGGAGCAACCGGCCAGTCCCATCAGGGCCAGCGGAGCGAGGAGGGTCAGAAGGGATCGGGAGCGCACGGCGCCGACTGTAACGGGCGCGCCGCGCGGGAGCACGCCTGAGCGGACCGGATGACGTTGCGGGCAGATGCACTTGAGTGCGGTGGCCCGGCGGGAAAGAGTGGCGGGCTGCGGAGCCGGCTCCGCGGACCCATGTCCAGCGATCTCACCACCGCCGCCCACGCGCTCCTCGAGGCGCTGCCTTCCCCCACCAGGGGGGAGGATCCGTCGACGGCCCTGACGCAGCGACTGCACCGCCGCCTGACCGGGGACGTGCTGCCGCGTTTGGATGCCCAGGCACCGCTGCTTCTGGTGGCGCTGGCAGGTCCCAACAACGTGGGCAAGTCCACCCTCTTCAACACCCTTGCGGGCCGGCCCCTCTCACCCGCGCGCGCCGAGGGGGGGCTCACCCGCCAATGCCTGGCCGCGGTGCACCCGGAGGGGGATACCCGGGCCCTCGCCGAGGCGCTGGGGCGCCGCTACGAGGTGGTTCGCGTCGGCGACGGGCAGCCGGCGCCGGTGGACGTCAGCGGTCCCCCGGGCCGGCTCTATCTCACCCAGGCGCCACTGCTGCCGCGCGGCCTGGTCCTGATGGACACCCCCGACTTCGACAGCGTCTTCAGCGAGAACCGCGTGGCGACCGAAGCCCTGCTGGTCACCGCCGACGTCGTGCTCTTCGTGGTGAGCCGCCAGACGTACCAGAACGCGGCGCTCGTCGATTTCGTGAAGGGAGCGGTGGGAGCCGGTCGACCGTGGCTGGTGCTCTACAACGAAGCCTCGCGTGAAGAGATCGCCACCGATCACCTCGCCACCCTGGCCCGGCAGGTGGGGCATCCGCCGGTCGCGACCTATCTGGCGGCCCATCAACCCGAGGTGGAGGACGGGGCGCCCCTGCGCCTGCGGGCGATGGGCGATGCGCCCCCGCTTCAGGAGCTGCTCGGGGCGCCGGAGCGCGCGGCCGGGCTCAAGCGGCTGGCCCTGGGCGCGACGCTCGAGGATGCGTTGCGGGAGGCGCGGGAGCTCGCGGCGCTGGAGGACGCCAAACGCGCCGAACCGGATCGGCTGCGACGGCGGATCCGCCACGAGCTCGAGCGCATCGGCCGGTCGGCCGCCATCGGGAGCATTCCCGCCGACGCGGTCCTGGCGGCCTTCCGCCAGGCCATGGATCGCAACCACCCCTTTCACCGGGCGGTGCGGGTCCCCGCGCGGGCCCTCACCCAGGGGCTCTCGCTGGTGGGCAAGGGCCTGCGCCGCGTCTTCACCGGCCCCGAGCCCGAGCCGGCGCCGATGCACGACGAGGTCCAGGTGCGGCTGCGGGAGGGGGTCCAGGAGCTGCTCGAACAGCTCGCCTACGAGCTCCACTCCTGGAGGGGAGACCCGGAAGGCGCCGCGCTGCTCGAGGCGCTGCTGGATCCTTCCGCCCGGACCCCCGAGGTGCCCTCCCCGTCTCCCGGTGAGCGCCGCGTGGACGAGGCCCGCTTCACCGAGGAGTGCCGTTCGCTGTTCCTCGAGGTGCTCCCGCAGGGAGGGCGCGGTCAGCTCCTCCAGTCGGCGACCACGTTCCTCTACGCGATCCCCGCCACGGCAGCCGCCGCGGTCTCCATTGCCACCGGTGGGCTGGGCCAGGACGTGGCCATCTGGGTGGGCTCGCTCCTCACCGCCCCCCTCTTCGAACGCTTCGTCGACATGATGGGGGCGGGCGTCCGCCAGCAGGTGGTCGAGGCCTGGGCCCAGCGTCGCGGGACCACCCTCGCCGGACACCTCGAGGCCACCCGGTTCGCCGCACTGCTCCACCACCTGGACACCCGGGCAGAACAGGCCGAGCAGGCGGCAAGGTCCCTCCGCAAGGCCGCTGACACGCTCGCCCACGCCCTCACCCCCGCTCCGGAGACGCCCCTCCGCCCCGACGAGGTCCCGTCATGAGCCAGGCTCCCTCCGACACGCCCGCGCCCCTGCCCAGCCCCGAGGTGCTCCGCGACACCGTGGAGCAGGCTTTGGGGCTGCCCACCCTGGCCCCGGAGGCAGCGCGGCTGCGGGGCCTGGTCGATGATTACGGGCGGGGGCATGCACAGGCCGACGCGCCCCTCGCGGTTGCCCTGGTCGGCGCGACCGGCGCCGGGAAATCCACGCTGCTCAACGCCCTGGCCGGAAGGGAGCTGGCCCGCGAGGGGGAGAGCCGTCCCACGAGCACCACCTCCACCATCTTCGCGCCGCAGGACGTCGCGCTGCCGGCGCTGGAGGCACTGGGCGCGCCGCTCCGTCGCTACAACCCCGCGTCAGCGGGCGGTTGGAGCGGGCAGGTGTTCATCGACACGCCGGACGTGAACAGCGTGGAGGTGGGGCACCGCGACCTCGCGGAGGCGGCGCTGGAGGCCGCGGACGTGGCGCTGGTGGTCATGCACAAGAGCTCGGTGGCCGAAGCGGTGCAGACCGGGTTCCTCGCACCCTTCGCCAGCCGGCGGCGGATCCTCTTCGTCCTCAACTTCGCGGATCAGTACGGGCCTCAGGTGCGGGAGGCCCTCAAGGACCAGGTGCGGACGCTCGCCACCGAGCGGCTGGGCATGGAGACCGCGGACGTCGAGGTCCACGCGGTCAGCGCGCTCGAGGCCAAGGCCGGCCGGGACGCCTCCGGAGAATGGGGCGCGCTGCTGCTCTCCCTCCGTGCGATGGGCGAGCGGGCGGTGGCCGAACGGGTGCGGACCGGCAACGCCGCAGGGGCGCTCCGTGGGCTGGGACAGGCCGCCGGGTCCGGGCTCGAGGCGCTGGGGAATCTGCTCGGTGAGGTGGAGGAGGCGCTCGGAGACGGCGTGGACAGCGCGGCTCTGGTGCTCCGCGACGACTTCTCCACCCGGCTCTCCCTGGCGGAGGGACACCTTTCGCAGTCGGTCCGGCGCCACGCTGCGGCCCGGGGTTGGGGACCGGCGGCCCTGTGGATGCGGATGTCGTTATGGGGCGCGGGGGGACTCTCGGCGGCGGCGCTCATCGCGCGACGGAGCCTCCCCGGCGGGCTCGCCGTGGCCGCGGCGGGGACCACCGTCGACGCCATCCGCACCTATACGCGCGGGCGCGCGGCGAGGCAGCGGGTGGTGGAGGAGGCGGCCGGAGGTGACGTGGCACTGCGCGCGGCCCGCCACGCCCTGGCTCCGGCGAGAACCGCGGCCGCTGCGGCCGGCGTCTCCGCCACCGACGTGGGACTGCCCAATGCCGAGGAGCTGGCGCGCAGCTTCCAACTCCTGCGCGAGGAGGCGTGGGAACTCACCGAGGGCAGCGCGGTCGCCGAAGCCGTCCAGGCCTGGTGGCGATGGGCGCGGTGGCTGCTGCTGCCGCTGGTGAATCTCCCGCTGCTCGCGCTGCTGGTACACGTCGCCTGGAAGGTCATCCAGGCCTACGTCGAAGGTCCCCACCTCAGCGTGGGCTACTACCTCAACGCCCTGGCGTTCTTCGCGGTGCTGGCCGCTGCGGGTGGCACCCTCTCCAGCTGGACCCTCACCGGAGCGACGCGGCGGGTCCGCCGGGCTGGCGTGCACCGCTTCGAGGAAGGCCTCGCTGAAGCCTTCGCGCCGCTCTCCGCCAACGTGCAGGGCTCGTTCGATCGGCCCGCCCGCGCGGCACGCCAGCTGGTGTCATGGGGCCACGCCCACCGCGAGGGTGGGGAGGCGTCCGGCGCAGCGGACGCCGGTCCCTGATCCGTTTCCGGAGCACCGCCGGGCAACGTTCCACCGGTCGCCGCGGCTGCCCTTGCAGCGCTGCGCCGGCCCGCTCCGTCATCCGCTGGAGGCAGGACCGGAGGGCGCCCTGCGCCTCTTCGCCCGATGCGTCGGGGCGCGGGGATCCGCGCGGCACCGAAGCCGCCGCGACGTCGTGGGTCAGCCGGCATGGAGCGGCATCCCCCGCCGCCCGCCGTCAGCGGCGGCGCCGCGATTCGACGCGGGAACCTGACGCGGGGCGGGTGTTCTCCGGGGCCGGCGGACGATCCGCTTCCACCGCGCGGGCCGCGCTGCCGGCCGTTCCACCGAGGGCGCTGGCCGGGCGATCCACCGGACCGTCCGGGAGGCTGGCGCCCACGACCACGTCACCCACCGGAGAGCTCTCCCGCTCCCGCTCCGCGTACCGGGGCGCATCGAGCGGAGCGCAGGCCGGTGCTTCCACCAACATGCCGCGCACCGGATCCCCATGGCCTTCGATCAGCGCCGGCAGCGAGGGGTTGTTCCAGGAGTTGTTCTCCCGGGTGGTGACCTTGAAGTGGAGGTGCGGCCCGCACGACCAGCCGGTGTTGCCGGAGTAGCCGATCAGCTGTCCCTGCGTGACGCGATCACCGGGCTTCACCACCACGCTGCTGAAGTGGAGGTACTGGGTCTCCAGCCCACCGTCGTGGGTGATCACCACGTAGTTCGCGTGCCGCGCCATCTTCGCGTCGCAGCCACCCTGATCGCTGTCGCCGCGGGCCAGACGCACCACGCCGTCGCGGGCCGCGGTGATCGGCGTGCCCTCGGGCATGCGGAAATCCCAGGCATGCGTGTCGTAGGAGCGATGGCTGCCGGTGTCGTGTCCCTGGCTCACCGGGAAACGCGCACCACACGCGAAGGGCACCCCCACCACGGGGAGAATCTCCTCCGCCGCGGGGTTGGACTCCGCCTGGAGGAGCGCCTGCTCGGTTCGGCCCTCCGAGCGGGCGACCGCGGCAGTCGTGCCCCCCACTGGCGCGGGGCGGGTCACCGTCACCACGTTGCGGGAGCGGGTTGCAGAAGCAGATGCGGCTGAGGACGCGGCCGGGTTGGCCGGCGCCGCCGCGAAGAGCGTAAGCAGGAGTAGGGAGGACAAGGCGACCTCCAAACGGCTCGTGCTCTGTCCGCTATTCCGCAGGGAACGCAGTCTTCTTCCCCGGCCGCTGGCGCCCGCTTGCCCAGGGTGAGAGCGTCTTCACGTCGAAGGAGCGGGGGGCTCTCGACCCTGGAATCCCACCATCTCGTTTCCTGCCCCCAGGACATCCCGGCATGGATCCACTGCCCGGTGACCCCGGGCCCATGGAAGAGATGAGGTTGACGTATGCAGCAGCATCCGGTCACCGCGCAGACGCGTGTTGCGCTCTGCATTCAGAGCGCCCTTCTCCGTGACTGTCTCGGCAACGCACTGGAGGCCCACGGCGGCTTCCTGGTGACCGGCCAGCACGGGGAGGTGCGGCGATTCCTCACCCAGTTGGAACTCGAGCGCCCCGCGGTCGCGGCGATCGACGTCCTCCGGGAAGATGGCGGTCGCCTCCCGGTGCTCAGGGAGACCTGCCAGTTCCACCCCGACCTCGAGGTGCTGGCCCTGATCGAGGGAACCGACAGCCACCTCATCGACGCCTGTTTCCAGGCGGGCGCCGGAGGGTGTCTCGACGTCCAGTCGAGCCAACTGAGCGGCTTCATCGAAGCCCTGGGAGCAGTGGCCCGCGGTCAGCGGGTGTTTCCGGGGCAGTTCTTCGAGTCGCTGCTGCAGCCGCGCGCCCGGGTCCCCCAGGAGACGTCGGTCCTGGGGGTGCTCTCTGCGCGGGAGCGGGAGGTGCTCACCTTCCTCGCCGCCGGCGCCGACAACCTCAAGATCGCCAGCCTCCTGCACATCAGCGAGCGCACCGTGAAGGCCCACGTGTCCTCGCTGTACCGCAAGCTCGGTCAGGAGAACCGCACCCAGCTCGCGCTCCACGCCCGTCAGCTGGGAATCCGACCTCCCGCCGAGGTCTGACTCAGGCTCCCCGCGGCGACGGCCGGGCCTGGTCGATGGCCCTGCCCGCCAGCGCCGAAGCGATCGAACTCACCGCGATCAACGTCAGGCGCTTGCCCACCGCCTTGCCAAGCGGTGGCTCGGTCTCCTTGGTGAGCAGCTCGGGATGGTGCCAGGCGCGCCGCACCGCATCCCGGCGCTTCCGCATCAGGCGCGTGAGCCGGGCCACCGGCCGGTTCCGGCGCCGTTGCCAGACCGTCAGCGCCGCGAGCGTTCCGGCCGCCCCCACCGCGGCAACTGCGGCGACGATGCGCAGCGTCCGGCTCTCCCGGGCGCGCTCCCCCAGCGCTTCGGGGGAGTAGCGCTGACGCCGCCGCTCCAGCTCGCGCAGGCTGAGGAGCAATCCATCCCGTAGGCGATCTGCCGCCTGTTCCCGGAGTTGCAGGTGGTTCATTGGAGGGTCTCCCGCGTCAGCGCGAGGTCCTGCTTGAGCCGCAGCTGGCTGCGCTCCAGCGGACGGGTGGGGGCCTTCCGATAGGCCAGGAACGCGAGCAGCCCCGAGATCAACAACAGCGCCACGCCCACGATCAGCGCGGCGAGCCACAAGGTCAGGGGCAGGGCCGCGGCGACGGCCACCAGCAGCAACGCGATCCCGCTGAGGGTGAGCACCAGCGCCGCCCCGGCCAGGATGCCGGCCACCTTGGCGCGCGACAGTTCCCGTTGGAGTTCCTCGCGCACCACCAGGATCTCCGCTCGGGCCAGCAGGCGGGCCTCCTCGAGCACGTGGCGGAGCAGGTCCGGCGTCGAGAGCCCGCGCAGACGTTCGGCATCGAGTCGTTCGCTGTCAGTCTCCATCACGTCGACCGGTCCTCCCTGCTCGACCGACCGGACCGGCTCCGGCCTGCCCAAAAAAGGTCCACCTCGCGGCCAATCTGGGTTCCTCCTTGGCGGGGTGCCAAGAGGGACACGGAACCCGGCGTCCGCCAGCGCCGAGAGGCCGCCCGGGGAGGGAGCGGGCATGCGACCCACCGTTCATGCGCGGGGCCGGGCAGGCCATTGAAGCGCGAGCGCGGAGGGTCGCGCGGCACGTGAGCGGGCATGCGCGCACGCACCTTTCCGCGGGTGAACGGGGGCTTTTTTCAGGATGGAGCCGTGGCTGCCGAGAGGCTTGGGCGCCGGGCGGCGGCTCGGGGCGGAGGCCCGGCTCACCCCCGGCGGGAGCGGGCGTGGACCACCGGCAGCGCCACCTGCGCCGAGAGCCGGGCCTGCATCAGGCGCAGCGCGGTGTCGTGCAGGTGATCGGAGTACAGCACCGTGCGACGCAGACGCGGAGGCAGGCCTTCTGCCCCCACGAAGGCTCCCACCAGTCCGCCGGTCAGCGCCGCAGCCACGTCCAGCTCCCCACCCGCGCGCAGCGCCAGGGAGACCGCCGCGCCGTAGTCGTTCGGGTGGCGGAGGGCGGCGAACAACGCGGTCAGCAGGATGGGGGTGACGTGCTGGGGGAGCCCCTCGCCGTGCTCGAGCATGATGGCCGGGACGCCGATCCGGCGCAGGGCATCCAGGGCGGCGCCATCGTCCCACCCGAGCGCCAGGTGCAGGTGGCGGACCTCGTCGGCCAATCCCTCATCGTGCGTGCTCGCCGCCTGGGCCAGCAGCTCGCAGAACTCGGCGGGGCTGAGCACCGCGCCTTCGAGCGCCAGCGCGATGGCCCGCGCGTAAGCCGCAGCGGCGGCGGCGCACACGTGATCCTTGTGCGTCACCACCGCGGCGATTCCGGCGTCGTGGACCAGGCGCTGGGGTTGGCCGGCATGCCAGAGGCCGATGACCAGGGCGCGGCTGAGCACGCTCCCATCCCGCTGCCCGATGGGGGCGCCGGTGGTCATCCAGGGCTGGTCGGCGGCGAGGCGACGCAGGGCATCGGCCAGCGCCCGGGGCGGGTGGAGGATGACCCCCTGCTGCCAGAGCCACGCGTAGTGCGCCGCGAGGCTGCGACCGGTGACGCGCAGCTCGCGGCAGATGCTGTCGGCGGTGGCCAGCATCAGCTGCGTCTCGTCACTGAACTGCCCGCGCGCGTAGCGCCCACCGCGCGGGCGCGGGACGAACTCCTCCCCCAAAGTGGGCGCTCGCCACAGCGCTGCGCGAGGGACGCCCCGGAGGGGAAAGCCCAGCGCATCGCCGATGGCGAGCCCCAGGACGGCGCCCTGATAGCGGTCCTGTAGCTCTGCAGCGGTTTCAGGCATCGGAAGGGATGGGGGAGGCGGGCGAACCTTATCGCGTTCGCGCGACAGTTCATCGTCCGTTCGTGCCCTTCCCTGCGCCTTCCCCGGCGTTCAGGTGGGTTCCGGAGCGGGTCAAGGCCGAAGACGCGGCTTTTGCGGGCCCGGAGGCGCTTTTTCAACCGGCGCTTCGGGGTTGATCACTTCGCGACAGTGGGCGTGGGGCCGGGGTTCAATCCCGGGTCGTGGCGCAACGGGTGCAGCCGAGCTCTCGGCGGGGCGCACCGCGGTGCAATCAGCCGCGAGCACGGAGACGCAGCACCGAGCGCCGCCAAGCATCGGACAGCGGATGCGGCGGAGTGCCGAGGACCCGGCACCGTGGAGCGCCGGGTCTCGCACGCGGAGCGGTACCGGGAAGTTCCACGCAGCCCGCTCTCCTCCTCGTCGCCCTGAGCGGCGGATGCGGCGATGGGCGGAGGAGCCTGCACCGGGAGCGCTGTCCCGCGCGCATCGACGATCACCGGAGGTAGGGCCATGCGCTCCACGTCGCCCTGAGTGGCGGATGCTGCGGAGTGCCGCAAGAACCTGCGGCGCGGAGGGCTGAAGCAGGTCCGCAGAACGATCGGGGCCCGGGAGCCGACACACCTGCTCCACGTCGGACTGGTGGCGGCAAACCGCGAGCACCTGAAATGTGCGGGCCGCGGGGCGCCGGCGCCGCGGGGGGCATGTCCGGACCGAAGCCCGGTGAGGGCGACGTCCGGCGTCCGCGCTTCAGCTCACCGCGCTGTGGGCCGCCAGCGCCGGGGGGAGCGCCGAAAGCCGGGACCAACCATGCGCCAGCAGCCAGCCCGTCGGGTCCTCCTCACACGCCCGGTCATAGAGAAACGCCGCCATGTCGCCCCGCTGCGGACGCCAGTGATCGTCGATCAGCGACATCCGCCCCTCGCGCCACACCATGAGGGGCGCGAGCCCTTCCGCTTCATCCCCCAACGGGAGGCTGTCGTGACCGGGGCGCTCGAGCCGGCAGAAGTGCAGCCCGATCTCGCCGCGTTCGGCGCGCTCCACCCACTTCGAGAGGCGGCGGGGCCCCCCGAAGAGCACCGTGGCGCCCCCCTCCCGGGCGGTCTTCAACGGATCGCTGGTCTCCCCCGCGCGCTCCGCTGCCACCACGCGGCGCATCTGGGGCACCGCGCGGCCCACCCGCTCGGCCCAGAGGAGGTTCTTCTGGGCGTCCGCGGTGAGGCCCACGTACGCCGCCCGGACCTCGGGTTGGGTCCGCGCGAGGGTGCGCTCCGAGAGGCTCTCCCCGTAGATCACCTGCAGTCCGCTGGCCTCCGCGGCACGGACCGCCGCGTCGTCCTCATCCACCAGGACCACCGGTTCCCCGGCCGCGCGCAGTGCCCGCGCCACCAGGCGTCCCAGGGCGTTGGCTCCGAGGATCACGTACCCGCGGGGCTGCGCACGCCGGACGCCGAGCAGGCGCGAGATGGGTCCTGCCAACAGCCCCTGCACCACCACCGTGCTGGCGATGACCAGGAAGACCATGGCCCGCAAGGCATCGGCCTCCCAGGCTCCGATCGCCTCCAGCTCGAGCGCCGCCAACGTGGCCATTGCCGCGGCAACGATGCCCCGCGGCCCCATCCAGGCGATGAACGCGCGCTCTCCCAGCGTGAGCAGTCCCCCGCGGGTGGTGAGGAACACCGCCAGGGGACGCACCACCAACATCAGGACCAGGACCACCAGCACCCCGCCCCACCCCAGCTGCAGCACGTCCGTCAGCTCCACGTCCGCGCTGAGCAGCACGAAGAGCATCCCGAGCAGCATGGGCGTGAGCTGCTCCTTGAAGTCGAGGAGTGCCTTCCGGGTGGGCAGGCGGGCGTTGCCCACGATCAGACCGGCGATGATGACCGCCACCACACCGCTCTCGGGGGCCAGGGCGTTGCTCACCGTCCAGCTGGCCAGCACCACCGCGAGGAGGAAGGGCGAGGCCAGCTTGGGCGGAACCAGATCCCCCCGCCGCAGCGCCCAGATGAGCATCACCGCCACCGTCGCCCCCACCAGCAGGCCCGTCCCGGCCTGAATCAGGAGCATCTCGAGGGTGTCGCCGAGTCGGATGCGCTCACCGGTGCTGGTGGCGATCCGCAGCGCGACCACCACGCAGACGGTCCCCAGGGCGTCGATGAAGATGCCCTCGGCCTCCAGAACGTCGTGGGCGCCCCGGCGGATGGGGATGCGGCGCAGCAGGGGGCGGATGACGGTGGGGCCGGTGACCATCACCAGCGTTCCGAAGAGCAGGCTCACCTGCCACGAGAACCCCAGCAGCCACCAGGAGACCAGGGTCCCGCCGATGACGCTCAGGAGCCCACCCCACAGGACCAGCCGGCTCACCATCGGCCCACGTTCCCGCAGCCGCCGGACGTCGAGGGCCATGGCGCCCTCGAAGAGGACCACCGACACCGCGAGCCCCACCACCCCGAACAGCGAACCGCCCAGAGCGTCGGGGTCAATCCAGCGCAGGCCTTCGCTGCCGAGCCCCACCCCCACGCCCAACATCAGGACGATGGCGGGCACGCGCAGGCGCTCGGCGAAGAGCTGGGCGACCATCCCGAAGAGGATGGCGAGGGTGACGGTCAGCAGAGGATCGGCCATGTGGTCGGGGCCGACACTGCGCACGGCCGACCGTCCCGCGCCGTGCCCCGGCGTCGGACCGACGACCAGGCGACACCGGGAGGGGGGGCCACTCCCCCTGTCCCGTCCGACACCCGGCAAGCGGACCCCGGATCCAGGCCCGACACTGCCGTGGATGGGGAAAGGACGGCGCGGTGGACCCGGCCGGTGCGAAACCGGACGCGTCCCTGTTTCAGCGGGGCGCCCCGCGCTCGAACCCCGGAGGCCCCAAAGCCGCGCCGGCAGCACTCGCGGCGGGGGCCTCTGCGGCCACCGCCCGGACAACCACCGGGTCCCGCTTCCGGGACCTCAGGCGTCAGACGTTTTCAGCGCTCGGTCGCGGCAGCGATCCGGGCACGCTCCAGGGTCGCCCGCTGCGCGGCGAGCTGCGCCTCGGCGGAACCACCGGCGGCCTGGGCCTGCGCCTCCTCGAGGCGACGCTCGGCCGCGGCCACGTCGATGTCCGCCACCGCCTCCGCCCGATCGGCGAGCACCTTCACCTGGTCGTCGCTCACCTCCGCGAACCCGCCGGTGACGAACCACTTGCCTGGCTGATCACCCATCACCGTCACCACGCCCGCGCTCATGAGCGCCAGGTAGGGGGTGTGGCCGGGCCGCACGCCGAACAGGCCGTTGGCGCCGGGGACGATGATCTCGTCGGCCTCCGTGGTGAGGATGCGCTTCTCGGGGGTGACGATCTCCACCGTGAGCCTGGCCATTACCGTCTCCTTCACTGCTGCGCGTTCTGCTGCGCGGATGTCTTGGAATTGCGCTGCGTCCGGGGGGGCGCGTCGAGCTGCAGCCCGTGCGTCACCCCGTCCACCGTTTCGAAGGCCAGCGTGCCGTCCCGCTCCAGTCGCGGCCCCTTGCCGGGGACGCCGTTGACGCCCTCGAGCCAGGTGAAGCGCTGGGAGAGGAAGCGGACCTTGCGGTAGCCCCCGTCCTTGAGGAAATCCGAGAGGCGGTGCGCCTTCAGGACCTTGCCTTCGCGGTCATAGAGCACCGCCACGCGCGTCGTCGCCCATCCCGGCGCGACCTCACGCCTCAACCGCCCGCGGCCCGCGTAGCGTGGCTTGCCGTCGGCCTTGAGCGGCAGGGTGTAGAGGACCCACACCCGCTCGCCATCCTGCGACACGAAGTAGGCGTCGCTGGTGTCGCCCACGCACTCCCGGACCGTCCACTGGACATCCCGGTCGGTGCGGACCTCCAGGCGGCACTCACCGGGCGCATCCACGAAGAGCTGCACCCGGAAGGCTCCGTTCGCCGACACCGATCGCCGGGACTCGCGCGTCGCGGCCGAAGCCGGGAGCGCGAGTGCCAGGATCAAGCCGGTGAGGAGCAGCCGCATCGAGCGCTTCGGCGTGGCGTCAGGCGCCCGCCGCCATCTTCCGGGCCTTCTCGACGACCTCGTCGATGGTGCCCGCGTAGAAGAACGCGCCCTCGGGGAGATCGTCGTGCTTGCCATCCGCGATCTCCTTGAAGCCCTGGATGGTGTCCTGCAGCTTGACGTACTTGCCGGGGGTGCCGGTGAAGACCTCGGCCACGAAGAAGGGCTGGGAGAGGAAGCGCTGGATCTTGCGCGCGCGGCTCACCGCCAGCTTGTCGTCCTCGGAGAGCTCGTCCATGCCGAGCACCGCGATGATGTCCTGGAGCTCCTTGTAGCGCTGCAGGATGCCCTGGACGCGGCGGGCGACCGCGTAGTGCTCCTCACCCACCACGGAGGGGTCGAGGATGCGGCTGGTGGAGTCGAGGGGATCCACGGCCGGGTAGATGCCCAGCTCGGAGATGGAGCGGTTGAGCACCGTCGTCGCGTCGAGGTGGGCGAACGTGGTGGCCGGCGCGGGGTCGGTCAGGTCGTCGGCGGGCACGTAGACGGCCTGCACCGAGGTGATCGAGCCCTTGGTGGTCGAGGTGATGCGCTCCTGGAGCGCGCCCATCTCGGTGGACAGGGTCGGCTGGTAACCCACGGCGCTGGGGATGCGGCCGAGGAGCGCGGACACCTCGGAACCGGCCTGGGTGAACCGGAAGATGTTGTCCACGAAGAGGAGCACGTCGCGGCCTTCTTCGTCGCGGAAGTGCTCGGCCATGGTGAGGGCCGAGAGGGCCACACGGGCACGGGCACCGGGCGGCTCGTTCATCTGGCCGTAGACCAGCACCGCCTGGCTCTTCTCCAGGTCGTCGAGCTTGATCACGCCGCCTTCCTGGAACTCGTTGTAGAGGTCGTTGCCCTCACGGGTGCGCTCACCCACCCCGGCGAAGACCGAGAAGCCGCCCTTCTCGATGGCCGCGTTTCGGATGAGCTCCATCAGGAGCACCGTCTTGCCGACGCCGGCGCCGCCGAAGAGGCCGGTCTTGCCACCACGGGTGTAGGGGGCGAGCAGGTCGATGACCTTGATGCCGGTCTCGAAGAGCTCCACCTTCACGTTCTGCTCGGTGAAGGGCGGGGGCGCGCGGTGGATGGGCAGCGAGGCGGCGGCCTTCACCGGACCGCGCTCGTCCACCGGGTCACCGGTGACGTTCAGGATGCGGCCGAGGGTCGCGGTCCCCACCGGAACGGTGATGGGCGCGCCGGTGTTGGTCACGGACTGGCCGCGGGCGAGGCCCTCGGTGCTGTCCATGGCGATGCACCGGACAGTGTTCTCGCCGAGGTGCTGGGCGACCTCGATGGTGAGGTTGTCCTGCTCGGAGGAGACGGTCGGGTTGGTGACCTTCAGCGCCGTGTAAACCGGGGGCAGGTCGCCAGGGGGGAACTCGACGTCCACGACGGGACCCAGCACCTGGGTGATCTTGCCTTGGGTGGAGACTTGCGCGCTCATGGAATGCGGGACCTTGGGCGAGGGTGAGACCTGAACCACTACTGACGAATGCGGGCCCCTTACGCGTAGAAGCGCCCAAGCGCAAGAGCTCGGAGGCCGGGCCTGCGGATGGAGGCCGCCGACGGGGTCCGGACATCGCCCGCCCAGGGGAGTGGGCGATGGTGGACGACGGGGTTTCCGGGCACTCCCCAGCCGCGCCGGCGGACCCCAGCCTCCTTCCACGAGCGGGATCAGCGCTCATCCGGGGGGGCGCGCGACGGAGGGCCGTCGAGCCACCGCGCCCGGGCAGAGGAGGCAGGAGTGAACACGGTGGCAGTCGTCCTCGCAGCGCGCGCGGAAGCGGAGCTCGGTGTCATCCCGGCGCTTGCGGAGCATGAGGGGGGAAGAACCTTTCTGAGATCGGTCACCTCGACCCTCACCAAGGCCGGATGTTCGGTGCTGACGGTGGTGGGGGTGGAAGCCGATCGGGTGGAGGAGTGGCACCCGGGGGCGCAGATGGTGACCGCGGGGTCCTGGAAGGATCGCCCGGGCAGCGTCCTGCTCTCGGGGCTCGCCGCGGCCCGCCACGGGGGCGCGGAGCGGATGGTGGTGCTGCCGGTGGACATGCCCGCACTCCGGGTCTCCACCCTCAAGACGCTGCTCAACCAGACGCTCGAGGAGGGCGCTGCGCTGCGTCCCACCTTCGAGGGCGCTCCGGGCTTTCCGGTTGTGTTGAGTCTGCGGGCCGCCGAGACGCTGCTGGCCGCCGACGATCACCAGTCGCCCGAGGCGCTGCTCACCTCGCTGGCCCCCAAGACGGTGGCGGTGAAGGATCCGGGGGTGGTGGTGCGTATCCGCGACGCCGCGCTCTATGAGCGGCTGCTGGGACACCCGCCCCGCGAGGCTCCGCCGCCGAAGCGTCGGGCACGCAAGACCGCCGGACCGCCCCCCACCCTGGAGAGCGAGAGCGTCCAGCCGCACGAGTAGGTGGCGCGTGGGACAGGGGGTCCGCCGTTCCACCGCCCGCCCGGGACGGTTCCGCCGCCCCCCGGATGCCTGAACGGCCTCCTTCCGGGGAGCCGGGATGGACGCGGGGCGGCTGGTTCTCCGACCCGCGGGCGCCCACCTTGAGGGGACCGACCCCCCGTGTCTCGAGGAGCGCGCGGGGTCCCCGCTCCGAAAGGATCCCCAGATGGAGAACGCGCCTTCGAACCCGCGGCGCCCCTGGCAGCGCCTGCTCCGCCCCGCCTCCGGCATGTTCCTGCTCCCGGCCGCGCTGTTGCTTCCGGGGCTCGGCGTCGCCCAGTCGCCGACCTCCACCGGCTCGCAACCTCCCACCACCCCTCAGGCCCAGGACACCTCCCAGACCCCGAGCGACCGCTCGGCGATGACGCCGGGCAACACCGCGCCGGGGAACACGGGAACGGCCCCGTGGGCGGGCCCGGGGACCTCCAACCCGACCGGCAGCGCACCGGGCACCGGCGGGACCGGGACCGATGCGCCCACTGCCACCGGCGCTCCGGGAACCCTCCTCGAACGTCCGGGTGAGGAGGATGACGGGGATCGGGATGCGCTTCCCGGCACCGTCGGCAGCGGAAGCGATCCGCAGCGCCAACTGGGTGAACCCGCGGGACAGCCGATTCCGGGGATGGAGAAGACGGTGCCGCCCCAGGTCGAGGTGCCGCGACCGCCCACGCCCCAGAGCGGGACGCCGTCCCAGGGGCCGTGAGGCGCCGCGCGCGCCGTCGCCGGGTGAAGGCCCGGGCGTCGAGTACGCGCC
>Ga0079224_100005952_pt1 | contig 16092 bp, 34 predicted proteins | sample Stecom2015_FD_80414 | JGI IMG/M metagenome (GOLD analysis project Ga0079224, IMG submission 80414) | Agricultural soil microbial communities from Utah to study Nitrogen management - Steer compost 2015 | ecosystem: Environmental > Terrestrial > Soil > Agricultural land | place: USA: Utah...
GAGATTATATTGGAAATGCCCCTGATGAAAAAGGGCTGAAAAGCGAAAGACTGAGCAAAGTTTGGCGACTAGCGCTCAGTCCTAGCAATGTAACATTGTATGTGTAATCATACACTACCAAGTGTACACATACAAAAGCAAGTATTTTTGCAATAATATTGAATAAATCATCAAATTATGGAAAAAATCAACATATTTTGGCAATATGTTCATTTTAAACATATTTTTGAGCGTATTCTTAAAAATTAACATGAAAAATAGGTGTATTTTGAAACAATCCGAATCAGAATTAAAAGAATTTTTTGAAATGATGGAATTTTATAAGGCTGTCTTAAATAAAATAAGGGATCCAAATTTTTTTAACCACCTTGTTAAAGACGATCCCACTGGAGAAAGTCTGCATGAAAAGCTTGAAGAATATCTAACCGAGGTATCGATAAAACTAGCTAAGATGCACAAACCTAAAAATTTAACTGAAAAAGAATGGAATGATTGAATCATTCCGATCATGGCATCGTATCAAAAAAAAATAAAGTCGTATAAATTTTAACCCCTTCTAACGTCAAAAGCATCCTGTATATTCATCCCTGGGACTTCTTTGTTATCCGTCACCCCTGTTGCTGATGGGAGGCACACTGGCGGGGTTGTTCCTGGATCATTCTCGCTTGCAAGGCTGAATATACCCCAATTTGTTGTGTCAATATCAATGACAATAGTATCAGACGTTATCGATTTAACCCTTGCACGCCTGTTATTAATTTCAGGCATACCGAAAGGCTTTCCAACCCTGAAAGCGACAATTTCCCCTACTGTAAAGTCATGGTCTGCTGACATTGTCACCGTGGGAGTTAGCTCATTTGTTATCGAAACAATATAAGAAAAGGCTGGATAGTTAACGCCAACGGCCATTATACGGCTATTCTGATAGTATTGTTTTGACCTTTAAGGTCTCTATCTTTGAATCCTGCAATGGGGATAACGGCATAGCTAAGAGCCCCTTGATCTTTTCCCTTCTTTTTAACGGGCACCCTAAAAAAACCAAAATGTTCGAGATTTTCGTTTTTATAGGCGGTAATGTCCTCAATTTGCTCTTTGTTATATTTTTCATGGTTGAAAAGATAATTATCAAATGCCGTCCAATGAGGAAGTGACCAGCAGAATTTAGTAGTCTGGCTTTTTGGGTCAGTCCAAAACACGCTGGTATTAGGTTCGGGATACGGCCTTTTCTCCTGCTCTATCATCCGACGCATAAGAGCATTTTTAAGCTGAGCGTCTTTTTTCTCATGAACAATGATATAAAAAGGTCGTCCGTCAAAGGGATTGGCTTGTATTGAATTGTTTAAATCCTCAACAAAAGATTTAATCATCTCATGTCCCATGTCCCCAACTACAGGGCTTTCCTCAGAGACTCTAGCCTTTTCAGCTATAGTGCCTATGGTATCCCTGTCGCCATATAAGCTTTTAGTCATAACGGCCTTTGTAAGACTTATTCCTAATTTTTTGAGCGTCCGAACTCATTTGTTTTTCTTTGCGCGGCATGTAATCATTGGCTGTATCCATCATTTTACCTGCGAATTCTTTTTCGCCTGGCTGATAATCATGATCCATTTTCCCGTAGCTGCCTTCGCCGCTTTTACTCTTATTTTTCATCTTTTTTCCTTGGTTAAAGATAAACATCAATATATTTCATACTTTTTTTATTTTCAAGAAATCTATTTACATTTGTAGTTGCATATTTTGTTGCGGCTCCTGTTGAAGTGTAGGAGTTATAGACATTTCGGGTTGTATTTGATCCAGCAATGCCAGCTTCATTGATAATTCGTTTAGATTCATTCCCTCTAACTCTTTAATCGCTTTGATAACATTAAGAAGAGCTGCTGTATCTTCTGTATGTGCCCTCTTAATCTTATCTTCTGCTACCGCAACGTCAGTTTGTATTTTCGCCACCCTTTCAGCTGCAAGCCCTTCTTGAGACTTGGAGTATGAGAGTTTTGTCTGCATGTCGACTTCCATCTGCTTCATCTGAATCTCTTGCATCTGCTGCGCCTGCTGCGCTTGCTCTTGCTGTGCTTTCTGAATCTTCTCAATAATGCGGTCTTTATTCTGTATAGTCATTACTTCAATAATTTCATCTGCTGGGAAGACTTCGCCGAATCTCTGCTGTAGTTCAAAAAGCTGTGCAAGTTCAAGCTGCTGCTGAGTATCTGTAAGTACCCCTTGTACAACTTTTGCCCCGTATTTAAAGAAAGCCTTGTTGTCAAACTCTGGCGTCGGCTCCTCGCCAATCACCTGCTTGATTTTTCCATAGGACCAATAATTTTGAATCAAAGATATAATAATTTCCCCGCAACGCTTTTGCGTCCACTCCAGATTATCAGTATATTTTTGAAGTGTCGTTAACCCAGCTCCCTGTCTTAGCATAGATAAAACTCCAGCTTTGTCGTCTACGGCAGCGCCTAAAAGCTCTTCATTGACACCGCAAATCACTCTAGAAACATCCATTAGCATTTGTTCCATCTCCAGCATGACTTGGGATGGAGGTATTATTTGCATTGGTGTTATTGAATCTGGCGAACTGCCCTTTCTTCTCACTAAAACACGTCCGTTTCCACGGTTGAGAGAGTCGTCTGGGTTTAAAAGCGAGCCATCTTCAACTATTAACCCCTGCTGTTGGCTTTCTAAAATGTCAAGATCCGCGGTTTTCCTTAGATCAAAAAGATAATTGATATCTCGAATGTCGCGGACAATGCCTTTAAATTTATAGGCATAATTTGGTGCGTCTGGGTTGAAGTTTCCATAAGTGCCGGCAAAAGGGTAAAAATCCAAACCAAATGGTCTTTCTTCATCTACAGCAACACGGCCGTTAATGACTATTGCACGCCTGATTGTCTGCTTCGGCCTCTTGACTATTCGTATCCTATCGCCAAATTCCATCTGTATGATTCTGATATCTTCCTCGTCCCCGTCAACTTCTTTTGTCTCTTCGGTTTCGTTGTCTATGACATAAATTGCCGTTCTTTGAGATAAATACCAGTATTCATCCATCGCAAGAAGGTCGGTTTGCTGGAATCCGAAATTTTCTGGCATGTAGTAAAATTTATCATCTTTGAAGCTTCCACCTGTCGGCGTATTCTCTATTTCTTCGGCTAGCTTAGGATACATGAGCTTCGCTTCTTCTTTTCCAAAGAATTGCCTCATCCAAATATATCGGCAATCTGACAAATCTTTATTTCGAAAATAAGGATCGATAATAATCGATTTCATATCGATGTATTTTGTCTTGATTTCCGGGGAAACGGGATCGGTGGTAAAATCAGGGTAGATGAAAATAAGCCCGAAACCTTGGACTAGGGCGCCTTGCTCATAAGCATCACTAATCGTCTCATAACCGCCGTTGCCGTTAACATAATAAAGGCACTTTGTGAACTGGTCGGCGGTTTTTTGTACTGGCGAGTGTACGGGAATAGCTATAGTAGACTTGCGGTTTCTTCTTTGGTGGCCTGTGACAACCATGATTGTACTGTGTATAATATTGAAGTTAAGGACTGCTCTTCGGTGTGTGATGGTTGTATCTGGGTAAAGCTGGCCCCAAGAACTTGTGTCGCCAAGATATGCGCGCTGGTCAAGATCGGCTTGAAACCATTGCGTTTGAAGATTCGTGATAGAGTCCTGGTAATTGCTCTGCATCATCTGTCTTAGTCGATGGTCAACGTCAGAGCCGGGCCAAAAAATAGGGTCGGAATTTCTGGGCAATGTGCAGTCTATGTTGTTAGTTTAAAGATTATATTATATATATCTATAGCTATATATTCAAATATTTACTAGTGGTTTTTTAAAGTTAAAATTTAGATCTCCCACCAAGAACAAAACTGAGATATTCCTTAATCACAAGAAAAATAAATTCCATTGAAGCCTTCGGGTCATCCTCATTAGACAAAGCGTCGGCTAAAAGTTTACCGTATCTATCTGTTTCATCGGATACGTAGTCGATTTCACCGTTGGGCTCACATCCATCTATGTCTACTATTTTTCCCATAAAAACACCGTCCTTATTTACTATTCCAATTAGTATACCACTTTATTCTCTTTCGCATAAGCACATTGTGCAGTAGATTTCATATGATCCTATGGACATTATTACCGTAGTTACAGGTTTACCGCATTCGCATATTTGTAGTTTTTCATCTTGGTAGAATGTAGCTGTTGCCCATTTCACAGGCTTTATACATCCAAACTCTGACTCTAGTACATTTTCATCATACATTTTTCTTACTTTCTATTTGTTCTATCTCTAGCGTTTCTTTAATTACTTTAACCTCATTCGCTTCAATTTCCTCGCCATACCACCCTGTTTTTTTAACTTGCGGTCTTACTATCGCCACAATTCCTTTGAGTTCGAGCATCATTGTATTTAACCGCTTCATATTCTCATTACAGTTGTTGTTAAGGGTGTCGATTTGACGGATCAAATCTTGAATTTTATAAAGAACTGGCTCCATAAACTCCCTCTTCTATTCTGTTGAAATAGCGATCATTAAAATTTTTAAGATCAACTTCGTATTTGTCGCGGCAATTCCAGCATAACCATTCATTTGCATATTCATATTGAGGGACTACTAAATTTCGATGCGTTCCTGGTTTACCGCATAATTTACATTGTAGAGTCTCTTCCATGCTTCTTCCGTGAGGAGCATTGCCATCTATGTTTATACCATCACAGTTAGTGCTTGCTATATCATCCATTAATACCCCCTATATTTTCTTACTGCGTTTAAAGTTGCCACACCATTGTCGTTTTCAGATAACAGGCTTAACCCCTGGCACAAGTAGCGCATGGCTGCGGCCCCGTGGCTTGCGTCGTCATGAACCTCTTGGCTGGTGAAACCTCCAATCTGCGAATTCCACTTCTTCTTGTAATTTGATAAAGCTTTAAGGCCGTCTTTGCACTTGACAGCATCAAACCACATCTTTGATAGCTTTGTCCGCACCAAATTGATTCCGTCCAGCAGGCTCGACTGTTCCAGTATAGTGCCAAATAAATTAAAGTCTCTAGCCTGTGTTTCAAAAGTTATCCCTGCCCTGTCTCTGGCTTTAGCGTCATGCGGCCATAGATGTGTGCCATATGTATAACCCTTCGACTGTAACATTTGTGCTGTCTTATCTATAGAAAAGTCAGTCTTTTCAAAGTAGTCAATAACCATGATTTCACCTTGTCGATTTATCTGAAAGAACCAAATCGACTGAGCGTCATCTTGCCCTAAGTCCCATGCTGTGTGTACTGGAATACTTCTATCATAGGAAATATTTGTAACTCTAGCAGATTCGTACAGCTCTTTCATCTGGCTCGCATACCAATTTCCCACTTGTGACGACGCAAACGCCTCTTCCTGGGTAGACGGATACTCGCGAAGCATATCTTCTTTTTGTGTCTTAGCTTTCTGTACATACCACCACTTTTGGGCGTCACAAAGCTTGATTTCGTCGCATGAAAGCTTGTCAAAGTATGATTCTTGTTCAGGCTCTATCTCCTGAGGTTCATCTAAGCGATATTCAGGGTGTTTATACCAAGGAAAAAAAAAGGGGTAAAAATCCATCTTACCAAAAGGCTTTCCATTTGATTGCCTTTCAAAAGCATCCTTACACATCTCGTAATATGCCCCCTCTCTTCCTTCCGCAGTACTTTCAATAACAACAAACTGCCCTGGGTGAATGGTGTTTAATGCTCCTGTGATTACTTCACGAGCCTTCTCTGGATATTTAGCACATATCTTACCAAACTCACTGATATGCAAGTACTGCAAAGTGCTTGAGCGCAAAGATGTGCCGACGCGTATTACACTGCCATGAGTAAATGAAAGCTCTTTGGCAGAGTCTCCCTGCGTTTTAAAAATAGCTCTGATTGCTGGGTGTAGGTTGTCAAAAGCAAATTTCAGCTTGTCGACAAAGATATTCTGGGCGTCGTCAAGGGTGTGGGCGATTATGCCAGCCTGGATATTATCCATCCACAGAACCTTATCAAGAAGATATATACAGAAAAGTGTAGTAATTCCAAGCTGCCTAGCTTTTAAAACAACGTTACAGTTGTGAAGATTTTCCAACAACTCCTGCTGTGCCCAATTCGGTTTAAAAATAATTTTATTACCGTCTGGGTCTTTGATGTGATACAAATTATTTAAACGCCAGCTTTGATCGGAAAGCTTCTTGAGTTCGGGGTATTTTTTTAATATAGAATCTATTTGAAAAATCATTATTGGCGTGTTTTATTATCGCTTTCGTTTACAGCCTGGGCAATTTTTCTAGCGAAATTATCTTGGGATTCTGTCTCAGACTTAGTTTTAAGACCTATTTCATGCTCTTTTTGCTCTCGACGCTCTTCTTTAACAAAATGATCGTAAACAGCAATATTTAAGTCATAAGCCTTAACATGAAGTGCCCCTGCATGCAATTTCTGCTCTCTGCGTGCAGCTAAAAAAGCCTTGACAACTTCATACGATACCGAAAACTCTTCATTACCCCTTGCCCATTCTGAAATATACTTTGGAGGAATAATTGGGTCGTGAGTAGTGCAAAAAGCGTTTAAATTTAAGCTTGTGTCTTTTGCAGCCCACTTAAGCATAGCCTTGGCAATTTTCTCTTTATCGAATTTTATCGGTCTTCCTCCTGCCATCTATTTTACTACTAGAAGCCCTCTTACTTTAATATCAATATCACCTTCAATTTTTGCTTTTGACAAAGCGTCTTGAATGCAATTTTTAATAACTTCATCATTTTCATCAAAATAAAACTTCTCGTAGACGAGGAACTTTTCTTTATATGTCTGTTCATCGCCTTTAATCGTTACTGTTAGCTCTGAGGGCATAAATATCCTTTGTTAAATTAAAATTTAATATATGATATATATTATGTAAAGGGTTTATTTTATTTACGGAAATTTAAGTTTTTTTGTTTTTTTATTTTCAATAAATCATGTGTTTTGATATATTGGTGTCATAAAGCAAAAGAAAGCAAAAAAAACAAAAAGTAAAAAAACAAAATAAGGATAAAAAAAATGAATAACGTAAAAGATATAATAAGTTTTGAGAGAGAGAGCTATAAAGCTCTATGTGAAGAAATGACAGAGCTTTTAACGCTTGAAAAAGAGATTGAGGCAAAGAAGGCTGAGCTTAGAGAGAAGCTTATAGAGAAAGCAGGTGGCGAGCGTATGGAGTATGGAATCAAACTTCAATGGAAAACAGCAATGGGAGCCATTGACTACTCTAAGCTAGTAAAAAATATGGGTATCGAAGAGGCTTTGCTCGAGTTTTATCGCAAGCCTGATCGCGAATACTGGGAAATAAGAAAGTACTAAAGGAGTGGTAAAATGAATAAGTTAAAATATAAATATACCGCATCGGGCTATGATAAAGCTACAGGAGAGATTCGAGTATACGAAACTCTAGTAGCGGGAATGTCAAAGCATGAAACAGAAGACTGGAAACGTGAGTTTAGCCGTATTCTTGATAAAGTAACGTACAAGCGTGAAAAAATAATATAATAAAAAGGGAGGGCTGCAACCCTCCCAAAAATAAAAAAGGACGAATTCTATGAAAAGAACGATTTATGAATATCAAATAGCAAGTTTCATGTCAAATGCAATAGGTAAAAAATCTCAAGAATCTTTGGAAGAAAGAATCTTTACTCTATTTAATTTTCTTGAAAACAGCGATGATTATCGATTGGTTGAAGCTGTAAAGTTTTTTATTGAAAATTATGAATTTGACATTGACGTTTTGCCCGATCGTCTTTATCAAAAAGTTACTGACGATTTGATAGATGAGAGAAGGGAAAGCTATTATGACTCTATGGTCATGTAGTAATCATTTATTTAATTCTTTGGCTTCTATTTTGAAGCCGAATTTTTTTTCTTTAGACTTTTCTTGTCTGTAGTCAAAGCGTATAAGACTTTCGTCTTTATCAGCTTGACCTCTTGCAAGACCTGGAATTAAAATATCTGCTATAACATCTCTAACGCTTTTAAAGGCTGTGACGAGATTATCGTAATCAAGCGACCTGCTAGACACTCTAACAAGAGTTATTGCTACAGGAGGCTTAATATTGCGAATTTCTGAGGTGTTGTAAAGGGACCTGATTGCCATTTCGATGGTCTTGGCTCTTTTTCGCTTTTTAGTCCAGTGATCCCGATTATTAGATTCTGAAATAATTTTTATAGGTATGAAGAGTTGTGCCATATTATTCACAATGTTTTCTTTAAAATTAATATTATTTGTTTTTTATATATTTCTCTAAAAAATTATCATACTTAGTGTCAAGATAGCCGAGAGAAATAACCGAAGTATTTTTGAGTGTTTTTGAAATAATTTGTATACAGTTGTCGGACACGGTGATATTTTCATCTTTTGAGAATATTTGCTTTGCATGTTCTCTTTTTTTCTCTACTTTCTCTTGAGTTTTTGAAATCTCATCTTGTTGATTCTGTACTTGCTCTTTTTTTGTAGGTGTATCGTCCCATTCGGGCCATTTTTTTAGTATTGTATTACAAGCTTTAGCGTCGCTTTCTCTATCAATCCATCTTTTAACTCTCTTTATTAGAAGGAGAATATCCTCAAATGAAAGTGTCTCACATACTTTTTTCTTTAAATGATGGTTAATAGCAAGTGCGTTTAAAGCCTGATTTTTATCTTTTTTGGAAGAAACAACAACAACATCTTTTTTGTTGTTTCTTCGTATATCTTTTTTAGTATCTGGTATAGGTGTGGCGATTTCGCTTTTTCCATTTGGCGATTTCGCCAAATCTGATTTGGCGATTTCGCCATTTGGTAATTTGTTTTTTAATTTAAGGAAATTTTCTTGATCTTCAAAGGCGTACCACGATGTTCGATCGAATTGAGTTTTATTATAATTTCCTTTTACTATTACTTTTTTTTCTACAAGGTTTCTTAACGTTCTATTTACCTGATCTTTGCTTAAATATGGGAAATGAGCAGATATATCTTCGTGAGTTTGATAAGTCCAATATCTCCCGTCATGAAAATTTTTATTTTTTTCAATATTTAATTGAATCCAAAATTGAAAATGTTGGATTAAAATTGCTTCTTCTAGTCCATATTCACGAGCTAGATATGGATCAAATGAATGGTGAATTGTTGATTTAGTCATGGTGTTTCTCCAATTAAAATATTTTTTCGTATTGAAGGAAACTACCCAAGATCTTAGAATGATTGAACAAAATGTGACGTTTTGTTATTATTCAGATATCTTTTTATTTGTATTTTTTGTTCCCAATTCTTGACTAGTTTCCAAGGTTTTGGGTAGTTTCCGCCGGCCTTCGGGCCGGTTTTTTCTTTTCAATATTCTTTATCTTTTAACGATTTAAGTAAAATGAATTTAGAAGATGTTCGGAAATTCCGAATAGGTGTAGTAGTTTTTATTTTAATTTTAGAGAAAAAAAAGAGGGCGTTGCACCCTCTGTTTTTAATTATTTTTTAGTCTTTTCCAACTTCTTGGTGAATTTTTAAGTACTCATCTTCCGGAATCATGTCCCAAACGTCCACAAATTCATTGTCGATTTTGTGAAGCTTAGTATAAAGCATAATACGTAAAGCATTACGAAGTTTCGGTTCTCTATCACCTGCTTGCGCATTATAAAGATGATGAAAAGATATTCCGCATCTTGCAGCCATTTTTGTAATGGAGATTCCAGACTTTTCTATATAGTCTTTTAATTTCATAAAAATACCTTATTTTTTGTTTGCATAAATTTAGTGTTTCTTGTATATTTGTGTAAAAATATGACAATAGCTAGAAATAACTATAAAGGAAAAAAAGGAAAAAAATCAATGAAAATTTACAGAAAAGAAAAAAAACACAATTCTGAGAAAGTTAAAAATTTAAATAATATAGAATTAACGATTAGGGTAGTTTAATGAATAGGGAGGATTACTTAAGAGTCACTGATATTATAAAACCTTTTTCCGGTGTCGAATTTGTGCCGGAGGATATTTTAAATGTTGCTGCAAAAAAAGGAACAAGAGTTCATAAATATATAGAAAATATTTTAAAAGGAGAAGATAGTTATATTTTTCATGAAGAGGATTCTTTATATGTCGACAGCTTCAAAGTTTTTTGGGAAAAATCAAGCCATGCTTTTAAAGGTGGAAATATGATTTTAGAGCAAAGGCTTTTTTGCGACGAATTGCAAATAACTGGACAAGCTGACGTTATCATAGAGATGCAGGATAGAACGTATATAATCGACTGGAAGACGTCTAAATCTACACATAAGAGCTGGGCACTTCAAGGGTGTGCTTATAAATACTTAGCGGAAAAGAGCGGTTTCAAGAATGTTGATTCGGTCCTTTTCGTTAAATTAAAAAGTGATGGGAAACCCCCATCTTTACATAAACATGAAAAACATGAAGAAAATTTAGAAATATTTGTCAAATGCCTTGAATTATACAAGTGGTTTGACATGAAAAACACAAGAAAATTTTGGGAATAAAAAAAACAATAGGAAAAAAAATGAACGCACAATTTTTACCAAGTGATTACATATCACCAAAATCAAACAGCGGTTACACAAAACTAGAAAACGGAACAACAAAAATAAGAATTTTATCTATGCCCGTTATAGGATGGGAGGAATGGATTGATAATAAGCCGGTTAGATATAAAATGGAGGACAAGCCGGACTTTTGGCGTGACTCGTTACGTCCAGGGAAACATTTTTGGGCGATGCTCGTATGGAACTACCAAGCCAACCAGATTCAAATATTTCATATAACACAAGGATCTATAAGAAAAGCTATAGAATCTTTGTCAAAAGATCCTGATTGGATGGCTCCATACTTTTATGACATAAAGATAACAAGAGAGGGCGAAGGGCTAAAGACTAAATACACCGTTAATCCCCTGCCTCATAAGCCTGTATCTGACGAAATTCAGAAGGCGTTTGAAAATTGCCCGTGCAATTTGGATGCTCTTTTCACAGGTGAAGACCCCTTTGGTTTTTCAGATACTTTCACAAATGGCATTTTCTTTAAAGATAAGATAGTATCCTTTAATCAAAAAGATGAAGCAAGTGAGAAAAAACCTAATTCCGATCATGAAGTAGATGCTTTTATCGACTCAATGAGTTTGGTATATGATGAAAATCTTTTGAGAGAATATATTCAAGTAAGATCAGATCATTTTAAGGTTTCTTTAACTGAAACTATATCTGAGATGATGAAAGACCAGAAAAAATTCGAGAGGGAATTTATGAAATGGTCCGATAAGAAAAAATAAATGTGTAAAATAGAGCGTTGATGTGTTAAATTGACGCTCTTTAAATAAAAAAACAAGGGTTGATGTAATAATGAGTGACGAGAAGACCTTGTGTGATGAATGTATTAAGAAATTGTCTACACCAAAAAAAGGAGCTGTCGAGTGTTATACAATATGTAAAGATTGTGACATACAACTAGCTATGGATTATAAAATGAAAAATAATGGAAGTTTTTCTTCTTTATTAAAATACTTTGATACATTTGAAGAAATGGCCTCGTCTAAAAAAGAATTTTATGAATTAGAAGCAACAAAAGAGTCTTTACTAGGTTTTTTATAATATTATACCAAAGAAATAATGTTTAATTTTGATTTATTTAAGCCACATATAAAAAATATAGATTTGCGAACAATTATTTCAATATATGCTAGCAGAGCTATTTTAGAAATGAGAGGTATTGAATGGCATAACATGGAAGAGAAGGCGCAAATTCCAATCATAAGACATTCTTGCCAAGAAGGATTATCCTACTGTGAAGAAAATAAAAAAGGCGAGTTTTGGCTATATATACCAGGTCCAGCGTGGAAAGTAAACTTTTGCCCATTCTGCGGTGAGAAGAGCAAAGAAAAGGAAAAATCTGATGAGTGACCATTTCGAGGAATATAAAGAATTCCATCTGATTGATAAAGACTTGAAAAAGGAACATTTGGATGATGGTGAGTGGGTTAATGAGCCTGATTTAGTCTATTTTAAGTATAGAGATTATGATTGCATCGTGAAAAGATTATTTAAGTTGGAACGATATAATCCTGACGACTGTTTTGGAGGAAATATTAATGGGTATATTATTATTGAAAAAGATCACCCATTGTATGGTATAGAGAATAATTTTGATGCTGACCTAGATATTCACGGAGGGGTGACATTTTCAGGTTTTATATTCTATGATTTTTTTCAAGAGAATGATTTTGTAGATAAGTTTGCGATCGGTTTTGATTGTGCACATGCCTTCGATATTGTTCCTTCAATGGAGACCTTAAAGGAAAAAATTCGGAAAACTGAACCCAGATTCCTGAATGCTTATAAAATTCTAAAAGAACATCGTAAAAATTCTCCATTTGGAAAGATGAAAACATATAAGAATGTTGATTTTGTCATTAATGAATTGAAATCAGGTGTCGATCAACTTATAGAAATGAAAGTAAAGAGCGATGGACAAGAAAATAACAATTGAAGTTTCTGCGGAAGAGCTTGAAGCTTTATTAAGGTGGACTACCCGAGCACATTATTTTTCACATAGAGAAATTTTCAGTATTGGTAAAGAGGACGATTTAGAAAAATCAAGAGTTTTAATGGAAAAATTAAATGAAGCAGCGGAAGGGTTAGAATGAGTAAAGAGAAGTTTGTATTAACACAAATCAAAAAGATTGTTTCAGAACCTATGAAAGCATGGAAAAATTTAAAGAATAATCCTGAGGATGATAAAGCCTTAGAGGATTGGAAAAATTGCTCATTAAGACCCGAAGATCTCATTGAGATATTTCAGTTAATAGAAATAAATGATCTCATTCAATAAAAAAGGAATACACATGATTTACGTAACATTGATTATATCTTTTTTAATCTCGATGCCATGTAGCGGATCTGACTTAGGATGTGCATACAGAGATGGGTATAATGCTGTTATGCTGACTCCGCACTTAGCATCTAGGCAGTTGACAGATCAGGAGATGGATGATGCGGATAAGCTTCCTGGTGGCGGTTATAACGATGGGAAATGGTCGGGAGAAAATCCACCCACTGGCACAAATGATGAAGGTAATCCGACATATGCAGTCCAGTATATTTTTGAAGGGGAAGACACTATTTTTATCTTAGAAGATGATGGGAAAATTGTTGAGGTTGAAATTTCGTGATAGTTCTAGTTAGAATATTACTTGCTGTGCGTTCTGTAGACTGGCCACGCATAGGATAATCCCTATGTAGACCACAAGGTTTGATTCCTTGGCATAGCGTAATTTGGGTCACAAAGGAGTTAAAATGTGGTGGAATGTAAAAAACTTTGGTAAGATACAAAAGCCACTCCAAATTATTTTTTGATTTAGTAGAAAAAATATGCAATTGATTTAGATATCAATGGGCATGAAGAATACTTAGAGAGAAAAAATGAATATAATAAGAACAAATTCATACGGTGCAATTCTTACAAAAACAGAACCTCATAGTGATTTACATAAGTTTTACACTGGGAATAGCATATCGAAAAAGAATATAGTGGAAAAGATAATATCTATCTTTAAGAAGATTATTAAAAATTGAGAAGGTTGGATTATGGATTATATGTGTTATATATGGTATAGTGTTTTGTTTAGTAATATAATACTTTTGGTATTAAACACTATAAATTTTTCGAAAATCAGAAAAAAGAAAATAATTTACTCTCCCGATGTTGAAGAATGGATGGATATTACAAAGAATCCTATTCCTGATGAAGGCTGGATATTGATTTTTATATCTGACGGGGATAAAGTTGATACATGTTTAAGAATTAATTATGATAAAAATGGAAACGCTGTAATGAGTTCAACATACGACAGAAAACCCATTAAATACTGGAGACCTTATCCAGAACCTCCAAAGAAGTAAATCAACGGTACACTTCTCGTCGATGCGAGACCTTGACAACAAGAATGGTTAATATGTCGTCAATAATTTGGTAGATGATGCGATAGTTACCTGATCTGATACGGTGAAGCCCCTTAAACTTTCCTTGCAAAGGTTCTGCTCCAAACGCGACGCGCGGATTCTCAATCAATCCGTCAATCTTAGCTACGATTTTAGAAACATCAGCTTTCGGCAATTTGGAAAGTTCCTTCTCGATATCCTTGGAATATTCGATCTTGTACATGTGTTATAGACCCAGGCGTTTTTTTAGTTCATCGGAAGAATATGTACCTTCTCTCTTGGCTTTTTTTATTCTCTCTTCAGCAACACGGATATCCTCGGCATTTTCCATAGCTTCTAATGCCTCAATATCCTCGATGGGAACAATAGCAACCATCTTCTTGTCATGGGATGTGAGATAAATGCGCTCTTTTCCATAAGCAACTCTATTAACTAAATCTTTTATATAGATTCTTGCTTTTGATACTGAAATTAATGACATAATGATATCTCCTTTTATACTAATTGTACAATTTGCACAATTTATATACAAGAAAAAACATCCAAAGAAGTAAAGAAAATATTTTATTTGCAAAAATTAAAGAAAAACATATAAGGAAGGTGAGTTTTACATTACTCACTCCTTCTATTTTTACCCCCACCTCCGGGGGTTTTTTTTATTTGTAAAATAATTTATTGTTTTATATGATGAGGTTATGAAAAATATTTTCTCAATTATGGATTTCATTTTTGTAGCTTTAGTCTCAAGCCTTTTCTGTATGCCATTCTATATTATTGCGTACTATAGAACACCAGAGTCTTTGGCGTGTGCTTTTGGCATCTGGGTTCTTTTGATGATATATTTTTACATGTACTATGATGATAACGGAGATCGTTATGAGTAATGTTTGGGGTGATGTTATGACAAAATTAACTTTCGTTGCTATTCTTACAACTGTATTATTTGCAAGCTGTCAAATGATAAATAGAAAGCTTGGCTTGGAAGATGATAATATCTTTGAGCAGGGTGTAGAGGCTTTTATCGACCATCAAACAGGTTTTGAGATAGATCTTACGCCTTAGATTTCTATATTTCCTTCGGGATCTATAAATAATAAACCAGATTTCAATTCTTCTTTTTTCTCTTCAAAAAATTGTCTCATATCTGCTTTAGCTTTTTCTGTTTCTAAAGGTTTTAGCAAACTTAATTTACGTGAAAATTCATTGTCGTTTTTATTATACACATCTCCAATGCCTGCCTGTAAAGATTCAACTAGATAAAATCCTTGAGGACATTTCCAGATAGTTTCATCTCCATCCCACATAATGCAATTTTCGACTATATCACTTTGTTCATTAACAACTGCATATCTCATAATTTTTCCTTAAAAGTATTCTATTACCCAAACTTCACCACGCGCACCAGCACCGCCATTAAGTGTAGATGTAGCGGAAGCTCCAGAACCGCCACCACCTCCACCAGGGATACCACCAGCACCACCGTTGCCACTTCCATTTCTTCCCGCCGATCCGCTTCCTCCGGTTCCAGTAAAATATAGTCCCCCAGATGTCACACTAGATGCATCATTTCCGGGATTATTTCCAGCAACGCCTGCAGCAACAGATGCTCCACCTGCCAGCAGAACGGACGGGACTGCTTCCCACGTATTAACGCTTCCACCTGCTCCACTTGCAAAATCCGTTGAGCCTGCACGTCCACCACCAGCACCAGCACCGCCCCCATTATAAGACTGTCCTACACCAGATGCGTTTGGACTATTTTCACCATCTCCACCAACTCCAGTTGAAGAGCCATCACCACCCGCTCCTGATGTTTGAAAACCATTTCCATTTGTAATCACATAGGGTGCATCGGCCCCAGCAGAAGAAGTATTATCTCCTGCTCCACCAAATGAATTTCCTCCAGCATTAAATGTAAAAATATCTCCGAAAGAAGATACTCCACCCGGTGAACCGTTATTACCATCCGCGTTTACCCCTGCAATTCATACACCACCAGCACCACCGGCACCAATTGTTACATTCTCGGATGAACCTAACAAACTTCCTTCTACAAATATGTCAATGATGCCTTGACAAGCTCCACTAACTCCACCTGCTATATTTGATCCACCAGTATTATCTCTTCTTCCGGATCCGCCTCC
>Ga0079224_100005953_pt1 | contig 16087 bp, 16 predicted proteins | sample Stecom2015_FD_80414 | JGI IMG/M metagenome (GOLD analysis project Ga0079224, IMG submission 80414) | Agricultural soil microbial communities from Utah to study Nitrogen management - Steer compost 2015 | ecosystem: Environmental > Terrestrial > Soil > Agricultural land | place: USA: Utah...
GCGCCGATGCTCGCCGGAACGGTCTGAATCGCGATCTTGCCGACGATTTCGTCCGCCGACATGTCGGGGCCGATCAGCCCGAAGATGAGAAGCATTCCGGTCGAGACGATCGCGCCGATCGCGAAGGCGACGAAGGCGTCGATCACATCCTCGAGCAGCGTGCCCGTGCGCTCGAAGCCGACGAAGTAGGATAGCGGAATCAGGGTGCCCATCGTCACGACGAGCAGGATCAGCAGCCGCAGCCGGTCGATGTAGAAACCGAGCCACCACATCTCCATCGTCATCATCAGCGGGAAGCCGAACAGGACCGCTCCGCCGAGCGCTCTTGCCAGACTGCGGCCGTAGTGCGCGTTGCCCTTGAAGGAGAGCGCGGAACCGGTCTTGCTCATGCCTCCCCCGCCGCGATATCCGGTTCCTCGATCATCGACCGGCAAACGGTTCAGCGCAATCCCGTATCCCCACGGCCGCCCTACCCGCCCCGAAGCAACTGCACGCCCCAATCCCGCTCGAAGAGGTAGAGCAGCGTGCGGGCCGCCTCTCCGCGGAGGCTGGCGAGTCCGCCGTCGCGCTCGACGAGCAGGCGCGCGTCGTCGTGGGCGATCGGAAGCAGGCGCTGGATTTGTTCGAGGTCGGCGATGCGAAACGGCGTGTCACCGGATTGGCGCGTACCGAGCAGCTCGCCGCCGCCGCGCAGGCGCAGATCTTCCTCGGCAAGGCGGAAGCCGTCCTGGGTTTCGCGCATCAGGGCGAGGCGTTCGCGGCCAGTTTCGGACAGCGCTTCGCCGCGCAGGAGCAGGCAGACGGACTTGGCGCTGCCTCGCCCTACCCGGCCCCTGAGCTGGTGGAGCTGGGCGAGGCCGAAGCGTTCGGCTTGTTCGATGACCATCAGCGTGGCGTTCGGCACGTCGACGCCAACTTCGATGACGGTGGTCGCGACCAGCAGCCTGGCAGCCCCGCTGGCGAAGCGTTCCATCGCGGCGTCCTTGAGCTCGGGCTTCATCTGGCCGTGGACGAGAACGACCGCGTCTCCGAAGCGGGCCCTGAGCGAGGCGTAGCGAGCCTCGGCGGCGGCGAGATCGTCGGTTTCGCTCTCGGCTCCGCCCACCATCGGGCAAACCCAGTAAGCTTGCGCGCCCTGTTTGGAACCTTCGGCTTCGATGTGGCGCGCGAGGCCGTCCACCACTTCACTCAGCCGGTCGAGCGCGACGACGCGGGTGTCGATCGCCTGGCGCCCGGGAGGCATCTCATCGAGCCGGCTGACCTCCATCTCGCCGTATTGCGCGAGCGTGAGCGTGCGCGGGATCGGAGTCGCGGTCATGGCAAGGCAATGAGGGGTGACCTTGCCTTTTTGCGTCAGCAACAGGCGCTGGGAGACACCGAAGCGGTGCTGTTCGTCGATCGCGACGAGGCCGAGGTTCTTGTAGGCTACGCTCTCCTGGAAGATGGCGTGGGTTCCGACGATCATGTCGATACTTCCGTCCATCAGGCCCATCAGGATGGATTCCCGCGCGCGGCCCTTGTCACGGCCGGTCAGGAGCGCGATCTGGACACCCGTCGGCCCAGCCATTGCGCGCAGCGTGTCGTAATGCTGACGGGCGAGGATTTCGGTGGGGGCGAGCATGGCCGCCTGCGCGCCGGCCTCGACCGCGATCAGCATGGCTTCAAGCGCGACCACAGTCTTTCCCGAACCGACATCGCCCTGGAGCAGGCGCAGCATCGGCGACTGTTGCGCGAGGTCGCCTTCGATCTCGGCGATCGAACGCCGCTGCGCGCCGGTGAGCGGGAAAGGCAGGTCGAGCTTGCCTCGGAGGCCGCCGTCGCCCGCGAGCGGCTGGCCGCGGCGGCGACGATTGGCGTCGCGGACAAGCATCAGCGCGAGGCTGTTGGCGAGAAGCTCGTCGTAGGCGAGGCGGTCGCGCGCGGTGGGGTGATGCGAGCGGTGGGCGAGCGCCAACGCATCGCGCCATGAGGGCCATCCGTGATTGTCGAGCACACCCGGTTCGATCCATTCCGGCAGATCGGGTGCGCGGTCGAGCGCCTGATGCGCCAGGTTGGCGACCTTTGGCTGTGTGAGCCCTTCGGCAAGCGGATAGACCGGCTCGACCAGGTGGCCCATCAGGCCGGCGCTGTCCTCGGCGACATGATCCGGATGGACGATCTGGAGCCACTGGTCGTACTGCTCGAGCTTGCCGGCAACCCAGCGTTTCTCGCCCTGCGGGAACAACTTTTTCGCCGTGTAGGACGCCTTGCCGAAATACACGAGCGCGCAAACGTTGCCCTTATCGTCCTGCGCCAGACCGCGGTGGGGAGCGCGGTTGTTGGGGCTGGAGCGGTGCTCGGTCACGGTGAGCGCGACGACGACCTGCTCGCCGACATTCGCCTCATCGAGATCGGCCACCGAACGGCGCTGCACAAAGCGGTCGGGCAGGTGATAGGCGACATCGCGCACCCGTGTGAGGCCGAGCTTCTCGAGCGGTTTCTTCAGCTTCGGGCCGACGCCTTCCAAGCTTTCGGTTTGGGCGAATAACGGGTTGAGCGTCTCGGGGCGCATGATGCTGTTAAACACGAGTTGCGGAATGTGAAGCAGGGAACTTCGGCCGGTGTGGCGACTTGGGTTGGCAAGGGCTTGGTCAACGCCCCGTCCAGGAGACACATGTCATGCCCAAACAAGAGTTTACCGACGCGATCGCTCTGCTCAAGCACGACCATCGCGAAGTCGAGGACCTGTTCGAGAAGTTCCAGAATGCCAGCGGCAAGGACCGCAAGTGGCAGATCGCGCAGCAGATTTGCAACGAGCTGAAAATCCACGCGCAGATCGAGGAAGAGATCTTTTACCCCGCCTTCAACGGCAAAGTCGAAGATGACCTCTATCGGGAAGCCTTCGTGGAGCACGACGGCGCCAAGGTGCTGATCAACGACATCGTGACAAGCAAGGGCGAGGACGACTTCTTCGAGGCCAAGGTCACGGTGCTGTGCGAAGAAATCGCGCACCATGTGAAGGAAGAGGAAAAGCCCGGCGAGGGCTTCTTCGCGCAGGCTCGTGAATCCGGGGCTGACATGGTGGCGCTGCGCGACCAGCTCATGGCGCGGAAGGAGGAGCTGATGGCGCAAGTCGAAGACGGCGGCCTGCCCGCCGCCAAGCTCACAACGATGCAGATGCAGGTCGCCTGACAGCATTGAGAATTGCCCGGCACTGCCTTACGGGGTGCCGGGTGATCGACTTCGCCACCCGACTCGCCCGCGCGCGTTTTCGCGCCTGGCATCGCGGCACGCGCGAAGCGGACCTGATGATCGGCGGATTCTTCGACCGGCACCATGCCAGCTGGGGCGAATCCGAGCTGGCCTGGTTCGAAGGCCTGATCGAGGAAGACGACATCGATGTGCTGGCCTGGGCGATGCGAACGCGACCGGGGCCAACGCATTATGACGGGCCGCTCATGCAAGCCCTTGAAAAGCTTGATTATGCTCCCAAGTAAAATGAGGTTCGACTCGGGTCTCCCCCTTTGACCCTGCTACCGGGCCGCCCGTCCGCGCGCCCTTCCAGACCCGCGCGGGCGGGCTTATGACGCGCGCCGGAACCCACACCCGCGCGAAAGTTTGAAATCCCGAATGCCAGACATTGCCCGCATCCTCGAAGCCGATCGACCTCTCACGCTGGCCTCGGTCCCGAGGGGCGCGCATCCGCTGGTGATGGCCGACCTTGCCCGCGCCGCCGTAGGGCGCGCAGTCTTCATCGCGCCCGACGAGCAAGCGATGCGCGCCGTGACCGACGCAGCACGCTGGTTCGCGCCGGACCTGCAGGTGATCGAGTTTCCGGCGTGGGACTGTCTGCCCTACGACCGGGCCAGCCCTGCCGTGTCGGTCAGCTCCCGACGGCTGGCGGCGCTTCACCAGCTGCAGAGCGGCAAAACCGGCAGCCAGTTGCTGGTCACGACCGTCAACGCGGCGCTTCAGCGTGTGCTTACGCCGTTCCGCATTCGCGAGGCCGTACGTGAACTGAAGCCGGGGATGAGAATCGGCTACGAGAGCCTGATCGCGCTGCTCCAGCGGCAAGGTTACTCGCGGACCGACACGGTGATCGACACTGGCGAATTCGCAGTCCGTGGCTCGATCTTCGACGTCTTTCCCGCCGGTCTCGATCAGGGGCTCCGGCTCGATTTCTTTGGTGACGAACTCGAATCGCTGCGCCTGTTCGATCCAAGCACCCAGCGGACCACCGGAACGGTCGACGGCCACCTGTTGCTCCCAGCCAGCGAGGCCCTGCTGGACGACGAAACGGTCAAGCGTTTCCGCAGCCGCTATCGCGAGAACTTCGCGGCTCACGCGACGCAGGACCCGCTGTACCAGGCCGTGAGCGAAGGACGGCGTCTCGCCGGGATGGAGCACTGGCTACCCCTGTTCGAGGAACGCCTGACCACACTGTTCGATCATCTCGGAACCGGCGACGTGGTGGTCATCGACTCAAGCGCGATGTCTGCAGGTGACGAGCGGCTGAGCGACGTAGAGGACTATTTCAAGCAGCGGCAGGACACCGCAGGCCAAGCCGCCGGAAGCTACCGTCCGTTGCCGCCCGACGCGCTTTACCTCTCGACCGATGAATGGCGAAAAGAACTTGAGGAGCGGCCGGTCCACCGCGCGGTCATCTTCAGCGAACCGGACGGCGCCAGGACCGTCAATTTCGGCTTTCGCTCGGCCCGCGACTTCGCGCCCGAACGCTCGCGCGGGGACAACGTCTACGAAGCAGCCGCGGCGCATTTCAAGACGCTGAGCAAAAGCAAACGCCCGCTCTTCGCCGCCTATTCGGAGGGTTCCCGCAGTCGGATCGCGTCAATTCTCGCCGAAGCGGGAACGACATTGAAAACCGCTTCGACCTGGCAAGAGGCCCTCGGTGCCTCGGCGAAAGGCGTGCCAGTGGCGATGGTGCTGCCGCTCGACACCGGCTTCGCCAACGATGAACTGGAGTTGGTCACCGAACAGGACCTGCTCGGCGACCGTCTCGTCCGGCGGCGCAAGCGCAAGAAGGATTCGGACGCGTTTCTCGCCGAGCTCTCGGCCCTGAACCGGGGCGACCTCGTGGTTCACCTGGATCACGGCATCGGCAGATACCTCGGCCTCGAACCGATCACCGTCGGCCAGAGCCAGCACGACTGCGTGATGCTCGAGTACCACGGAGGCGACAAGCTCTACATCCCGGTCGAGAACATCGATGTGCTCAGCCGCTATGGCAGCAGCGAGGAAGGTGCGTTCCTCGACCGTCTGGGCGGCGAGGCGTGGCAAAGGCGACGGGCGCGTCTCAAGGAGCGCATCCGCGAGATCGCCAACGAGCTTCTGCGCACGGCCGCCGCTCGTGCGTTGCGCAAGGCGCCGGTCCTCGAACCCGAGGAGAGTGCCTTCAACCAGTTCGTCGAGCGCTTCCCATGGGAGGAGACCGACGACCAGGAGCATGCGATCGAGGACGTGCTCAAGGACCTCTCCGAGGGCAAACCCATGGACCGTCTGGTCTGCGGCGATGTCGGCTTCGGCAAGACAGAGGTCGCGCTACGCGCCGCATTCGTGGCTGCGATGCAAGGGCAACAGGTGGCGGTGGTCGCCCCCACGACGCTGCTCGCCCGCCAGCATTACCATGGCTTCAGCGAACGTTTCGCCGGTTTTCCGCTAAAGATCGGACGCCTCTCGCGCCTGGTTCCGGCCGCCGAAACGAAGGCCACCCGGGAGGCGCTCGCCGATGGAACCCTGGACGTGGTCGTCGGGACGCACGCGATCCTTTCCAAGACTACCAAGTTCAAGAAGCTCGGGCTGGTCATTGTCGATGAGGAGCAGCGCTTCGGCGTCAACCACAAGGAAGCGCTCAAGCAGCTGCGCGCGGACGTGCACGTGCTGACTCTCACGGCCACGCCAATCCCGCGCACGCTGCAGATGGCCATGAGCGGCCTGCGCGAGCTTTCGACTATCCAAACACCGCCGGTCGACCGGCTCGCGGTACGCACGTACGTGATGGAATGGGATGACATGGTGATGCGCGAGGCGCTGCTGCGCGAGCATCACCGCGGCGGACAGAGCTTCATCGTCGTGCCGCGCATCGCCGATATGGAGGCGGTCGCCGATTGGCTCCACAAATACGTGCCCGAAATCAAATTCGTCACCGCCCACGGCCAGATGACTCCGACCGAGGTCGAGGAGCGGATGAGCGCCTTCTACGAGAAGAGATACGAAGTCCTGCTTTCGACCACGATCGTGGAGAGCGGGCTGGACATTCCTTCGGCCAACACGATCATCATTCACCGCGCCGATCGCTTCGGCCTCGCCCAGCTCTACCAGTTGCGGGGTCGAGTCGGGCGGGCAAAACTGCGGGCCTATGCCTACCTGACGACGCCGAAGGATACGGTCCTCAACGAGGTAGCCGAGAAGCGTCTCAAAGTGCTCGGCGACCTCGACAGTCTCGGCGCGGGCTTCCAGCTTGCCAGCCACGATCTCGACATCCGCGGCGCCGGCAACCTGCTCGGCGACGAGCAGTCGGGCCATATCCGCGAGGTCGGCTTCGAACTCTACCAATCGATGCTCGAGGATGCGATCCTCGCTGCGAAGGCTGGAGACGCCGGGCTGGAGCGGGATACTCGCGACGGATTGAGTCCCCAGATCACCGTCGACGCGCCGATCATGATCCCCGAGCATTACGTACCCGATCTTGCCGTGCGCATGGCTCTCTACCGCCGCCTCAACGACGCCAAGGACAAGGCGGAGATCGAAAGCATGGCCGCCGAAATGATCGACCGCTTCGGCCCCCTACCCGAACCGACCGCCAACCTGGTCAAGCTGATCGAGATCAAGCACCAGGCGATCGAGGCGTGCATTTCCAAGATCGATGTCGGCGCTCGCGGCACGCTGGTCAGCTTCCACGAAGACCGCTTCCCCGATCCTGCAGGCCTCATCGCGTACGTCGAGCGGCTCAAGGGCACCGCAAAGCTGCGTCCCGACATGAAGCTCGTCATCAACCGCGCCTGGAATGATCCGCAAAGCCGTCTCAACGGTCTTATCCAACTGACCAGGGGGCTGAGCGGGATCGTCAAGAAGTCCGAGAAGCGCGAGAAGGTGGCTGCTTAGCAGACGTCCAAGGTCCGCGATTTTTTCGGCATACCGTCTTAATTGAACGCGCCGTCGCGAAACGCGGAACCGGGCTCCTCCCGATCGTTAGGACAATCAGCGTTCCATCGAGAGGGTCTATCTCATGAAATCAAGTCAGGTCGCACTGTCGGCGTTTCTCGCCGCATCTCTGGTTACCGGCCCGGTCGCCGCCATTGCAGCACCAGCGAATGCAAGCCGGAGCAGCTCCGCAGTCGACGGCGAAGGCCTGAGCGGTGGAATGGGTCCGGCCTGGTTGATCGCCGCGCTGATCGCCGGCCTCGTGATTACTGTGGTCGTCAGCGACGATGACGAGGATGCGCCCGTCAGCCCCTGAATCACTGGCCTTTGTCCTTAGTTCCACGGAGTAATCACATGACCATCTTGAAGCGCGCTTTGCTCGGCGCCGCCGCCGCCGGACTTCTGGCCTCGCAAACAGCCTCAGCGGCCGCGGTTTCCAACAGCCGGATAGGTGGCAATATTGGGCAAAGCGAGGAGCTCGGCGGCTTCGCTGGCGCCTCCGGGCCTATGTTGGCCCTGTTTGCCGTCTTCCTGGTCGTGGGAGTCGTGCTGCTTGTCGAAGACGGCGACGACGACGAGACTCCCGTCAGCCCTTAGTGAGCTGCGGAGAGCGTGGCAAAATCAGCTGCGGACATCGGCTCCGCGCCGAGGAAGCCTTGCCAACCCGAGCACCCCTCGCGAACGATCGCTTGGAGCTGGGCCTCGCGTTCGACGCCTTCGGCGATCACTTCGAGACCCAGCCCGCGGGCCATCGCCACGATTCCGCGCAGAACAACGAGGTCACGCGGATCCTGGTCGATGCCTGCGATCATGCCCCGGTCGAGTTTGAGGTAATGTAGCGGCAGGCGCTTGAGATAATCGAAATTGCAGAAGCCGGCGCCGAAATCGTCGAGCGCAATGCGGATACCGAGCACCGAAAGCCGCCGCAGTTTTTCGGCGGTGCGGTCGAGTTCGGCCAAAAGGACCTGCTCGGTTATTTCAAGTGTGAGGTGCTCGGCAGGAAACCCCGCGTCCCGTACGGCGAACATCACGATCTCGGCAAAATCGCCGCCGGCCACGTCCGCCGCCGTGACATTCAATGACAGTCTGACCGGAACCGACCAGTTCCCTGCGGCATCGAGCGCAGTCCGCATGACATGCCCGGATAGCGCCTCTACCAGCCCGCCCTGCGCGGCGATTGCAAACAGACGATCGCCGCCGATGCGGCCCTTCTCCGGATGTCGCCAGTGAGCCAGCGCTTCGGCTCCGACCAATCGCCGGTCCAATGCGGCGTATTGGGGCTGAAACAGAATTTCGATCTCGCCACGCCCCATACCGGACTGCAGCTCGGGTACGAGTGGCTGCAAGGCGGCAAGCCGGCGGTCTTGCCGTGAGCGTCGCTCTGAGTCCATTTCGGCGGTTAGCATCGCAATGCGTTGCCCGATCAGCGCACTCCCGTCTTGCCCCGCGCGGTGCGCGTTGCAATTCGGGACGGCGACACATAGTCTGGGGTATGACCAAGGGGGGCTCCGGAAAAGCATTCAACCGGATGGCGCTGCTCGCGTCGCCGACGGAGCGAGCGCAGGAAGCGGCTGAAGCCTTGGCCGCCTGCGCCGATTGGGTACCCATAGAGCAAGCAGAGGTCGCGGTCGTGCTCGGCGGCGACGGATTCATGCTTGAAACCATGCATCGCATGATCGAAGCGGCACAGCTGGTACCACTCTACGGGCTGAACCTCGGTACGGTCGGCTTTCTGATGAATCGCTACACCAAAGGGTGCCGCATTCTCGACCGACTCGCCAAGGCGCGGCCGATCGCGGTCTCGCCTCTTCGAATGGAAGCCGTCACGCAAGATGGTACCAGCACGTGCTTCCACGCGATCAATGAAGTCTCTTTGCTGCGCGAAACGCGCCAGACCGCCAAAATCGAGATCAGCGTCAATGAACGGGTCCGCATTGCCGAACTGGCTGGCGACGGCGTGTTGCTGTCGACGCCGGTCGGCTCGACCGCGTACAATTACTCGGCCAACGGACCGATCCTGCCGCTCGATTCACAGATGCTGGCACTCACCCCGATCAGTCCGTTCCGACCGCGGCGCTGGCGCGGCGCGATTCTTCCCGACCGCAGCCGGGTGACGTTCCGGGTGCTCGAGCCCGCCAAGCGCCCCGTTTCCGCTGTGGCCGATCAGAAGGAGCTGCGTGACATCGCCGAAGTCCGACTCCAGATAGACCGCGCGCGCGAGCTGACTTTGCTATTCGATCCAGGCCACGCACTCGACGACCGCATCGTTGCCGAGCAGTTCGCCTATTGACGGCACGGTCTTATCAAAGGCTTGTCAAACTTCGGGACCGCCCATATAGGCGCCGTGCCCATCGGGCTGCTCCCCGATAGCTCAGCGGTAGAGTAGGTGACTGTTAATCACTTGGTCGTTGGTTCGAATCCAACTCGGGGAGCCACTTTCCAGCCTTATCGCCGGATCCCGGAGGCCAGCGTCGGCACAGCGTAGATCGTCGCAGCGATGTTGCGCACGCCCTGCGGAGTTTGCCAGTTATCGCCGGTGGGCGCATTGGCACCCAGAGTTCCGATATAGAGCATCTTGCGATCCGGGCCGCCAAATGTCGCGGTGATCGCACGGCGCGGCGTGGGGATCACTCCAAGCTGATTGCCGGCCGTGTCGAACACATAGATTCCTGCGCCGCCCGTCACGTAGAGCCGGCCATCGCCGTCGACTGCGAGGCCGTCGCCGCCGAAGCTTCCCTGCGGCTCGCCCACGAGCGTCGCGAAATCGCGGCGGTCCGAAAGCCCGCCATCGGCTGCCACGTCGAAGGCGAGGATCGTGGTGCGATTGGTGACGTAGAGCCGCTTGCCATCTGGGCTAAGAGCGAGGCCGTTGGTGAACAGGCCGCCCTGCTGGGGGTTTCCGGCGGCGGCGATGGTGTCGACGGTTCCGTCGGCCTTCGCGCGAAACAGGCCGCCTTGAGTGTAGTAGGCACCGCCGTGCCCGTCGGCCGCGAGATCGTTGATACGGCCCAGCGTGGTCCCGTCGGCGAACTTGTCGGCGACCACCTTGCGCTCGGGCGTCAGTTGCACGATTTTCGAAAGGATCGTGCAATTCGCGCCGAGGCCGAGCCCCGGATCGGTGCAAGAGCGGTCGGCCGCGAACGCCCGGCCCTGAGCGTCGATCGACACGGCGCCGGCGCCCGCGACGAACGGCCACTCGACCCACCATTTGCCATCTGGCCAAACTTTAATGATCGAGTTGCTCTGCTCTTGCGCGAACAGAATGTTTCCGTCGGCGTCCGCCGTCATACCATCGACGATCATGGGCCCTTCCCAAAATGTCGACCACTCGGCGTGCGCGGCGATAACTCCTGGGATGGCCATGACCTCGACACTCGCTTCCGGCCCAGGCTGTTGCTGCGCCGCAGCCGGAGCGGCCAGCGCAAAGGCAACACAAGCAAACCCGGTGGTAAGAAGTCGATTGCGCATGCTCATTCTCCCGTTGCGTCGGCCGGGGGTTCGATGGTGTTGACGCCCCCCTCGGTGCCCGTGCGATCATTGTTCCAGTCGACCTGGATCATCCGGTCGAAGCCTTCGTCGCGGATCAGGGCGAGGCTGGCCTGCCAAGGCTCGGATAAGGTCACCCGGTCTTCGATCGTCATGTCGATGCGCAACCGCTCGCCGTCGAGCCAGATGCGCTCGAAATAGCGCGCTTCCTCGCTCAGCGGCGGGGCGCCCTGGAAGTACCTGTTCGGACCGGTTACCATTATGGTATCGATCACCAGTGTCTCGCCTTCCCAATGCCCGATCGAATTCCCGGTGACGGTAGGCCACAGTTCGTCGAGCGGCGGGTGATCGCGCCCGTCGGTGTAGATGTGCCGCGCCTCGTTGTACGCGTTGATGATCAACACTTCTTCCGGCGTGATCAGGAATTGAACCGGAGTCGCCGAGTTCATCATCAGCGGATAGCCCCACCCGAGCGATTTGCGTCCTCCCTGCGCGCGGACGATCTCCGCCATCCGCCGGCGACCCTCTTCGTTCCATGGGGCGTTGTTGGCCCAGACCGCCAGGGAGTCGCTTGAAGGCGGGCCGGCGTCGGCATTACGCACCGCGATCCCGCTGATCGGCGTATCTGCCGAGTTCTCTCCCACCCAGTAGCCGGGCCAATAAGGCAGCCGCACGAATGCCTCGCCGCGCGCCTGCTGAGTGGAGCCCTGGGCGAGCGCGGGCCCCACGGGCACAGCTACAGCGGCGAGCAATGCCCCGGTCAGCAGCCGGCCCGGACGCCTCATAGCCCGCCCGGCTCCTCCGGTGGCTCAATGGTATTGATCCCATTCTCTTGTCCGGTGCGATCGTTCGAGAAATCCATCTGGACCATGCGATCGAAAGCGTCCTCCCGGACCTGGTTGATCGTGACTTCCCACGGTTCTGTCAGAGTCACGGGATCCTCGATCGTGAAGTCGACGACGAGACGCCCCCCGTCCATCCGCATCCGCTCGACGTAACGCGCTTCTTCGGAAAGTGTCGGAGCACCGTGGAAGTACGTGTAGGGCATCTGCACCTGCACGGTCTCGACGACCAGAGTGTCGCCTTCCCAACGTCCAATCGAGGTCCCCCAAACGGTGGGCCACATGTCCTCTGCGGCCGGCATCGGCCGTCCATCGGTGTAGATATGGCGCACTTCGCCGTAGGCGTTGACGATCATCGTCTCTTCAGGGGTAATCATGAACTGGAGCGGCGTGGCCGCATCCATCATCATGGGATAGCCCCAACCCATTGCCTTGCGCCCGCCTCGCGTCCGCGCCGCTTCCGCCTGGCGCCGGCGGCCTTCCTCGTTCCACGGCGCATCGAACCCATTCAGTCGCTGCAAGGGTGCGCCGGCCGCCGCACGCGGGGCCGCGAAGCCGCCGATCGTCGTATTGGCGTATTGCTCGCTGACCCAGTAGCCGGGCCAATACGGGAGCTCTGCAAAGGCCTCTGTGCGCGTTTCCGAGGGCGCAGCGTTCTGTGACTGAGCGGGGCCCGTGACGACGAGGAACGTGGTGATCAGCGCGACCGCGACCGCCTTCTTCATCGATTGGTACCGATCGGCTTGCCGTCCGCCCCTGTCACGTCGCGAACGACTCCGCCCGGCTTGCCGTTGCGCAGCGGATTGACAGTCGCGCTGATGGGCATCCCGGCCTTGAGCGACGATGGCCGCCAGCCCCTGGCATAGAGATACATCGGCGCGCCCATCTCGAGGCTCCACTCGATATCCTTGCCCGAGGAGTCCTTGGCGACCACCTGGATGTAGGCGTGCGGGTTGGTCCACTGGAACTGCTTTACCGTTCCGCTGACCGTGACCTCCTTGGTCATGTCGAACATGGCAAAGCTGTGGTGAGCCTGCGCCCCGCCGGCAGCCAGCGCGAAGGCAAACGCCGACGCGCACGCGACCTTGAACTTCATACATCCGTCTCCCGGCCGTCGTTCGGCTCGGATGACATAGTGACACCACGAATCGCGTTCGTCACCACCGGAAATTAGTGTTGTCCGGAGAGCACTTACTCGTGCCGCAATGCCTCGATCGGATCGAGCTTCGACGCCCGGCGCGCCGGGAAGTATCCGAACACGATTCCGATTACCGCCGAGATCACGAAGCTCAGGATGTTGATGAACGGGTCGAACACGAACGGCAACGCCGCAGCGCTGGAAACGGCTATCGAGAGACCGAGGGCAAGGATTATTCCGACTAGCCCGCCAAAGCAGCAGAGCACGACAGCTTCGGTGAGGAACTGCAACTGAACTTCGCGCGAGAGGGCACCAATGGCGAGGCGGATGCCGATCTCGCGCGTACGCTCGGTCACCGAAACGAGCATGATGTTCATGATTCCGACCCCGCCGACCACAAGGCTTATCGCTGCGATCAGCGCGACCGCCACGGTCAACGTGCCGATCGTGGATTGAACGGTCTCGTTGATCGCGGCCGTATCCACGATGTCGAAGTCGTTGGCCTGGCCCTCGAGAAGCACGCGGCGCTCGCGCATCAGGTCGACCAGCGCGCGGGTCATAGCCCCGCTAGCGTACGACGGATCGTAGGCAACGGCCATGTAACCGATGTTGTCGTTGCCGGTGAACCGGCGCTGGACGTTGGTCAGCGGCATGAAGATCGAATTGTCGTCGTCTCCGCTGCCGCCAACCGCCCCGCGCGTGGCGAAGACGCCGATCACCTGGCATGAGACGTTGTTGAGGCGCATGTGCTCGCCGATCGGGCTCTGGCTGGGTACGAATATCTCTTCGCGCACGGTCGGACCGATGATGCAGACATTGGCGCCCGCCTGTTGCTCGCGTTAGGTGAAGCGGCGGCCTTCTTCGAGCTCGATGCCACGCGCATCGAAGAATTCGTTGTTCACCCCTTCGACCTTGGATCGCCAGTCCTGTCCGTTGTGGATAGCGGTCACCTGGCTTTCGACTTGCCCGGCAACGAATTTCACGCCCGCGATCTGCTCGCGCACCGCCTCCACGTCGCGCTCGTCGAACGGACGAATCTGGCCGCGGTCGGTCTGGACCGGGAAGACGAAGAACATGTTCGACCCGAGCGAGCTGATCTGCTCCTCGATATTCGCGGTTACGCCGCGTCCGAGCGTGACCATCGTGATCACCGCGGCGACCCCGATGATGATACCCAGAGTGGTCAGGAAGCTGCGCAGGATGTGCCGCCGGATTTCGCGGAAGGCGAGCAGCAGTGTCGTGCCGAACATCAGGCGGCTCCCACCGGCGCGCCCTGATGATGACCCCGCTCGATCCGCTCGACCAGACCGTCCTTGAAGTGGACGATCGTCTTGGCGAATTTGGCCATCTCGGATTCGTGCGTGACCATCAGAATGGTGATCCCGGTCCGGTTGAGGTTCGCAAGGAATTCCATGATCTCGAGCGAACGCTCCGAATCGAGATTTCCGGTAGGTTCGTCGGCCAGCAGAACTTCGGGATCGGTCACGAGGGCGCGAGCAATCGCGACGCGCTGCTGTTGCCCGCCGGAAAGCTCGGCCGGAGTGTGCTCGGCCCAGGGCACGAGCCCCACCCGATCGAGCGCGCTCATGGCCGCTTCGTGCCGTGCGGCCTTCTTCTCGCCTCGGTAGAGCAGCGGCAGCTCGACATTTTCGACAGCCGTCGTCCGGGCCAGCAGATTGAACCCCTGAAACACGAATCCGAGGTATTTGCGGCGCAGCAACGAGCGCTGGTCGCGCGTCAGCGACTGCACTTCGGTGCCGAGGAACCGGAAGACGCCCGAGGTCGGCACGTCGAGACAGCCGAGGATATTCATTGTGGTCGACTTGCCCGAGCCCGACGGTCCCATCACCGCGACGAAATCGCCGCGCTCTATGGTCAGGTCCACGCCTTTCAAGGCCTGGAAGGCGGCCATACCTTCGCCGAAGGTCTTGGTTATGCCCTCGAGTTCAATGATAGGCTCGCGGCTCACTCGCCGGCCGTCCGGATCGAGGTAACCACCTTCATCCCCGTCTCGAGCTCGTCCGAAGTTACCACGGTATGGCGACCGTCGCTCTGTCCGGTGACGACCTCGACCGGCTTCAGCGTGCCGTCGTCTTGCAGGACATGGACCGTCTGCCGACTGCCACGGCCGATCGACGCCCGCACTTCTTCGCGCTCGAGACCGAAATCCTCGCCATTATTGACCTGGACGCCGCCGGGCTGGTTCTCTTCGGGGGGCTCGAAGCGCAACGCGCCGTTGGGCACCAGCATGCGCCGGCCGGTACTTTGGGTGGCGATGTTCGCGGTTGCGGTCATGCCTGGACGTAGCAAGCCGTCCGGGTTGCTCACCGTCAGCCGAGCCTCGTAGATGACGACGGCGTTGCCCTGCTGGCCCTGCTGCTGTTGCTGCGTGGATTGTGCGGTGTTGTTCGATGCCAGCGCGATGCGCTCGACCGTGGCGGGAAACCTCCGACCGGGATAAGCATCGACGGTAAAGGTCGACTTCTGTCCCGCCTCCACCTGGCCCACGTCGGCCTCGTCGATGGAAACCCTCAGCTGCATCTGCGACAGATCCTCCGCAATCACGAACAGCGTCGGCGTGTTGAAGCTGGCGGCGACCGTCTGCCCCGGCTCGACCTGTCGCGTGAGCACTACACCCGAGACCGGCGATCGGATCACGGCCCGGTCGCGGTTCGTAATGGCCGTCGATAGCTGGGCTTGCGAGGCTGCGACGTTGGCCCGCGCCGAGTTCACGGAAGCACGGCTGCGCGCCACGTTCGCTTCAGCGGTTTCGAGCTCGGTTCGCGAAGGCACTTTGCCGTCGGACAAGCGATAGACCTCCTGAAGCCGGGCCAGCTGCGCGGTTTCGACATTCAACGTCGCCTGGGCCTGCGCAACCGAAGCGCGCGACGCATCGAGGTTGGCCCTTGCCTGCCTGATCTGGTCTTCGATCACGTCGGTATTGATGCGCGCCAGCACCTGGCCTTGGGAAACGCGGTCGTTGACGTCGACGTGCACGCGATCGATCCGGCCGGAAACTTCGGAGCCAATGTCGACCTGGTTGGTCGGTCGCAGATTGCCGGTCGCCGTCACCTCGATGTCGAGCGAGCGCTCCACCACCGCTTCGGTGATGTATCGCGGCTCCTCCTCCCCGCCTCTCAAGAAATAGAGCGCAATGAGCAGGGCGAACAACGCCGGCACCCAGTACTTGGCCCAGCGCTTCCAGCGCGGGCGCTCGGACGCGCCGAGGAACTCGTCCACCGACTGGGTCTGTACGCCGTAAGCTGGAGACTCGGTCATCTCGGTCATGGTTGGGTCCCGTCTTGGATGGGGAGAGCAAAGTCTTCGGGCGACCAGCCGCCGCCGAGCGCCTGAGTCAGGCGCACGAACGCGCTTGCTCGCTCCGCCTCGGCGCCGACTTGCGAATTGCGAGCGGAAAGCAACTGGTTCTCGGACGTAAGCAGATTCCGAAAATCGGTCAGGCCGGCCTGGTACTGGCTCC
>Ga0079224_100005956_pt1 | contig 16082 bp, 13 predicted proteins | sample Stecom2015_FD_80414 | JGI IMG/M metagenome (GOLD analysis project Ga0079224, IMG submission 80414) | Agricultural soil microbial communities from Utah to study Nitrogen management - Steer compost 2015 | ecosystem: Environmental > Terrestrial > Soil > Agricultural land | place: USA: Utah...
ACGTACCCGCGGCCGTCGGCCGGGCCGACTCCGGCGACCTGGAGATCGACCTGGTGGAGCTGTTGTCGGACGCGGCCGAGGTGGCGGCGGATACCGGCACCGGGGTGGCGCTGTTCCTGGACGAGATGCAGGACCTCGGACCGGCGGAGCTGTCCGCGCTGTGCGCGGCCTGCCATGAGCTGTCCCAGTCGGGGGCGCCGTTGATCGTGGTGGGGGCCGGCCTGCCGCATCTGCCGGTGACCCTGTCCGCGGCGAAGTCCTATTCAGAGCGTCTGTTCCGCTACCAACGGATCGACCGGTTGGACCGGTTGGCCGCGGACCGGGCACTGGTCGCCCCGGCCGCCCGGGAGCAGGTCGAGTACGAGGAGAAGGCGCTGGACGCGTTATACGAGCGGTCCGGCGGGTATCCGTACTTCGTGCAGGCTTACGGGAAGGCCACCTGGGATCATGCGCCACGGTCCCCGATCACCGCGGCCGACGTCCGGGTGGCCGCCCCGGAGGCCGAAGCGGAACTGGCGGTGGGATTTTTCGGGGCCCGGTACGAGCGGGCGACCCCCGCGGAGCGGGAGTATCTGCGGACCATGGCGGATCTCGCTGACCGGGACGGGGACGCGGCGGTGGCCACGGCGGCCATCGCCGCCGCACTGGGACGGAAACCTACGTCACTCTCTCCGGCCCGGGACGCCCTGATCAAGAAAGGTCTCATCTATTCTGGAGAACGAGGCACGGTGGCGTTCACCGTGCCACATTTCGGGCGTTATCTGCGTTCCCACCCCGGGTAGAGCGGTGGGGCGCGTCAGCGGGTTTCGACCAGTCTGGCGAGGGAGCGATGCCGGCGTAGGGCCGACCAGTCTCGCTTGGCCAGCGTGCAGTCTTCATACGAGCTTGACAGCGACACATATTTTCAGACACGGGGTGATGACGCGGCGATGACAGCCGGGGTGGACCGGGCGTCCGGGAGCATCGGGGCGCGCGTGCAGGCGGTCCGGCGACCGTCCCCCTGGGTGGGGTGGCACCGCCGGTGGGAAGTGTGGGCGATCGTCGGCGCGATCGTGTTCGCCGCCGTGGCGGTGTGGCGGTTCGGCCGCCGCTACACCTACTTCGACATGAAGATCTACCACGGGGCGGTGGAGTGGTGGTTCCACGGCGGTGAGCTGTACGAATTCATCGCTCCAAATACCACCCTCGGGTTCACCTATCCCCCGTTCGCGGCCCTGACCATGCTTCCGATGGCCAGCATGTCGGCGATCACCGCCGGCTGGGTCAACACATTCGCCTCGGTAGCGGCGTTGACGGCGCTGTTGGCCGCGCTACTGTTCCCGGTGGCGGACCGGTGGGGTTGGCCGCGCTGGCCGACGCTCGGGATCGCGGTGCCGTTGGCGTTGGCGCTGGAGCCCACCCGGGAGACGCTCGGGTTCGGACAGGTCAACCTGCTGCTGTTCGCGCTGGTGTTCGCCGATCTACTGGCGCTGCGGTGGCGGGCCAACGCGGGGACCCGGCGGCCGGTACGGTCGGCGGCTCCTTCCCCCGCCCGGGGGGATCTGGCTGCGCTCGCGCAGCAGGCCGGCGCCTGGTTGAGCCGGTTCTGGTTCTCCGGCGCCTGGGCCGGGGTGGGGATTGGCCTGGCTACCGCGGTGAAGGTGACCCCGGGCTTGTTCCTGTTCTATCTGGTGCTGTCGCGGCAGTGGCGGCCGGCGCTGGTCGCCACCGGGACCGCGGCCGGCGCCACCCTGCTGGCGGCGGTGGTGGCGCCGAAGGAGTCGTTCACCTACTTCACCAGCGCGCTGTGGCAGACCGATCGGGTGGGGACGGCGGACTTCACCCCCAACCAGGCGCTGTCGGGGCTGCTGGCCCGGTTGTACGACTCGCCGGAGGCGCCGGGGCTGCTGTGGCTGACCTTCGCCGCGCTGTGCGCCGCGCTGGGCCTGTCCCGGGCGGTGACCGCGCACCGGGAAGGGGACGAGCTGACCGCGTTCACACTGGTGGGCCTCACCTCCACCGTGATCAGCCCGATCTCCTGGAGCCACCACCTGGTGTTCGTGATCCCGGCGCTGATCGTGCTGGTGGACGCGGCCATGCGGCGCCGGGCCACCGTTCGTCGGATGCATCCGGGCGCCTCTCTGGCGGGTCTGCGGTACGCGGCCGCGGCACTCGGCACCTATCTGCTGTTCGTGGTGTCACCGATCTGGTGGGTGCATCACCGGCTCCCGGAGAGCTCGCACTACGACAGCGGCATCTACGGCCTGTTGGCGGAGAATTCGCTGGCGCTCGGGGTGATTCTGCTGACCGCGCTGCTGCCGTGGCGGGTCGGCGCCGACCCGGCCCCCACGTCGATGCGGGCGGAGTACCCACTGCGGTACGTGATCCGGTCTCCCCGCGCCCGGGTGTGATCTTCCCGCTCCGTCCGGGCGCCCTGGGATCATCGGGGCGCCCGGCGCGGTGGCGGACCGGGCGGTTCTAGGCTGCCGGCATGGAGAGCACGGCCGGGCGTTGGCAGTTCTGGGTCGACCGTGGCGGTACGTTCACCGACCTGGTGGCACGGTCGCCGGATGGTCGACTCATCACCCACAAGTTGCTGTCGGCGAATCCCGCCCGCTACTCCGATGCCGCGGTAGCGGGGATCCGGGAGGTGCTGGCGGCGGAGACCGGGATCCCACCCGCGGAGCTGGACCTGCCGCAGCTGGTGGAGGTGGTGCGGATGGGCACCACCGTGGCCACCAATGCGCTGTTGGAGCGCACCGGGGAACGTACCGCCTTGGTGATCACGCGGGGGTTCGCGGACGCGCTGCGGATCGGCTACCAGAACCGGCCTCGGATCTTCGACCGGCGGATCGTGCTGCCGGAGCAGTTGGCCGAGCGGGTGATTGAGGTGGACGAGCGGGTGGCGGCCGACGGTACGGTGCTCCGCTCGCCGGATCTGGCCGCTCTGGAGCGGGAGCTGACGCAGGCGTACGCCGATGGGATCCGGGCGGTGGCGGTGGTGTGCCTGCACAGTCACCTGTATCCGGCGCACGAGCAGCTGATCGGGGAGCTGGCGCAGCGGCTCGGGTTTCCGCAGGTGTCGCTGAGCAGCGAGGTCAGCCCGTTGATGAAGCTGGTGCCGCGGGGCGACACCACGGTGGTGGACGCCTACCTGTCACCGGTGCTGCGCCGGTACGTGTCGCAGGTGGCGGAGGCGCTCGGGCCGGTCCGGTTGATGTTCATGCAGTCGCACGGTGGGCTGGCCACCGCGGACCGGGTGCGGGGCAAGGACGCGATCCTGTCCGGTCCGGCCGGCGGGCTGGTGGGGATGATCCGGATGTCGGCGCTGGCCGGGTTCGACCGGGTGATCGGGTTCGACATGGGTGGGACCTCCACGGACGTGTCCCACTACGCCGGTGAGTTGGAGCGGGTGCTGCACAGCACCGTGGCCGGGGTGCGGTTGCGCGCCCCCATGTTGGAGATCCACACCGTGGCGGCCGGGGGCGGGTCGGTGCTCACCTTCGACGGGAGTCGGGCCCGGGTGGGGCCCGGCTCGGCTGGGGCCAATCCGGGCCCGGCCTGCTACCGGCGTGGCGGACCGTTGACCGTCACCGACGCGAACCTGCTGTTGGGACGGATTCAGCCGAGGTACTTCCCGCACGTGTTCGGCCCCACCGGGGATCAGCCGTTGGATCAGGACGTGGTGCGGGAACGGTTCACGGTCCTCGCGGAGGAGATGGCCACCGCTACCGGGGTGTCCCGCTCCCCGGAGGAGGTGGCGGACGGGTTCCTGCAGATCGCGGTGGCGAACATGGCCAACGCGGTCAAGAAGATCTCGGTGCAGAAGGGGCACGACGTCACCGAGTACGTGCTGACCACGTTCGGGGGTGCCGGTGGGCAGCACGCCTGTGCGGTGGCGGACGCGTTGGGGATCCGGACCGTGCTGGTGCCACCGATGGCCGGGGTGTTGTCGGCGTTGGGGATCGGGTTGGCCGATCTGACGGTGCTGCGGGAGCAGTCGGTGGAGCAGCCGCTGACCCCGGAGCTGCTGCCGCGGCTGCGGGAGCTGGCGGAGGCGCTGGGGGAGGCGGCCACCGCCGCGCTGCGGGCACAGTGGCCGCAGGGGCGGATCACCCTGACCCATCGGGCCCATCTGCGGTATGAGGGCACCGATACCGCGCTGGTGGTGCCGTTCGGCGAACCGGAGCAGATGGTCGCCGACTTTCAGGCCGCCTACCGGCGCACGTACTCGTTCCTGTTGGACCGGCCGCTGGTGGTGGAGGCGCTGTCGGTGGAGGCGACCGGGGTCACCGATCCCCCGGAGCTGCCTACCCTCGCTCCGGTGTCGGCGGACGTCGCCCCGGATCCGGTTGACCGGGTCCCGATGTGGCATCGCGGCCGGTGGCACCGGGTGCCGTTGTTCACGCGGGAGCAGTTGGCGCCCGGGCACCGCGTGTCGGGACCGGCGATCATCACCGAAGCGAACGCCACCACGGTGGTGGATGACGGCTGGCAGGCGACCGTCACCCCGTACGGGCATCTCCGGATGGACCGGGTGCGGCAGCCGGCGGCGGTGGCGGCCAGCACCCAGGCCGATCCGGTCCGGTTGGAGATCTTCAACAACCTGTTCATGTCCATCGCCGAGCAGATGGGGGCGCGGCTGGAGCAGACCGCCCAGTCGGTGAACATCAAGGAGCGGTTGGACTTCTCCTGTGCCTTGTTCGATCCGGACGGCAACCTGATCGCGAACGCGCCGCACATGCCGGTGCACCTGGGGTCGATGGGCGCGAGCGTGCAGGAGGTGATCCGCCGCCGGGCCGGCACCATGAAACCCGGGGACGTGTACGCGGTGAACGACCCGTACCATGGCGGCACCCATCTGCCGGACGTCACCGTGATCACCCCGGTGTTCGATGAGGCCGGGCAGCGGGTGCGGTTCTTCGTAGCTTCCCGTGGCCACCACGCCGAAATCGGCGGCCTGACCCCTGGGTCGATGCCGGCGCACAGCCGGAACGTGCACGAAGAGGGGGTGCTGTTCGACAACTGGCTGCTGGTGGACGGGGGGCGGTTCCGGGAGGAGGAGACCCGCCGGTTGTTGACCGAGGCGCCGTACCCGTCCCGGAACCCGGAGACCAACCTGGCCGATCTGCGGGCCCAGATCGCCGCGAACGAGAAGGGCATCGAAGAGGTCCAGCGGATGATCGACCACTTCGGGTTGGACGTGGTGCTGGCCTACATGCGGCATGTGCAGGACAACGCCGAGCAGGCGGTGCGCCGGGTGATCGACGCCTTGTCCGACGGGGAGTACGCGTACGAAATGGACAGCGGGGCGGTGATCCGGGTGAAGGTGACCGTGGATCGGGCCACCCGCAGCGCCACCATCGATTTCACCGGCACCTCCCCGCAGCTGGAGTCGAACTACAACGCCCCCACCTCGGTGGCCACCGCCGCGGTGCTGTACGTGTTCCGCACCCTGGTCGCCGATGACATTCCGCTCAACGACGGCTGTCTGCGGCCGCTGCGGATCGTGGTGCCGCCGGGCACCATGCTGTCGCCGGAGTATCCGGCGGCGGTAGTGGCCGGCAACGTGGAGACGTCGCAGGCGGTCACCGGGGCACTGTATGCGGCGCTGCGGGTGCAGGCGGAGGGGTCCGGCACCATGAACAACGTCACTTTCGGCAACGCCCGCCACCAGTACTACGAGACGGTCGGCTCGGGTTCCGGGGCGGGGGAGGGGTTCGACGGCGCGCACGTGGTGCAGACCCACATGACCAACTCCCGGCTCACCGATCCGGAGGTGCTGGAGTGGCGGTTTCCGGTGCGGGTGGAGTCGTTCGCCATTCGCCGGGGTAGCGGTGGGGCGGGCCGGTGGCGCGGCGGGGACGGGGCGGTGCGCCGGTTGTGGTTCGGTGAGCCGATGACGGTCAGCACCCTGGCGGGGCACCGACGGGTGCCCCCGTACGGGATGGCCGGCGGCCAACCGGGCGCGTGTGGTCGCACCTATGTGGAGCGTGCCGACGGTCGGGTGGTGGAGCTGGCCGCCGCGGACTCGGTGGAGGTCGGGGTGGGGGATGTGCTGGTGGTCGAGACCCCTGGGGGCGGTGGCTACGGTCAACCGGCCTGACCGGCGGTCCCGACCTCCATCGCGCCGCACAGTGCGGGCGACTACCGGTGGTCGCCGCCGTGCACCTGGTCGACCGCGTGCGGCAGCAGGGGGCGGAGCACCGCCAGTCCGTCCCGGGCGCCGCCGGTGGAGCCGGGCAGGTTGATGATCAGGGTGCGGCCGGCTACGCCGGCGACTCCGCGGGACAGCACCGCCGTGGGCACCCGGGTCGCTCCGTACGCCCGCAGCGCCTCCGCGATCCCCGGGATCTCGTAGTCGAGTACGGCCCGGGTCGCCTCCGGAGTCCGATCGGTGGGGGAGATACCGGTGCCGCCGCTGGTCAGCACCACCGCCACGCCGTCGGCCACCGCCTGCCGGAGGGCCTCGGTCACCGGTTCCCCGTCCGGCACCACGACGGGTTCGCCCACCTGGTATCCGAGCTGGCGCAGTCCCTCGACCAGGATGGGGCCGGACGTGTCCGGGTAGATCCCGGCGGCGGCCCGGCGGGAGGCGACGATCACCCGGGCGGTGGTCATGGCCGCTCCGCGGGGCGTACCCAGTCGCCGGTCTTGCCGCCGCGTTTCCGCAGCACCCGTACCCGGTCCAGGCTGGCCGCCGGGTCCACCGCCTTGATCATGTCGATCAGAGTCAGTCCCGCGACCGCGACCGCGGTCAGCGCCTCCATCTCCACCCCGGTCCGGTCGGCGGTCCGGGTGGTGGCGGTGATCTCCACTCCACCGTCCACCAGGGTCAATCCGACCGTGACCGCGTGCAGCCCGATCGGGTGGCACAGCGGAATGAGGTCAGGGGTGCGTTTGGCGCCGAGGATGCCGGCGATCCTCGCCACGGTGAGCGCGTCCCCTTTGGGCAGCGCTTCGGCCCGCAGCAGCGCCACCACCTCCGGGGTGGTCCGGACCAGCCCGGCGGCCACCGCCTCCCGGGAGGTGGGGGTCTTGCCGCTGACATCCACCATCCGGGCGGTGCCGTACTCGTCGAGGTGGGTGAGGCGTTCCGTCACGCCGGCGAGCCTACCGTTGCTCCTTCCCGGGTGGGTACACCTCGCTCGACGGTCGACCGATCCGTGGTGGCGAATGTGAGCCGGGTCGGTCTGAGTCGGCCGGGCGGTGGTTTGCCGGTGGGGGGTCGAGATACTCAGGACCGTGGAATCCCTGGTCCTCGCCGCTGTCCTGGTCATGCTGCTCGCGGCGGCGGTCCAGGCGGTCACCGGATTCGGGTTCGCGCTGGTGGCGATTCCGCTGCTGGCGCTGACCGCCGACCCACGTACCGCGGTGGTCTCGGTAGGGGTGGCCGGACTCGCCATGACGGTGATGGCGGCGGTGCGGGAGCGCCGGCACGCCCGCTGGTCCACCGCGGGGCTGCTCGTGGCGGCGTCGGTGGTCGGCATGCCGGCCGGGCTGCTGGTGCTGCGGTCAGCTCCCGCGCGGGTGTTGACGCTGCTGATCGGCGCCGGGGTGATCGGGTGTGCCCTGCTGATCTGGCGGGGGTTACGGCTGCCGAATCGCCGGCCGGTGGTGGTCGGGGTGGGGATCCTCGCCGGCGCCCTGGCGACCGCTACCGGCACCAACGGCCCGCCGCTGGTGGCGGCGCTGCAGGCGATGGGGTACGCGCCGCGGGCGTTCCGGGCCACCCTGGCGGTCACGTTCACCGGTTCCGGGCTGCTGGCGCTGACCGGGTTCGGGCTGACCGGTCAGTTCACCCCGGAGGTGCTGATGCTGGGGGGTGCCGGGATTCCCGCCACGCTGGTGGGTTGGTGGCTGGGGGACCGGGTGTTCCACCGGCTCGATCCGGAGCGGTTCCGCCGCTTGTTGCTGTGGGCGCTGGTCGGCTGTGGGGTGCTGATCATCGCCCCGGTGCCGGGCTGACCCGGCGCCGAGCCGGCGGAAGCGACCCGATCCGGTCTGCGATCAGAGGTACTGGCCGGGCAGCCGGTCGTCGCTGGGCCGGCTCTGTCCCTGACCAGGCAGCACCATTCCGCCCTGGGCCGCCGGCAGGGCTCGCCCGGCCCGGATCTGGTCCAACTGGAGCCGGGCCGCCATCTGCTGGGCGACCAGCGCCGCCTGGATGCCGTGGAACAGTCCTTCCAGCCAGCCGACCAGTTGGGCCTGCGCGATCCGCAGCTCGGCCTCGCTGGGAACCTCTTCGTCCCCGAACGGCAACGAGAGGCGGCGCAGCTCGTCCCGGAGCTCCGGCGCGAGGCTGTCCTCCAGCTCAACGATCGACTGGTGGTGGATTTCCTTGAGCCGCTGCCGGCCGGCCTCGTCCAGCGGCGCCGCCCGGACCTCCTCCAACAGCTGCTTGATCATGCTGCCGACCCGCATGACCTTGGCCGGCTGCTCGACCAGCTTCGCGGGATCTTCGTGGGCTTCGCCCTCGGGCTGCTCTTCCCCGGGCTGCTCACCCACTGACAACGCCCCTATCGGCCGTCCGTCCGGGCCTACGACCATCACGCCGCGCCCCTCGTCGTCCGGCCGCTGGTCCTGCCTGTCGGACATCTGTGGCTCAGTCATCGTGTACCACCTTAGCGCGCGGGAGGGAGGATTCCCGGTCCTCGGTACCAGTCCGTCCGCCGTGGGCCCGCTGGTCGCCCGGCGCTACCGTGGGCGCGTGCACTCCGAGCCCACCCAGGATGGCCCCCCGCCGACCGAGGGAGCGGGCAGCGGTCCCCCGAACCCACGGGAGGTGTTGACCCGCCCGGCGCCGGCGCCGGATCGCACCGTGGCCTACGGCGACCACCCCGATCAGGTGGTGGACCTTCGGCTGCCCGCGCCCGGGCACCCGGACCGCCCACCGGTGGTGGTGATCCACGGCGGGTTCTGGCGGGCAGAGTACGACCGCCGCCACACCGACCCGCTCGCTGCTGATCTCGCTAGCCGAGGCTGGCCCGTGATCCAGCTGGAGTACCGCCGTACCGGCACCCCGGACGGTGCCTGGCCGGCCACGTTCGAGGACGTGGCGGCGGCGCTCGCGACCCTGCCCCGGTTGACCGGGCTCAAGCAGGCGCCACTGCTGTTGGGGCACTCCGCCGGCGGGCACTTGGCGCTGTGGTGGGCCGGCCGGCACCGGACCGCCCGCGGGGTGGTGGCGCTGGCGCCGGTGGCTGACCTGGCCGCCGCCCACGCCCAGGACCTTGACCGGGGCGCGGTGGTGGCGCTGCTGGGAGGCGACCCGGCCGCGGTGCCGGACCGATTCCAGTACGCGCAGCCGGCGGTCCCTCCGCACGTACCGGTCACCGTGATCCACGGGGACCAGGACCAGCAGGTGCCGATGGCGATCAGCCAGGCCTGGGTGGCGGCCGCCCGGGCAGCCGGCGGGGACGTCGCCCTGCTCGCCCTGCCCGGTGTTGAACATTTCGGACTAATCGACCCACGCTCCTCCGCCTGGCCCGCGGTGGTGCGGACGATCGTCGGGCATTGTTGACTCCGGTGAGGAGGCACGGTACAACCGTGGAGGCCAGTTCGCGGCGTCACGCCGCCGGCCGGAAGGAGCCACCCGTGTCCAGGCTAGACCGTCGAGGTGTGCTCAAGCTCCTCGCCACGGCGGGAGCCGCAGGCCTCGTCACCGCATGCGGCGGCCGGAACCGGTCCGACTCCCGCAGTTCCTCCGCGCAGCCGCTTCGCATCGGTCTGCTGGTGCCCAGCAGCGGCCCGTTGCTGACGATCGGGAAGCAGATCCGGAACGGTTTCCGGCACTACCTGGCCGAGACCGGAGGCCTGCTCGGTGACCACCCGGTGCGCGAGGTGGTGGCGGACGAAGGAGAGACACGCGAGTCGGCCCGGGAAGCGGCGGAGCAGCTGCTGCAGCAGGAGGTACACGCGATCGTCGGGGTGGCGAACCCCGCCGTCCTGGCCGAGCTGACGCCGCTGGTGGAGGAGGCGCACGTGCCGCTGCTGTCCGCCAACGGTTCCGCCCCGGATCTGCGGGGCGGGCCGTACCTGTGGCGCACCGCGTTCCTGAACAGCGAGCCGGGCCTGGCGCTGGGACGCTATCTGGCCAGCGAAGTCGACGGCCCGGTGGCGATCATCGCCCAGGACGATCAGTTCGGAATTGACGCGGTCGCCGGGCTACGGGAGGCGTTCGCCACCGCCCAGGCCAGCAACCGGCTCGCCGAGCCGATCTTCACCCGGCACCGGGACGTGCTGGCGGAGGACGGCCTGGCTGGCACGCTGAATCTCCTCGCCGACCAACGCCCCGCCGCCGTCTTCGCCGCCTACTCCGGGGAGGCCGCCAGCGCGTTCCTCACCCAATATCTCCACGCCGGGCTGAGTCCGCGCCGGCTGTACGGGCCCGCCGACCTGACCGAGGGGCCGGTGCTGGAGGCGCTCGGCAAGGACACGTTGGGCATTCGGACCGCCAGCAATTACGCCCCGGAGCTGCGGGGATCCACCAACCAGCTGTTCGCGCTGTCCTACCGGGACGAGTTCGGCCCGCCCACCACCTATGCGGTGGCGGCCTACGACGCGGCCGCCGTGCTGGACACCGCGATCCGGCTGGTCGACGACGACATCACCCCTCGCCTCCTGACGCTCGCACTGGGTGAGGTGGGTCTGATCGACAGCCCGCGAGGACGCTGGCAGTTCAACCAGAGCCGCACCCCTACCCAGCGGTGGTACCTGCGTCAGGTGGCGTGGGACGGGCCGGTCATCGCCAACCTGGTGGTCGGCGAGCTCGGCACCCTCGGCTGATCAGGCCCGCAGCTCCTGCACGCAGCACTTGACGCTGCCGCCGCCCTTCTTCAACTCCGACAGGTCCACCGGCACCGGCGTGTACCCGGCGGCGGTCAGCTTGTCCGCCATCCCGGTGGCTTCCGCGTTCAGCACTACGTGCTGGCCGTCACTGACCGCGTTCAGCCCGAACGCGGACGCGTCCGCCTCATCCGCGATCACCGCATCGGGGAACAGTTGCCGCAGCACCCGCTGGGAGCCGGACGAGAACGCCTCCGGGAAGTAGGCCACCGCCGGCCGACCGGCCCGCTCACCGGGGTAGGCGAGCACCGTCAGCGCGGTGTCCAGGTGGTAGAACCGTGAGTCCACCAGCTCCAGCGAGATCACCGGCCGACCGAACACCTCCTGCACCTCCCGGTGGGCGGCGTGGTCGGTGCGGAACCCGTACCCGGCGAGGATCAGTTCCCCGGTCCAGGCCAGGTCCCCTTCCCCTTCGTTGACGAGGGTGGGGGCCGCGAAGCGCCATCCGTGCTGCTCGTACCAGGCACGGTGGTGGTCGGCCTCGGCGGTCCGCTGCGGGTGGCGGAACTGGGCGCCGTAGGCGGTCCCGTCCAGGACGAACCCCCCGTTGGCGGCGTACACCATGTCCGGCAGGCCCGGCGCGGGCACCAGCTCGTGCACGGTGTGCCCCAGCCCGACGAGCGTCTCACGCAACTGCCGCCACTGCTTGATCGCCAGCTCGGGGTCCACCGAGCCGGTGGGGTCCATCCACGGGTTGATGGCGTAGGCCACCTGGAAGTGCTCAGGTGGGCACATGAGGTACGTACGAGGGGACGTCATACTTCATAAGTATGGGCAGCCTTCAGCAGCAGTGACAGTGGCGAATCTTGCATCTGACCTACGGGTTCTTGCATATGGATGAGATTGACAAGCAGATCGTTGCAACGCTGGTAGACAACGCGCGAGCCTCGTACGCGGAGATCGGCGCGGTGGTGTCGCTGTCCGCGCCCGCGGTCAAACGACGGGTGGACCGGCTGCGGGCGACCGGGGTGATCCGCGGCTTCACCGCGGTCGTGGATCAGGCGGCGATCGGCTGGACCACGGAGGCGTTCGTGGAGCTCTACTGCGTGGGCCGCACCTCCCCCGGGCAGATCGCCGAAGCCGCCGCGCGTCACCCGGAAGTGGTAGCGGCCTACACCGTCTCCGGGGAGGCGGACGCGCTGGTGCATCTGCGGGCCGCCGACATCACCCACCTGGAGCAAGCGCTGGAGCGGCTGCGGGCGGAGCCGTTCGTCTCCTCCACCCGCAGCACCATCGTGCTGTCCCGGTTGGTCGACACCGTGGGAACCCAACTCACCGCTCCGCCGTCCAAACCGGCATGAGATCCTCCCGTACCTCCCCGCTACTGGGAGTGGCCTTGAGCGCCGGTCTGATCGTCACCGCCGGCTGCTCCGCCCTCCCAGGCGACTCCGCGCTGACCTCGGCGGAGCTGCGCTTGGTGTCCTTCACTTCTTGTGACGAAGCGACCCAGGAGCTACGCGCCGCCACCCTCGCCACGCTGAACACGGCCGGGCACCTTGCGCTCGCCGCCCCGGACACGCTTCCCGTCGACGCCACATTGATGGATGCCGCCGGCGCACCGGCCGCGGCTGAGTTCGCCCCCAATACCCGGACCAGCACCGACTACAGCGGCACCAACGTGCATGAGTCCGGGGTGGACGAGCCAGATCTGGTGAAGACCGATGGGCGCCGGATCGTCACTGTTCACAATGGAGTCCTGCGGGTGGTGGACGCGCAGCGGCGGGTGGAGACCGGCCAGCTCGCGCTGACCGACCCGCATCCGGAGCACGCGTCGGCCGGCTGGTGGCAGCCGTCGGATCTGCTGCTGCACGGCGACCGGGCGCTGGTGCTGATGAACGGCTCCTGGTGGGGCGGCGCCCCCGTCCCACTGCCGGAGCCCGTACCGGAGCCGGCGCTGGACGCTCCCCAGGTGGGGCAGGCGGAGCCGAGTGACGTCGATCCGGACGCCCCCGTCGACAGCGTCGCCCTGCCGGCCCCCATGCCACTGCCGGTAGCGGAGATCGCCGGCCCCAAACTGCTGTTGGTCGACCTGTCCGGCTCCGCCCCCACGGTGATCAGTGAGTACGCGGTGGACGGCTCGCTGCTGGACGCGCGGGCGGTGGGGCAGACCGCCCGGGTGGTGGTGCGCAGCACCCCCCGGTTGGACCTGCCGCACCACACCGACGACCCGGCCGCCCAGCAGGCCGCGATCGAGGAAGCGGACGTCACCGCCTGGCTGCCGCGGTACGAGGTGACCACCGGGGGCACCACGGAGAGCGGCCACGTCGACTGCACCGCGGTCAGCCACCCGGCGGAGTACTCCGGCACCTCGATGCTGACCGTGCTCACCTTCGATCTGACCGCCGACAGCCTGGGCGACGGCCTACCGGTCAGCATCGTCGCCGACGGTGACACCGTCTACAGCAACGGCACCAGCCTGTACGTGGCCAGCGATCAGCGCTGGCGGGTGATGACGGACGAGGCGGGCAGCTACGACCGGACCGCGATCTACAAGTTCGATGTCTCGGCACCGGGGAAGCCGCGCTACGTCGGCGCCGGTGAGGTGGACGGATGGCTGCTCAACCAGTACGCGATGAGCGAGTGGGACGGGTTCCTCCGGGTGGCCACCACCTCCGGCGACGCCTGGGGAGAGGCGGCGAACAGCGAGTCCGCCGTCTACGTGCTGGCGGAGCGCGACAACCGGCTGGTGGAGGTCGGTGCGGTCACCGGGCTGGGAGTCACCGAGCGGATCTACTCGGTGCGGTACGTCGGCCCGATCGCTTTCCTGGTCACCTTCCGGCAAATCGACCCTCTCTACACAGTAGACCTCAGTGACCCGACCGCGCCGAAGGTGCTCGGGGAGTTGAAGGTCACCGGCTACTCCTCGTACCTGCACCCGATCGGGGAGGACCGCCTGCTCGGCATCGGTCAGGAGGCGGATGAGGAGGGCCGGACCCTCGGCACCCAGGTGTCCCTGTACGACGTCTCCGACCTGACCAACCCGACCGTGCTGGACCGGTTCCACGTTCCGCACGCCGTCAGCGACGCCGAGCACGATCCGCACGCCGTGCTGTGGTGGTCGGAGCAGCAGCTGCTGGTAGTGCCGATCATGACCTGGGGCGCTGGTGAGGGGCGGGACCTGCCGGAGATGGGGGCGCTGGCCCTACGGATACAGGGGAACACCCTCACCGAGCTGGCGCTGGTGTCGCATCCGGCCCTGGGGCCCGATCAGCCCTCGGCCACCATCAACCGCGCCCTGGTCGTTGGGGACACCCTCTGGACCGTCTCCTCCGCGGGATTGCAGGCAAACGCCCTGTCTACCTTCCACCAAGTCGCCTGGATCCCGTTCACCTGAGGTACCGGTGGGGGTGGCGCCACGACTGCGGCGCCACCCCCACCGGCCTCGCTCCCGTCATTTCACAGGTACATTCCGGTGCCCGGCGCCTCCGGCCGGTGATGGTCGTCGTCGGCGAAGAACCGGCGCCCACCGAACTCCTGCTGTAGCCGGTCGTCCAACTCGTCCGCCAGTCCGGTCATCACATGGATGGCCAACACCAGATGACTGGGACGGAAGTCCCGCCCGAACACCGGCACCGACGCCCAGACCGTGTCCCGCACGTAGTACAGCCGCCCCACCGGCATCCGGTTGGTGAGCTCCGACAACCGCTCGTACAGTTGCTCACTCGGCGTCACCCCGGTGAGCACCGGCGACCGTACGTCCACCAGCGGGGGATTGTCGCGGACGGTGACGAACACCATCGCGGTGCCGGCCCGGATCCCGATGTCACCGTCCGGGTCGGCGGTGAGCTGCTCCGGCGACAGGTGCTGCATCCCGGCGATCACCATCCGGACCTGGTCCCGCAGCAACTGCGGATCCGCCGGGCCGGTGGGGGCGGAGGGCTCCGGCGGCGGTGGTTTGACCGCCCGACCGGCCCGGGCGGTGCCCAGCGCCACCTCGGACAGTGGCTCCCCGGTCGCGTCGTTCGCCTCGTACCGCAGGAACGCCGGATGGGGGGCGCCGTAGATGTCTCGCAGGGTCCGGGTGAGGACCGTCGCCAGCGCCGGGATCTGGTTGGTGGTCAGCCCGAACCGGTTCCCGGAGTCGGGCTCCACTCCGGGTGGGGACCAGCCCAGCGCGACCAGTTCGGCCACCGCGGTCCGGTCCAGCTGATATTCCTTCGGCAACGAGGCGTTGCCGACCGCGTACGCGCGGATCCGCCCATCCAGCAAGGCGGTGACGGTCACCTCGTAGTCGGCGGCCCCGGCGCCGGACGCGGTGGGATCAAGTACCAGCCGGAGTTGCCCGCCGGCCGGCAACGTCGGTAGCAGTTTCCCGAGGGCGGCGTGGAACTCTTGCCAGGCCCGCTGCACCTTGGCGCGGAGGTCGGTGGTATCTGGGTCGTCGCTGAGCAGCATCGCTCCCCCTTCCGGGGGATCACCTTACCGGCCCGGAAGCACTCCCGAATATATCATCCTATATCAATCTCTTCTGGCGTCCACCGGGCCGCCAACGCGCGCAGTGCGGCCGCGGCCTGGGCCGGATCCGCGCCCCGCCCCACCGCCACCCCCAGCAGATAGGTGGTCAAGGGTGCGGCCGGCCGCACCACGTGATGCGCCACCTCCCGGGCCAACTCCAGCACCATCCGCTGCTGCTCCGCCAGGGTGCTCGAGTCCAATCCGACCGCCTCACTGGCCGCCGTGGTCCATTCCTCAAGGGCCGCCATCGGCCCACCTCCTCGCTGCCTCCAGATCGTCCTCGGTGTCGCAGTCCCACCACACCGGCGGCCCGGTCGGGGCGGACACCGGCCGGACCCGTAACCCAGCCAGCACCCGCCACAGCGGCACCCCGGCGAACCGAGCCGCTGCTCCCTCCCCGTCCGCGGCGTCCGCGCCGCCCCCGGAAACCTCCTGCGTGAGCGCCCGCCGCACCGCCGCGACCCGCCACACGCCACACAACCACTGAGGACGCCCGGTACCGTCGAGATACACCGCGCCGTCGTACCCCACCGCCGCGCTCCGCAGCCGCGCCACCGCCTCCCGGGTGAGCAGCGGTAGATCCGCGGCGAGCACCGCCAGGTCGACCGCGCTCGCCGGCACCCGGGCCAGCCCCGCCGCCAACGCGGCGACCGGGCCGCCGCCGGGCGGCTCCTCCCGGGTCTGGACCACCCCGGCCGGCAACGGCAGCCCCGCCGGGCCGACCACCACCCGGGTGGTGCTCTCCGCCACCGCCGCCAGCACCCGGTGCAGCATGGGGCGCCCGCCCACCGACAGCACCG
>Ga0079224_100005958_pt1 | contig 16078 bp, 10 predicted proteins | sample Stecom2015_FD_80414 | JGI IMG/M metagenome (GOLD analysis project Ga0079224, IMG submission 80414) | Agricultural soil microbial communities from Utah to study Nitrogen management - Steer compost 2015 | ecosystem: Environmental > Terrestrial > Soil > Agricultural land | place: USA: Utah...
ATTTTGGTCGTTGAGATAACTGCTGAAGATGTCGTTGAGCTTCTCCACTTTCTGGATGAAGAACGTCTCCAGAGGATTGAAATCGAGTGTTTTGTCCCGGAAGTAGTCCACTGGGCCTTCACCTCGCCCCTCGGATGTGAAAAACACTTCGATCTCGTCCCCGTCCGGCCCTCCGGGAATCTTTATCGGTCCTTCTTCCTCAGCATCCGGAATTCCGTACAGCTTGGAATCGTCTCGCACGAAGGTATTGAGATTGGAGTCGTAGATGTAGTCCCGCGGTATCGAATCGAAATCCGGGAGAGCACGCCTGTATTCGAGTTCCGTGCCGCCGGACCGAAATGCCGAGATTTCCGCCTTGAAGTTCGATGCCAAAACTTCGACCTGATGGGAACGCTCAAGGTATTTATGTGCGTTCCTTTCCGCTCCCTGGACGATGCTGTCGAATGCGGAGACGAAACCCTTCGTTTCCACTTCGTTCCGGAACGCCTGGGTGATGTCTTTGCGCCACGTCCACCGTGCGTAACTCACCTCGTGGCTGTCGAACCTCAGGCCGGCGACCCCGAGTTCGTTTCCCGCTACGTGCCTCTCGAATCCCTTTCGCCACGCATCGTCGAGCCGTGCCCCGAGCGCTTCGAGTCGATCCTCCATTTCGATGACCTTTTCATAGCGCCTGGCCTGAGCATGAATGAAATCGGTCCACTCCCCGAACGCCTTCGTGGAGCCGTCGGAGTCGGGACCGGAGAATTCCCGCCGGTGCGGGCCCGAAGCGTCGCTCGCGTCACCGTCCCGGGAAGCCGTCAGGCGCGCGTCGTCGGCCGTATGCCGGCCGCCGCTGTGCACCAGCCAGTCGGAGGAGCCCTGATGAGGACGGAACTGGTCCGCTCCATCGGCCGGCCGGGAGCCGGCGTGGGCCGTCGCGAGGGACCCGATGTCACGGTGTCGGTCGGGTTGCTGGTGCCCCGCGGAGAACTCCACAGGTCGATCCGCCTGCAGCCGGACGCCGGAGGTCTCCGGTTCCGCGGACGTCTGCGAGCGCCCCACCGGACCGTCCGACGCCAGGGGCCCGCCGCTGAAGTCATGAGGACCTGCAAGGCTTTTCGGCCCGCTGCCGCCCCGGTTCGCGGTCCCCGTTTCCGTACCTGCCTCGCGCACGTGGTCGGGACCACGAGTGGCTGCGGGCCGGACAGCGCCGCTGTCCGCCGCACCACCGCGTTCCGTCACAGCCTGAGGGCTGTTATGCGGTGTCGGGCCGGAAGGATGCGCGAGCGGGCCGCCGACGCTGGTCCCACCGTGGGGCAGGGCACCACGTGAGGTCCCCGTGCTCGACGCGACAACCTCATCCACACCTTCCAGGCGCGGCGTCGGCGAGGAGAGCGGCGGCGCCTCGTTCGCCCCTGAACGGCCCATCACAGCCCCACGGCCGTCCCCCGTCACAGCGTCCCGGGGCGCGATGGGTGTCTGCACTCTCTCCTTCGCACTCTGGGGTGGCGCGTCGAGGAACGTGTCCGAGGCCCTGGGCACGGGGGTGGCACTGCCCCCTTCCCGGGCCGGCGGCGACTGCCCGGTACGACCACCCGCGAACTGTCCGCCCGACGTCTCCACAGCCGGGTTCTCGCGAACCGCTGGCACGGGATGCCCCGCCGAGGCCTGACTGCGGCTGCCTTCCACCGTCACCATGTTCTCCGGCCTCGGCGCGACCGCGTTGTCCCGTCCCGTGCTCAGGCGCGGCGGGCTGACGGCCGGGCTCTGCATGCCCACGTCCGCCGGCGGTGCATGGTTCGTCCTCGGCTCCCACCCACGGGCGCCGGACACGCTGAGGTTCACCGTGCTGGGCCCCTGGGAGACCGGCACCGGGAGTGGATCGATCCATCTCTCGACCGTTGTCGAGACCGTGACTTCGATGGGTTTGGGCGTGGCGGAGGGAGGCGCGACCTGTGGCACTCCCCTGCCCGTCGTGCTGGGCTGCGGTGCGGTCTCCAGACCGCCCATTCCCGCGCCCATCCAGACGCCCAGGCCGACGTTCATTCCCTCCGACTGCCAGTCGATGTGCAGTGGCGCGTTGACCGCTCTGGACGCCATGAGGTTCGAGACGATGTCCGTGCCCAGGGTCAGTGCCGCGTTGATGGTCGCATCGGTCACGAAGGCGGCCGCGCGGCCGGCTCCGGCCGCGGCCGAGGCGATCGAGGAAATCCTGGACACGATGCCTGCCACGATGTCTGCGACCGCGGAGAGGAGCCGGCCCAGCAGACCGGCGATGCCGAAGGAGGCAAGCCCCAGAACGAGACCGAAGATCGTGGCCAGGGCTTCGATCACGTGCGCCCGGTTGATCTCCTCAACCGTCTTCTGCAACTCGTCCGCATAGGCGATGATCGCGTTTCCGACGTCCTGGGCCACCTGACCCGCTTCCAGAAGGGCGTGACGGACGTTGTGATCCGCCACCCCGCTCCACACCACCTGCGCGGCTTCTCCGGCCTTGCCGGTCCACCCGTCGTTCATGGACGTCATGCTGCTGTCCATGACGGTCACGTAGTCGTGCAGCCGCTGACCGTTTTCGATCCACTGACGTCCGAGTTCACGAATCAAAGAGTCATCGAAGTGGGGCATCGTGTGGGTTCCTCACGGACGGGCGGCCAAGCAGGGGCCACCCACGAGTGATCGTGGGCTGACGGACATCGGGCGGAACGGCAGGGGCGCGAGACCTACGTGTCTGCCGGGTCCTGCACCGTTTGGACGAGCTGGGCGCCGCCACGGCGGGACACGAGAAGGCCACGGCCGGGAGGGAGACGCCGCGCACGCTGATCCCCCAGGACCGCTCCCTCACGTGGATCGCCCGACAGAAGCAGGCCGTCGGAGCCGAGGTCACGGATGCGGCCGGCCACCGGATCGGCGAAGGAGCGGCCCATGCCCCCGTTCCTACGGGCGAGCATCACATGGAATCCGATGTCGGCCCCCTGGGTCAGATAGTCACTGATCGCTGTCAGCGGCCCTTGTGCCATGGTCCCGCTGCCGACCACGAGGTCGTAGTCGTCCACCACGAGATACAACTCGGGTCCCGACCACCAGTCCCTCCTCTTGAGCTCGCTCGGGGTGATGCCCGCGGGCGGGATGCGTTCCTTGAGCTTTTCCGCGACCTGCTGCAGGTAGGAGGTGGCGGAGGCCGGATCGCCAGCACTCGCGCCGACATAGTCCTCGTCCACGGCGCCCAGGAGCCCGCGCCGGTAGTCGACGACGATGAAGCGCACGTCCCAGGCGGAACGCCGGCGGGCCATGGAACGCATCCACGACGCCAGGAAGGTGGTCTTGCCCGACCCCGGATCGCCGTACACGAGGAAGTGCGGACCGTTGGCCTCCAGGTCGAGCACCGCGGGGCTGAGATCGAAGTCCCGGATCCCGATGGGTACCGCGCTGTCGGGCAGCACGGCCGTCCCGCCGGGGAAGTCCTCGCAGGCCCGCTGCAGTTCCTCCGGCGTGACGACATCGGCCAGCACCCGCAATGGCGCGGCGGTGGGGCCGGACCAGCTCGCGGCCAGTTCGTCGACCACCGCTTGCTGCGCCTTGCCGAGGTTCTCGGTCTCTGCCGCACCGTCCAGGCGCGGCAGCGCCGTGTGGAAGACGTTTCCGGGTGCCACGATGCCGCGACCGGGCAGGAAGGCACGCAGGTGCCGGGCCAGGGGCCTGGAGATCTCGGACTCGGCGGGTTCCGCCAGGCGCAGCTCCAGGCGGCCCGTGATGGTGTCCCGCAGGTTGGAGCGCAGTTCCGCCCAGCGGTTCGCGGTCAGGACGAGGTGTACGCCCACTCCGAGACCGCGTACCGCGACGTCGGGCACGATCTGCTCGGCCTCTTCGACCTCCGCGCGCAGCGCCGCCCAGTTGTCGATGACGAGGACGAGGTCGGCGGCATCGACGTCCTCGGGCAGCTCCCGCTGGTCGCGCAGGGCACGGAAGTCCGCCGCGGAGTCGATCCGCAGCTGTTGGAAGAGCCGCTCGCGATCGTCGACCACCTGCCGGATCACGGACAGCGCACGCCTGGTCCGCGCCTCGTCGTGCCGCGTCGTAATGCCCGACACGTGAGGTGCTCGTTCCAGTCCGGTCAGGCTGCCGCCGCCGAAGTCTATTCCGATGAATTGCAGCTCACGGGGGGGGTGGGTGAGCATCGCGCTGATCATGAACGAACGCAGCAGGGTGCTCTTGCCGGACTGTGGTCCGCCCACGACGACGAGATGGCCCTGCGGTCCGGACAGGTCCATGAGCATCGCCCGCTGTTCCTGGCGGCTGGGCAGGTCCACGACACCGAGCGGGAAGGAGAGCTGTCCGCCCTGCGGCCAGAGGCCGGAGTGGAAGCCGCGCTCGTCGTCGGTGGTGACGGGCCCCAGCATCGAGTCGAGCTCCACGGCCGCGGGCAGTGGCGGCAGCCACACCTGGTGCACGGCGTTGCCGTACGCCCTCACGCGTTCCACCGCCACCTGCATCTCGGTGCGCCGGCCCGGTTCCGGCCTGGCGAGGGTCACGGACGGCTCGGCGGCGTCGTCGTCCTCGGTGCGAGCGGCCTCGGCGGTCCGCAGCTCGAACGGCACGGGTACGGGGGCCGGTCCGGTCACCGGTTCCCGCTCGCTCTCCTCCTGGTACGCGCCGGAGATGTGGGCGACCCTGAACCGCTCGTAGACGGACTCGTCCACCTTGAGGTAGGCGGAGCCCGGGATCGAGGGGAGGCGGTAGGCGTCGGGCGTCCCGATCACCGCCCGGCTCTCCTGGGCACTGAAGGTACGCAGACACACCCGGTAGGACAGGTGCGACTCCAGGCCTCGCAGACGTCCTTCGTCCAACCGCTGGGTGGCCAGCAGCAGGTGCATGCCGAGACTTCGGCCCACCCGTCCGATCTGGACGAAGAGGTCGATGAAGTCGGGCCGTTGAGCGAGGAGTTCACCGAACTCGTCAACGATGATCATCAGGTAGGGCATCGGTTCGAGGGGCCTGCCGTCGGCGTCGGTTCCGCCGGCCGCCTGCAGGATCTGGTATTCGCGGACCGAGTCCACGTTGCCGGCGGCACGCAGCATCTGCTGGCGCCGCTGCTGCTCGCCCTGAAGGGCCGTGCGGACACGGTCGACCATGGCCAGGTCGTCGGCGAGGTTCGTGATCAGGCCCGCCACGTGGGGCAGTTCGGTCACGCCCGCGAAGGTGGCGCCGCCCTTGAAGTCGATCAGGACGAACCCGAGGTGCTCGGGGGCGTGGGTCATCGTCAGACCCGTGACCAGGGTCCGCAGCAGCTCGCTCTTGCCCGATCCGGTCGCCCCGACGACCAGGCCGTGGGGGCCGATGCCGCCGAGTGCGGCTTCCTTCAGATCCAGCACGAGCGGAGCGCCCTCGCCCGTGAAGCCGATCGGCAGCCGCAGCAGCGCCTCGTCATCGGGCTTGCGCCACAGCCGGGTCGGGTCGAACGATCCCAGGTCCGCGACTCCCAGCATCTCGGGCAGCGCGACGGTGCGTGCGAGGACCTGTTCCTGTTCCCCGGTGAGTCTCAGCGGTGTCAGTGCTCTGGCCACCTGCTCACCCAGCTGCGTCGGGGGCTTGTCGGCGACGGCGTCCGCCACCGTCTGCACCAGCCCGGGGTGGCGCGTCTCCAGTGCCAGGTTTCCTTCGGAGTCCACCCGGGCCCGCGCGTCGACCCTGCTGGGCTCCTCGCTCTCCTTGGTGACCAGGCAGACCACATGCAGGCCCGTTTCCGCGCCGGCCTCCGCCAGGAGGTCCGACACCAGCGGCAGGCGGGCCCAGTCCGCTCCTGGCCGGAAGTCGTCCAGCACCACCACCAGGTGCCGCGACACCTGCGTCTCCCGGCGCCCGCCGAGGGAGACCGCGCGCTCGGCGCGCTCCTGCCGTATGCGGTCGATGTGCGCGTGGAGCAGATCGGCGATGCCGTCCATGGTCCGGGCGACCTGGGGGACATGCTCCGTCAGACCCGGCTGACGCGCGTGCGGCAGCCACTTCACCCATCCCCACTTGTGGTCCTCGGCCCGGGTGAGGGCGATGATCTCGACATCGTCCGGAGCGTGCAGCACGGCAAGCTGCATCAGCAGGGCCGAGGCCAGCTCGGCGGTGCGTTCTTCCGGGCCGAGCAGGCTCAGGACGCCCGTTTTCGTCAGGTCGACCCAGGCCGGCTGGAGACCTATGGTCTCGAAGTCGCGGGTGAGTTTCACCGCACGCTGGTGCGACTCGGGGTCGTGCTCCGTGGTGGGGTCGCCGTGTTTGCTCAGCACGATGCTCATCGCCGGCCTGGCGCGGCCGATGCCCAGTCTGAGCTTCATGAAGTCCGGGTCCGTCGGCCGGCGCTCCCACAAGCGCCGCGGACCAGCGGTGACGATGGCCCACAGCCGCTGCGGGCTGGGGTGGACGAAGGCGTTGGTCGCGCGCTGCGCCGCTGCCGCCTGCCGCATTTGTGCGCGAATATCGGAGAGATATTCCACATATCTCTCCCGTTGACGGTACTGATTGCGTCGGCTGGCGTTCTTCGTCTGTGTCCTGACCAGCACCATGACGCCGATGGAAAGAACGACGAAACCGAGACCGAGCAGGATCATCCATGCCCTGCCGAAAGTGATCATATAAGCGGCCATGCTCACACTGCTGAGCAAAGGAAGCAGCATGTAGAGCCAGGTCTGGGCCTGGTTTTCCGTGGCCTTCTGCGGAGGTGACGCCAATGCCACCTGCTGCTCGGGAACCGCTGGCGGGAAGGTTCTGGCGGGACGGTGGAAATCTATCCTGGTCATTTTTAGTCCACATAGTCCTGAGTGATGGGAATTTCCGGCCCGATACGGTCAGAAGGTCCTGATCCATCACCGGCGGAAGGAACGGCGAGCTCGTTGGAGAAGTTCGTGAACATCCAGAAGAGCTCGATCTCCAGCTGGCTGAAACCGACGGCCGTTCCGGTCACCCCTCCAGACAGGGCGGGGAGCACTCCGATCGGGTCGCCGTCGTTCCCGAACATCTGCGTCATGACCTTGTCCCAGCGTTCGAAGAACGCTCTCACCTCTTCGGTGGTCGCAGCGACCCAGCCCAGCCTGAGGTGGAAGATGAGGGCGTTGATCCGCCTGATCGTGTCGCTCATCTCCTTGGCGAGCGAGAGAAGCCTGTCGCCCTCCATGGCCAGCGACTCAGGGTCGATCCTGATCAGTCCGCTGTCGTAGTCGACGTTCTCCGCACCCGGGACACCCGTGGTGGGTCCTGCGTCGTGGTCGGCTCTCTCGGGCACGCTCAGCCTCCGACATTACGGGTGTTGGAATGTTCTGCCTGGACATAATTGTCGTAGGAGGTTTGCATGCGCAGTGCCGCCTCCGCGAGAATTTCCTCCAGATCGCGCGAGGATCTGGTGAACCACTCGGCCATCGTCTCGAAGGACGAGGACGACGGGCTTTTCCAGAAATTCTGTGTGGCTTCGAAGTGCCCATGAATCTGGTTGACCAGAGTCGACACGTGTTCGTTCTCCCGTCGCAAGGTGTCGATCGCACTCCGGAGTTCCCCCAGAGCGACCGTGAATTCACCTGGTGAAATTTCCGGCACGACAGGCCCCCTTTTCGATTCCGGCCGGCGCTCCGGCCGCCCACCTTCGAAATTCTCTCGGATTTCCCGGACAGGGTTCCCGTCACGGATTCCTTTGTGTCAGACTGAAGCCGGCCGGAATCGGCCGACGGAAATTCCGGACCGGCGTTTCCTCCGGGCACACACATGGGAGCGACAAAATGCCCGCTGTCAACCCGCAGCAAAACCACGGGGGCAGAGACCACACCGATCACGACGGTTTCGAGGACCCCGATGCCGGAAAGGATTTCAGTCATCTCATCCCGGCGATGTCGGTCGGCTGGGACGTGCCGCCCAGTTTCAACCTCGATCCCGAGACGGGTTCGGGCACCGGGTCGACGAGCAAGGAGGTCGCGGACAGCGGTCCGATCCTGTTCGACGCCCGAACCGTTCGATCGACCGAGAACGCCCTGCTCGCCGAGAGCCGCAACGCCGTCTCCGGGTACGAGGCGCTGCGTGCGCGGGTGGACGCCGTGGTGCACACGCCGGCCTTCTGGGGTCCGCCACCGCCGGATGCGCCGATCGCGGCGATGACCTGGGCCAGCGCGCCGCCGAACTCCGGCTACTACCAGTCCGAGGAGGACAGGGACCGCCAGGATCAGCAGGTTCTCGCGGACATCGGTGAGGAGTTCGCGCGGCACATCGCCCCGGCGATGCAGAAGGCTCTGTCGTTGCAGAGCAACTCGCTGGCACTCCTCGGCAACCTCATCGCGATGATCAACCGTGCCGGACAGTCCTACAGCAAGGTGGACCGGGCCGCGCGTTTCCCCGACCCCCAGGGCACGCTGGAGAAGTGACCGGACGGCCGCGGTCCGTCCGGGGTGCCCTCGGTACGTGGTCATTACGCCACCGCCGAGGGCACGTCGGCGGGCAGCAGCACGGTCAGGTCCTCGTCGCTGGGGTCGGCCAGGGCCGCCACCCGCATGGCGTGCTGCTCCGTCATCCGCTGGAAGGTCTGGCGGGCCGTGCGCCCGTTGCCGAAGCGCTCTGTGCGCTCGATCGAGCCGAAGTGGGCGAGCAGCGCCGCGGCCGCCTCCTCACTCAGCCGGTACTCGTGCCGGGACGCCTGATGTTCCACGATCCGCACCAGGTCCCGCGGTGAGTAGTCGTCGAAGCGCAGGGTGCGGGTGAACCGTGACGCCAGACCGGGGTTGGACTCGATGAGACGTTCCATGTCCTCGGGGTACCCCGCCGCGATCACCACGACGTCGTCCCGGTGGTCCTCCATCAGCTTGACCAGGGTCGAGACGGCTTCCTGCCCGAAGTCGTTGCTCTGTCCCGCCGGCACCAGGGCGTACGCCTCATCGATGAAGAGCACCCCGCCCAGCGCGCGGCGGAAGACCGACGTGGTCTTCGGTGCGGTGTGTCCGACGTACTCACCCACCAGCGTGCTGCGTTCGGCCTCCACCAAGTGCCCGCCGGCCAGCAGGCCGAGGGCCGCGAGGAGCCGCCCGTACAGCCGCGCCACCGTCGTCTTGCCGGTACCGGGATTGCCCGCGAAGATCAGGTGCCGGGACAGGGGCGGTGGCTGCAGCCCGGCCTCCTGCCGCCGTCTGACCATCTGCATGACCTTGGTCATGGACGCCACTTCACGCTTGACGTCGTCCAGGCCCACGAGCTGATCCAGTTCGGCCAGGAGTTCCGGCAACTGGACCTCGGCGGTGGGTCCCTGTGCTTCTTCGGGCTCCTCGTGGTCCTCGATCGCGGTGACCAGGGTGGCGACCTTGACGTTGTCCGTACGGCACTGCTCGAAACGCGCGTCCGCGTCGTCGGCCTGGGACAGATCCTCATCCGTGTCATGCACCAGGCAGCGACGCAGGACCGGACCTGCCTTCGCTCCCACATACACCGCGGGGTAACCGGTGGCCGCGACCGAACAGTCCTCCAGCAGGCCCTCGGCCCGGTCTGCGAAGTAGACACCGTTCTTGGCCGCTCCGGTGATGGTCACCGACCGCACCCGCGGCCGGGCCCAGGACCAGATCACCAGCCCGCTGCCCTTCACATCGGCGACGGCCAGGTCCTCGATCCACGGCGCGCTGCCTTCGGCAAGGAAGACACCGGCGGCCCCCGCGGTCTCGATCCGGCCCCCCAGCAGGACGGCACTCGTGGCCGCGGCGATCTCGATCGCCGTCCCGGCGGACCGGAGAACCTCACAGTCCTGCAGCAGCGGACGGTGCCTGGTGTCCAGCCTGATGCCTGTCTCGGCCTGACTGATGACACAGCGCCGCAGGACGGCGTCGGCGCCCTTGACGTCGACACCCGTCATCCGTGCCCCCTTCACCCGGAGGTCCTCGGCGGTGAGATCCGCCGAGTCCTCGATGCTCACGGCGTGCTGCGCGCTGTCGGTCACCGTGCAGGAACGCAGTTCCGCACGTGCGCTCCCGCCGAAATGCGCGGCCGTGTACGCCGTTGCCGAGATAGCGCAGTCGGAGAGACGGACGGTGCAGGTGTCCGCTGCGTGAACCCCGTTGGCTCCGGTGCGGGCTATGGTGACGCCCTGCCCCCGCACCTCCGCGCTGTCCACCGCGGCGACGCCCGTGCCGGGCACGTCGACGACACGGGTTCCGTCGAGTTCCACCCTGCCGGTACCGGTGGCGATCACCCCCGCCCCTCCTGTCTCGTGGATGTGGCAGTCCCGGAGCCGCAGATCGGCGGCGTCGCCCGCCAGCACACCCTCGAGTCCCGTGCGGAAGATCTCGCACTTCTCCAGCCGGACCCGCGTTTCGTCCTGGCCGGCTCCGGTGGCGTCCTCGTCGGAGGCGGCCCCCTGCGGCGCGGTTGCGGCACGGGTCTTCTCGGTGATCCGCAGCCCCTGTGCCTTCGTGTCGTGCAGGCGGCAGCCGCGCAGCACCGGGCGCGCCGCGGCGTGCAGCAGTACCGCCGCATCGCCTGTGTGCCGGACCGTGCAGTTGTCGAAGAGCCCCTGGGACTGCCCCGTCATGGCGATCCCGCACCCGACACCCCGCTCGACCGTGGTCCGCTGCACGTCCGCGCGGGCGGCGTCGTTGAACGTCAGGCCGTGCCCGGCGATGGACCGGATCACGCAGTCATGGAGCAGGACATGCGCCGTACCGGTGACGTAGACACCCGTGTCCCTGGAGTCCTCCACCGTGCACGAGCGCAGTTCCGCCGTGGCGTCACCGATGACGTCGGCCCGGCCTCCGGTCACCGTGCACCGGTCGAGCACCGGTGCTCCACCGCTGATCAGCACCGCGGTACCGCGGTGCCGGGCGCCTTCGACGACGATCTCCTGCAGCACGGGGGAGCCGGCCCGCACGCTGACCGCCGGGCTGTTGGATCCCACGAGTCGCACGGTGCCCGGGCCCTTTTCCGCGAGGACCGTGACCTCACTGTCGAGGACCAGGCTCTCCCGGTAGACCCCCGGCTGGACGTGGATCACGGCTCCCCTGCCCGCTGCCCGCAGCGCGGCGGTGACGGTCCGGTAGGTGCCCCAGCCGCGGTCCGCCACCCGCAGGACGTTGCGTTTCACCGGCATCACGCCCCGTTCCGGGCACTCACGACGCCTGCCAGAAGCGCAGCAGTGACGTGTAGACGCCGAAGACCCCCACCGCGAGCGGTACGGAGACCACCAGGAGGAACCCGGAAAGCGGATCGATCCATGCAGGGCGTTCCCGGGCATCGTCCGTGCGGAAGGACCGGCCGAGGCCGAGCACCATCGCGAACGCAGCCGCGCCGAGCAGCACGACGGCACCCGCCCAGTCCGGATACCCGAAGTTGCCCGGGGCACGGACCAGCGTCACCGAGAGGCCGACGGTCCCGGCGGTCACCATCGGCACCACCGCCGCCGCCACCGTCAGCCGTCCCGCCCTCAGGACGAGCACCAGTCCGAGGCAGCCGGCCAGGGCCACCGCGAAGGCCTGGTCCGCGCTGCCCAGAACGACCAGGCAGGCCGCCGTGACGAAGGAACCCAGCACGCTCATCCCGATGAGCAGCCGCTGGCTCCGCTTGACCAGGTGTGTCACGTGGGCCTCGGCATCCTGGGCTCCCGTGCTGCCGGGCATCCCGGCCAGTACCGCGAAGTGTCCGGAGACCTTGGACGCGGCACCGAGTGCGGCCATCATGCTGACGGACACCACAGCGGATGTCTCAAGAAGCGTGGTGCCGGCGAGGAGCACGACGAGCGCCAACCCGATGGCGGTGATCGCCACCGCCATCAGTGTGGTGGCGTGACGAAGCGCCAGAAGACCGATCACCGCCCCCACTACGGCGCCCACGCTGACCGCCTTCGGCAGCGTGGCGGTGCTCGTCGCCGCGGTCGACAGTGCGGCGGCGCCGACGGCGAACAGCGGCACGGTGCCGTGCGCCATGATCAGCCGCAGTCCCAGCGGGAGGGACCAGCCCTGACGGGTGGCCTGCCACACCAGCCCGGCCAGCGACAGGGCCACGGAGAGCGCCCCGGCGCCGACGACCACGAGGGCGCTCCCCCGGCCGGCCACCAGGGCCAGGGCCACGAAGCCGGCGATGAACCCCAGCAGGCCGAGGACCAGGGTCGTATGTGCCCGCAGCCGTCGGCCCCACTCGGCGGCATCCCCGCTGGCCTGGCTCACCGACTCCTCGAGGTCGGTGACCACGGGCTCTTCGAATTCGCCCTCGGCCGTATCCCTCAGGTATAGCGTCGCCCCGTCCCTGATGCCGCACTCCCGGAGCGACGCCTCTGGGGGGAAGGGCGCGGCGGTCGGCAAGGCGAGCGACCAGACGGGGGGGAAGGTCTCGTCGAACTCGACCTCTCCGACCAGCTCCAGCAGTGCCGGAGCGTACTCGGCGATCGCCGCGTCCGCGGGCACGGCAAGATCCACCCGTCGTCGTGCCCCTACCACGGTCACGTGGCAGCGTTCATTTTCCACTGGGTCATTCCTTGTCACACATCAACGGGCGGTGCGGGGCGGCCCGGTCCACCATGCGGACCGGGGGGTCAGCGTGTGGAGGTCCACGTCCTGATATTCGCTTCCTCGGCTCCGACGTAATTGCCCCAGGTGATGCGCAGCGCGTGTGCGATCTCACCCAGCACGCCGTTCTCCGCCTCGCTGCCGAAGAGCCCGACAGCGGCCATGTCCCACTCGTGCATGCGGATCTGGTAGTCCGTCGCGGACTGGGCGTTCCACGTGTCGATCAGTACCTGGAGACGGCTCTTCAGAGCATGCAGTTCGCCCATGATGTGCTGCGCCTGGCCGTTGAGGTACGGGCCTGCCGCCTCCAGCTCCCGGCCGACGTGTATGTTGCTGCCTTCGATATCGGGCATATCAGTTCCTCCGCGGACTGGAATCTTCTTCTCGTTCTCGGCTGATGCGGTGTCTGTCAGGAAAGGCGAGCCGGAGGGAGACTGATGTTGTTCAGGTTCGTGAGGTTCGCGTGCTCGCCCTGCACGTAGTTGTCGGCGGTACTCTGCAGGCCCTGTGCGATACCGAGGAGTGCCTCCTGCAGCTTCGTCGCATGGGTGTCCCAGTCCCCCATGAGCCGCTGGAAGGCCAGGGCCGCGACGCCTCCCCAGATCGGTGCGAGCCCCATCACATAATTGTGCAGAGCGGCGAGTTCGGCCTGGACGCTCGCCTGAGTGGCGGTGATGTCCCTGGCCTTTTCCATCAGTTCCCCGGGGGTCGTGCTGTAGAGGACCCCGTCCGTTCCTTGGAAACCTGCGCTCGTACCCTCGATCGCCGCCATGACGTGTGCCCTCCTGGACTGGTTGGCGGAGGCCGAGCCCGGTGCATCGGCTCTCCTTGAAGTTGTCCTTGAAACGTGTGCCGGGCCTCGGCCGCGGGGTGGACGTGTGCGTGCCCGGTCTCTCCGGAGCAGCCCGGTCCGCGGAGCGTTCCCACGGGGGTGGACCCGCCGACAGCGGCTCGGCACGGGCGTGTGTCCGGCAATGAGCCGCCGTCCTTCGCCAACGGGCTTGCGGACTTGCCGGCCTGCGGGCGTGCGGGCCGCCATCCGGGACGTCCCGGGGGCTCGTCGGCCCTGCACCGAAACTGCGAGACCCTCGCCATGCAGTACAACGCACGTGAACCGCCCCTGGTTCACCGGGGGTTGCGGGGTTCCTGGCGGTCCGGAACAGGCCGCAGAACCCGGGGCACGGGGTGGCCGGCACCGCGGCAAGGCCCGGCGTCGGACCGGTCCTCTCCCGTCCTCGCGCATCGGGTGAACGGCCCGGCGAAGCCGGTACGGCCCGGGCGGGGCACACACAAGGAGTTCTTGTCGAACCCCCCGTCAGGCCCTGGACCACTCCTGAGCCGGGTGATCTACGGCGGCGGCCGGCCGACTCCGCGACTGACGTGGGAGATGATCTCCGCCGTGATGGAAACGGCCATCTCCTCCGGCGTGTGAGTACTGCGGTCGAAGGCGATCAGACGGCGCAGCCGCATCAACCGGTCCTCAGCCACGCCCTCCTCCCGGAGGGTACGCAGCCGCCCTTCATGATCACTCCAGGAGCCCATCGCCCCCACATACCCGAGCGGCAGGTCGAGAGCCAGCCGCACCAGAGGGATGTCACCTTCGGCGTCGCGGGTCAGCACACAGACGACGGTGCGCTCATCCACCTGCGTGCGGCGTAGGTAACGGTGCGGTCGGTCGGCGACCACCTCGTCCGCATAAGGGAATCGCGCGGCCGTGGCTCCGGCGGGACGGCCGTCGCAGACGGTGACCCGATAGCTGAGGAAGCCGCCGGCCCAACTGAGAGCACTTGCAGGGTCCGTAGCCCCGAAGATCAGCAGGCGGGGGCCGGTGGACGCCCCGTGGACCAGGACGGGCTGAGGCCGCGGGCACGCGCTGTGAGGCCCAACGACACCGGTGCGGCCGGCCCGTGGAAGTGCCCTGGCACGGTCGGCTCCCGCTTGGTCCGTCACCGCGCCGCCCGCCGTCCCGCAGAAAGTGTGGTAACCGTCGAACACGCCCGGGACGGCGCCGAGGGAGGGCTCCACACCCTCCCCCGCCCCGAGCCACGGCAGCCGGATGCCCGTCGGTGACGCGGGACAGAGCCGTGGACAGGCGGGCCCGGACCGCAGGTCCGGCGAACCGGACAAAAACGTCCGGTTCGCCGCTCCTGTCCGAGCCGTCGGCGAAAGCGGCGTCGCCGGGACTTCGGACACCCCCCGCACTGCGCGGCAGCTCGGTTCTGCGGCATTCGTCGGCACCCTTCGCGGTCTTCCTTTGGACACGGCCCCACAGAGGCTGCCGGTGACTCGTCGTCCCGTCCACCGCGAGCGGCGTGCCGGTCCGCAGCCAGCGGGCACCGCGACACGGCGCTCGGGGTACGCCTCACGACGACGCAGGACGGCGATCCCGCCCACCGTGCCGCCTCGGTCACGACAACGGGCCGCGACCTGTTCCGGTTCACCTTGGCGGTCAGGGCAGGCAAGGAGGCATAAGGGTCGGACGCGGGAGAGGACTCGACGTGCGAAACGGCGTCCGCCCGTGCGAGGTCTTCCGAATCCTGACCGACGGAGCGCGCGTCCCGGACCGCGGGCGTGCCCAGCCGTCCCTCACCGGTGAGGTTCCTGGGGACTTCGCCGGCAAACGCCGTGAACCCCGGGGCCAGGTCCGACGTTGTAACGGACAGGGATCCTCGGCGGGTGATTCCCCCCGCACGCCGGGGCTCCTCCCAACAGCGTCACCCTGTGTGCCGTGGACCGGCCGTCACGGGAACCTTCCGGTTCTTCGGTAAGGCCGCACGACAGCCCCCGCGCGGTGGTCGAGCCGGCGCGGTCGACGAACCCGAGCGTCCAGGAGCGGCGGCCGCTCTCCCGGTCTCTGACCGGCCCTGGTACCTGCGGCCGAGGTCCGGAAGGCGTCCCGCGGCCCGGACACCGCGCCGTTCCGGCTCCGTGAAGGAAGCGCGACGGTGCGGCCGATGTCCGAAGAGCGACCGGACCACCGCGGTCACATCGGCCTCTCCCCGGGGACCTCCCCCAGAGGCATCCCCCAGACGGCAGCCCGCTCCCCGGAGCGCACACGATCGGAACACGGACATGGAACTCGGCAACGGTCTCGACATGCACAAGCTCCTGGACAGCGCCCGTCTGCTGAGCGAGAAGCTGGCCGAGACGCAGGAAATGCTCAGTAGGACGGGAGCGCAGGGAGCAGCCGGCGGCGGTGCGGTGCGGGCCTCGGTTGACGGCAAAGGCGTCCTGGTGAAGCTGACGATCTCACCGGTCGTCGCCGATCCGGGCAACGTGCGGAATCTGGCCGACCAGATCGTTGCCGCCGTGCAGGACGCGCAGCGGACGCTTCTCGACCGGCACGAGAGCCGGCTCCTCCCGGTGCTGGATTCCCTCCGCTCGGAGTTGGGCGGTACCTCCTCCTGACCGGACGGCGCGGTTCAACTCGGGCCGGACGTTTCCCGAGAGCCCAGGCAGCACGCATGAACGTCCGGCTCGTCGCACGGCCACGCCATCTCACATGCCATGCCAAAACACATCCACGACCCGACCGCCGCCCGGGCCCACGGCATCGTCCGCGCCCGGCCCACGAGGCCGGCTCCTCGCGGACCGCGCCGGCC
>Ga0079224_100005960_pt1 | contig 16077 bp, 10 predicted proteins | sample Stecom2015_FD_80414 | JGI IMG/M metagenome (GOLD analysis project Ga0079224, IMG submission 80414) | Agricultural soil microbial communities from Utah to study Nitrogen management - Steer compost 2015 | ecosystem: Environmental > Terrestrial > Soil > Agricultural land | place: USA: Utah...
AGGCCGCGCTTCACCAGGGCGCGAGCGATGATGAGCCGCTGGATCTCGCTCGTACCTTCCCAGATGCGATCGACGCGCAACTCGCGGAAAAAGCGTTCGGCCACGTTCTCCCGCATGTAGCCGCGCCCCCCGAAAATCTGCACCGCACGATCGGCCACCCGGTTCGCCATCTCGGACGCATAGAGCTTCGCCATCGAGCAGCGCGCGTGCAGCGTCTTCACGTCGGCATTCCGGTCGTGCGCCGCCGCCGTTTCGAAGGTCATGAGGCGCGCGGCCCAGAGCTCGGTCACGCTGTCGGCCAGCATGATCTGGATCGCCTGGCGTTCGGCCAGCGGGGCGCCGCCGACCTCGCGACCGAGCGCGAACTCCCGCGCTTCCTCGATGAGCCGCGCGGCGGCGCCGCAGCAGCGTGCCGCGATCATCAGCCGTTCGCGGCGGAACCAGCTCAGCGTGTACGCCATGCCGTCACCGGGCCGCCCGACGCGGTTCCCGGCCGGCACGCGCACGTCCGTGAAGCGGTAGGTCGGGTGGTGCGCGGCAAACGTGTGGCTGAAGTGCGGCGAGTCGATGACCTCGATGCCGGGTGTCCCCTGGTCGACCAGGAACAGCGCCTGCTCTCCTTCGTCCGGCACCGTCGCCTGGAACCAGAAGTAGTCCGCGAGGTTCGCGCTCGTCACGAACCATTTCTCGCCGTCCAGCCGGTACGTGTCGCCGTCGCGAGCCGCCGTGGCTTCGAGCGAGGCCACGTCGGAGCCGGGGCCCGACTCCGTAATGGCATAGCAATCGTGCTTCTCACCCCGCATCAACGGCAGCACGTAGCGTTCGACCTGCTCCGGCGTGCAGGCCTCGAACATCCAGCTCTGCGGCTCCGCGAAGCACCACGCGAGCGCGTTGGTCACGCGGCCGAGCTGCTCCCACACGGCCACCTGGTCCACGATCGGAAGCTCGAGCCCGCCCCATGCCTTCGGCACGTCCATGGCGCTGAAGCCGAGCTCGATGGCCCGCGCCTTGTGTTGCTTGCGCACGTCGTCGGGCAACAGCCCCTCGTTGAGCTCGGCCTCCACCTCGAACGGCTGCAGCGTATCCGCGAACTCGCGCGCTTTCGCCTGCCATTCGAGCGCGCTCGGCCCAAGGTCCAGCTTCACATCGTCACCCTACTCATAGTGGTCCGGAAACACCGCGCGCAGGTAGCTGTAGACCGCATCCATCGCCTCCTCGCGGTCGAAGCCGCGCGGGCTGACCAGGTACGAGAGCCACAACCCGTCGGTCATCGAGGAAAGCGCGTCGGTCACGAGCTGCGCGTTCACGTGCTTGTACCCTCCTTCGTCGATGATCGTCTGGCACAAGCCCCTGATCACCTCGTCGTAGCCCCGGTCGTAAGCCTCGCAGATCTTCTGGTAGGTCGGCACGGACTTCACCTCGCCCCAGAACGCGAACCACACGGCGAGCTTCTGCCGGTCGCAGATCGAAGGCTTCAGGTCCATCTCCATCAGCGCGAGGAGCTTCTCCGCGGCTTCGGGACCGGCCTTCTCGAGCGTGGAATAGAAGTGCGCCTTGTAGTCCTCGGCGAGGTACTGCAGCGTCTCGTTCAACAGGTTCTCTTTCGCCCGGAAGTGCAGGTTCACGATTCCCTGCGACAGTCCGGCCTCCTGGGCCACGTCGGCCAGCGTGACGCTGCCGATCCCCTTCCTCGAAATGCACTTGATCGTCGCGAGAATGAGCTGCTGCCGGCGCTCTTCGCGGCTTGCGGTACGACGGCTGCTTTTCGCGGCTGCGACTGCCATTTCCCGTTTTCCTCCCGGTCCGCCCGGTCGTGAACCCTCACCCGGCGGGGGGACGATGCTCCCCCGGGGGTGGCCTTGCGTCCCGGGGCCCTCGGGGCCGGGGTCCGCCCGCGCATTCTTGCGCAAAACACCCCCCCGGCGGCAGCCCCGGCCGGTGGCCGGAACCCGCATCCTGCCACATTCTGAATGAGTATTCATTCAGATTTCTGGACTTTCGACCCCCCGCCGTGCCATCCTCCGGGAACCTGAAAACGGAGGTTTTATGAGGTGTCTCACAAACTCGAATAATCATTTCCGCAAGGCCATCACCCGCCTGCCCCTGGGAGTCTCTTCCAATTTCCGCTACTGGGGCGACGACCGGACCCTTTACATCGAGAGTGCCAAAGGCGCGAGGCTCCGGGACATCGACGGCAACGAGTACATCGATTACCGCCTGGGTTACGGACCCTGCATTCTCGGCTACGCCGACCCCCGCGTGGATGCCGCCGCGCGTGAAGGCATGGAAATCGGAGGAGTGTTCGCGCTCGCGACGCAACTCGAATACGAGGTCGCCGAGCGCATCAGCCGCATGGTACCGGCGGCGGAGCTGCTCCGCTTCTCGAACTCCGGTACCGAGGCCGTCATGGCCGCGCTGCGCATCGCCCGCGCCTACACGGGCAAGGAGCGCCACGTGGTCGTCGAAGGCGGCTACCACGGAGTCTTCAGCGAAGTCATGTGGTACGCCGACGTCGAGGACTGGTCGCCGAAGAATGGCGACCCCCGGATCCAGCCCTACGGCGAGGGCGTGCCGTCGCTCCTGAAATCCCTGTTCTACACGGTGCCGCTCAACGACGCGAACGCCGTGGAGGACGTCCTGAAGCGCCACGCCGACGAGATCGCGGCGTTCCTGATCGAGCCGATCATGGGGAACTGCTGTGCCCTCACCGCGACTCACGAATACCTGCAGGACGTGCGCTGGCTGTGCGACCGCTACGGCGTGGTGCTCGTGATCGACGAAGTGAAAACCGGCTTCCGCGTGGCGAAGGGCGGCGTGCAGGAGTTGCTCGGCGTCAAGGCGGACCTGTGCACGTTCGCCAAGGCCATGGGGAACGGCTACCCGATCGCGGTCGTCGCCGGCCGCGAGGACATCATGCGCTGCGTCGGCGAGCGCGTGGTTCACGGCGGCACGTTCACGGCTCATTCGGTGCCGCTGGCCGCGGCCAACCGCACCCTGCAGATCCTGGACGAGACGGATGCCCTGGCGAAGATCGAGCGCTACGGGCGCAGCCTGCAGGCAGGGCTGCACAAGATACTGGCCGCTCGCGGCATTGCACATTGCTTCGTCGGGCACCCGTCGATGACCGGGCTGTTCTTCAGCGAGAAGCCGCCGCGCGATTACCGCGACTGGGTGAACACGGACTACGAGTTCTACGACACGCTCGCTCCGGAGCTGCACGAGCTCGGCATTCTCGTCGAGCCCGACTCACGCGAGCCGTGGTTCATCTGTGAAGCTCATGATGTGAAATGTCTCGAGGAAACTCTGGACAAATTCGAACGCGCGGTAGACATTACCTTGAAGAAACTGCCGAGCGACAGCAGCCGCGTCTACACGGCATAATGACGATCCAGGGAGTCGATGCAAGCGGCGGCCGCAAGGCCGCCGCTGCTCGATTTCGTGCCGAGCGACGCGCCACGGCAGCGTGAGGGCCGCCTCCCGGCCCGGCTTGCGACCTTCTTGTTTGGGGGCTTACTCAGTCGATGAAAACGTATGACGCCATCGTCGTCGGGGCCGGCCACAACGGGCTCACCACCGCGGCCTTCCTGGCGAAGGCGGGCCTCGACGTCCTCTGCCTGGAGAAGAACGACTACATCGGCGGAGCCGCCGTCAGCCGCAACCTGTACAAGGACTGGATCTACTCGAACTGCTCCTACGTCTGCTCGCTGCTGCGCCCGGAGATTTTTCGCGCGCTCGAACTGCACCGGCACGGATTGCAGATCACGCCCTACGGAGGCGGCGTCACTTTCCTCCAGAACGGCGGCTACTTCGGCTCGTACTGGGATCCGGAAGTGGCGTACCGCGAGTACGCGCGCTTCTCGAAGCACGACGCGGACGCCTACCAGCGTTACTCCGCCGATACGATGCGCCAGACGCGCTTCATTCGAGAGTTCCTGCTGCGCACTCCACCGGACCCGACCTCGTTCAAGCCGCGCGACCTGAAGGAGCTCGCGCACCTGGGGCGCCGCTTCTTCGAGATGGGCGAGGACCGGATGCTCGAGACGATCCGCTTCTGGACGATGAGCGTCGCGGAGTACCTCGACGAGTACTTCGAGACGGACGTGATCAAGGCGGCCCTTTCCGGCAGCGGCATCATCGGCACCGCGCTCGGCATCCATTCGCCGGGCACCGCCTACGTGCTCCTGCACCATTACATGGGCGAGGTCGACGGCAACGTCGGCTCGTGGGGATACGCGCGCGGCGGAATGGGTGCCGTGTCGAAGGCGATCGCGGGCGCGTTCCAGTCCTACGGCGGTGAGCTGCGCACGGATACGGGCGTCGAGCAGATCGTCGTGCGCAACGGCCGGGTCAAGGGCGTCGCCCTGACCAGCGGCGAGGAGATCGACGCGAAGATCGTCGTCTCCGCCATGGACGTGAAGCGCACGTTCCTGAAGTGCATGGACGAGAAGGATCTCCCGCCCGCGTTCTACCAGCGGGTGAAGAACTTCAAGATTCGCGGCTCCTCCGGGAAGCTCAACATCGCCCTCGACGGGCTGCCGACGTTCCCCGCCCTGCCGAAGGACAATCCGCTGCTCGACGGCGACATGCACTTCATCGACTCCATGGAACGCATGGAGCGGGCATACGACGACTGGAAGGAAGGAATCTGGTCGCAGGACCCGTACGTCGACATGGTCATCCCGACGGTGACGGACCCGACCATGGCGCCGCCCGGGAAGCACTTCATGAGCTGCTTCATCCAGTACTGCCCGTACCGGGTGAAGGGACAGCCGTGGACGGACGAGCAACGCCAGGCGTTCGCGCAGACGGTCATCGACCAGATTGCCAATTACAGCCCGGACTTCAAGGATCTCATCCTGCACGTCGAGATCCGCACTCCCGAGGACATCGAACGCGAGGCCGGGTTGTCGGAGGGCAACATCTTCCACGGCGAGCTGACGATGGACCAGCTCCTGTTCAACCGTCCCGTGCCGGGCTTTGCGCAGTACCGCGGTCCGGTGGGCGGTCTCTACATGTGCGCCTCGAGCACCCACCCGGGCGGCGGCGTGATGGCGGCTCCGGGCGCGAACGCCGCGCGGGAGATCCTGCTCGACCTCAAGCGCAACAACACGGTACCGGAGAACTTCGGCGATGACTGATCGTTACGATGCCATCGTGATCGGTGCCGGCCACAACGGGCTCGTGTGTGCGGCGATCCTCGCCCGGTCGGGCAAGAAAGTGCTCGTGCTCGAGGCGGCCGACCAGGTCGGCGGCGCGGCGCGGACGCGGCGTTTCGCGGACGGCTTCAGCGTATCGGCCTGCGCCCACCTCCTCTACCAGGTGCAGCCCCAGGTCACGGGCGACCTGCGCGTAAACCTGCCGCTGGCCGCGGACGGCCTCTCGACGATCGCCCTTTCCCCCGAAGGCCGGCACGTGCGCATGAACGGCGCCAGGGTCGAGAACGTGGCGGACGGCGACCGGGCGGCGTTCCGGGATTTCCACCGGCGCATGACGCGCTTTGCCGACCTGCTGCAGAAATACCTGAACCGCACGCCGCCGCGGCTGGCGAACGGCTCGAAGCGCGACGTCCTGACGCTGGCCGAGCTCGGGCTCGACCTGCGCCGGCTCGGCCGCGAGGAAATGCGCGAGTTCCTGCGCCTCATCGGCATGAACATCTACGACGAGGTCGAGGAGCGGTTCGAAAGCCCGCTGCTCAGGGGCGCGGTTTCCCTGGACGCGGTGCTCGGCACGCATCTCGGGCCGCGCTCACCGAACACGATCCTCACCTACCTGTATCGCCTGAGCGGGAATCACGGGCGACTGGCCCTGCCCGCCGGCGGCATGGGGGCGGTCTCCGAGGCGTTCGCGCAGTGTGCCCGTGCGCAGGGCGTGACGATCAGGACCGGCATGCCCGTGCGCCGCATCGTGGTGGAGAACGGGCGCGCGGCGGGCGTCGAGACGGCGAACGGCGAGACGTTCGCGAGCTGGACGATCGTCTCCAACGTCGACCCGAAGCGAACGATCCTGGAGCTCGTCGGCAGCCGTCACGTCGAGACCGGTTTCACGCGGCGCATCGCGAACCTGCGTGCACGCGGCAACGCCGCGAAGCTGCACCTTGCGCTCGACGGCCTGCCGGACTTCCCGGGACTCGAGAAGAAGGACCTGGGTGAGCGCCTGGTGATTGCGCCGGATGCCGATTACGTCGAGCGCGCGTTCAACCCGGCGAAGTACGGCGAAGTCTCGGCGGAGCCCGTGCTCGAGATCACGCTTCCGAGCTTCCGGGACCCGTCGCTCGCGCCGACCGGCAAGCACGTGCTGTCCGCGGTCGTGCAGTACGCGCCGTACCGCCTGAAGGAAGGCTGGTCGGACGCGGCACGCGATGCGCTGCGGGACCGCGCGATCGACACGCTCGCCGCCTACGCTCCGGACCTGCCGGGGCGCATCGTCGCCGCCGAGCTGCTGTCGCCCGCCGATCTCGAGGCCGAATTCGGCATGACGGGCGGGCACTGGCACCATGCCGAGCTGACGCTCGACCAGTTCCTGTTCGTCCGCCCGGTCGCGGGTGCCGCGCAGTACCGCATGCCGCTCGACGGGCTGTGGCTCTGCGGAGCCGGCACGCATCCGGGCGGCGGGATCAGCGGCGCGTGCGGACGCAACGCCGCGCACACGATCCTCAAGCAGCAGAAACCCGCCTGAGGGTGCCGACACCATGACAGACGCCCAAGCCGCCGCCATCGACCGCACGACCGGGGTTGCCGAAGTCCCGCAGGGCCGCCTGCGCACGCCGTTCTGGCCGCGCCTGAACGCACTCGACCGCCTGAATGCGTGGCACGACTGGAAAGGCTACACGACCCCGGATGCACTGTACGACGCGGATCTCGAGTACTTCGCCATCCGCAACAGCACCGGGGTGTTCGACCTCACCCCGATGACCAAGTACCGCATCAAGGGCCCGGACTCGCTCGTGTACGTGGACCGGCTCGTCACGCGCGACATGCGCAAGGTGGCGCCCGGCCGCGTGGCGTACGCGGTGTGGTGCGACGACCAGGGGCAGGTGATCGACGACGGCACGATCTTTCACCTGCGCGAGGGTGAGTACCGCCTTTGCTCCCAGGAACGGCATCTCGCCTGGCTGACCGCGGCGGCAATCGGGCTCGACGTCGAGCTCACCGAGGAAACGCACGACATCGCCGCCCTCGCCGTGCAGGGCCCGACGTCCTACAGCGTCATGAAGAACCTCGGGCTCGACGGCATCGAGAACCTGAAGCCGTTCGGGCTGATGCATTTCGATTTCCAGGGCACCGAGCTCATGGTGTCGCGCACGGGCTTCACCGGCGATCTCGGGTACGAGCTGTGGATCGCCAACGACGCCGCGCTCGCGTTGTGGGACGCCCTGTTCGAAGCCGGCAAGCTGCACGGCATCCGCGCCATCGGCACCGAAGCGCTCGATCTCGCTCGCATCGAGGCCGGCTTCCTGACGGCGGGAGTGGACTTCCTGCCGGCCGAGGGCACGGTGCGCTCGGGACGGTCGCGCTCGCCGTTCGAGCTCGGCCTCGAGTGGCTGGTCGACTTCAAGAAACCGAACTTCAACGGGCGCCGTGCGCTCGCCGAGGAAAAGCGGCGCGGCTCGCGCTGGCAGCTCGTCAAGCTCGACATCGAAGGCAACAAGCCGGCGCACCACTCGTACGTGTACCGGACGGTGCGCGGCCGCCGCAAGCAGGTCGGTTTCGTGACGTCCGCCTGCTGGTCGCCGGTGTGCAAGAAGAACATCGCGCTCGCCAGCGTGGAAGCGCCGCACGGCAATGCCGGCAACGAGCTGCTGGTCGAGATCTACTACCAGCGCGAGATGCACTGGTCGCGCGTGATGGCGAAGGCGATCGTCACCGACAAGCCGTTCTGGGATCCGCCGCGGCGGCGCGCGACGCCGCCGGCGCCGTATTGACGCGCCGCGCGGCCGTCGTTCGCCGCGCATGGCGCGGGGGACGGACACCCCTGGCAGGCGGCTCGCAGGACTGCCTGCCGGAGCGGGACGGGGACGTCTCGCCGTTGCAAAAAGGCCGGGATGGCCGTTGTTCCATAGCTTGCACCGCCCGGCGGCTGCCCCCGGCGTTGCCGTCGTGAACTCCGCCTGACCCATGACCTCGAACACGCCACATCGACTCGATCCCCTGCTGCGGCCGCGGCACATCGCGGTGCTCGGCGCCTCGGCGCGCCCGGACTCGCTGGGCGACTGGTCGCTCAGGAACGTGCTGAAGGGCGGCTTCCCCGGGCCGGTGTACCCGGTCAATCCGCGCTACCGGGAGCTTGCGGGCCTGAAATGCTATGGCTCGCTCGGCGAGCTGCCGGAGGTGCCCGATCTCGTGATCTTCGGCGTCGCGGACACGCGCGTGGAAGCGCTGCTCGCCGAGGCCATTGCGCTCGGCGTGCCGGCTGCCGTGCTCATGTCGCCGCTCGTGCTGGACGACGACACGGTGCCGAACCTGAAGGCACGCGTGCAGGCTCGCATCCGCGAAGCCGGGATGCTGGTGTGCGGCGCCAACGGCATGGGCTTCTACAACGTGCGGGACCGGGTATGGGCCTGCGGGTTCGACAGCCGCGCGCACGAGCCGCCCGGCAACGTGACCCTCATCAGCCACTCGGGCTCCGGCATGTGCGGCATCGTCGACTGCGACGAACGGCTGCGCATCAACCTCGCCGTGTCGACCGGGTTCGAGCTCGGCGTGACCATGGACGAGTACATGGATTTCGCGCTCGACCTTCCGGAAACGCGCGCGATCGGGCTGTTCGTCGAGACCGCACGCAGCCCGGAAGGCTTCCGCGCCGCGCTCGAGAAGGCGTCCGCGAAAGGCATACCGGTGGTCGCGCTCAAGGTCGGTCGTACCGAGCGGGCGGCGCGCCTCACGGTTTCGCATTCGGGCGCGATGGCGGGCGACGACGCGACCTACGACGCGCTGTTCGACCGCTACGGCGTGCACCGGGTGCGCGACATGGACGAGCTGGCCACGACGCTGATCCTGTTCGCCGAGCTGCCGCCCCCGGGCCCCGGTGGCCTCGTCTGCCTGCACGATTCCGGCGGCGAGCGGCAGCTCATGGTGGATCTCGCCGACGAAGCGGGCGTCGAGCTCGCGGAGCTGTCGCCCGCGACCGTCGCCGCCCTGGAGTCGCTGCTCGATCCCGGGCTGCCGGCAGTCAATCCTCTCGATGCCTGGAGCCGCGGCGGCGAGGGCGCGGGCGAGACGATGAGCGCCTGCCTCGCGACGATGATGCAGGACCCGAACGCGGCCATGGGCGTCGTCGCGCACGATCGCGCTCCCGAGGGTGCGATCTACCCGGCCTACATCGATTACATGAAGTCCGCCCACGCGGCTTCCGGCAAGCCGGTGGCGCTGGTGGCCGCGCGCCAGGGGACGGGCTCGGATCGCAAAGTGATCGACGCGACCCACGCGGGTTTCCCGATCCTCGACGGCTTGCCCACGTTCCTGCGCGGCGTGCGCGCGCTGTTCGAGCACCGCGACCGTGCGCGTGCGCCGCTCGCGGCGGCCCCGACCGTCGACCCCGCACCGCTGGACGGCTGGCGGCGACGGCTGGCCGGCGGTGAGACGCTGCTCGAATACGATTCCCTCGCCCTGCTCGCGGCCGCCGGCATGGCGACGATCCCGTGCCGGCTCGCGGAGTCGGAAGAGGAGCTCGTGGCCGCCGGCACGGCGCTCGGGTACCCGGTGGCCCTGAAGTCCGCGGCGCCGGGCCTGCTGCACAAGAGCGACCGGGGTGGCGTCCGGCTCGACCTGCGCGACTCGTCGGAGCTCGTGGCCGCCTGGCGGGAGCTCCGCGACAGCCTCGGCCCGCGAGCGGTGGTCGCGCGCATGGCGGGCGACGGCGTGGAGATGCTGCTCGGCGCACGCTTCGACCCGCAGTTCGGCCCGGTGGTCCTGCTGGGGTTCGGCGGCATCTACGCGGAAATCCTCGAGGACGTGGCGTTCCTCATGCCGCCGTTTGACACGGCTTACGCGCGGCGCAGAATGGATCGGCTGAAGCTGCGACCGCTGCTCGACGGCCGGCGCGGGCGGCCGCCCTGCGACGTCGATGCGTTCGCCCGCCAGGCCGCGCTCTTCTCCGCCGTCGTCCACGAGCTGAGGGACGAAATCGAGGAGGTCGACGTGAATCCCGTGATCGTCACGCCGACGGGCTGCGTCGCGGTGGATGCGCTGATCGTCGGCAGGCGCAGGTCGCATGCAACGCCGGCCGCCAGTGGAACCCGGAGGTGACCCCAATGAGTGTCGAAGCCGTATCCCAGCGTGATCACGCCTACTGGAAGCAGGTGGCGGCACGCGAGCTCGAGCGGGCGGAAACGCGGTTCTTCATCGACGGACGCTTCGTGGATGCGATCGACGGCGGTCGTTTCGAAAGCGTGAACCCCGCGACCTCGGAAGTCATTACGACCGTCGCGGCCGCGAACGAGAAGGACGTGGACGCCGCCGTGGCGGCTGCCCGCCGCACGTTCCGCTCCGGCGCCTGGTCGCGACTGGCGCCGCGGGAGCGCATGGAGATCCTCTATCGCTACTGCGAGCTGATCGACGAGAACGCCGAGCAGCTCGCGGTGCTCGATACGCTCAACATGGGCAAGCCGATCTCGGACATGCTCGAGATCGACCTGCCTTCGGTCATCGAGACCTTCCGCTTCATGGCGGAGTGCATCGACAAGATCGAAGGCAGCGTGACGAACACCGAAGCCGACGTCATGCATTTCGTGCTGCGTGAGCCGCTCGGCGTCGTCGGCGCGATCTCGCCGTGGAACTATCCGCTGCTGATGGCGGCATGGAAAGTGGCGCCGGCGCTCGCGGCGGGCAACTGCGTCGTGCTGAAGCCCGCCGAGCAGGCACCGCTTTCCTGTCTCAGGCTCGCCGAGCTGTTCGTCGAGGCCGGCGGCCCTCCCGGCGCCTTCAACGTGATCAACGGCTTGGGCGAGGTGGCGGGCAAGGCGCTCGCCCTGCACCCGGACGTGGACAAGATCACCTTCACCGGCTCGACCGAGGTCGGCAAGCTGATTCTCCAGTACGCCGGGCAATCCAACATGAAGAAGGTGGCGCTCGAGTGCGGCGGCAAGTCGCCGCAGATCTTCATGAGCGACCTGGAGGACCTGGACCGGGCGGTCGCGGCGGCTTACAACGGCGTGTTCGCGAACATGGGCGAGGTCTGCAACGCCGGCTCGCGGTTGCTCGTCGAGCGCTCGATCCACGACCGGTTCCTGGAGCGGTTCGTCGCTTCCGGAAAGGATGCGTACGTGCCCGGGGACCCGCTGGATCCCGCGACCCGGCTCGGTCCGCTCGTCACGCGCGAAGCCCAGCAGCGCGTGCTGTCGTACATCGAGGCCGGTCGCCGCGAGGGCGCAGAGCTCGTGTTCGGCGGCGACGTGCCGTCACACCTGGCGGGCGGCGCCTACGTCACGCCCGCGTTGTTCACCGGCGTGAACAACAGGATGACGATCGCGCAGGAAGAGATCTTCGGACCGGTCGCCGCGGTCATCCCGTTCGACGGCGTGGACGAAGCGATTCAGATCGCGAACGACACCATCTACGGCCTGGCCGCCGGTATCTGGACGCGCGATTTGAGCCGCGCACACCGGCTGATCCGCGAGATCGAGGCGGGGGTCGTGTGGGTCAACTGCTTCGACGAAGGCGACATGACGCAGCCTTTCGGCGGCTACAAGCAGTCGGGCAACGCGCGCGACAAGTGCATGGAGAGCCTGCTCAGCTACACGCAGACGAAGTCCGCGTGGATCCGGCTCGACTGAGGGAGCGCTGACGCGCGCCTCGCGCCGTCGTCACCGAATCGGTTTCCCGTGCCGGGCGCTGCCCGGTGCGAGCGCGCGCCCGCTGCGCTTGTCAGAGCTCCGGGCTCAGGTGCTGCGCGGCTTCGCACAGCGCGTTGCCCAGCTCCGCCCGCCGCGTCGCGTTGAGGCGCTGCGTGGGGCCGCCGATCGAGATCGTGCCCTGCACTTCCCCGAGGGCCCCGCGGATCACGGTCGCGACCGCGGTATAGCCCTCCTCGAGCTCGTCTACCGACACGGCGTAGCCCCGCCGCCGGATCTCGATGAGCTGCGGCTGGAACGCCTCCTTGTCCACCAGGGTCTTCGCCGTCAGCGCCTTGAGCGGCATCTCCAGCCGATCGAGGCCGTTCTCGTCGAACGCGAGGAACGCTTTGCCCGTCGAGGTCGCGTGCAGCGGCCAGCGCGTACCGACGTTGCCGGTCGCCCCGACCACGTAGTTGCCGGCCACCTCATCGAGTATCAGCATCGTGTCCGCCACCGGCACTTCGAGGGTCGCCGTCTCCCCGGTCGAGCGCGCGAGCGCCTTCAGCACCGGCCGCACGCGCCGCCTGAGATCGCTGCTCGACAGCGCCTGCACGCCGAGCGCCATCAGCCCCGGGCCGAGGCTGTAGGCACTCGTCGCCGGATTCCGCTCGATCAGGTTCTCGCTCTGCAGCGCGCGCAGCAGCCTGTGCGTCGTCGTCTTGTTGAGCCCCGAGCCGCGCGACAGCTCCGCGAGCGACATCTCCGGCCGCTCCGGGGTAAACAGCTTCAGCAACCGAATCGCCCGCAGCGCCGCCTGGGCCCCCTGCGGTGGCTTGGTATCCAGCATGGCAAACCCTGCACCATATTGTGATTATCGGTTCCATATTATGACCCCAAGACGGGACATCCATCAACTTGCCGGGTATGACCTCAAGATGGGACATCCATCAACTTGCCGGGCGGGCGCAAGTTGGGGGCGCAAGTTGGGGACATCCATCAATCGGAGGTGGAGGTCGGCGAGTTCGGGACATCCACGGACCGTGAGGCGCGCCGAGGCCGGACCGGCCACGGCTATCAACCTTGGCGGGTAATTGTCTGTATGGTCAATGACTTATCTCGCCCGAGGGGCGCGTGCGCCGGCCCGCGACCGAACCCGCTAGGCGACGGCCCCGGATCGCAATTGATGGGTGTCCCCAATCAGCGGCGATCCGCCAGGATCCGGCGGGCGGCGTTGTAGCCGGGGGCGCCGGTGACACCGCCGCCCGGGTGGGTGCCGGCGCCGCAGAGGTAGAGGTTTTTGATGGGTGTCCTGTAATGGGCCCAGCCGGGGAGCGGGCGCATGAAGAAGAGCTGGTCGAGGGCGATGTCGCCGTGGAAGATGTTGCCTTCGGTCAGGCCGAAGGTGCGCTCGAGGTCGAGGGGGGTGTAGACCTTGCGGGCGACGACTGCGTCGGGGACGTTCGGCGCGTAGCGGGCGATGATGGCGGTGACGCGGTCGCCCAGCTCTTCGCGGCGGGCGTCCCAGTCGCCTTCGCGGAGCCGGTACGGCACGTACTGGACGAAGCAGGTCATGACGTGGCGGCCTTCGGTCACGAGGCCGGGATCGACGTTGGAAGCGACGACGCAATCCACCCACAGGCGCTCCGGAAGCTCCCCGCGGCGGGCGGCGTTGTAGGTGTCCTCCGCTTCCTCGAGCGACGGTGCTAGTGTGAACAGGCTGCGCTGCACGGGATCGTGCGTCACGGGCATGCCGCGGACGGCGGGTTCCTCCGCGAGCACGTAGTTCACCTTGGCGGACGGCCCCGCCATGCGGATGCCGGCGACGGCGCGGCGGAACTCGTCGTCGAGCCCGCCGCTCAGGAGCTCGAGGAAAGTGCGACGGGGATCCGCGTTGGAGACGATGACGTCCGCCTCGAACACGCGCCCGTCCTCGAGCACCACGGCACGAGCGCGGCCGGCGTGCTCCTCGATGCGCGCAACCGGCGCGTCGGTGAGAATCTCGACGCCCGAGTCGCGGCAGGAGGCCGCCATCGCCGCGGTGATCGCACCCATGCCGCCGATGACGTGGCCGGCGTAACCCTGCCGCGTTTCCTCGTCGCCGCCGCTCAGCAGGTGAAACAGGAGCCCCATGGCGGTGCCGGGCTGGTAAGGACCCCCGTGCTTGCCGTACAGGCTGTTCGAAAGCACCAGGCGCTTGACCGCATCGGACCGGAACTCGCGGTCGAGGAAATCCCCGAGCGAGCCGGTGAGAAAACGCAGCAGCGCCCCGATCTCGTCGCCCGCGATGCCGCGAAAGCGCCGGCCGACGCGCACAAGCTCGAGAATCCGCGCGATGCCCTGCCGTCCCGGGTCGGGCGGAGGCTCGAGGAAGAACGGCTGCAGCCAGCGGGCAAGCCGCTTGAGCTCGTCCTCGATCTCGAAGAATCGACGCCGGTCCCCGGGCGCGCAGGCATCGAGCTCCGCGGCCATGCGGGCCCTGTCGTTCCACCACGAGATGATCGTGCCGTCCGGCAGCGCCGTCTGCACGCCCGGGTCGCACGGGACCATCCTGAGGCCGTACTGCGGCAGCTTGAGGTCGCGAATCACCTCCGGCCGCAGCATGCTCGCGATGTACGACGCGGTGGAGACACGGCACCCCGGCGCTCGATCGGGATCGATCTCCTCCGTCACGGCGCAACCACCCACGACGGAGCGGCGCTCGAGCACGAGAACGGAAAGTCCCGCCTGTGCCAGGTAGGCAGCCGTGACCAGCCCGTTGTGACCGGCGCCGACGACGATGACATCGAGCTTTCGAGACATGCAACTCCCCGCCCCCTCGGTTGCGGGGGAGCATAGCCCAGCCGCCCGTGCACCGCGCATGCAGGCAACCATCATGTGAAACAACCGCCAACACCTTGGCGACTGTGCTAATCTGGCTGCGTTCCGGAACATCGCCTACATGCAAGCGACGCAAGACTTTTCGATTTTCACTGAGCCCTCCCCTGCCGGCGGACCGGCCGGCGACCCCGTCTTTCACGACCGCGACTCCTTCGCGCATCCCGAAGGCCTCCGAACCAGCGCGAGAGATTGAAATGTCGCTCGTGTCGCTCGAATTCACGGCGCATCTTGCGTTCATCACGCTCAACCGGCCGGACAAGCTGAACGCGATCAACGCCGCCATGCTGGACGAGCTGGAGCAGGCGCTTGGCGCCGCCGAAGCCAACGAGGACGTGCGCGCCATCGTCCTGCAGGGGGCCGGACGCGCTTTCTCCGCCGGCTTCGACCTGGGCTCACCGGCGTTCGATCACGGCGACCCGGGCGCGATACGACAGGAGCTCGCACGCGACTTCCAGGGCATCATGCGTTTCTGGGACTGCCCGAAGCCGCTGATCGCCGCCGTGCACGGCTACTGCCTCGGCAGCTCGATGGAAATCTGCGCGATGTGCGACGTGACCGTCGCCGCCGACGACTGCGTGTTCGGCGCGCCCGAGGTGGGTTACGGCAGCGGCATCGTGTGCCTCGTGCTGCCGTGGATCGTGGGCCTCAAGGCAGCGAACGAGATGCTGCTCACCGGGGGAAACATCGACGCCCGCCGCGCACTTGCCCTCGGGCTCGTGAACGAGGTCGTGCCGGCGAGCGACCTGCGCGCCGCCGCCACCGCCATCGCGCGGCGCATCGCCGCGAACGACGCCCTCGCAGTGCGCCTGACGAAGGAAGCGATTCACCGCAGCCTGGAAGCGGCCGGCTTCCGGCGCGCACTCGAGACGGCGTTCGAGTACGACGTGCGCATCGAAACCACCTCGACGCCCGAGTCGGAAGCTTTCAACAACGTGATGAGCCGGGAGGGGCTGAAAGCCGCCCTCGCCTGGCGCGCATCGCGCCTCTCGGAGTAACCCGGGTGTTGCTGGCGATGTCACACGACCTCCGTTGCGTTTCGCCGGCTCCCGCAAACCCCGCCCGCGAAGATTTGCCGCGCGCCCGCACGCGCGCCGTTCGCACCCGCCCCCGCTGACATGGCCACGATGCGCAGACGCAAGACCGAGGGAAAATCACGGCGAGGCAGCACCGCCCGGCGGGCCTCCCCGAAGCGCAACACGCGCCTCGCGGAGCTCGAGGCCTTTCTCCGTCGTTATCCCGACACCGACGTTCTCGAGCTCCTCGTTGCCGATCTCGCGGGCGTCCTCCGCGGCAAGCGGGTGCGGCGCGACGAGTTCGAGCACGTGTTTCGCGACGGGTTCTGCCTGCCGGGCGGCGCGGTGCTGCTCGACACCCTCGGGGAAGTCGTGTCGGGCATCCGCTACACGGCGGAAGACGGCGATCCCGACATC
>Ga0079224_100005962_pt1 | contig 16072 bp, 10 predicted proteins | sample Stecom2015_FD_80414 | JGI IMG/M metagenome (GOLD analysis project Ga0079224, IMG submission 80414) | Agricultural soil microbial communities from Utah to study Nitrogen management - Steer compost 2015 | ecosystem: Environmental > Terrestrial > Soil > Agricultural land | place: USA: Utah...
CCGACAATCCAACCAGCGTCGACATCGTGAAACCATTCTTCATAATAACTGTCATCTGAGCTGTGAAAATTGAGTATGTTTTCCCCGATAAGGATAAATTTATTGATGTCATCTGCAAGCATTAGGTCGATTACTTCACGTTTCAGTAACATAATGTCGTTGTCAATAGCATCATTCCATTCACCTATCATTTCAATTACCGCGTAGCCTTTGTCGTAATCTGCGTATAATATTTTGATGTAGAGTGTATCTGATCCAAAATAATCCCATTGAGGGTGTAAGAGAAAGTTATACACCTTTTTGTCGTATTCGAATTCACTATATTCCTGGTTGTAAAACGGTGAACGCTCATCTTCTGATGATATATAATCGTCCCGCCAACGATAAAATGGTTCAATTTCATGCATACCTAAAGGTACTAAAAATCTGAAGTGCCGTTCTTGATTGTCGAGGAAAAATAATAATAACTAAAAAGCTCTTCTTTTATTTGTTGTATTCTTTGTTTTTTATTAAACTACACAGAAGAAACGTTATTTTTGCTTGATCATTGTCTATGCAGAATTCTACTAAAAAGAACCTTTTATTCGCACTTGCATATGCTGCTGTTCTAGCAATAGGGATCCTTTTAGGTCAAAATTATGCAGATGAAAATCAGACAGTCGGTAATAATAGTTTTATACCATTAGGACTGACCGATAAAACTGGAAAGGTTCAGAAAACTTTACAGTTGATCCAAGAGCGATATGTAGAAAAAGTGGTTCTGGATACACTTCAGGATGCTGCCATAACCGAGATGCTTACGCGTTTGGATCCGCATTCAAGTTATTTGGCTCCGCGCCAGGCCAAAGCAATTGCGGAAAACCTTTCGGGTTCTTTTGATGGTATAGGTATCGAATATTTTTCTGTTAATGATACATTGATTGTTACCGGTATGATTAGTGATGGACCGGCGGAAAAAGCGGGAATGCTGCGTGGCGATAAATTAATCTGGATTAACGACTCCCTTATTGCAGGTGCTAACCGAAGTCGGCAGGAAATATCCGATTTGGTCAGAGGCAAACGTGGAACATCGTTAAATGTCTGGGTTAGTCGTGCCGGAAAGGAGATTGAGAGTCCGATTCAGATCAAGCGTGATAAAATTAATGTCAGCACCATAGATGCTGCTTATATGATTCAGCCTCGTACGGCTTATGTTAAAATAAAACGTTTTGGGGAGCATACGGCCGAAGAGTTTGAAGCAGCGTTAAAAGGTCTGAAAAAGAATAATTTTGATAAATTAATCCTGGATCTCAGAGAGAATGGTGGTGGCTATTTTTATTCGGCTTTAGCCGTAGCCGACCAGTTCTTCCCGGCAGATAACATGTTAGTATATACGGATGGTGCCAATGAAGAGCGAACTGACTATTATTCCACACCAAATGGTCTATACGAAGAGGGGAAGTTAGTTGTTTTAATTGACGAGAATTCGGCATCATCGAGCGAGATTGTAGCAGGTGCGGTGCAAGATTTGCAGCGGGGAACTATCATTGGACGGAGATCATATGGCAAAGGCTTAGTTCAGGAACAATTCGATTTTGGTGATGGTTCTGCATTGAACCTTACGGTAGCAAGATATTATACACCTTTAGGCAGGAGTATTCAAAAATCTTATAAGAGTGGCAAGATCAATTACTTTAACGAGCTTAATCAACGCTTTCTCAGTGGCGAATTGACGAGTCAATCTATTCAGCAAACCGATTCAATAAGTCCAGACGGAGATGTTTACGAAAATGGTTCGGGTAAGTTGATTACAGTATCTGGCGGTATTATGCCTGATATTTATGTGCCGTTAGACACAACCGGCTTAACACCATTCTATCATGCGATTCAGGATCGTGATCTAATTCGGAATTTCATCTACCATCGTCTTATTGATACGCCTCCGTCGTTTGCGATAGAAAACTTCATAGAGGATTATGAAATTTCAAATTCAATATATCGAGAGCTTATTCAGTTTGCGCGTGAAGGTGATATATCCTTTAGTATTGCGGAATCTAACCTGTCGCGTAATTTGATTGAAAGTGAGATGAAAGCTATTCTAGGTAAATATTTTTTTGGAGATGAAGCTTGGTTTAAAGTCCGGAACCATCAGGATCCGGCCATCGCGCGAAGTTTACAAGTGTTAAATAACTAGGCTACTTCTGTCTGAAGAAAACATCAATTGGAACACCTTCAAAACCAAAGTTTTCACGTAATTTATTTTCTATAAAACGTTTGTAAGGATCCTTGACGTATTGTGGAAGGTTACAGAAGAAGGCAAACATGGGTGATCTTCCGTTTATCTGTGTCACATATTTAATCTTGATGTATTTGCCTTTCGTTGCCGGAGGCGGATAACTTTGAATAATCGGCAACATGACGTCATTCAGTTTGGAAGTTGAGATTTTCTTGGTCTTGTTCTCATACACTTTTCCCGCGCTTTCCACGACTTTCATGATTCGCTGTTTTTCGGTAACGGAGGTGAAGATAATGGGCACGTCGGTAAATGGTGCAATTTTCTCACGAATAAGCGTTTCGAACTCTTTTGTACTTTTATGGGTCTTCTCGATCAAATCCCATTTATTTACAACGATGACAATACCCTTCTTGTTCTTTTGGGCTAAATGAAATATATTGATATCCTGAGACTCGATACCTTCGGTTGCATCCAGCATAAGCAAGACTACATCAGCTTCTTCAAGTGCTTTAATTGTCCTCATCACAGAATAAAACTCAATATCTTCTCTAACTTTTCCTTTCTTTCTCAACCCAGCGGTATCGATCAGTAAAAACTCGTGCCCGAACTGGTTGTAATGGATGGCGATGGAGTCCCGGGTTGTCCCTGCGTTCGGCGTAACGATGTTTCTCGTTTCTCCTACAAGAGCATTGGTCAGCGAAGATTTGCCAACGTTTGGCCGCCCCACAATGGCATACTTTGGCAGCGTATTCTCTTCTTCGGGTAGATCCTCGAAATGTTTAACCACATCATCTAGAAGTTCTCCGGTACCCGATCCGGTCATGGAGGAAATATTATAAATCTCACCTAGCCCCAGGCTGTAAAACGTAGCAGCTTCAATATGTAGATTCGTATTGTCAACTTTATTGACCACAACAAAGACAGGCTTTTTACTTCTTCTCAATAAGTTAGCTATCTCGTCATCAAGATCGGTAATGCCGGTATTTACATCGACCATGAAAAGGATTACTGACGCTTCGTCGATAGCGATAAGCACTTGTTCACGGATTGCTGCTTCGTAAATATCATCTGAACCATGCACGTAACCTCCGGTGTCGATAACCGTAAACGTCTTACCGATCCATTCTCCTTGTCCGTAATGGCGGTCTCGAGTCACGCCGCTAAAATCGTCTACAATTGCCTTTCGGCTTTCAGTTAAACGATTATAGAATGTGGATTTACCGACATTAGGACGGCCTACGATTGCGATGATATTTGACATAGTATTAAATAAAAGAGTCTGTATCTTTATTTCTGCAAAGATACAGAAAAGTAAGATACAGACCGTATATACTAAAAATTGCTTTTTATTATTTTAATAAGAAGCTAGCGTTGACTCTGGCAATTACTTCGATTTCTCCGGTAGCGATAGGTGCCTGGCCACTATCAGCAGCTTCACTTTTATAAGCCATCATCATTGGTCGAGGAGAACCGATCTCCGAAACGGTGTTGTCATGAATAGCATGAACGGTGCCAATAGATTGTCCAACAGACTCAGCAAGGATGCTCGCTTTTTTCTTTGCATCAAGCATTGCTTTAGCGCGTGCTTCATTTTGAAGTTCTTCAAGTCGCGAGGTCTTGAATTCGATATTTTGGATATTATTTACTCCGAGGTCTACAAGTCCACTTATCAGGTTGGTTAACCTCTCCAAATCGGTTATTTTTACATTGATTGACTGTTGTGCTCTGAACATTGGAACAGGATCCTTGTCCTTTATATATTCCTTATAGGGGCTAACGTTCAGGCGTGTTGTTTTGATATCATTTGCTGGAACTGATTCCTTTTTGAGATAGGAGATCGCTTTAGCAACCAATGCATCGTTTGTTTTCTTCGCTTCCTGAAGATCCTTATGTTCAGTTACGATTGCGAAGTTAACGTCTGCCTCGTCGGGTTCGACTTTTATTGTGTGCTCTCCATTAACAGTAACAAGTGGTTTTTCCTGTGCAAATCCCATAGAAATAACAGTTAATAAAATTAGCGTTGTGATTATTCTCTTCATGATTTTGTTTTTCTTGTCTTCGGCAATAATTATGCCTAACAATACTGTTACGCTAATTTGACTCCTCTTTGGTTTGCCATCCGCCTCCCAATGCCCTATAAAGGTCAACTCTTGCGAGTAATAATTGCTGTTTTAAGCTTACAAGCTCCAGTTCACTCTCGATTGCTGTTTGCTGAGCATTAATGATTTCAAGGTAACTTGCCCGTCCTGCTTTAAATAGCAAGTCAGACTGTTTGATCCCCAGTCGTGCAACCTCTACACGTTCAACGGTTATATCATGTTCTTCACGCAATTTTTCCAGCGTAATCAATGAATTGGTGATTTCATTGATCGCTGTCAGAACATCTTCTTGAAAATCCAGTTCTGTCTTATCCCTTTCGAGTTTAGCGACCTCAAAATCTGTTTTTAGTTTCCGACGATTGAAAATAGGTTGTGTTATGCTTCCAATAAGATCACCAAAGAGCGAACCGGGGACGCTTACCCAATTAGAAGGCAACATGCTGTTAACCCCCGCTTCAGCGCTAATTGTCAAGCTTGGATATCTATAGGCTTGTGCTACCCCTACTTCTGCATTAGCAGCTCTTAAAGCTAACTCGGACGCTCGGACATCGGGTCGATTAGTCACCATATATAAAGGTACACCAGCAAAAACAGAATTCTCAAGAAAGTCCTCTAATTGGCCGGTGCGGGCAATGCTATCAGGCATCTGTCCAGCCAATGCATGCAAAGAATTCTCCTGAATGGCCACCTCACGCTCAAGCTGCGGAATCAATGATTGAGCGGATAAGCGCTGCGACTTGGTTTGTTGAATAGCGAGGGATGTTGTTTTTCCAGCGTCATATTGTAACTGAATAATCCGCAGGGTACTGTCTGTTAATTGTAGATTTCGTCTGGCCACTTCCAATTGAGCATCAAGCATCAATAGATTATAATATCCCTGAGCAATTTCCGCTACCAGCTGTGTCTGAATTAATTTCCTAGCTTCTTGCGTTTGAAGATAATTGGCTGCTGCGCTTTCATTCTGCCGCCTGATTTTTCCCCATATATCGAGCTCCCAACTTAAGCTAAGTCCTGAAGAATTTTGTGGAGTATAGTTATACATATTCTTCGGAGGTTCCTTGCCGTTTTCCTCGTACCATTTAGCAGTAGCGCCTGAGTAGAAGTTTTCAGAACGATAGCTTCTATCGAAAGTTGCAATATTTGCATTGATATCGGGGAGGTATTGGGCTCTCGCTTCCCGGTTGATCTGATCAGCAATCTCTATGTTTTTCAGGGCCCGCTGAAGATCATAATTGTATACAATGGCTGTATCGATTAGTGCCAGGAGTGTAGAATCCTTAAAGAACTCGTCCCATGGAATATCGCCAATACTTGTTGTATCAGCCGTAGCCGGTCCATTTCGATAAGAATCCGGTAAATTTAATTCGGGCCGCTGATAATCCTTGCCAACCCGACACGCACTCAGCGTAACTAGCAGGCCGATTGTTACTAAGAAAATATTACGAATCCTATTCATCTTCGTCCTCCTCTTCTTTAGCCATTTTCAATTTTATTTTTTCATCCATTTGTTGGAATATTAAATACAGCACAGGGATGATAAATATCCCCAGCACAACACCGAACAACATACCGCCGGCTGCACTAACACTAATGGAATGGTTACCTTGTGCAGAAGGTCCCACTGTCCACATCAAAGGGATAAGACCTGCAACGAATGCCAGCGATGTCATCAGAATCGGTCGGAGTCGGAGTCGAGCTCCTTCTTTTGCAGCTTCAAAAACACTAGCACCCATTTTCCTTTGCTGCACAGCAAACTCCACAATCAAGATAGCGTTTTTTGCCAAAAGACCAATCAACATAATCAAACCGACTTGTACGTATATGTTATTTTCGAGTCCGGCTATATTCACAGCAGTGTACACACCGATGAGCCCTACCGGAACGGAGAAAATAATTGCCAGTGGTAAAATATAACTCTCAAACTGGATTGCGAGTAAGAAGTAAACAAAAAGAATACTCAGGGTGAAGATCAAAACAACCTCACCGCCAGATTCTTTTTCTTCCAAACTCATTCCTGTCCACTCATAACTGTAGTTCGCTGCAAGCGACTGTTCTGCCACCTCTTCGATCGCAGCCATAGCCTGCCCTGTACTATGCCCTTCAGCCGGCGTGGCGTTTATGGCAATCGCATTAAACAGATTGTATCTATTTACGGTCTCGGGACCTAATACTCTTTTTAACTTTATCAGGGTATTAGCAGGTACCATTTCACCAGATTTGTTTCTGACGAATATCGATTTAAAGGACTCAGGGTCATTGGTGAACTGGGCATCTGCTTGCATATACACTCGGTATTGGCGTCCAAAACGCGTAAAGTCCCCCGCTTGCGATCGACCGTAATATCCGCGGATGGAGGTCATCAAATCTTTAGGATTTACACCAAGCGCCTGTGCCTTAACATAATCAATATCAAGCTCGTATTGTGGAAAATTCGCTTTAAAAGGTGTAAAAGCGTCTTCAATTTCCGGTCGTTTTTTAACCTCTTCAATGAACTCGTTGGCTACTTCGCTAAACTCAATGAATGGACCACCTAAACGATCTTGAAGTACGAATTCCAGTCCACTAAAATCGCCAAAACCTTGAACGGTCGGGCGACCATAAACACTAAAAGAAGCCTCGTGTATTAACGATAGCTCATTTCGTAATGTGTCCATGAATTCGTTGATGTTTTTGATACCATCACGGTCTCCATAATCTTTCAGGTTAATATATCCGACAGCGAAAGCTGGACTTGCATTTGCATCAATAGCGTTATAACCTGAAATAGTAGTCATTCCTTTCACTTCATCACGTTGTTTAATTACGCTATCCGCTTTTCTTAAGATTTCAGTTGTCCGCGCCAAGGATGCCCCAGGTGGCATCGCCATTGAAAAGGTGACGAAACTATCATCTTCTGCGGGAATAAAGCTGGAAGGCGTTTTTACCATAAACAAAACGCCAATAGCTGTAACAATGGCTAATCCTATTACGCTTAACCCTTTTCGGGTCATCAAAAAGTCTAGTGACTTGATATATCGATTTGTCAGTTTTTCGAAGGCATCATTGAAAGCTTTAAAGAATTTGTTAATGAACTTATCAAGTTTTCTTTCCTTACGCGGTTTCTTTTTCTTCCTTTTCAGTAAGAGTGTACAGAGTACAGGACTCAGAGTTAGTGCCGTTACTGCTGATATCAAAATAGCAGTTGCCAGTGTATATGCAAATTGTTTGTAGAATACACCGGAAGGGCCGGTCATAAAGCCTACGGGTAGAAATACTGCTGCCATAACCATGGTGATGGATAAGATAGCCCCCGTAATTTCACTCATCGCTGTTGCCGTTGCCTTTCGTGGACCCATGCCTCCTTCCATTTTTTGATGGACGGCCTCGACGACGACAATGGCGTCATCGACGACAATACCGATGGCCAGTACTAGTGCAAAAAGTGTAAGAACGTTTATTGAAAATCCAAACAACAGCAAAAAGAAGAATGTTCCAATCAAGGACACCGGAATCGCAATCGCTGGAATCAATGTGGACCTGAAGTCTTGCAAGAAGATAAATACAATAAGGAACACGAGTAGAAATGCCTCAAAAAGGGTGTGTTGTACCTGAGATACTGATTCATCGATTTGTTCCCGCACACTATAAGTGATATCATACTTTATTCCGCTCGGGAATGTTCTTTGCAAGCGTTCAAGAACTTCACGAACTTCTTTATCAATTTCAACGGCATTCGACCCACTGGTTTGTACAACATTCATGGTCAAACCGGGCATTCCATTCACTTCATTATCACTTCCGACATTAGATGCACCAAATTCAATTCGTGCGACATCCTTTAAGTATAGAACACTGCCATCTTCGTTCGTCCGAATCACGAGGTTTTCATAATCTTCTGGATTGCTGAATCGACCTTGGTGTTTCAATACCGTTTCAAAAACTTCGTCTGAAGACTCACCAAATTTTCCCGGAGCAATCTCAAAGTTTTGATTTTTGATAGCTGCTGTAATATCTTGAGGTACTAATCCATATAATGCAAGCTTTTCTGGATTTAACCAGGTTCGCATTGAATAGTTTCTTGCACCGATCCGACTTACTTCTGCCACACCGGAAACCCTCAGTAATTCTCTGTTAATATTAATTGAGGCATATGCCTGCAGAAACGTCTCATCGTATATGCCTTCTGGGTGATCACTAAATATATTAATCGTCATGATGACCCCGCTTTGTTTGGGCATGACGGTAATCCCTGATTCGTTAACCTCTGCAGGTATATTACTTGACGCTTTAGATACTCGCGTCTGAACGTTTACCGCTGCTTGGTCTGGATTAGTACCTGGTTCGAAAAAGATAGTGACATTTCCGGAACCTGTATTACTTGCGCTTGAGCGCATGTAAGTCATATGATCCACACCATTAATTGCTTCTTCAATAGGCAATAGAACACTTTCTGCTACTGTTTCAGCGTTGGCACCGGGATATGAAAGAGATACACTTACACTCGGAGGCGCTATTTCGGGAAACCTGGTTACTGGGAGTTGCAGCATCCCAACGACCCCTAATATTACCAATAATATAGATATTACGGTAGCCATCACGGGCCTACTCATGATTGTCTTTATCATTATTCTTTGTTTTTAGACCGATATCTAGTCTTTTGATGTGTCATACAAGTGCTATACTTGTTTACTTACGAAACTAAACGCCTTTTGAGTTTTGAAGGTTTGGATCGATAATCATTCCTTCTTCTAGCTTATCTAACCCTGATGTTACCACTTTGTCCTTTGGTTTCAAACCTTTGGTGACAATGTAGTTAGAGCCACTAGTACCATCAATTTCGATAGCTTGCATTTTAAGAGAATTATCATCCTGCAATACATAGACATACTGTATTGCCTGGAGTTCCATGACAGCTACTTGAGGGACAAGCAGTGAACCTGGTTTTAATTCCTCCATTTTAAGTGTTCCGGTATTACCGTGTCTTAATATATTGTCCGGATTTGGAAAGGTTGCTCTTAATGAAATAGCCCCGGTTGTACTATTAACCCGGCCATCAACGGCATCCACGATCCCGCGTTCTTTGTATTCACTTCCGTCTGCCAAGATAAGCCGTACGTAAGGTATTAACGATGTATTGTTTCGGATGTCGGTAGAATCACCTTCACGTCCTTTTTTCGTAAAATAAAGAAAATCTGACTCACTCATCGCGAAATACACGTAAACTTCCCTGGTGTCAGAAAGAACTGTTAAAGGTTGTGAGTCACCTTTTGTTACCAGGTTGCCGATACGTTTCGGAATACGGCCAATGTAGCCACTGGTAGGTGCTTTAATATTGGTAAAATCAAGATCGATTTTTGCAGTTGCTACTGCGGCATCAGCTTTTGCTACCGAAGCAGAGGCCACTTCCTTGTTAGATTGAGCAGTTTTTAACTGAACGTCAGAAATAACTTCATTCTCTACTAATGGCTCCAAACTTTCAACTTCAAGTTGAGCGTTTTCTTCTTTTGCTCTTTCAACCCGTGCTTCTGCTGCAGCATTTTTCAAGGCTTCCTGATAGGGAGAAGCATTGATTTTAAAGAGATCCTGTCCTTCCTTGACATAAGAACCTTCGTCTACATAGATTTTTTCAAGGATCCCCTCAACTTGTGGACGAATCTCCACATTTACTTTCCCTTCGATCGTTCCTAAATAATCTTTGACAGTAACTGCTGTGCCCGTATCAATTTGGTATACTGGCAAGGTTAAAAGTCTTTTATCTGCATCAGATGCTTTGGAGTTACAAGCCGATAGCATAAACGCGGATAAACCTGTAAATGCGCTGAATATCAGAGCGTTCTTAAATGCTCTTAGGTTATTGTTCATAAAAATCACTTTTGTTTTAGTAGCTGTATTCTCTATTCTTATCTTCAATTATGATATTAAATATATAGTATATAAATATAGTTTCGCAACAAATTTACTTTATTTATTATTGTAGTCGCCCTTTATTATGCATAATTGATGCCATTTCTCATAAGATGTTCCGATATCAGATTGAATAATCTATTGTGAAAAAGATTTGGTTACCGACTATTTGTAGAATATTTTGAGTGTAAATGCCTATTTGATTATAAATTATTACTTTTAGGATCAAATAGTTTTTACATCATTATAATTCATTACAATGAAAACCATAAAAGGGCCAGGCATATTTTTAGCACAGTTTTTAGGTGATAACCCACCATTTGATACGTTAGAATCTATCTGTAAATGGGCGAAAAGTATTGGTTTTGAAGGAGTTCAGATTCCTACGTGGGCAACCGGGTATTTTGACCTGAAACTCGCAGCTGAGAGTGAGGATTACGCCCAGGAAATCAAGGGTCAAGTCAACGAGTGGGGTTTGTCAATAACGGAGCTTAGCACACATCTTCAGGGTCAATTAGTTGCAGTCCATCCCGCTTACGATGAAATGTTCGATGGGTTTGCCCCTTCTCAATACCACAAGAATCCTAAAGCGAGAACCGAATGGGCTATTCAGCAGCTGAAATATGCCGCCAAAGCCTCTAAGAACCTCGGATTACCTGCTGTGGCTACATTCAGCGGCGCTTTGCTTTGGCATACGGTCTACCCATGGCCCCAACGCCCAGCAGGGCTGGTAGATACCGGTTTCAATGAGTTGGCTCGGCGCTGGCTCCCTATTCTAAATGAATATGAAGAATACGGAGTTGGTTTATGTTATGAAATACATCCCGGAGAAGATTTACATGACGGTGTAAGTTACGAACGTTTTCTTGCCAAAGTTAATAATCACGCCAGAGCCTGCTTGCTTTATGACCCGTCACACTTCGTATTACAAGGTATGGATTATCTTTCTTACATCGATCATTATCATGAACGTATCAAGATGTTTCATGTAAAAGACGCTGAATTCAACCCAACTGGAAAACAAGGGGTGTATGGAGGCTATTCCGATTGGATTGATAGAGCGGGTCGTTTTCGTTCACTTGGTGATGGACAGGTCGACTTTAAAGCAGTTTTCAGTAAACTTGCCGGCTATGATTTTGATAGTTGGGCTGTAATGGAGTGGGAATGTGCCATTAAACATCCGGAGCAGGGAGCAATTGAAGGAGCAAAGTTCATTGCAGACCATATTATTCGAGTGACAGACAAAGCCTTTGATGATTTCGCATCTACGGGAAGTGACGAAGAATTTAACCGTCGAATTTTAGGCCTTGATTAACTTTACTGAGCAAATTTCTTAGATATTTTAACTTGTTGCGGAACAGACATTGGAAATAAAGAACGAATCTCAATCTAACAACAGAGAACTAAAGAGGGGTCTGCTTAATCGGCATATTCAGTTGATTGCCTTGGGTGGTGCTATCGGAACCGGGTTATTCTTAGGAATCGGCCCAGCCGCAGTTTTAGCCGGACCTTCCGTTATACTTGGATATGCTGTAGCCGGTATAGTAGCATTCCTGATTATGAGGCAACTCGGAGAAATGGTTGTTGAGGAACCTGTCGCGGGTAGCTTTAGTCATTTCGCCTATCGATATTGGGGAACATTTCCCGGCTTTGCTTCAGGCTGGAATTATTGGATACTCTATATTCTGGTCAGCATGGCAGAACTCACGGCAATCGGAGTGTACGTTCAGTTCTGGTGGCCCGAAATTCCTTTATGGGCTTCGAGTCTTTTCTTTTTCTTTGTTATTAATGCGCTGAACCTGGCTTCTGTCAAAATATATGGAGAAGCAGAGTTCTGGTTCTCCATTATCAAAGTTGTCGCCATCATTGCGATGATTGTTTTTGGTATCTATCTGTTGGTCAGTGGGACAGGAGGAGAGCGGGCCAGTATCGCCAATCTCTGGAACGACGGTGGTATGTTTCCTAAAGGCTTGTTCTCTAAGGATACGAATGGGTCATATCAGGGATTACTTTCGGCGATGGCGTTTATCATGTTCTCTTTTGGTGGACTTGAATTGATTGGAATTACGGCTGCTGAAGCGGAAAACCCTGAAAAAAATATCCCTAAAGCAACTAACCAGGTTATTTATCGAATCCTGATATTCTACATCGGAGCTCTCATTATTCTTTTTTCGCTTTCTCCTTGGCGGGAGATTACAACGGGAAGTAGCCCTTTTGTCGCTGTTTTTGACACTCTGAAAGGTTTTGAGTTCACACTTTTCGGGAAAACTATTTACTTTACCAGTGTCATTGCCAATGCCTTGAATATTATTGTTCTAACCGCAGCCTTATCGGTATACAACAGCAGTGTTTATTCGAATAGCCGCATGCTTTTCGGCTTAGCAAAACAAGGAAATGCTCCGTCGGCATTGTCAAAACTCAGCAAAAATCACGTGCCAGTCAGAGCCATTCTGGTTTCAGCGTTCTTTGCCGCTATTTGCATCGTTATTAATAAGATTATGCCGGAAGAGGCCCTAGGAATCTTGATGTCTCTGACTGTATCAGCTTTGGTTATCAACTGGTTTATAATCAGCATAACACATCTATATTTCAGAAAAGCAAAGATAAGAGAAGGTATCAGGCCTAAATTCTCAGTGTTCTGGTACCCTTTTACCAATTATTTTTGCATCTTATTTTTGTTGTCGATGCTCGGGGTCATCTGGGTGACGGGTATGAAAACGTCTATAGAGCTCATTCCAGTTTGGTTGGTTTTGCTTTATATCAGTTATCGGGTTATGAAAATAAAAGAAAAAGCTAGCACATAAAAAAAGCCCTGTAAGTGTTATAAATAACGTCTTACAAGGCTCTAGGTAGCGGGGACACGACTCGAACGTGTGACCTTCGGGTTATGAGCCCGACGAGCTACCAACTGCTCCACCCCGCACTGTATTTTTATATTTTTTCCTTTTCTCTCGCAGAAAAGTATAACGTTCTTCGTTTAATGGACTGCAAATATAGGGTTTTTTATGATAAGATGCAACTCGGTTTGCGAATTATTAACTATTTATCTCCAGTTTCTACAGTACACAATTTATATTTTGTTTCTTTGTAGCCTATAAAGCCCTAATAACATGTCGCATAAAGCAGGATTTGTCAGTCTAGTAGGAAAGCCCAACGCGGGGAAATCAACTTTAATGAACGCGTTAGTGGGAGAGAAGATGTCGATTATAACCCCGAAAGCGCAAACCACCAGACATCGTATTTTAGGAATTGTCAACGGACCGGACTATCAAATTGTTTTTTCTGATACACCAGGAATGATCAAACCGAACTATGACTTGCAAGAATCCATGATGAACTTCGTACAGGGTTCGCTGATTGACGCCGATTTGGTTTTGTTGGTAACCGATATCAATGAGCGTTATGACGAGAGTGAGATGATCGAGCGGATTAGTAAAGCTGATGTACCTGTTGCAGTTCTGATCAACAAGATCGATAAGTCGATGGAAGAATGGGTAAACAAGAAGATTGAGTTTTGGGAGAAGGTTTTACAGCCCACAGCTATTTTTGCCATTTCAGCCAAACTAGAACATAATATTGAAGCTGTTCAACAGTTTATTATGGAGAATCTTCCGGAGCACCCACCATATTATGAGAAGGACACCCTCACCGATAAGTCGGAGCGCTTTTTCGTTTCAGAAATTATCCGCGAGAAGGTATTTAAACTCTTTGAGAAAGAGATCCCTTACAGTGCCGAAGTGATTATCAATTCCTTTAAGGATGAGGAACGTATTGTCAGAATAAGTGCCGAGATTATTGTTGAGCGCGATTCACAAAAAAATATCATCATCGGAAAAGGGGGTACAATGATTAAGAAGGTAGGGACCTACGCGCGTCAGGATATCGAGGAGTTTCTTCAGAAGAAAGTGTTTCTAGAGCTGTTTGTTAAGGTAATTGCTGACTGGCGAACAAAAAAGAACTATTTAAAGCGATTCGGGTACGAGCATTAAGAAATCCGCCAAGCGGTCATCACGTTTATAAATATCCTGACGAAAGTTAATTTGTCCTTGTCGGTCTACAAATGCCGTAAAGTAAGTTATAAATACGGGAACCGATTTTTTCAGCGTAACATATTTTTCTTTTCCGCTATGCATTGCCTGGTCAATGGATTCTTCCGTCCATGCCGTATCGTTCCTGAGAAGAAACTGCGCTAATTTTTTTGGCTCACTTACACGAACACAGCCGTGACTAAATGCTCTGGAGCTTTGGGAGAATAATGATTTAGACGGTGTATCGTGCAAATAAATATTATAAGAGTTCGGAAATAGAAATTTCACCAAGCCTAAAGAGTTGTTCGGTCCCGGTTTTTGTCGGATAATTGGTAAGCCGCCACTCCGGCCTGTTATTTCCATGTTATTCCGACGCAAATAATCGGAATTCCGATTTATAGCTGGCACGATTTCGTTCTTGACGATGCTGGCTGGCACATTCCAGTACGGACTGAAAACCACATATTTGAGATCTCCCGCAAAGGTTACCGTTTCATGAAGCGTTTTTCCTACTACCACATTGCTGCTCCACAATAAGCTATCGGTATGATAAACGTGCAGTTTGAACTCGGGGATGTTGACTGCTAAATAGTCTTCTTGAAGACTTAGCGGGAGCCAACGGCACCTTTCCATATTGACCATAATCTGCTTGATTCGCTCCTTTGGGCTAATATTTAGAGTGGCTATTGTTCCCTTGCCAATCACACCGTCATCAGTGAGACCTACCCTCGCTTGATAGTGCTGAACCGCCCGAAACAAGTCGTCGTCGAATAGAGGAGAATTTACATCGCCTTGGAAATCACCCAACAGTCTCAATCGTTCTTTGATCGCTAAAATCACGGCCGACGAGTCTTGAATTTTATAGGAAACTTTGTCTAGTTCGATTGTGGGCCATTCTGGTTCCTGTATATCGAGTTCACGAAACTTAGCTAAATAAGCTCTTAAAAGTTCGTACTGTCGATACACAGGTTCTTTGATTTCGTCAATTTCTTTCGATCCCGATTCGAGTAAGCTATCCAGAAATTGATTGTATGAAACCTTTTTTCGAGGAAGATACCATTTAAGTGATTTAGAGGTAGACTCATCCATCCCGCTCCATACCAGTTGGGCAAAATTGAAATATTGAGCCGTAAGCATAAGCTCCAAATCCAAATTAAGCTGGGCGGCATCGTTGTCACTTCGTGTTTCAAGTAATAAAGAATCGAGTTCCTGTTTATACGGTGGAGTCTTAAAAACTCCTTCGTTCTTCAGGTTGGATACCCTGGCAACCAAATTTCCAGATTGCTCAATCAACCCTTGCTCGTCAAACCAAGCGTAGTTATAGTCCCTGTTCTTATAAAACAAAATAAGATTTGAATCCAAAGACGCAAAAAGAGGATATTTTGCCAAAAAAGAGTCGATTTTTGTCGAGTCAAATGTAAAGACCGTTTGTTCACTGAAGTTTCCTGGAATTGTCTCGTTCCAGTTTTCGGTGGCTCGAATCGAATCCTGCACATTATTTACTTGATTCTCCGTTCGATTTGAATTCCCACAGGAAGCGAGTCCAGCTATCCATAGAATCGCTACGATCTTTGAAAAATATCGATAAAAATATCTCATACTGAATGAAATAATAGCCCGTGGTTTAATTAGTCATATTAGTTGAATATACAACATCTAGAGATGATTTGTTGTTGCCTATTGAAAAAAATATTTTATTTTTTGATTGTTGACATAAAGAATTATCTTTGCGTTCCGAAAAATAGGAGTGCCTATTGGACTGGAAACATTTATTGGCCCGTTCGTCTAGGGGTTAGGACGCCAGATTTTCATTCTGGAAACAGGGGTTCGATTCCCCTACGGGCTAC
>Ga0079224_100005964_pt1 | contig 16066 bp, 13 predicted proteins | sample Stecom2015_FD_80414 | JGI IMG/M metagenome (GOLD analysis project Ga0079224, IMG submission 80414) | Agricultural soil microbial communities from Utah to study Nitrogen management - Steer compost 2015 | ecosystem: Environmental > Terrestrial > Soil > Agricultural land | place: USA: Utah...
GACCATCTCGACCGTCACCATCGTCGGCGCCGGATACATGGGCGGCGGCATCGCCCAGGTCCTCGCCATCGCCGGCTTCGACGTGACCATCGCCGACGTCAGCGTCGAGAACGCGAACGCCTCCCTCGAGCGCCTGCAGCGCGAGGCGCGCGAGTTCGAGGAGCAGGGCCTGTTCTCGCCCGGCTCCGCGGACCTCGTCGCGAAGAACATCTCCGCCGGCAAGAGCCTCGAGGAGGCCGTGGCGGACGTCGACTTCATCGAGGAGGCCGTCTTCGAGCGCCTCGACGTCAAGCGCGACGTGCTCGGCACGATCTCGCAGCACGCGCGACCCGACGCGATCATCGGCACCAACACCTCGACCATCCCGGTCAAGGAGCTGGTCAGCGCGGTGAAGAACCCCGAGCGCTTCCTCACCGTCCACTTCTCCAACCCCGCCCCCTTCATTCCCGGTGTCGAGCTCGTCGCGGGCGAGGCCACGACGCCCGAGACCGTCGCCGCGGTCAAGGAGCTGCTCGAGAAGTCGGGGAACGAGGGCGCCCAGGTCGCCGACACCCCCGGCATGGTGCTGAACCGTCTCCAGTACGCGCTGCTGAAGGAGGCGACCTCCATCGTCGAGGAGGGCGTCGCGACCGCAGAGGACGTCGACACCATCGTCCGCACCACCTTCGGCTTCCGGCTGGGCTTCTTCGGCCCCTTCGCGATCGCCGACCAGGCGGGCCTGGACGTCTACGCGAACTGCTTCGTGACCTTCGAGGACGCCTTCGGCGACCGCCTCGCCACCCCGACGATCCTCACCGACGCCGTCGCCGCGGACCGCAAGGGCGTCAAGAACGGCAAGGGCCTGCTCGGCGACTACGACGAGGAGACCGCCGCGGAGCTGATCGCCTACCGCAACAAGGCCTACGCGAAGATGTCGCAGCTCCTGGCCGAGCTCGGTCCCGCGCCGAAGGCGACGCCTAAGGACTCCTGACGACGTGGGCCGGCCGACGCCCCATCGGCCGGCCCGGCGCCGCACCTCTTCGAGCAGTCCTGCGGGCTCTGCCCGTCGGACAGGATCACGCCGTAACCCACCCATTCATCCTGCGGGCTCCGCCCGTCGGCCGGGCATCGACGCCCGGGACTCGAGCGAGCGCTCGGGACCCGCGCGCCGACCCGGGTCCCGAGCGCTCCGGCGTGACGGCACCCGACGAGCACCGCCACCACACCCCTGGAGACCCTCCCGTGGAAGACCTCGTCCTCGCCGACCGCCCAGTCTGGCTGCTCCTCACGATCGCGGTCATCGCGATCGCGTTCCTGCTGGTCCTGATCATCAAGACCCGCCTGCACGCCTTCTTCTCCCTGCTCATCGTCGCCGTGCTCACCGGCCTCGCCGCCGGCATCGGCGTCGCCGACGTGATCGACGTGGTCATCGGCGGATTCAGCAAGACCGTCGGCACCGTCGCCCTGCTCGTCGGCTTCGGCGCGGTGCTGGGGCGGCTGATCGAGATCACCGGCGGCGCCCAGGTGCTGGCCGACAAGATGCTCGACACCTTCGGGGAGAAGCGCGCACCGCTCGCCCTTGCCGTCGCCTCGCTGTTCTACGCCTTCCCGATCTTCCTCGACGCCGGCTTCATCGTGATGCTGCCGGTCATCTACACGGTCGCCCGACGGCTCGGCGGCTCGTTCATGCTCTACGTGCTGCCCTCGATCGCGTCGTTCATGATGATGCACGCGCTGCTCCCGCCCCACCCCGGCCCCACCGCCGCCGCCACCGTCATGGGCGCCGACGTCGGCCTCGTGATCATCGTCGGCCTGCTCATCGGCCTGCCCACCTGGTACTTCGGCGGCTACCTGGTCGCCCGGGCGATCTCGAAGCGCTTCCCCGACACCCCGGTGCCGGCCCTGCTCGGCGAGCCGCGCGAGGTCCCGGTCGAGGAGCGCCCCGCCTTCGGGGCGATCCTTCTGGTCCTGCTCCTGCCGCTGGTGCTGATCTTCTTCAACACCGGACTGTCCACCATGGAGGCCTCCGGCTCCGTCTCCGACCAGAACATGTTCTTCCAGCTCTCCCGCCTGATCGGCGCGACCCCGGTGGCGATGGCCCTGTCCGCGCTGGTGGCGATGCTGCTGCTGTTCGTGCTCCCGCGCCGCCGGGCCGGCAAGCCCGTCGGCGGCCTGCTCGAGGAGCTCGTGGACGACGCGCTCGCCCCCGTCTGCTCGATCATCCTGATCACCGGCGCCGGTGGTGCCTTCGGCGCGATCCTCACCGAGACCGGCATCGGCGGCGAGGTCGCCGAGGGCCTGGACGCGATGGGCCTGCCGCTGATCATCGCCGCGTACCTCGTGACCATGGCGATGCGCATCGCACAGGGCTCGGCGACCGTCGCCGCGACCACCGGCGCCTCGATCATGGCACCGGCGATCATGGCCGGCGACTTCGGGTCGATCGCGGTCGCCGCGGTCGTCATCGCGATCGGCGCGGCGTCGATCGGCTGGTCGCACGTGAACGACTCCGGCTTCTGGCTGATCGGCAAGTTCTGCGGCTTCGACACGATCACCACGTTCAAGACCTGGTCGCTGGTCGGCACCACGATCTCGCTGCTCGGCTTCGCCCTGTCCTCGATCGTGTTCATGATCGCCGCCTAGCCGGTCGGGGCCGGTCTGACAGGGTGGGACGGTGCGCGCCGCCTCCCGGCACCGAGCGTCGGACCGGCCCCGCGCCTCTCCGTGTCCCCGGAACGTCCCGCCCCTGGAAGAAGGACCCGTGACCGCCACCTCGCCCTCCGACCGTCGCCTGCTGATCCTCGACGACGACCCCACCGGCTCGCAGTGCGTCGCCGGGATCGACGTCGCCTTCGACCTCGACCCGGCGATCCCCGTCGGCGTGCTCGAGGGGCCCGGCAGCGCCTGCTTCGTGCTGACGAACACGCGCGCGCTCGACGAGCAGGAGGCGGTCGCGCTGAACCGGCGCGTCCTCGCCGGGGTCCTCGACGGGGGAGTGCCGGCGTCCGGGCTGCACGTGGTCTCCCGCTCCGACTCGACCCTGCGCGGTCACGTCATCGCCGAACCGGTCGCGATCGCCGACGAGCTCGCCGCGCGCGGCATCGACGTCGATGCCTTCGTGCTCTGCCCCGCGATGCTCGAGGCGGGCCGCTTCACGGAGGGCGACGTCCACTACGCCCGCGTGGACGGGACGGCCGTCGAGGTCGCCGAGACCGACTTCGCCCGCGACGCCACCTTCGGCTACACCAGCTCCGACCTGCGGGAATTCCTCGAGGAGCGCTCCGGCGGCGCCGTGCGCGCGAGCGAGGTCCTCTCGCTCTCGCTCGAGGACATCCGTGAGGGCGGCACCGCGCGGGTGCGGACGCTCCTCGCCGGCGCCCGCGAGCGGACCTGGGTCGTCGTCAACGCCACCGAGTACGAGGATCTCGAGGTCGTCGCCGGGGCGATGGCGGCGCTCGAGGCGGAGGGACGCACCTTCGTCACCCGCTGCGCGCCCTCCTTCGTCCGCCCCCTCGTCGGGCAGCAGGGCGCCCGGGTCGTCGACCCCGCCTCGATCACGATCCCCGCAGGCCGGCTCGACCACGGCCTCGTGGTCGTCGGCTCCCACGTGGGGCTGACCACCACGCAGCTGCGCGCCGTCCAGCGTCGCGGCACCCTCGCCGAGCTCGAGATCCACGTCCCCTCCGTGCTCGACGAGCGCCGCGAGCAGCACCTCGCCGAGGTCGCCGCCCGGGCCGAGGAGACCCTCGCGAGCTCCGACTGCGTCGTCTACACCAGCCGCGACCTCGTGCGCACCGACGACCCCGCCGAGTCCCTCGCCATCGCCCGCTGCGTCTCCGACGCCGTGGTCGAGGTGGTCCGCCGGGTGCGAGCCGCCCGGCCCGCCTGGGTCGTCGCCAAGGGCGGGATCACCTCCCACGAGGTCGCCGAGAAGGGCCTCGGGATCCGCCGCGCCCGCGTCGAGGGGCAGTTCTGGCCCGGGCAGGTCTCCCTGTTCTCCGCCCAGGAGGCGCCCGACGAGGTCCTGGGCGCGCCCTACGTCGTCTTCCCCGGCAACGTCGGCGGCGATGAGGCGCTCGCCGACGTGGTCGACGTGCTCGCCGCCGCGGTGAGCGCCCGATGACCCCCGCCGCACCCGCCACCGCGGACCCGACCCCGAGGAGCCCCCGATGACCACCACCCCCGCCGTCGCCTGGATCGGACTGGGCGCGATCGGCGCCCCCATGGCCCGCGCCCTCGCCGGCGCCGACCTGCCCGTGACCGCCTACGACCTCTTCCCCGCCGCCCGCGAGGCCATCACCGACCAGGTCGCCACCGCCGCGACCGCCCGCGAGGCCGTGCCCGGCGCCGACGTCGTCGCCGTCATGGTCGCGACCCCCGAGCAGCTGGACTCGGTCCTGTTCGGGGCCGAGGACGGGATCGCCGGCGAGCTGGCCGCCGGGACCGTCCTGCTGATCATGTCGACCGTCGGCCCCGCCGCACTCGATGCGGCCGCGGAGCGGCTGGACGGCTCCGGCGTGCGGATCGTGGACGCGCCCGTCTCCGGCGGCGTCGCCCGCGCCGCCGACGGCGACCTGCTGGTCATGGTCGGCGGCGCCGAGGCCGACGTCGCCGCCGTGCGCCCGGTGCTGGACGCCCTCGCCTCGAACGCCCCCGTCGTCGGCTCCCGCCCTGGCGACGGCCAGCGCTTCAAGATCGTCAACCAGCTGCTGTGCGGCGTGCACATCGCCGCCGCCGGCGAGGCGCTCGCGCTCGCCGACGCGATGGGCCTGGACCTGCGCCAGGTCCACGAGGTGCTCGGCACCGGCGCGGCCGCGTCCTTCATGTTCGCCGACCGCGGCGCACGCATGGTCGACGGCGCCTACGACGACGTCCGCTCCGCGCTCACCATCTTCGTCAAGGACATGGGGCTGGTGGCCGAGGCCGCCGACGAGGTGGGGCAGCAGGTGCCGCTCGCGACCGCCGCACAGCAGCTCTACCAGCGGGGCAGCGAGCTCGGCTGGGACCGCCGCGACGACTCGATCGTCTACCGGGTGCTGCGCGACGGCGACGCGACCACCTGACCCCGCCCCGCGGCCCGAGCGGCCGCGACCCGACCATCCACCACGCTCGAAGGAGAGACAGACCATGGCACAATCCCGACTCAGCGGAGCCGTCGAATTCGCGAAGATGCTCGCGGCCGGCGGCTTCGCACTCGACCCGGTGGCCTCCGCACCCTCGATCGAGGACCTCCGGCAGGTCGCGAAGCGGCGCCTGCCCACGATGGCCTTCGACATCGTCGACGGCGCCTCCAACCACGAGATCACCCGTGCGTCGAACGAGGAGGACCTGCGCGAGGTCCGCTTCCGCCCCCGCTGGCTGACCGACATCTCCCACATCGACATCAGCACGAGCGTGGACGGCATGGACCTCCAGCGCCCCTACGTGCTGGGCCCCCTCGGACTGCAGCGCATGATCGGCGGCGAGGGCGAGATGGGCGCGGTGCGTGCCGCGGGCCGCGCGAACATCCCCTTCACCATCTCCACAGCCTCGAACTGGACGATGGAGGAGCTCGCCGAGCAGGCCACCGGCCCGCTCTGGTACCAGCTGTACATGTACAAGTCCGACGCCATCGTCGAGAACCTCATCTCCCGCGCCGAGGAGATCGGCGCCGAGGCGCTCGTGGTCACCGTCGACGTGCCGCTGAACGGCAAGCGCTACCGCGACCACCGCAACGGCATGTCCATCCCCCCGAAGATCACCCCGCAGAACGCCCTGCAGGCCGTGCGGCACCTGGACTGGACCCGCTCGATCATGCGTCCGCCGACGATCGGCTTCCGCAACCTCAAGGACCAGATCCAGGGCGACAACGCCGTCTCCCACCAGGAGTTCGTCGCGAAGTACCTCGCGAACCTCACCCTGACCTGGGAGAACCTCGAGGAGGTGCGGCGTCGCTGGACGGGCCCGCTCTACATCAAGGGCATCCTCACCCCCGAGGACGCCCGCCGCGCCCGCCGCGTCGGCGCCGACGGCATCTACGTCTCCAACCACGGCGGACGCCAGCTCGACTCCTCGCCCTCCAGCATCAGCGCCCTGCCGCGGATCGTGGACGAGGTCGGCGGCGAGATGACCGTCGTCTTCGACTCCGGGGTGCGCACCGGCGACGACATCGCCAAGGCCCTTGCCGTCGGTGCGGACCTCGTCTCCGTGGGCCGCGCCTGGGGCTACGGGAACGCCGCCGCGGGGGAGAAGGGCGTGCTGCGCGCGATCGACATCCTCGACGAGGAGCTCGAGCTCGCCATGGGCCAGCTCGGCGCGACCAGCATCGACGCCCTGGACCGCGGCTTCGTGGAGTACCCCGAGGCCTGGCACGGCGCCGGCATGCACCGCGAGCCCGAGTCGGCCCGCCCCGGCGACCCCACCGCGACCCGCGAGGAGGCCCGTGCATGAGCACCCACTGGAAGCTGGCGGTCACCGCCGACTACGCCGAGGCCGACGGCTCGACCATCTACGGCGACATCGGGCTCGGCGCCCTCGCCGCGGACGGCATCGAGTGGTCCCTCGTCGAGACCCCGATCCGCCCTGGCGCGCTCGAGGGCTTCGACGCGGTGCTGCTGCTCAGCGGCACTCCGTTCGGGGCCGAGCAGCTCGAGGGCGTCACCACGCTCAAGCACGTCGCCCGCTTCGGCGCCGGCTTCGACGCCGTGGACCTCACCGCCTGCGAGGAGCGCGGCATCCCCGTCACCAACGCCCCCACCGGGCTGCGGGTCCCCATGGCGCACACGGCGCTGACCTTCCTGTTCGCCCTGGCGCACTCCCTGCTGCCCAAGGACCGCCTGGTCCGCGAGGCGGCCTGGGACCGCAAGGCCGAGCACCGCGGCCCGGGCCTCGGCTCGGCGACCATCGGGATGGTCGGCCTGGGCGGGATCGGGCAGGAGACGGTGCGCCAGCTGCGCGCCCTCGACCTCGACGTCATCGCCTGGAACCGCTCCCCGCGCCCCGAGTTCTGCGCCGAGGTCGGGATCGAGCAGCTCGAGCTCGACGAGGTGATCGCCCGCAGCGACTACCTGATCCTCACCGTCGCCGCGAACTCCGGCACCCGCCACCTGATCGGCGCGCGCGAGCTCGCGATGATGAAGGACTCCGCCTTCCTCATCAACATCGCCCGCGGCGCCGTGGTCGACGAGAGCGCGCTGATCACCGCGCTGCAGGAGGGCACGATCGCCGGAGCCGGCCTCGACGTCTTCGAGGTCGAGCCGCTCCCGGCCGACAGCCCCCTGATCGGCCTCGAGAACGTGGTGCTCTCCCCGCACGCCCTGTGCTGGACCGCGGACTTCGCCGCGGCGACCGGCGCGGAGGTGCTCGCCGAGGTGCGCGCGGTCGCCGCGGGATGGGCCCCGCAGAACGTCGTCAACTCGCCGCGCAGCAGGACGGAGGCGGACCGATGAGCGAGCGCTCCGCCGCCGACGAGGCCCGCATCGAAGGCCTCACCTGCGTGATCACCGGCGCCGCCTCGGAGCGGGGCATCGGCCGCGGGGTGGCCCTGACCCTCGCCCGGCACGGCCGCCCCCTCGCCCTGCTCGACCTCGACGAGGACGGCCTCGCCACCGCCGCCGAGGCGGCCCGCGCGGCCGGGGCATCCCATGTGGTCACCGCCCGCGTGGACATCGCCGACGAGGCCTCGGTCGACGCCGCGCTCACCGCGGTCGAGCAGGACGAGGGAGCCCCCGCGATCGGGGCGCTCGTCTCCTGCGCGGGCATCGCGAACCCCACCCCCTTCCTGGAGATGACCAGCGCGGCGTTCGAACGGACCCTGCGCATCAACACGCTGGGCACCTTCCACCTCGCCCGACGCGTGCTGCCCGGCATGCTCGAGCAGGGCCTGGGGCGGATCCTCGCGATCGGCTCGACCGCCGCGCAGGACGGCGGCGGCAACTACTCCACCAGCGCCTACGCCGCCTCGAAGGCGGGGGTGGAGGGGCTGCTGCGGGGCCTGGCGAAGGAGACGGTCGGCACCGGCGTCACCACGGCCGTGATCGCCCCGGCGAACATCGACACCGACATCATGGGCGGGCGCCTCGAGGGGGAGCGGCGGGCGCAGTTCGTGGCCCGCACCCCCGTGGGACGGCTCGGCACCACCGAGGAGCTCGGCGAGCTGGTCGCCTATCTCGTGGGCGCCCACGGCGGCTTCACCACCGGCGCGACCTACAACCTCAACGGCGGCCTGCGGGTCGGCTGAGAGGAGGGCGCGCCGAGGCCCGCCGACGAGACCCCCGCGGTCTCGTCGGCGGGCCTCAGCGCAGATGCGAGCGGGCCGCGCGCGGCGCGATCCCGGCCGCGCCTCCGGATCCGTCGGCGCCGCCGTCCGTCCCGCCGACCCCGCCGACCCCGCCGGACCGGTCCGCTCCGTCGGGCGCCGTGCGGGCGGGCGCGGAGAGACGCTGGAAGGCACCGTGCAGGTGCGCCCGCATCGCCGCCTCGGCGGCCGTCGGATCGCAGGCCTCGACGGCGGCGAGGATCGCGGCGTGCTCCCGGTACGTCTCCCGGCCCTCGGCGTCGATCTGATGGAGCCGGAAGACGTGCACGTGCGCGTGCAGGCGATCGACGGCCGTGGCGAGGAAGCCGTTGCCCGCGGCGTCGACGATCGCCTCGTGGAACCGCTGGTCGCTCAGCGCCCGCTGCGCCTGGACGGACTGCTCCGTCCCGTGCAGGCGCTCCAGCACCTCGAGCTCCTCCCGCAGGAGGCGGGCGGGATTGCGCAGCCGGGACGTGGCGGCCTCGCCCGCCGCCCACGGCTCGAGCAGGAGCCGCAGCTCGAACAGCTCCGCCAGCTGCTCCCTGTCGATCAACGGCGTGACCGCGTACCCGCGCGAGGCGACGCGCACCACGAGCTCGTCGCCCTCCAGCCGGTTCAGCGCCTCCCGCACCGGGGTCTGGGAGACGCCGAGCCGCTGCGCCTCCCCGCTGATGGAGATCCGCGACCCCGGCTCGAGCTGGTGCTCGAGGATGCGGGTGCGCAGGGCCTGGTAGACCCGGTCCTGTCCGGTGCCGCTGCGGGTCACGCCTGGTTCCTTCCTGCCTGCCGGGGGACCCCGGGTGCCACGGCGCCCCGTCCGACGGGACGCCCTGCGCTCAGGGTCCCACCAGGGATGGCAGCCAGGTGCTCACCAGCGGGACGAAGGTGATCACCAGCAGCACCACGAGCATCGGCACGAAGAACGGCAGCACGCCCTTGATGACCCGGGTGACCGGGACCTTCGTGACCGAGGAGAGCACGAAGAGCACGAGCCCCACCGGCGGGGTGAGCAGGCCGATCATCAGGTTGAAGATCATCATCACCGCGAAGTGGGTGGGGTCGATCCCGTAGACGTCGGCGATCGGCGCCAGCACCGGCACCAGGATCAGGATCGCAGCCGTCGGCTCCAGGATCGCGCCGACGATCAGCAGCAGGATGTTCACCAGCAGCAGGAACACCAGCGGCCGGTCCGTGATCTGGAGGATCATCTCGCTCATCACCTGCGGCGCCTGCTCGCGGGCGAGCACCCAGCCGAACAGCGCGGCGCTGGTGACGATCACCAGGACGCTGCCGGTGGTCTCGACGGTCGAGGCGGCGATCCGGCCGAGCGTGCGCCGGTTCAGGGTGCGGTAGCACAGCGCCAGGATCGCCACATAGGCCACGCCGAGCGCCGAGGCCTCCGTCGGGGTGACGATCCCCGAGAGGATCCCGCCGAGGATGATCACCGCGGCGCCGGCCACGGGCAGGGCCTTCACCACGTCCTTCACCCGCTTGGCGGCAGGCGGCTTCGGCATCCGTAGGTCGTCCCGGCCGCGGGTCTGCAGGAAGACCATCAGGCACAGCGCGAGGACGAGCACGAGCGCCGGCACGATGCCGGCCATGAACAGCGAGCTCACCGAGAGCCCGGCGGTCACCGCGTAGATGATCGCGGGGATCGACGGCGGGATCATCGGGGCGATCAGCGAGGAGGCGCCGGTGATGCCGAGCGCGAAGCCCTCGGGATAGCCGCGCTGCTTCATCGCGGGCACCTGGATCCGTCCCATCGCCGCGGCGTCGGAGATCGCCGCCCCGCTCATCCAGGAGAACCCGAAGGAGGTGGCGATGTTGACGTAGCCGAGAGAGCCGCGGACGTGCCCGATCGCGCTGGTCGCGGCGTCGAAGAGGCGGTCCGTCGCCCCGGAGACGTTGGCGAGGTTCCCCAGCAGGATGAACATCGGCACCGCGAGGAGCGCGAAGTCGAAGACGCCCGAGGCCGTCTGCTGGGCGGCGAGGGCCGCGGTGGCGGTGTCGTCCAGCACGATGTAGACGAGCGAGGGGATGAGCAGCGCGATCCACACGGGGACGCGCGCGGCGAGCAGCAGCAGCAGGGCTGCGAACATGATCAGCAGGACCACGGGATCACAGGCCTTCCATCGAGGCGGCCTTCTCGACCGCGTCCGGGATCTCTTCGGGGTGGCGCAGGTGCAGCGCGATGTTCAGCAGCGTGTGGCCGAGGATCATCAGGTATCCCACCAGCACGGCGCCGTACAGCAGCGGCATCGGCAGGGAGCTGGCGGTCATCTCCAGCGGACCGGTCAGCACCATCAGCGAGAGCGCCGCCCACACCATGTAGCCTGCGGCCGCGACCACCAGCAGCAGCGCGAAGATCTGGCTCGCGGTGGCGAGCCGGCGCGGGAGATAGACGGCGAGGATGTCCACGGCGATGTGGGCGTTGCGGGAGGAGACGAAGCCGGCTCCCACGAAGGTCAGCCACACCACCAGCAGCCGGGCGATCTCCTCGGTCCAGGGCAGCGGGGAGGCGAGCACGTAGCGGGTGAACACCTGGAAGATGATCATCGCGAAGACCGCGATCAGCAGCGCTCCCGCGAGGAGGCGCTCGCCGTCCACGAGCAGGGCGTAGAGCCGCCACTTGCGCTCGTAGTGGTCGCGCTCGATGTAGGTGTCGAGGTCGGGGACCTGGCCGTCGCGGCCCCCGGGGACGGGCTTGGGCGACTGCATGCTCATCGGACGGACTCCTGCAGCTCGAGGTAGAGGTCTCCCCAGGCCACCTTCGACGGGAGCTCGTCGGCGATCAGCTGCTGGAAGGCGTCGACGTCGACGTCCTCGTTGATGGTGATCGCGTCCTCCTCCGCCCACTGCCGGAGGGTCTCCTCCTCCGCCTCGACGATGCAGTCCCGGGTGGCGATGCGGGCCTTCTCCAGCGCGTCCTCCATGCCCTCGCGCTCAGCCGGCGTGAGGGAGTCCATGAACCGCTCGGAGGTGACGATGTTGACGGCCTGGACCATGTGCGCGGTGAGGTTCAGGTACTCCTGGACCTCGTAGAACTTCTGCACGTCGATCGTGGGGATGGGGTTCTCCTGGGCGTCGATGGCGCCCTGCTGGAGGCCGAGATACGCCTCGGAGAGCGCCATCGGCGTCGCGGAGCCGTGCATGATCGCGAAGCTCGTGATGTACAGCGGCGCGTCGGGGGTGCGGATCTTCAGCCCGGCGAGGTCGTCCGGCTCGTCGATCTCGACATTCGAGGTGATGTGGCGGGTGCCGTAGTACCAGGTGGAGGTGACCCGCAGCCCGGTCTCCTCGGCCATCTCGTCGTACACCTCGGCCATGATCGGGCCATTGGTCGCCTCGTCGAACTGGTCGACGTCGGTGAACAGGTAGGGGGCGTCGAGCACGGCCGCCTCCGGGTACCAGATGCCCAGGAAGGACGGGCCCACCACGCCGAGCTCGAGGCCTCCGGTGGCGATCTGCTCGGTGGTCTCGCCCTCCCCGCCGATCTGGCCGGAGGGGTAGGTCTCCACCGCGATGCCGTCGTCGGCCAGCTCCGTGCGCAGCGTCGCGGCACCGCAGGACTCGACGGGATGGGCGGGGTCGTACTGATGGGCGAAGCGGATGACACGGGCGTCGGGATCGACCGTGTGCTTCTCGATCTGGCTGACGTCCACGGGCTCCCAGAGCGAGCATCCGGCCAGTGCGAGGGCGGAGAGGGCCGCGAGGAGGAGGGTGCCGGGGCCGCGGCGCCGGGCGGTGCGGGTCATCGTGAGGTCCCTTCTGTCAGGGGGTCGGGGAAGGGGAGGTCATGGGCGCGGGCGAGGGCGCGCAGCTGCTCCGCGGTCGAGGCGGCGAGCTCCACCCCGTCGCCTGCGGCGGCGCGGTCGTGCTCGAGGTCGCCGGGGGCGACGACGGTGCCTCCGGGGTGCGAGGAGCGCACCTCGGCCTGGAGCTCGGCGACCCGGTCGCGGATCTGCGCCGGGTCCCCGAACGCCGCGAGGTCCAGGGCGATCAGCAGGTGGCCGGTGTTCATCCGGGAGGAGCGGTCCTGCCAGATGTCCACGGTCCTGGCGGCGAGGGAGGCGCTGGTCAGCGCCGTGGCGAGCCCCTCGAGGAGCACCGAGACGCCCGAGCCCTTGTGCCCGCCGAAGGGCAGCAGCGCACCGCCGTCGAGCACGGCCGACGGGTCTGTCGTCGGCCGCGCCTCGGCGTCCACGCCCCACCCCTCGGGGATCGGCGTGCCCTCGTTCCGGGCGGAGACGACCTTGCCGTAGGCGCCGGCCGTGGTGGCGAGGTCCGCGACGAGCGGCCCCGCCCCCGAGGACGGCAGCGACAGGGTCAGCGGGTTCGTGCCGAGGACCGGGCGGGAGCCGCCGAAGGGCGCGGCGACGGGACCGGTCGAGGAGGTGAGCACGGCGGCCAAGCCCCGCTCGGCGAGCTGGTCCGTCCAGAACCGGCCGGCGCCGAAGTGGGTCGATCCCTGGACTGCGACGGCCGCGATCCCGTGCTCGCGTGCGGTCTCGGTGGCGAGGTCCACGGCGTTCTGCATCACCACCTGGCCGAAGGCGCCCTCGCCGTCCAGCACCGCGGTGCCGCCGACGCGCCGCACCACGGACGGCCGAGAGGTCGGATCAATGCCGCCGGCGGTGACGGCCTCGAGGTAGAGCGGGAGGCGGAGCAGACCGTGGGAATAGATGCCCGCCCGGTCCGCCGCGAGCAGTGAACGCGCGATCAGGGAGGCGTCATCGGCACGAACGCCGGAACGTTCGAGCAGGTCGGAGGTGAGGGAGAGGAGGTCGTCGACCGGGAGGCGCGGTGACGTCATCGTCACGGTCCTTTCTGTACGAAGTGGGCCCAACGTATAGAAGGTGATCGGTGAACACAAGAGGGTGGGGCAAAAGGATCCGATGTGTCGGTGGGAATCTGTTCAGCGTCGCGTCGGAGCGGCTCCTGACGAGGGGGAGGAGCCGGTCCCGGTGCACCCCGTGAGGAGCAGCCCGAGCGCTACGGCGGCCATGAGCACGCCCGTGGAGGCGAAGGCCGCGCGGTAGTCCGCGAGGCTCGCCGCCCCGTCGGGAGCGCGCAGGTCGAGCACCACGCCGATCAGCAGCACCGCGAGCAGCGAGGTGGAGTACCCGCCGATGTTCACCATCCCCGTGGCGGTGCCGATCGCGCGCGGCGGCACCCCAGTGCGGGCGAGGTCGAAGCCTACGGAGCAGGTCGCCGAGCCGACCGCGAGCGCGACCATGAGCGGCACCAGCTGCCAGGCCGTGAGCGGCGTCGGGGTGAGCAGGATCGCGGTCCAGGCCAGGACGAGGATCGCCCCCGCGATCCCGCCGAGCAGCACCCGGTGCTGCGGGAAGCGCCCGGTGAGGAGTCCGATGAGGGGGCCGAGCGCCACCATCACCACGACGTTCAGGGTCAGCAGCGCCCCCACCTCGGCCGCGCCGAGCCCGTGCCCCTCGGTGAGGAACGGGACGCCCCACAGGAAAATGAAGGCGTTGACAGTCGCGAGGGTGAGCGCGTGGAGGAAGAACCCCGACCACGCCTGGCGCGAGGTGAACACGGCGCGCAGGAGCGCCCCCGCCCGGGGCCGCCGAGGCACTGCGGCGCCAGGCTCCTCGGGCGGTGCGTCCTGCACGAGGGCGAGCACGAGCAGCACGCTGAGCAGCAGCAGGAACGCGAGGCCGGACCAGGCCGCGGTCCAGCCCGCGCCGAGCAGCAGGGCGAGGAAGGGCACCGCGGCGACCGCCTGCCCGAACTGGCCGATCATGGTGGCGAGCTGCGTGAACACCGGCACCTGCGCGGTGGGGAACCAGCTCGCAATCAGCCGCACCACGCTGATCAGCGTGGCCGCATCGCCCATGCCGGTTAGCAGCCGCCCCAGCAGCGCCACCGGCACCCCGGTCGCGAGGGCGAGCAGCAGTTGCCCCGCCGCCATCGTCACCGCCCCGAGGACCAGCATCCGGCGCGGCCCGATCCGGTCCAGCAGCAGGCCGGCCGGGATCTGGGCCGCGGCGTAGGTGCCCAGCTGCACCACGCCGAACAGGCTCAGCACCGTCCCGTCCACGCCGAAGCGCGCGGAGGCCTCGACCCCCGCGACTCCGAAGGCCGCGCGCCCGGAGACGGCGCAGAGGTAGGCGAACACCCCGACCGCCCAGATGAGATGGGCGCGGGTGAGGCGGGGACGCGGGGCGGTCATCGACGGATCAGCGGTGTCCGGAGGCGGGGTCGAGGTCCTCGTCGCGGCCCTGGCCCGCCGCGGCGGAGAGCGGCTCGCCGCGCTCGTCGAGGCCGTCCTCGTCCGGGTTGCTCAGCGCGCCGTGGCGGCGCAGGAACCAGGCGGCGATGAGCGGGGCGGTGATCGCCGAGATCAGCACCGCGGTGGCTACCTGGACGGTCGCGACGTCCACGTACTGCTCGAAGCGCGGATCCGCGGCGGCGATGATCGCAGGGGTGACGATCGAGTTCCCCGCCGTGGTCCCGGCCGCGAAGCCGATCCCGGAGCGCTTCCCGCGGCGCAGTAGGAAGCGGTAGGCGAGGTACGTGGTGCCGCCGGTGAAGGGCGTGACGAGCAGGCCGAGCACGATCCCGGTGATGCCGCCGGTAAGGATCGCGCTGATGTCGATGCCGGTGCCCAGGCCGAAGGCGAAGAAGGGGATCACGATCGCCGGCACGGGGCGCAGGATCTCGGTCCAGCGGTGGTCGATGTTGCCCACCACGATCCCGAGCACGAGCGGGATGATCGCGGCCGCGAAGGCGTCCAGCGGGATGGAGCCGAGGCCCGCCGCGCCGATGAAGAGCATCGTGAAGAACGGCCCGTCGTTCACGGCGGAGGCGACGTAGGCGCCGCGGTCTGTGCGCGTGCCGTACTTGCCGGTGAAGGCGAGCCAGATCCCGCCGTTGGAGTTGTCGAAGGTCGCGAGCATCGCGAGGATCGAGATCCCTAGCATGCCGTCCAGCCCCACGGTGAAGCCCAGGCCCACCACGAGCAGGCCAGGGACGAGGGTCTTGCCCAGCAGGATCGCGCCCGTCGTGCCGGCGACCGGGCCGATCGAGCGGGGCGTGATCTGCATGCCGGTCGCGAAGATGACCAGCGCCATCAGCGGCATCGGGGTGGCGAAGAGGGCGGTGGTGAAGCTGCCCAGCTCGAGGAAGGCGGGTGCGGTGGTGCCGACGATCGCGCCGAGCACGAGAGGGATCACCATCGTCCCGCCGGGGATGCGGTCCATCGTCCCGTACAGCGGGGAGCGGAGCATCGAGAGATCGGGGGAACGTTCGGTCACGGGGAACTCCTTCTTGCCTCATCACGAGAAGGTCGGCGCGGTGGGTGCTGCTCGCGCGGTGCAGGCAGGAGGGCCCGCCGCAGCAGGGCTATAGGATCTACGGAACACGTCGGGGCGTCAACCGGCGGCGCCGCGACGAGCGGTGCGACGGCGCCCGCCCCGGGCGACCGGCCCGGCGCCCGCCCGTGCCGATCGGGTCGGCGCCGGGCGGGACGGATCAGCGCTGCACGGGACGGACCCCGGCCGGCGGAGCGGCCGCGAGGATCGCGCGGAAGACGACGTCGACGCTCGGCGAGGGCGCCGAGCGGCGGTCCCGCGTCGCCGCCACCTGACGCCCCTCCGCCAGGGAGCCGACGGGTGCGACGACCATCCTGGGCGTGTCGCTGATGCGCGCCGCCAGCGCGTCCAGCACCCCGACGCCGCGCCCCGCCCGGCCGAGGCTCACCACCGACTGCGGCGGCTCGGACTCCCGGGCCAGCGGGATCCCGAGCCCCCAGGCGCTCAGCGCACCGCCCGCGTCCGGCCCGACGGCCGCCCC
>Ga0079224_100005966_pt1 | contig 16062 bp, 13 predicted proteins | sample Stecom2015_FD_80414 | JGI IMG/M metagenome (GOLD analysis project Ga0079224, IMG submission 80414) | Agricultural soil microbial communities from Utah to study Nitrogen management - Steer compost 2015 | ecosystem: Environmental > Terrestrial > Soil > Agricultural land | place: USA: Utah...
GACTTCGGCCGCGAAAGCCCCGCTGCCTCACACCACTCCGCGATTTCCGCGTCACTGAACCCAAGCCGCCGATGCGCATGCTCTTCGCGCAAGAACTCCAGCGTATGTGGCGCGAAATCGACGATCACCAACCGCCCGCCTGCTTTCAGCAGCCGCGCCGCCTCCGCAATCGCGCGCCCGGGATCGGAGAGGAAGTGCAGCACTTGGTGGATGGTCACCAGATCCGCCGCGCCCGCTTCAATCGGCGGCGCATACGCATCGCCAAACTGCACCGCCGCCTTGGTCTTTAGATCGTCCAGCGAGGCACGCGCAATCGCCAGCATTTGTCGCGAGGTGTCAAAGCCCTCGGCGCGGCGCACGCGATCCGCGAAGAGCTGAATCATCCGGCCCTGACCAACGCCCACATCGACCATCAGATCGAACGGACCAGCCCCAGCCGCGGCAAGGATCGCGCTGTCGATGTCCGCTTCGGGCAAATGCAACGCGCGCACGCGCTCCCAATCCGCCGCGTTACGCTCGAAGTATTCCGCCGCCGCTTCATCACGCGCCGCGCGGATTTCGTGCAAGCGATCGGCGTCGCGCGCGAGCACCGGATCGCTCGGATCGAGCATCGCGAGCGCGGCCTCCGCGAACTGGCGCTCAGTCGTGTGCGCGCGCGGCAGCCGATAGAACACCCACGCACCCTCGGGCGCGCGTTCAACCAGCCCAGCTTCCGTTAGCAACTTCAAATGCCGGCTCACACGCGGCTGGCTTTGGCCCAACGCCTGCGCCAACTCACCCACCGCGAGTTCTCCCTCGGTGAGCAGCGCCAACGCTCGCAAGCGCGTCTGCTCACCAGCCGCGCGCAACGCCGCGACGACGCGATCAGCGTCACGCAGCTCTGGCACGGGCTGATTTGGAGATATAAACATATCTTTATATGACATGAGGCAGCGGCGCTTGCCTAGCCCCAAGCGCCGCAGCCCGAATTTAGCGCCGTGGATAAATTCCATTCATGTGTGGCCTCAGCGCCAGATTGGCCATTCTGCAATAAAAACCACCACTTAGGGGAGATCCTGTAGCCGCTGCTCTAAATGCCCTGTTCAGGCACGGAACAGGCAAGTTGATTAACCCTACCCCGGCATTATCTGCCCTGGGCCTAAGGGGGTCCGACATGCGGGGACTAGTTTCTGTACTGGCTTTGACGGCCTGCTTGGCCGTCCCAACACTGGCGTCTGCTCAAGAGGCAGCGGCCACGCCCGAAGCCGCGCCTGCTCAAACCAACGCCAGCAACGATCCGTGGATCGGTTTCAACCGCAGCATGTTCGGCGTGCACCAAGCCGTCGATGGCGCAGTGCTCGAGCCTGTCGCGCGCGGCTATCGCGCGATCACGCCGCGCCCGTTGCGTACAGGCGTTCTGAATTTCCTGCGCAATCTGAAAAGCCCCGTCGTCTTTGCGAACGATGTACTGCAAGGCGAAATCGGCCGCGCCGGCAACACTGCCGGACGCTTTGCGATCAACACTACGATCGGCGTCGCAGGCATTTTCGATCCGGCGACGAGCATGGGTCTCGAACGTCACGACGAAGATTTCGGCCAAACGCTCGCCGTGTGGGGCGTACCGTCGGGCCCTTACCTGTTCGTGCCGCTGATGGGCCCGTCAACCGTTCGCGACAGCGCTGGGCGCATCATCGATACCGTGTTTGATCCACTGACGTGGGCCGAGTTCGATGACGCCGATACCGTGCGCACGTCGCGCACGATCGTCGCCGCCCTCGCGCAACGCGAAGTCTTGATAGATCAAATTGACGCTTTCGAAGCGCAAGGCGGTGATGTCTACATCACTTACCGCAGCGCCTACGAAGTCGCGCGCGAAGCAGCGATCCAAAACGGTCGCGCCGATGTCCAAGATTTGCCGGACTTCGACGACATAGATGAAGAACCGGCAACAAACACGCCAAATGGGGGCGCCAGCGCTGAAGCAAATCAGCCACAGGCGGATCAAATCCAAGCGGCTGAGAACTCCGTAGTCTTCACGGAAGCGCTTTCGCATCCCACGTCGCTAAACGATTGAAGGAGTAGTTTGTCGTGACTCGTCCCGTTACCCGCGCCACGTTCTTGTCAGGCCTGATCGGCCTGGGCGCGCTCGCCGCCGCGCCGGATGCGCACGCGGCGCGTAACGCTGACGCCGAAGGTTACGTGCAAACCAACGCCACCGCCGCTCTCGCCGCACTCGGCAATCCCAGCTTGTCGTCATCACAGCGCCAACAACAATTCCAACGCCTGATGACGCAATTCGCGGACATGCAGCGCATCGCCATCTACGTCGTTGGCCGGTATCGCGGCGCATTGACCGAAGATCCGGCACTTCGCCGCGAATGGGTTGATACGTTCCAAGCGTTCGCGATTGCGACTTACGAAGATCAGTTTGAGAGCATGAGCGGCGCAGCGATCCGCGTCACCGGCTCGGAAGAACGCGTCGCCGGCCGTGATGTGGTGGTCGATAGCCAGGTGCGCCCGCCCCGCGGTGAAGCGATGCGGGTGCAGTGGCGCGTGCTGCGTTCGGGCAACGCCTGGAAAGTCACGGATATCGCGGTCGGTCGCGACGGCGTTTGGCTCGGTCAAATCCAGCAACGGCAGTTTCTGGCGCAGCTGGACAGCAATAACGGCAACATCCGTGCGCTAATCACCGATCTTCGCGGCCGCACCGCGACGATGCGTCAGCGTATTCTCGCCCGCAGCTAAGCGCGCTCAACCCCCACTGCCTCAGAGACGTGATCGAAGCCTTCGGCCATCAACAGGCCGTCGAGTTCATCGAGTATGCGCGCCACCAAGCTCGGTCCGTGGAAGACCATTGCCGAATAGAGGTGCACCGCGCTCGCGCCCGCTTTGATCTTGGCGAGCGCGGTCAGCCCGCTTTCGACGCCACCGGCGCCGATGAGCGGCAAACGTCCACGCAGCGCTTGAGCAAACAGGCGCAGCGCATGGGTGGAAATCTGAAATAGCGGCTGTCCCGATAAGCCGCCCTGCTCTTCGCGATTGTCCGACGTAAGATGCGCAGGCCGCTGCAACGTTGTGTTCGAGACGATGAGCGCGTCCAGCTCATTTGCGATCGCTATGTCAACGATGTCGCCAATCGCTACGTCGTCCAAATCCGGCGCGACTTTGAGAAACAGCGGCCGCCGCCCATGCGCCGCCGTGAGCGGCGCCCGCGCTTCGCGTAAGCGCCCAAGCAAATCTTCCAGCGCGCCACGCTCCTGTAAACCGCGCAAGCCAGGCGTGTTCGGCGATGAAATGTTGGCGGTCACATAAGACGCGTGCTTCCACACACGGCCCATGCCGAGCACATAGTCCGCCGCGCGATCGGCGCTGTCTTTGTTGGCGCCGACATTCGCGCCGACGATCCCGGGCTTGCCATTGCGCGCCGCGAGACGATCAGCAAACACATCGAGACCCTTATTGTTGAAACCGAGCCGATTGATCACCGCGCGATCTTCACTCAGCCGAAAAATCCGCGGACGCGGATTGCCCTCCTGCGCCAGCGGCGTGACGGTGCCGCACTCGACGAACCCGAAGCCTGAGCGCAGCAGCGCGTCCGGCGCCTCGCAATTCTTGTCGAATCCCGCCGCCATGCCGATCGGGTTCGGCAGCTCAAGACCTGCCAGTGACGTCTTCAGACGCGGCCACCGGTCTGCGCGCGCGCGCGGACCCAACCGCGCGCGCAGCGCCCAGAGCGCGGCATGGTGGGCCGTCTCAGGGTCGATCAAGCGCAGGCCGCGCGTCACAAGATCGTGCGGGGAAATCACGATCGTTGCGCTTTACCGATTCTGCCCTGGCTGTCGCCTGCTACCTGACGGCGACGCCCCGACCCAATCCCAGATTGCGGACTTTGTTCCTATAAGTAGGTTGAATGTCCTGTTCCGGAGCCTATAATAGAACCCCATGAACCACGCCCAGATCTGGCGCGCGATTGACGCCCTGGCCGCCCGAAAAGGCATGACTGCCTCGGGCCTTGCACGCGCTGCAGGGCTCGATCCAACCACGTTCAACAAATCCAAGCGACAAGCGCCCGATGGCAAGCCGCGCTGGCCTTCCACTGAAAGCATCACCCGAGCGCTCAACGCGGCGGAGACAAATTGGGACGAGTTTGCCGCCCTGCTCGCGGGCCGCAGCGGCGCAGCGGGACGCGCCATCCCGATCGTCGGTATGGCGCGCGCGGGCGCTGACGGCTTCTTCGATGAAAACGGCTTCCCTGTAGGCGCCGACGAAACCGTGCGCTTTCCCGATCTTGGAGAGGATCGCGTCTATGCGCTCGAGATCGCCGGCGATTCCATGGAGCCGACGTATCGCGCCGGCGATGTCGTCATCGTGCAGCCAGGCGCCGCTGTGCGGCGCGGCGATCGCGTTGTCGTGCGCACGCGCTCGGGCGAAGTGATGGCCAAAGTTCTTGGCCGCAGAAACGATCAGACGGTCGAACTCGTCTCGCTCAACGAATCTCACAAGCCGCGTGAACTCGCCGCCGCCGATATCGAATGGATCGCGCGCATCGTCTGGGCGAGCCAGTAGCTTCATCCGCGCAGCGATTTGCGCGCGCCAGCTTAGTCGCGATCAGGCTTCCAGGCGGCCAGCAATCGCGGCCCCGCCGCCTGCATCAGCTCACCCTTGATTTCGAAAGCTGCAAACGCCGCGGTAGGAAAGTGCCCTTTGAACTCGCGCGCGAGTTTCGAGCCGTCATGCGCCTGGTGCACCAGCATAGAAGCAAGCTCGCCAATTCCCGGATTGTGTCCGACGATCACGACGCTCTCCGCATCTCTGGCGCTGAACGCATCCCAAAGGCTTTCGGGCGCGGCATGATAGAGCGCGTCTTCGAACACCGTCTCCAAAGAGAAATCCGCCAAGCCGTGCTCGGCGGTCTGCCGCGTTCGCTCAGCGCTTGAGACCAGGGCCAGCGATGGCTTTAAGCCCGCCGCCGCCATTGCCGCGCCTGCCGCCGCCGCGTCGCGCCGCCCTCGCCCGGTGAGCCCGCGCTCCTCGTCGCTATCGGCTTCATGAGCGCGGACAGCCTTGGCGTGCCGCAACAGGATCAAAGTGCGCATGACTCGGGCAAGTCTGCCCGGCTGCGGAAAAATCGCAACGCCCCGCATCCGTTGAGGCGATTGGCGGCTGCTACCTCACGAAGCCAAGGAGAAACTTCATGAAAGCGCGCTGGATCATCCTCGCCATTGCCGGCCTTATCGCCATCGGCGCCTGGGCTGCGGTCGCCGTTACCTACTTCTTCTTCGATCCCACCATCGTGGTCTGGACGGCTGTCGTCACCGTTGCGGCGTTCGCTACCGAGGGCCTGCTCTGGGTTGCCGCCGGCGTGTTCGGTTGGGGGTTCCTGGCCAAGCGCCGCGCCGCTCTCGGCCGTTTCCGCGACCGCTTCTTCGGCAAGCGCCAGCAGATCAGCGAGTAAAGCGCGCGCTTTGCTTCGCGCGGCGGCGTCGCTACATCGGTGCTCCACCTGGATTCGCCGATGTCAGACCTCACCACGCTCGCCGCCGCCGCAAAGGCCTGGCCCTTCGAACAAGCGCGCCTTGTCCTCGAACGGCATCAGAAAAACCCGAAGGACGTGGTCGTCTTCGAAACCGGCTACGGCCCCAGCGGCTTGCCGCACATAGGCACGTTCGGCGAGGTCGTCCGCACGTCGATGGTGCGCAACGCCTTCCGCGCGCTGACCGGCGACAAGATCAAAACCAAGATCATCTGCGTCTCGGACGACATGGACGGGCTGCGCAAGATCCCGGACAACATCCCAAACCCGCAAGCGCTGACGCCCTACCTTCAGCGCCCGCTCACCGATGTGCCCGACCCATTCGGGACGCATGATAGTTTCGCCGGGCATAACAACGCCCGTCTGCGCGCGTTTCTCGATAGCTTTGGCTTCGAGTACGAGTTCAAATCCGCGACCGAGCTCTACAAGTCGGGCGCGTTCGACGCGGCGCTGCTCAACGCGCTGAAGGCCTATGATGAAATCATGGCCATCATGCTGCCAACGCTCGGCGACGAGCGGCGCGAGACATACAGCCCCTTCTTGCCGATCTCACCAAAGAGCGGCCGCGTGCTTTATGTGCCGATGAAGAAGGTGGACGCCGCCAACGGCACGATCACCTTCGACGATGAGGATGGCGAAGAGATCACGCAATCCGTCACCGGCGGGCGCGCCAAAATGCAGTGGAAGCCGGATTTCGGCATGCGCTGGGCTGCGCTCGGCGTCGACTTCGAAATGTTCGGCAAGGATCACCAGCCGAACCAGCCAGTCTATGCCCGCATCTGCAAGGCGCTCGGCGCCGAACCGCCGGTCAACTACGTCTACGAACTCTTCCTCGATCAAAAGGGCGAGAAGATTTCAAAGACCAAGGGCAATGGCATCAGCGTCGAGCAATGGCTCTCCTACGCCGCGCCGGAGTCGCTCTCGCTCTATAATTTTCAGAAGCCGCGCACGGCGAAGCGCCTCTATTTCGATGTCATCCCGAAGGCCGTCGATGAGTACATCTCGTTCGTCGACGCGTATCAGGGCCAAAATGTCGCCGAGCAGATCGAGAACCCGGCCTGGCACATTCATGCCGGCAAGCCGCCCAAGGATTTGACGCCAATTTCATTCGCCCTGCTCATGAACCTCGTCTCCGCGTCAAATGCGGAAACGAAGGAATTGTTGTGGGCGTTCATTGGCAAGTATGCGCCCGGCACGACGCCGCAAACCCACCCCTTCCTCGACAAACTGACCGACTACGCCATCGCCTACTTCAACGATTTCGTGAAGCCGACGAAGCAATTCCGCGAAGCCACCGAGAAGGAGCGCGCGGCATTCGAGGATTTGATCAAGCGCCTCGATGCGTTGCCCGCCGACATTACCGATGGCGAAGCGATTCAGAACGAAGTTTACGCCGTCGGCAAAGATCACGGTTTCGAGCCGCTGCGCGATTGGTTCAAGGCGCTCTATGAGGTGCTGTTCGGCGTCGAAAGCGGTCCGCGCTTCGGTCAATTCGCGGCGATTTTTGGCGTGCGCGAAACCAGTGCATTGCTGCGCAAAGGACTGAACGGCGAGCTGCTCGCCTCTGCTTGACTTGACTTTCCCGCGCTAAGCCCAACTTTGGCTGCATGACGACGCGAGCGCCCATCAGCTTCTGCCCGCGCACGGACCGCACGCCGGCCCGCGCCTAACCCCTAGCTCGCCCCGAGCTAGGGGCTCGCTCACGCACATCCACATCATGTTTCAACACGCGAGCCCGATGGCTCGCGCGCACAAGGCTATCGCCATGACAAAACGTCCCCAAATCGTCGTCTCGCAACAAGATCATGAGGCGCTCATCGACCTCGCTTTGCGGGCTCTGGGCCGCGCCCCTGGCGCCGCATTGCTGCTCCAGGAAATGAAGCGCGCGACGGTCGTCTCCGATCCGCCACAGCACGTCCTGGCCATGAACAGCAAGGCCACGTTCGACTATGACGGGCGCCTCTATCGCGACTTCCAGCTCGTCTATCCCTCGTGCGCGGATTTCACCGCCGGCCGTATTTCCGTGCTGACGCCGGTTGGCGCCGCCCTCATCGGTCTCGCTGAGGGGAAAACACTCAGCTGGAAAGACGATGCACGCGTCGAGCACAGCATTACTGTGCGCGCGGTGCAGCACTAGGCGGCGCCAATGCGCGCGAAGCACGAAGTGTCACGCTGCGGCGCGTTCATGACAATCGCCTTACAGAGATGATTGCAAAGCAAGCGAACTGTCACACGCGATTAAGCCAATTGCGTGTGGCAGCGTCGCTTGTGGCGCGCAATGTCACTTTTCGCACGCCAGCGGCGGTGCATTGCGAAGCGAGCGTCACAAAACGTACGGCGATTGCGACAGCTCTGTCACACGTTTCTCTGGCTATTTGCGTGCCGCTCGGCCCGCCAGGCGCTCAAAATCGCCTCCGCGCTGCGGTCAATATCCGCATCTGTGGTGTTCTCGCTGATGACGGAGACGCGCACGATCTGGCGTCCACGCCAGTTCGCGCCGCCGACGAAGCACACACCGTCACGCTGCACGCGCGCGATGGTGCGATCAGTCAATACGTCCGCCTCGGCTCCGTCGAGATCGGTTCCGAGCCGCACCGCGACTTGGTTCAGCACGACATCGTTCATGATTTCGACGTCAGCCTCGGCGCCAAGCCGCTCCGCCATGCGCCGCGCCTGCGCGCAATGGCGTTCAACCATGGCAGCGATCCCCTCGCGCCCTAGCGCCTTGATCACCGCCCACGTCGCAAAGCCACGCCCGCGTCGCGATAGCTCCGGCACGAAATCCGCCGGATGCCGTTCGGCGCCCGCCGGCAGATACGACGCCGCAATCAGCATGGCGCGGCGATGCGCTTCGGCGTTGCGGACGATCGCGTACGCGCTGTCATGCGGCGTCTGCAGCCATTTGTGGCCATCGACGCCCCACGAGTGCGCCAGCTCCAGCCCGCGTCCCAGATGCGCGCGCTCCGGGCATGCGCGGGCCCACAGGCCGAAGGCGCCATCGACATGCAACCACCCGCCCTTCGCATGCGTCGCCTCCGCGATCTCGGCAAACGGATCGAAGCCGCCGGAATTGATGTGCCCCGCCTGTGCGATCGCGATGATCGGCCCGTCGAGTTTCTCAACAGCTTTCGCGAACGCGCCCGGCTTCATCAACCCCTGCGCCGTCACCGGCACGCTAACGACACGCTTGGCGCCGAACCCCAGATAGCGAAGCCCCGAAAACACCGTCGAGTGCGCCTCTTCTCCGAGCACGACATGCACTGGCGGCGCCCCGAACAACCCGTCCGCCTCCACGTCCCAGCCCGCCCGGCGCAACACCTCACCTCGCGCCGCCGCCAGGCAGGTGAAATTCGCAATCGTCGCGCCGCTCACGAAGCCGACCGAAGACTCCCGCGGCAAATCGAGCAGATCGAGCAGCCACTTCCCGGTTTGCTCTTCGCAAGCGGACGCCGCGGGCGTCGCATGCGCATTACCGACGTTTTGTCCCCATGCACTGGTTAGCCAATCCGCCGCCATTCCAGCCGGCGCTGTCGCGCCGATCACCCACCCGAAAAAGCGCGGCCCCACCATGTTGGCGAGCCCAGGTTCGCTCAGCCGGGCCAACTCCTCGATCAGCGCATCGATTGCGACGCCCCGTTCCGGCACGGCCGCCTCGAAGGCGGCTTGCGCCTCAGCATAAGTGCAGAGCGGGCGATGCAGCGCCTCCGCCCGGCTATCACGAAACGCAACGGCGCGATCGCTGATATCCTTCAACACCGCGCGCAATTCATCGGACCTCATCGCCGCCTCCGCGTGCGCGTTCTAGCGCGCTGCCCGCACTCGATCACGCGCCATTTGCCGCAAACATTGACATCACCGCCACGATCCGTTCGATTGGCGCATCACGTCAATTCGCCATTCGGCGACCGCCGCGCCCGCGACGGCCGAAGCGACAGCATTTTCGAGGACCACCTGGAAAGCCACGCCCTCATCGTCAATCTCGTCGCCGCCATCGCGTTGGCGTTTTTCTTCGGCGCCATCGCACAACGGCTGCGTATCTCACCGCTCGTGGGGTATTTGCTCGCCGGCGTGGCGGTGGGGCCGTTCACGCCTGGCTTCGTCGGCGACACCAATTTGGCAATGCAGTTTGCGGAGATCGGCGTCATCCTGCTGATGTTCGGCGTGGGCCTAAAGTTTTCGCTCGCCGATCTCTGGTCCGTACGGGGCGTCGCGCTCCCGGGCGCGCTCGTGCAAATGACGGCCGCGACCCTGCTCGGCTACGGCGTCGGCGCGCTGATGGGATTGGGCGCGGCGGAATCGCTGATGCTTGGGTTTTCGCTCTCTGTCGCCAGCACAGTTGTTCTGTTGCGCGCGCTCGAAGACCGGCACCTTCTCAAAACCGAGAACGGCCGCATCTGCGTGGGCTGGCTAGTGATCGAGGACATTGCCATCGTCCTGGGCATCGTGCTGTTACCCACGCTCGCAGGCCTCGCCAGTGGCAATGGCGGCGCGACCTGGTCCGCCACGCTTAGCGCACTGGCTCTGACAATCGGCAAGATCGGGCTTTTCGTAGCGCTGATGCTATTTATTGGCGGGCGCCTCTTTCCGTGGCTCATCGTTCAGATTGCGCACCTGAAGTCGCGCGAACTGCTCTCGCTCGGAACGCTGACCTTGGCGCTCGGCATCGCCTGGGTGGCTTACGAACTGTTCGACGCCTCGTTCGCGCTCGGCGCTTTCCTCGCCGGCGTCGTACTCAACGGCACCAAGTTCACGCATCGCATCGCCGAAGAATCGTTACCGCTCCGCGACACCTTCGCGGTTCTGTTTTTCGTCTCCGTCGGCATGTTGTTTGATCCGATGACCTTGGTGCGCGCGCCGATCGGCGTGTTCGCGGTTGTCGCCATCATCTTGGTCGGAAAGAGCGCCGCGGCGCTCGCGATCACCACGCTCTACAAGCTGCCGCTACGCACCGGCATGCTAATCGCAGCCTCATTGGCTCAGATCGGCGAATTTTCGTTTGTGCTCGCCGGCATGGGCGTCACCCTCGGCCTGTTGTCGGAAGAGACCTACAACCTCATCCTCGCCAGCGCCCTCATCTCGGTCGCACTCAACCCGCTCTTGTTTCACGTCGCCGAGAACTTCGACGACGGCGCCGGCGCGAAGCCAAAGACGCCCGAATCCGTCTCTCCCTAAACGCGAGTTTATACACGCCTTTCTATCTATAGTTGCAGTCGCACAATCACAGGGTGGTTGTGAGTATCCCGTTAGTCTCCGTTGAGTACCGCTCGATGGGCATGGATGGGGCGGTGAGGCTCGACGGTCTCAAGGAAGCCGCAGCGACGGTTGACGCCGACGCTCTCGAGGACGCGCGCTTCGGCTTCGCGCGCGCCCATCCGCAGCGCTCAGCTCGCCGGGTGCTTTTCTACACTCAAGTTCTCGCATTCGCGGCGCTGATCACCGCCCTTGTTCTCGCAGCGCGTTCAGCACCCTCGCTAACATTTGCCACGCTTCACATCACCGCTCTGGTGATCTTTGCCGCCGCGATCTTCGTGCGCTTGATTGCGGCCGCTTCGCTTGCGCCACTTTTGTCACGCCTCGCCGACCAGACCGATGTTCCGCTCTACACCATTCTTTGCCCGCTCTACCGCGAGGCCAATGTCGCGCCCGACCTGGTCGCCGCGCTAAGCCGGATCGACTATCCGCCGGATGCGCTCGACATCAAACTCATCGTCGAAGGCGACGATGTCGATACCATCGCGGCGGCTCTCGCCGTATCCGGCCCCGCGCACATCGAAGTTGTCATCGTTCCTGCTTGCGCGCCGCGTACGAAGCCCAAAGCCCTGAACGCCGGGCTCGCCCGGGCGCGCGGAGAATTTGTCGTTGTTTACGACGCCGAAGATCGCCCGCACCCCCAACAGCTCCGCGCCGCACTCGCTGCATTCGAGGATGGCGGCCCCTCGCTCGCCTGCGTGCAGGCGCCGCTCAGCATCGACAATGCCGACGCTTCCTGGCTGTCGCGCCAGTTCGCCGCCGAATACGCGATACAGTTCCGCGAAGTGTTGCCACTCCTGGCACACCTCAACTTGCCGCTGCCGCTCGGCGGCACCAGCAATCACTTCCGCACAGAAATTCTACGACAGGCCGGAGGTTGGGACCCGCATAATGTGACTGAGGATGCTGACCTCGGCTATCGCCTCAGCCGCGACGGCTATCGCATCGACGTCATCGGCCCGCCGACCATGGAGGAGGCGCCGATCACATTCGGAGCGTGGCTCAATCAACGAACGCGTTGGATCAAGGGCCATCTACAGACTTGGCTCGTGCTGATGCGTGATCCGGTCCGCACCGCGCGCGAGATGGGGCTGCCTGCGTTTGGCGCAATGCAGCTCATTTTCGCCACCGGCCTCGTCGCAGCGTTCGCCCACGGCCCACTGGCGTTCATCCTGCTGACTGCACTGCTAACGCCCTACGATCTTCTCACCATTGCTGACTTCGCATTGGCGGTCGCCGGCTATTGCGTTGCGATCTTCGCGGCGCTCACGGCCTGCGCATTGTCAGGATCGCTCAGCCACGCGCGCGCGGCGCTAACGATGCCACTCTACTGGCCGCTTGCATCGATCGCCGCCTACCGCGCGCTGTTCGAACTTTTTCTGAGACCGCATCATTGGGCCAAGACCGAGCATGGCGTCTCGGCGCGGCGACGCGCTCACTTCCCGGCATCTCCGGGGCGGGCGATCGCTGAACCCACGCGCAGACGCGCTTAGCGGATCGAGACGAGCAGTCCGCACATCTTTTCGATGTCCGCTTCGCTCTGGTTCCACGACACGACGAGCCGAGCCTCACCGGCGCCAGGCGGACCCCACTCATAGAAGTCAGCGCCACCCGCTCGCAACGCCGCCAGCCCCGCCTTGCCGGGCTTGATAAACACCTGGTTCGATAGCGCTGGGTGCGAAAGGTAGGGCGCCGCCGCTTCGGCAAGCTTCGCCGCCAGCCCATTTGAACGCTTCGCCAAGGTGAGCCACAGGTCGTCCTCAAGATAGGCGAGCAATTGCGCAGCTACGAAACGCCCCTTCGAGAACAGGTGTCCGCTCCGCTTCCGCCGCCGCGCAATCTCCTCAGCGCGCGCCATATCGAAGCACACGATAGCCTCCGCCGCGATCGCGCCATTCTTGGTCGCACCGAACGAGAGCAAATCCACGCCCGCGCGCCACGTTACGTCCGCCGGCTTCTTGCCGAGCGCGACTACTGCGTTGGCGAAGCGCGCGCCATCCATGTGCAGGCCCAGCTCCGCTTCCTTGGCCACTTGCCCAATCATCGAGATTTCGGAAACGGTATAGACGCCGCCGCGCTCTGTCGTTTGCGATACGGAGACCGCCGCGGGCTTCACTGAGTGAATACCGCGCTCATTGCGTGCAACCGCCTCCTTCAACGCCGCGGGGCTAATCTTCGCTTCCGCACCGTCCATCAGCACCAACTTGGCGCCACCTGAGTAGAATTCCGCCGCGCCACATTCATCGCATTCGATGTGTGCTTCGCGATGGCACAACACCGCGCCCCAGGGCGGCGTCAAACTCGCCGCTGAAATCGCATTTGCCGCCGTGCCACTCGCAACAGTGAACACGCGCACGTCACGCTCAAACAGCGCGCTGAATTTCTCGTCCAACAGCTTGGACCATTGATCCTCGCCATAAGCTGCCGCCGCGCCAGCGTTCACACGGGTTAGCGCGGCGATAATCTCTGGCGCAGCGGGCGCGGTGTTGTCCGAGCGAAAGTTCATGACCTCTTACCCTCTCGCCTCGCGCGCAATCTTTCGTTCACGTCTCATCCACACATCGCGCAAACTTCGTTTCAAAACAGCACGAAAATGCCGCCGTTACGAACGCTTGCTTTACAGTGCTGCGCTAGCGTTAGCGCGAAATTAGCCATCGGGGCGGGCGTTGCAACACTTCATCAACCATGCGGCCATCGAACGCGCCGCCGCTGAAGTTTTCTCCAGCGCACGCGCGCGATACTATCTCTATGGCCTCACCGCGCTCGCAGTCGCCGCAGCGGCCGGTGTCGCGCTCGCGGCCATATGGCTCGGGCTAATTCTTCTCGTTGACGCAACGCGTGCAACGCTCACCAAGCAGTTGAAGCCGCTTTCCGCGTCGCAAGCAGCCGCGGCGGCGCTCGCTCTTGATGTCGCCCACACCACGAGCCTCGCGGTCGCGCCAGCGATGGCATGGTACTCGGGCTCAACGCTCGGCGACGCGATCGCTACGGCTTTGCTTATCGCCCTGATCGCCGACACCGCATTCAACGCAAAGCGCGGCCGTGTGCACGCGCTCATCTCTTGCGCGCCCTATGCGCTTCTTGGCCTGACGCTACTGATCGAGAGCGGCAACTTCACGGCATTTGCGGCCATCGGTGTTACCGGCGCCGTCGTCGCTTATGTATTCGCCGCCGCCCTGCATCATGCGCATCGCGCTGCGCACGCGCGCATGCAGGACGCTGAATGGCTTCGCCAGCTCAATATGAGTTTCGGCGACGCCGCCTCGGCGGGGTGGGAGATTGATTTTGAGCGCAACCGCATTGCCGGCGCCCAGCGGCTCGGCGCCTTGATAGGCCGGCCGATTTCCTACGCCGACATCATCGAGCGCGCCTTCTTCGCACCAGTGCAAGACCGTGCGCTTGTGAACGCCGCCTTCGCGCCCGAACCCGGCGCGGTCCGCCGCATTGCCCTCGAACACGAAGTCATGCGCGGCGACGGGACCAGCCTCCGGGTTCGTCATCAGGGGTTTGTCCGCACCACGCCGGACGGCCGGCCGGTGCGGGTGACCTGCGTTACGCGCCCGGCTGAGGCGATGAGCGCCGCCGGCGCCGGGGCGCCTGCTATTTTGGCCGACGCGCAAGCGGCCCTCTCCGCGCAGGCAGAAGCGCTGCGCACGCTCAACAACGAACTTTCCGCCGCGGCGGCGACCGATCTCAGCAGCATGCCGACAACCTTGGCGCAGATTCTGCGCGCACTGGCCGAACGCGGCGAAGCGCTTGGCCGGGGCGTCGATGATCTCGCGCACGCGCGCCACGAGGCGGACGCGGCCAATCTCGCCAAATCGCAATTCCTAGCCAACATGAGCCACGAGCTGCGCACGCCGCTCAACGCCATCATCGGCTATGCGGAGATGTTGCAGGAAGACGCGGAAGACAACGGCGACGACACCGCCGTCCAAGATCTCAACCGCATCCTCACCGCCGCCAAGCACCTGCTCGCGCTGATCGGCGAAATCCTCGATCTCTCGAAGATCGAAGCCGGACGCATGGAAGCGGTCGCCGGCAAGTTCGATCCGGCCGACATGCTGGATGAACTGATCGAGACCGTTCGCCCGATCGCCTCAAGCAACGGCAATGAGATGACGCTTACGGGATCGCCGCTCGGCGGCGACATCAACACAGATTCCATGAAGCTTCGCCAGTGCGTGCTCAACCTGCTCTCGAACGCCGCCAAATTCACCAAGAACGGCAAGATCGACATCGCCTACGACCGCAAACTCTATAACGGCGTCGAGCAAATCTTCATCACCGTTCGCGACTCCGGCATCGGTATGTCGAAAGAGCATGTCTCGCGCCTTTTTCAGCCGTTCGTTCAGGCTGATCCCTCGATCACACAACAATATGGCGGCACCGGCCTCGGCCTCACCATCACGCGGCGTCTCGCGCAGTTGCTCGGTGGCGACGTCACAGTGAAAAGCACCCTGGGTGAAGGCTCCGCCTTCACCTTGCACGTCCCCGTCGACTTGGCTGATGCCTCGGTCGCTCTCGGCGCCGCCGCCAAGATCGACGACATGCAAGGCCACGAAGACGCCCCGCTCGTGATCGTTATTGAGGATGAGGCGGACGCCCGCGAACTCGCCGCCCGCGCCCTCACCCGCGCCGGCTTTGCTGTGCAAGGCGTTGGCGGCGGTGAAGCGGGACTGGCGCTCGCGCGCGCCAAGTCGCCGGCGCTCGTCCTGCTCGACATCTTCTTGCCGGATCGGTCTGGTTGGCGCGTGCTGCAAAGCCTGAAGCACGACCCGAAGACCCAAGACATTCCGGTCGTCGTGCTCTCGGTCAACGAAGACCGCGCTCACGCGCTCGCACTCGGCGCCGCTGAACACATCGTAAAGCCGGCCGATCGCGACATGCTTGCCGCCACCGTCATGCGCTACGCGCGCAAACGCCCAGCGATCGCGGCGGCGGCGCCCGAAGCGCGAAAAGCCGCAGGCTGAGGCGCGTCTTCAAGTTGGCATGCCAACATGCTTCCGCGAACGCGTTCGCAGAAGTTTCGCTCTACTTCCCCCGACTGAGCCGCTCCGCAGTTTGCTGCTCCGACGCGCCAGGGAGGCGGGGCGCGTGAGACGCGCCAGGGTAGTTCCTTTGCGATCCTGCTTCATCCTTGCGGACGAACAGGACCTGCGCGTTGCACGCGCCCCGTGGCGTTCGTTCTTTCCCGGATGCAGGTTTACAGGACTTCGAGGAGCGACAATCTCCCCTACTCCGATCCAGTGCAGTCCTCGCGTGTCGCCACGCAATTGGCTGGTCCCGATCGAACCTTA
>Ga0079224_100005968_pt1 | contig 16062 bp, 14 predicted proteins | sample Stecom2015_FD_80414 | JGI IMG/M metagenome (GOLD analysis project Ga0079224, IMG submission 80414) | Agricultural soil microbial communities from Utah to study Nitrogen management - Steer compost 2015 | ecosystem: Environmental > Terrestrial > Soil > Agricultural land | place: USA: Utah...
AGTAACCCTGACAGGCTTGCCTGTTTTCAGGTATTTGTCCAACCATTGGCGTACACTGTCACTGTGTATAAACCAAAGCGCCGGAAAGATTATGGCCCTGCTGATTACCGATGAATGCATCAACTGCGACGTCTGCGAACCGCAGTGTCCCAACGAAGCCATCTACATGGGTGTGGATTTTTATGAAATCGACCCTGCCAAGTGCACCGAATGCGTCGGGCATCATGGCGAGCCCCAGTGCCAGGTGGTCTGTCCTGTCGAGTGTATTGAGGTCAATCCGGAATGGAAGGAATCCCAGGATATGCTCATGGCCAAATTCTACAAGCTGACCGCCGCCGCCTGATAAGTCTGCCGCGCAGCGCCTTTGAACCGTATTTTCAGGCGGACGGGCCGCCCGATACCCCTGGCTTTGCACCCACGTCAGACGCCCCGGAAACGGCAGCGGGCGCGCCGCTGGCGACAAGAGGCCTCAGGCAGCCAGGTTTTCGTCGGGATGCAGTTTGACCAGCCGGATCGGTCGCTCCATCAGCTTGCTGAACCACGCATCGGCCAATTGCCCTTCGCTCACCACGCGCAAGACACGCCCGTCAAGCCGCACTTGCTCAAACGCATCTTCGTCATCTTCCAGCACATCGACCGGAATATCCAGTCGCAGCATGCCTGGCGCGCGAATGACCAGGTAATCAAAGCGGATGGAAAGTTCAATTTGCTTCAATGCCGGATCATCCCGGCCAAGCGCCTGAGACTGCTCATCAACCAACAGCCAGCGTAATTGTGCCGCAGGCTTCACCGGCCCCGCAATGGCCGGGCATTGATATATAGGCTGAAAATCTGATGTTGTCATAATGCAGAGTCGAAAAGTGCAGAATCAAAAAGGGAAATGAGCCGCTTAAGATAATAAGAATACAGGGAATGACAGGTTATTTGGCGGGCGCTGCGGGACTTGCCGGCTCAGTGGCTGTTTTATCGCCTGGCGCCGGCGTATCGGGCGCCGCCTGTCCGGCAGGCGCTGATTGGGCTGGCGGTTGATTGCCAGCCGGGCCGGTTTCAGGCGTGGCGGGTGTGGCCGCGGGCGCAGGGCGAGCCTCTGTCGCTGCGCCGGGCGCGGCCGCAGGTTCGGAAGAGGCGGCCTCCTGGGCCGCAGCCTGCTCGGCCGCCTGCTTTTGCGCCTCTGCTTCTTTATCCTTGCGCTGCTTCACGAACCGACCCAACGGCGAATTATTCAACCGCTGCCATTTGACCTTCAATTGCGCGTTCTCTGGCGATCCGGTCAATTCGAATGGCAAGGTCACCTGTTTAATACTCACACGCAACCCATCCTGATTCAGCGTGACCGGCTGGCGCGTGACAAATTTGCCCGGGAAAGAAAACTGGTCATTCAGCAGGTTGTACACGGCCAGATTGTCGTCGGCCTGGATCAGCAAGGGATCGGTCAGCAGACTGAAGTGCGTAAAATGCAATTCGCCTTTATCCAGTACCAGCTTGGTTTTCAGCGTTGTATACGGCGTTTTTGCCGCCGGATCGAACTTCCAGGCGCCGGCCTGTTCAACATTGTTGGCGTACGCAACGGGGTCGGCCAGCACCGGCGCCAGATCAAAGCCGCTGATCGTACCGTCGCGAGCCTCGCCTTCAAGCGAACCGGTGGCATTGGTCAGCCAGTTGGCGCCTTCTGGCGCGTCTCTGGAGGCAAACACCAGCGAGAAGGTGCCCGTGCCCGTCATGACCGGATTCATGCCCAGCCCCTTGAGCAAGGGCTCAATGGAGACGTCCTGGAAATTGAGTTTGGTCGTGACTTCGTCGTCCTTCATGTTAATCAGCGCATCGCCCTGCACCTGCCCGTCAAAGATACTGGACTTGATATCGGTGATGCCCAACTGGTCTTTGGTGAAATTCAGGGCTGCCGTCACATCGTTGTACACCACGCCATGATAGGTAATCTGCTTAAGGCTGACTGTGCCGGACCCGATGAGCGCGCCCATCAGGTCGCTGACCAGATTGCGCACAGCGGTGGTGGTGGGCTTCGCCTCTGCCTGCGTGGGCTCTGCGGGGGCCTTGGCGGCGCCGGTCGCGGCGGCGGGCGGGGTCGCGGCATCGCCCGAGACGTTATCGATCAGCTCGTCCAGATTCACTGAATCGGCGCCGACGGCAAAACGCACGTACGGTTCGTCAAACCTGGAAATATTGCCGTCAAAGCTGAATTTGCCGGAGTTGATGACAGCATCGGCCTTGAAGCTGGCGACGCTTTTGAGAAAATCGGCGCTGAAGGTGCCGATAACCGGAATGTTCTGCTCGCGCGTTTCCACATCCTTGAGCACCACGTTGCCGCTCATGGCCGACAACGCAATCAGGCGGCGCGCCAGGTCCATTTTGGCCGGCGAAGAAAGATTGAAATTGACGGCGCGCTTATTGCCACGGGCGTATGCGCCATCCAGCTTGATCTGGGCGACATTCAGGGCATCGGACGTGCCGCTGATGCCCTCCATGCGGAAATTGACGCCAAACTGCTCCTTGCCCTTGATCCGCACAGAACCGGTCAGTGGCTTGCCGCCCGCACCGGTAGGCGAGATATCCAGCGCCGGCGAATTGAGCACCCATTCGTAGCTCTCGTCGTCTTCGTCGGAGGCCGTGCCCTTGACAGCGAAATTAGTCATCTGCAACAACGGCGCAGTGGAGTCAAAATTCAGCTTCGGCGCGGCCAGGCTCATATCCAGGTTACGCAGCCCGGTGCCCTTGGCGCCCTTGCCCGAAATGGTCAGATCAATACCCGATCCGGTAAGCGCATGGGCAAAACTGTCCACTTCAAAATCACCGGTCAGCGTGCCGGTTTGCACATCCACATCGCCCACGACGCCCTTGATATTGGCTTCCAGATTGCGCGCGGAATAGAGCTTGGTGACCGGATCCAGCTTGACCAGGCCCTGGATATTCACGCTGGCATTGGCAACCGGCCTTGCGCCCTCCAGATTACCCGTCACGGACACATCGAAGGGCTGATCAAACGTGACCCGGCCGGTATTGACCGTCATGCGGTTCAGGCGCATATCCAGATTATTCAGTTTGTCCTTGTAAAAGAGGGCGCCGTTTTGCACTTCCAGCCCGGCGATATCGATTTTGAAATCGGTCTTTTTGGGCTGTGGCAAAACGCTATTGCTTTCGGCAGCCGCAGCGGGCGCGGGACGGATTTCATCACTTTTGAAGCGCGGATCAACCGTCTCTATGGCAGGCGGATCCTGAGTCAGCAAGTCCTCGAAGTTGAAATTGCCTTTTTCATCGCGCACGATCCAGCCTTTCAGACCGGACACGGCAACATGATCGACCACCAGACGGTTCGACATGAGCGGCCAGATGGCCACGGCAAAACGGGCGCTGTCGATAGAGGCAAACGTAGTCGTGGAATTGGGCTCGGACAGAGAAATTTTACGAACCGACAGGCCGATACGCGGGAACAGCGACAATTCCAGATCGCCCTCGATGACCATGGTGCGGTTGTATCGTTCCTGCACGATGCTCTCGATCTTGTGTTTATAGGCGTTCGGATCGAACGTCAGCAAAAATACGGCTGCGCCTACAAAGGCAAACAGCATCAGCACGACTAGGCCGATCAAAATTCTTTTAAGCCAGACTTTCATGGGCGGCTTGATCTCTCATTCATAATAAGTGGGAACAGCCCGCTCAAGGACCGTCTGTCATCCCGATAAACGCAGCCGGCAGGGGCAACACGGCCCCGTGTGCAAAGTGGACATGAGCGGTGAACATGAACGACACACGCAGTGTTGCCGCAAGAAAACGCGCAGCAGCCTGCCATCTTGGCCAGGTCGTGAATCAGCGGTCGCGACGCGCAATGCCGGCATAGGCCCGCAATGATGTGCTGTTCATGCACTTCATGCAATACATGTCGCAGGCGGCGCACCCTTTTCATAAAAGGATATCCCGCCTGCCGGTTGAGCTCACAATCTTGCTGTGCCTGCCGGATCTGCCTGTCTGGATTTATCGGGCTGTTATTTTGATTATGCTAACAGATATGGCATTCGAATGCAGGCAGAACAGGACTATTTGAACAGCGAGGAAAGCGAATTGAGTACTTCGTTCTCGCCACGCGCCTGCCCATCGGCCGGAATCTGGCCTTCCGGTGTGGATTTATCAACCACCTGGGGCAAAATGCTCGACAGGGTTCCCAGGATATCCTCGCGGGAATGACCGGATTGCTGGGCGATATTATCCACCGTATCGGCCCCCAGGGCCGTATCGACCTGTTGCGGGGAAATCTCGCGATTATCGCCCTTGTTCACCCAGGAATCGAAAATATCGCCCAGGCCCCCGCGCTGGAATTTTTCGGCCAGACCGCCCAGGCCGCCTTGCTGGTTGTTGATCACGGACAGAATCACCGGCAAAAGCGCGCTGAGCGAGCCCAGGTTGATGCCGTTGCCCAGCCCGCCTAAACCCCCCAGGCCACCGAGTCCGCCCATATCTTCCTGCTGCGCGGCGGGCGCCAGATCTTCCGGGGCTTGCCCGGATGCTGCCTGGCCTTCCTGTATTTGTTCGCTTTGTGGCTGCGCTTCAGGCTTTTTGCCGCCGCCCAGTACAGCATTGACTGCATCCAGAATTCCCATGATCTTTCCTTGATTGAGTAAGAAGAGGAATATTGACTATAACACCAGAATATGTCAGCGCGTGTAACGGTTTGCCGGCCTGGATATTTGCAATAGTCGGGCCGCAATGCGAAGCGGGCCCCGGAAGAACGGCAATGCAGGCGTTCGATCAGCCGCGCCGTCAGACACCGATAGTAACGATTTGGGTATCATGTGCGTGCTTTTTGCCCCGGACGCCGTCGCATGGCGGGCGTCAGGGTCGGCCCTTACGCTTTTCTGATGCCGCTGGCGCCGCTCTGGTTGACGCTACAACCGGTGGCGCAAACCGGCACGCCAGGCGCCGCAGATCGCATGAGAATATTCCTGCAGACGACCGACACGCGCCGTATCTGCGCACGGCTGAGCTTGACTGTCGAAAAAAAAATCAGCCGCAGATCACACGTTAAACAGGAAGTTCAAGACATCCCCGTCTTTGACAATGTATTCTTTGCCCTCGGCCCGCATTTTGCCGGCTTCCTTGGCGCCCTGCTCGCCTTTATGGGTAATAAAATCTTCATAGGCAATGGTCTGGGCGCGAATAAAGCCACGTTCAAAGTCTGTATGAATCGCTGCGGCGGCGCGCGGAGCGGTGTCGCCTATGTGAATTGTCCAGGCACGCACTTCCTTGACGCCTGCGGTAAAGTAGGTCTGCAGACCGAGCAGGCGGAAGGCGGCGCGAATCACTCGATTCAGTCCTGGCTCATCCATGCCCATGTCTGCCAAAAATACGTTTTTGTCCTCATCGTCCAGATCGGCGATCTCGGCTTCGATGGCGGCGCATACAGCCACGACCGGCGCATTTTCCTTAGCAGCGAACTCCTGCACCGCAGCCAGATGCGGGTTGTCGGTAAAACCGTCTTCCTTCACGTTGGCCACGTACATGGCAGGCTTGGCCGTGATGAAACAGAACGGTTTGATCAGGTCCAGGTCATCCTTGTCCAGGTTCATGGAGCGGATGGTGCGGGCTTCGTTAAGCACGGGAATGATTTTTTCCAGCAACGCCGCCAGTTTCTGCGCATCCTTGTCGCCGGCACGGCCGGTTTTCTGGGCGCGCAACAGCCCTTTTTCGGCTGACGCCATATCTGCCAGCGCCAGCTCGGTATTAATCACTTCAATATCGGAAATCGGATTGACCTGACCGGCCACGTGAATGACGTTTTCGTCTTCAAAGCAGCGCACCACGTGGACAATCGCATCGGTTTCCCGGATGTTGGCCAGAAACTGGTTGCCCAGGCCCTCGCCCTTGGAGGCGCCCGCCACCAGGCCGGCAATGTCCACGAACTCGACCGTGGCCGGCAGAATACGCTCCGGCTTGACCACCTCCGCCAGTTTATTCAGGCGGTTATCGGGCACCTCGACGATACCGACGTTGGGTTCGATGGTGCAGAACGGGTAGTTTTCCGCGGCGATGCCCGCTTTGGTCAGGGCGTTAAAGAGCGTGGATTTGCCCACGTTGGGCAGTCCGACAATCCCACATTGAAGAGCCATTGAATTTCCTTAGATATCAGCAGATGCGCACCCGACATTGGCATTGTCCAGGCGCCCGACAACGAATCGACGCATGTTTGCATACCGGTCGCCGTTTTACAGACAAAACCGTGTAAACCAGCACGCGTATCTGGCGATTTTGTATCAGTTTTGAATAAAGAAGTGATTGTAACCTTGTCTGACGCTCTACTTGATCGATTGAGGACTTCAAGCACAAGAATCGTCAGCGCCCGCATTTTTTGACCGTGCGCTTAACGAACAGACAGGCTGGCTGCCGGACATTTACCCCAGGCAAGTCGTTGCGCGCCGCCTGAATGCATAAAAAAAGACCGCAAAAAAAACGCCTGAAAGCGGCCCTGGCATCGCGTTCAGAACCAGCGGATCAGACAAAGGCCCACGTCACTGCGAGCCATCAACCATCTGGACAATCTGGATCAGATTCCCGCAGGTATCGTCAAACACGGCCATTCGCACCGGCCCCGCATCCATGGGTTGCACCGTAAAGCGCACGCCCCGCCGGGTTAACCGGTCAGCCTCGGCGTCCAGATCATCTACCTGAAAGGAAGCGGCCGGGATGCCGTCCCGGAACAGGGCCGCTTTATAAGGCGCCACTGCCGGGTGCACGTCTGGCTCAAGCAGCAGTTCCACACCCGCAGGCTGCGCTTTGGACACGACCGTCAGCCAGCGATAATCCCCTGCAGGCACATCATGCTTTAACTGGAACCCCAGAATATCGGTATAAAAGTCCAATGCCCTGGCCTGATCATCAACAAACACACTCGTTACATAAATCCGCATGCGCTGCTCCCGTTCATGCATCGTGATTGATTGAATCTTCGCGCCGCCCGCGGCCGGTTCACCCCTTGTCAATGGCCGGATAACCGCCATGGAGAAGGCTTTATCGCCGGCGTCAACCTGCGCACGCGCATGTAACGAGCGCCCCGGCCCGGCGCCGCTGTCGCCCTATCGCCTATCGCCCTTGCAGCATCAGCCAGATCAGCAGCAGCGGCCCGCCATTGAACATCATATGCATCAGGATCGACGTGCCGATTCCCGAACGCACGCGCATCCAGGCCAGGACCAGCCCGGTCATCCACTGCGGCATGACCATGACCGGATACATCCACCACGGCGTATCGTTCAGTTTGAAATTGTTCAGATGCACAAAGGCAAAAACCAGCACCGACAGATGAAAGACCCAGGGAAACCATTGTACATAAAGCTTGCGTATGCGCCACGGCAGCGCTTCGTCATTCCCGGTCAAGCCCCGGAATTTGAGCGTGGCAAGCAGCGCAAGCACCAGGATATAGGCGCTGATGCTCAGCCATGATGGCCCTGAAAAGACCACCATCGCCATCACCGGCAATACCCACAGAATGGCGCGGGGATAACGCAGGCTGTAGCGAAACAGCATTTCCTCGACCAGCGGCGCCCATAGCACCGCCATCAGCCAGGGAATATTATCCGGATCCAGCCGGTGCTGTGCGCCGCCGCTTTCTGCAGCGCTCAGGGCCAAAGGCGCCAGTACAAACAGGTTTACAAACCACAACAGGGCCACCCAGGACAGCATGCGGGCGAAGCGGACATTGGGATACCAGTCGCGCCACCAGCCCGAACCACCGCCGCGCCGGGCAATGCGCGGCGTAAAGCGCGGCCTGCGCACAAAGCGCAGAAACACTTTGAGATCGGCGCCGAACGTAGCGGTCGTCATGACCGCGCCTCGCGCGCTGCCGCAAGGCGACGCGACGCCGCGGCAAAGTCGCCATCCAGCAGGGCCCCAAGCACCAGCCTGGCGCTGTCGATTTCATGATCGATCAGCGGCATGTCTTCCCTGGCCGGCATGGACAGCACGTAATCGGCCACGCCTTGCTCCAGACCACGGCTGCGTGGGTGCCCTATGCCCAGGCGCATACGCCAGTAGTCGCTGGTGCCGAGCGCGGCCTGGATATCCCGCAGCCCGTTATGACCGGCATGACCGCCGCCTTTTTTCAATTTGACGTCGCCCGGCTGCAAATCCAGTTCATCATGCAACACCAGCACCTGTTCGGGTTCAATTTTGAAGAATCGCGCCACTGCGCCCACAGACTGGCCGGAGCGGTTCATGTAGGTAACGGGCTTGAGCAGATAGACGGCTTCGCCGTCGTGACGCGCACGCGCCAGCTGTCCGAAAAAGCCGGCTTCCAGCGTGAACCGGGTTTTCAGGTCGTCGGCGTAGTGGTCGGCAAGCCAGAACCCGGCATTGTGACGGGTGGATTCATACTGCTGGCCGGGATTTCCCAGCCCGACAATCAGACGGATAGGCAACGAAGCCATGTACAAAATTCCCTGCAGTTTACGAAACAAACCCCCGAAATGCGAACGCACTGCGGGGGTGTACCAACATGATGGCCTGGCCGGCAAAGCCGGCCCGCGTTACCCCGCCTTCAGGCAAGGTAACACATTCAAGACTTACTTGGCGTCGTCTTCGGCTGGCTTGTCAGATTTTTCTGCGTCGGCGGCGGCATCATCGCCTTCAGCAGCGTCGTCTTCAGCACTGGCAGCAATCACGGTTGCCGTTGCCAGAACCGGGCTTTCTTCGCCAACGCCAACAAACTCGACACCGGCCGGCGCTGTAACGTCTGACAGGTGCACAACTTCGTTCGCTTGCAAGTTGCCCAGGTCTACTTCGATGAACTGAGGCAGGTCTTTGGGCAGGCAGGTGATCTCGATGTCGTTCAGCACATGCGAAATGGTTGCGCCTTGCTGTTTGACGGCAGGAGATTCGTCACCGTTGATAAAGTGGAAAGGAATACGTGTGGTAAGCGCTTCGTTGGCGTTGACACGCTGAAAATCCACATGCAGCACTTGCGGTTTGTAAGAGTGCCATTGTACGGCGCGCAGCAGAACGCTTTGCTTTTTGCCGTCGAGCATCATGTCCAGTACGGACGTATGAAATGGCTCTTTACGCAGTGCGTGGAAAATTTCATTGTGGTCAAGTTCGATGCTTTGCGCTTCGCCTTTTCCACCATAAACAATGGCCGGAACACGGCCTGCGCGACGCAGGCGGCGGCTCGCACTCGATCCCTGAACGCTACGCGTGGTGGCTTCAAATTTCATGGAGAACTCCAAATAAACAATACCGTTTACGGTATTTTCAAAAAGGCTGAACCGGTTGGCTCAGCCACCCGACCCGCTGCCGCGACCAGCAACGGATCAAATCCTTATTCTACAAACAGCGAACTGACCGACTCTGCATGGGAAATGCGCAGAATGGTCTCGCCCAGCAGCGATGCACTGGAAAGCTGGCGGATGCGCGTGCAATCGGCCGCTTCCTGGGACAGCGGAATCGTGTCGGTCACAACCAGCTCGTCCAGCTCGGACTCGGCGATGCGGCCCACAGCGCCACCGGAGAGCACGGCATGCGTACAATAGGCATAGACCGCGCCGGCGCCGCGCTCTTTAAGCGCAGCCGCCGCCTTGCACAACGTGCCGGCGGTGTCGACCATGTCGTCCATAATGATACAGGTACGGCCGTCGACCTCACCGATAATGTTCATGACTTCGGATACGTTGGCGCGCGGGCGACGCTTGTCGATAATTGCCAGATCCGCTTCCAGCTGTTTGGCCAGCGCACGGGCGCGAACCACACCACCAATGTCGGGAGAAACAACCACCAGGTCCTTGAAATTGCGTTGACCGATATCGGCCAGCAGCACGGGGCCGGCATAGATGTTGTCTACCGGGATATCGAAAAAACCCTGAATCTGGTCGGCGTGCAGGTCCATGGTAAGCAGGCGATCAACCCCCACGCTTTGCAGCATGTTGGCAACCACTTTTGCCGTGATGGCCACACGTGCCGACCGCGGGCGGCGATCCTGGCGGGCGTAGCCAAAATACGGAATGGCGGCAGTAATTCGGCCAGCCGAGGCGCGGCGCAGCGCATCGACCATCGTCATGATTTCCATGAGATTATCGTTGGTTGGCGCGCAGGTGGGCTGCAGCACGAATACATCGCGGCCCCGTACGTTTTCCAGGATTTCCACCATGACTTCACCGTCAGAAAAACGACCGACGGTCATTTTGCCCAGCGACATGTCCAAATGATTAACGACGTCTACGGCAAGCCTGGGATTGGCAGTGCCGGTAAAAATCATGAAATTAGAGTTGGTCATGATGACTGGAATCGGTGAAGTGAATAAAAAAACCGTGATAAGCACATACCGGTTTATAGCGGCTTATTCACGGTTTCCGCACATGCAGTACGAATTTGGCTGGGGCGGAAGGATTCGAACCTTCGCATGCTGGAATCAAAATCCAGTGCCTTAACCAGCTTGGCGACGCCCCAAATTCTATATCCAATTATACAGCGGATGCCGGTTGCTGCCATGACAGACAACGACCTGTTTTATCCACTGGCCTGCCTCTGGATGAGAAGCAAGCGCAGATTCTACACGATGCTTGCATGCCTGGGCCTGATCGGCAGTATCGAACGGCACAAAAAAACACGCACCGGATCCTGTCATTCTGGCCTGCAACCCCAGGGATTCAAGCCAGCCGACAATAAGCGAAAGCGGTTTGAAAAGGGCACATGCTGCTGCCTGTAGATCATTTCTGCCAAACTGATGAATATCATGTCCAGCAAAGTCGTGCATTATGATGGATTTTGAATCTCTTGTCAAATCCGGATAAGCAAAAACTGTTGCAGTTGCGACACTGATTGTCGGCACAAATACGACATAAGCGACTTGCGGCACCGGACAAGCCTGCAGCGCTTCGCCCACGCCCTGGGCGAAGGCGGATTGACCGAAGATAAAAACCGGCACATCGGCGCCCAGCGTCAGGCCCAGCGTCTGCAAGGCCTCGCGCGACAAGCCGCAGCCCCACAGCCGATTCAGCGCAATCAGGGTGCTGGCCGCATCACTGGAGCCGCCTCCCAGTCCGCCGCCGGCGGGAATCTGTTTGTCCACGGCAATGGTCACTCCTGCCGCCGCGCCGGACTGCGCACCGGCGTGTTGCTGCAGCAGGCGCGCCGCCCGCACAATCAGATCGTCATCATGCGGCACACCCGGCATATCGGTGGCGCGCACGATGCGCCCATCGTCGCGCAAAGTGAAATGCAGCCGGTCTGCCAGATCAACAAAGGTAAACACCGTTTGCAGCAGATGGTAGCCGTCGGCGCGCCTGCCGGTGACGTGCAGAAACAGGTTCAGCTTGGCCGGCGCCGGAACATCATGCAAAGACGTCATTCGCTCTCGGTCACGACGCGAACGGTGATGCGGTCGCCCGCCATGGTGCGCTCAAAATTCAGGCGGGTGGGCCCTTTGCTGTCAAAATCGGACATATTCACCCGCCAGCCGGCTTCATCGAACGCCTGTGCGCCCTGGGCCGCCCCGGCCTGCCCTGCCGCGCGCCGGTCCTTACCCTGGCCACCCGCTTGGCCATTGCGCTGGCCTTTCAGCCAGTTGCGCATGCCGCTGACCGGAATCGGGCTGCCCAGCACTTCGGCTACCAGGGCATCGGGATCGCTGGCGACCGTGCGCTGGCCGTTGGACCGAGTCAGCACAGCCTGATGATCGGCCACGACCACCCGGGCCAATGTGGAACCCAGCGGATTGGTCAAATCCAGCGTGAGCACCGCCCCCGTATCCAGCCAGGTAAAACCGCCCTGCACCGAGTCGCGGTTGCGCTCTGCGCTGCGATCATACACCGTCAGGGCAAAGCGCCCGGAACGCTCGAATGTGCCATCAGCGCCGGCAGTCTGTGAAGACGGCGGCCGCGAAGGCGCGGTGGAACATGCCGCCAGCGTGGCGGCCACCAGACAGATTGCGGTCAATCGGGTAATGCGGGTCAGGCGTAATGCACTTACATTCATTTGAGGCGGACTCCCAGTCGTTTGAGGGTATCTTTGAGCGTCGGGTTTTCCTTATCCAGTTGCCAGCCTTGCTTGAGCAGCGCCCGGGCCCGTTTTTTATCGCCATTGGACCAGTATACTTCGGCCAGATGCGCCGCGATATCGGCTTGCGGCGACAACTCGAAGGCATTTTCCAGATACTGGCTGGCCAGCGCATCGTTGCCCAGCCGGAACTGCAGCCAGCCCATGCTGTCCAGGATGAAAGGGTTGCCCGGCGCCAGTTGCACCGCTTTGTCCAGCAGCGTCTGCGCCTGTTCCAGATTGATGTTCTGGTCGGCAAAAACGTAGCCCAGCGCGTTGTAGGCGTCCGGCGAGTCCGGTTTGAGCGCGATCACCTGCCGCAGCAAGGTTTCCATTTCGACGATTTTGCCTTGACGCTCGTACAGCATCGCCAGGTCATATTTGATGGCCGGGCTGTCAGGCAGGGCCTTGTCGGCCTGGACCAGGCGGGCGACCGCCCTGTCGGTGCGGCCGGCGGCGGCCAGCACCTGTGCGCCCGCCAGCTCGACAATGATTTTATCGTCGGGGGTTTCGGTGCGAATGTCGGCGATCAGCGCCATGGCTTTGTTCAGCTCCCCCAGCTTGCCGTAAAGCGCCGCCTGCTTCATGCGGATCTGCGGCAGGGCAGCCGATTCATCGATTTTATCCAGCTGGGCAATCGCATCGCGATACTTGCCCTCATCTTCATCAATCTGGGCAAACAACACGCGGGCATCGGTAGACTGGCCCTGGGCATTGGTTTCAGCGTCGGACAATGCCTCGCGCCGCTGCCCCTGCACCTCCAGAAACTCGGTCAGGCGCGCACGCGCCGTTTTATAGTGTTTTGCCTGGTAATTGACCTGGGCCTCCAGGTACAGCAAGTCAAAGTCTTCGGGAAAGGCCTTGCGCATGCGCTTGAGATCGGCCAGGGCCGGCTCGAACTTCCGGTCATCGACCAATTGACTGATATACAAAAGGCGAACCCGGCGGATACCGGGATGGTCGGCGATGAACTTGCGCCCCAGCGACATGGCCAGGTCGTGGTTGATTTTGACGCCGTATTGCAATACGCGCTCGGCCGCGGCATCGGAATCGGGATCAAGCGCCAGCGATTTGCGCGCCGCTTCCCAGGCCAGCACCGGATTGCCCGCCTGGGACGCCAGATCGGCCAGCAGCAGATGCGCGACCGAAAAGTTGTCGCCGTTCTTGTCAATGACCTTTGTAAAGACCTCAAGGGCTTCCTGCTTGTCTTTCATGCGCGCCACCACGGCGGCAGCCTGGTACAGGGCGCGATCCTTGTTGCCAGCCTTGGCGATACGCTCGCGCAGCGCCTTGACAATGCCTGCGGTATCGCCATTGCTGGCCGCCAGCGCCAGCGTCGCAGCCACGGCCTCTTCATCGCCGGGCGCCAGCCGGCTCCAGAGTCGCGCCGCTTCGGCTGCCTGCCGGGGCTTGGAGGTGGCCATATACAGATGCATGGCGCGTTTGGCCAGACGCGGCATTCTGCGCTCACGCGCCATGGTCATTGCCGTTTCTGCCGCCAGATCGATTTTGCCTTCCTGGGCGGCAATTTCCATGATGAGCAGACGATAAATATCATCCGCGTCGGTGTGGTTGACCAGCGTCACAGGCCTGGCCTGCTCGTTCGAGAGAAAATCCAGCATGGCGCGCCGGTCTATCGGCTGATCGAACTGGGCATGCGCGAGCGCAGTCCACATGAGCGGAGCAACAAGGACTGCGGCGCGAATAACGCTTTTCATCGGAATCACAGGCAAGCGAGGCAGTGGCTGATAACAAAAAACAAATGTTATCATCCCTGCTTAGTTATTATTAATAAATCCTTAAAACATAAGCATTTTATCTGCGTCAGCGTGCCTGTGCCCGCGCCGCGGACATCCGTCTTTTTCCTATGCCTGAACTACCTGAAGTTGAAACCACCCGCCGTGGCCTGGACATGATCATTACCGGCAAGCGGCTGCTTGCAGTCCATGTGCACGAAGCGCGGATGCGCTGGCCGGTAACGCCCGGGCTGAATCTCATTTTGCAGGGCAAGCCATTGCTGGCGTGCGAGCGTCGGGGTAAATACCTGTTGTTGCGTTTCGAACACGGCACCCTGCTGGTGCATCTGGGTATGTCCGGATCGCTGCGCCATGTACAGGCGGGTGAATTTTTACGCAAGCACGATCATGTCGAGTGGTGTTTCGAGGGCGTCACGGTCCGCCTGAACGATCCGCGGCGCTTTGGCGCAGTGCTGTGGCACGCGAACGACGCCGGCCCTGTCGCGTCCCACCCGTTGCTGGCCGGACTGGGCATAGAACCGTTTGACGCGGCCTTTACGCCGCAAATGCTCCATGCCGGATTGCAGGCGCGCAGCGTCGCCATCAAGCAGGCGCTGCTGGGCGGCCAGATTGTGGTGGGCGTAGGCAATATTTATGCATCGGAAAGCCTGTTCGCCGCCCGTATTCATCCACGCACGCCGGCCAACCGCGTTTCGCCGGCAAGAGCGAAGCGCCTGCACGCGGCAATATTGGATACCCTGGAAAAAGCGCTGGAGTCAGGCGGCAGCACCCTGCGCAACTACACGGGTACGCAGGGCGAGCCCGGCGCGTATTTTGACATTCACGCCGCCGTCTATGACCGCGAAAACCAGCCCTGCCGCAGCTGCGGCACGCCAATCCGCAAGATTGTGCAGGGCCAGCGCGCCACGTTCTACTGTCCTAAATGTCAGCGCTATTGATGACCTTGCCCGGGTTCATCAGAATATGAGGATCCAGCGCGCGCTTGATCTTGCGCATCAGGGCCAGTTCCACGTCGGATTTGTATAACGGCAGCAGATCTTTTTTCAGCTGCCCCACCCCATGCTCGGCGCTGATCGAGCCGCCAAAGGCGTGCACGCTGTCATGGACCAGTTGATACACTTGCGGCTGCAGTTCCAGAAATGCAGTCTCATCCGAGCCTGCCGGCGCCGCCACGTTGTAATGCAGATTGCCGTCGCCCAGGTGGCCAAAAACAATGTGCCGCACACCCGCGAACGCCGCCTGCAGCCGGGCATTGGTCTGCTCGACAAAATCGGCCATGCGCGAGACGGGAATCGACACATCGTGCTTGATGTTTTTACCCATCTGTTTTTCCGCCAACGGGATGCTTTCACGCAAATGCCACAACTCGTTGCTCTGGGCGATGGAGGCCGCGATGACAGCGTCCACCACATCGCCATCTTCAATAGCCTGGCCCACCACTGTTTCAAAACGTTCGCGGGCATGATCGGCGCTTTCGCTGTCGGAGATTTCCAGCAGCGCATACCACGGGCACTGCCTGCCGGACGCGTCAAACGGCCATTTCTGCTGTTCAAACTGAAGCGTGACCGAATCCAGGCAATAGTGGGATATCAGTTCAAACCCGGTCAGGGCCGCGCCGAACCCCTTGCGGGCCCGGGCCAGCATCCGCGCGGCCGCCGGCATGTCGTTGAAAGCAAGCATCGCCGTGCATCGCGCCACCGGCTGCGGATACAGCTTGAGCGTTGCCGCCGTGATGATCCCCAGCGTGCCTTCGCTGCCGATATACAGATCCCGCAAATCGTAACCGGTATTGTCCTTGCGCAGGCCGCGCAAGCCGTGCCAGATCTCGCCCTCTGCCGTGACCACTTCCAGACCCAGCGTCAGGTCGCGGGTATTGCCATAGCGAAGCACCTGCGTGCCCCCTGCATTGGTAGCCAGATTGCCGCCAATCGTGCAACTGCCTTCGGCAGCCAGACTCAGCGGAAACAGGCGGTCTGCCTCAATGGCGGCCTGCTGCACTTCGCGCAACGTACAACCGGCCTGCACGGTGATCGTATCGTCGGCCGTATCCACCTGCAGGACGCGGTTAAGTCGTGTAAGCGCAATCACGACGCTGTTGCCTTGCCCATCGGGCGTCGCGCCCCCGCAAAGACCGGTATTGCCGCCTTGTGGCACCATGGGCACCTGGTGCGCCACACAGGTGCGCACGACCTGCGCGACTTGCTCGACCGAGGCAGGACGCACCACGGCCAGCGCCTGGCCGCTATAGCGGCCGCGCCAGTCGGTCAGATACGGCTGG
>Ga0079224_100005969_pt1 | contig 16062 bp, 10 predicted proteins | sample Stecom2015_FD_80414 | JGI IMG/M metagenome (GOLD analysis project Ga0079224, IMG submission 80414) | Agricultural soil microbial communities from Utah to study Nitrogen management - Steer compost 2015 | ecosystem: Environmental > Terrestrial > Soil > Agricultural land | place: USA: Utah...
TTAATGATTTCTTTGATACCTCCAATGCAAAATGGCTAAAAAATAAAAAGTATCTTTAACTGTAACAAAAACCGGGCAAGGTCCACTAATGGAACACAATCAACTCAAATTTTAATCCTATGGAAGAACAACAAGCAAAAACAGGAAAGTTCGCACTCAATTACGGCCTTTTGATGGGGGTCGTATCGGTGGTGTTCAGCGTAATGCTCTATACCCAAAAAATGCACTACGAAATGAGCGGTGGGGTCATCGCGATATCCAGCCTTATCGGCGCGGTCATCATATTTCTGGGCATCAGGGCCTTCAAATCGGCCAATGGCGGTTATCTGAGTATCTCGGAAGCCCTCAAGGTAGCCGTTGGGGCAGCCGTGATCGGGGCCATTATCTCCATAATCTACCAGCTTGTCCTGGTCAATATGATCGAACCGGATTATATGGAAAAGGCTATGGAAATTGCCAAGCCCAAAGCCTTTGAACAAAATCCCAACATGACCGAGGAACAGTGGGAACAAGGGATGGAAATGCAAAAGAGCCTTGCCTGGATCCAATATCCCATCATCCTGATCATGAACAGTATATTTGGGCTGATCATCGGATTGATCGTGGGACTGATCTTGAAAAAGTCGAAAGCCGCCTACTAAACCAAAAAATACTACTTTTGAAGGGAATTAGAAAAGAACAATGCAGGTTTCCATTGTAATTCCCCTTCTGAACGAGCAGGAATCGCTCAAAGAACTACATGATTGGATTGTACAGGTGATGCAATCCAATCATTTTTTATATGAGATCATCTTCATCGACGACGGCAGCACGGATGGTTCCTGGGAGACCATTGAAGAACTTTCCAAGGAAAATGCACAGGTAAAGGGCATCCGATTTCTGAAGAATTTCGGCAAGTCACAGGCCCTCCATGCCGGGTTCAAGGCCGCCTCGGGAGAGGTGGTCGTGACCATGGACGCCGATCTTCAGGACAATCCCGAGGAGATTCCCGAATTGTACCGAATGATCGTGGATGGGGGATGGCAGATGGTCGCCGGTTGGAAGAAGAAACGCTATGATTCCCTACTGGCCAAGAACATTCCCTCCAAACTTTTCAATTGGGCCGCAAGAAAGACCTCCGGCCTTCGCCTGCACGATTTCAACTGCGGGCTCAAGGCCTTTGATGCCCAAGTGGTCAAGACCATTGAGGTGTCCGGGGAAATGCACCGTTATATCCCGGTCCTGGCCAAAAATGCGGGCTTTTCCAGGATTTCGGAAAAAGTGGTCCAGCACCAGGCCAGAAAATACGGGTCCACCAAATTCGGGGCGGACCGGTTCATCAATGGTTTTCTGGATCTGATCACCATTTGGTTCGTTTCGAAATTCGGAAGAAGGCCCATGCACCTTTTCGGGGCCTTGGGGGTGTTGATGTTCCTTGTCGGCCTTGGTTTTTCGCTCTATTTGGGGATCGACAAGCTGTTTTTGAACCCCTTTGGACGTTTGATCACCGACAGGCCCCAGTTTTACCTGGCCCTCACGGCCATGATCATGGGGACCCAATTGTTCCTGGCCGGTTTTATTGGGGAAATCATGGTCAGGTCTAGGAAAAACGATGCCCGGTACAACATCTCCCATAAAATTAACCTCTAGTCCAAGATCCAAAGACATTAACTTTGTATTTTTAAGATATTCCAATTAATACCCGACTACTATGGATTCCATAACCGCCAGCGCACAATCCTGGTTGACCGATTTTTTTGACGAACAGACCAAAAAAGAAGTTCGCCGCCTGATCGAAAACGAGCCCGAGGAACTAAAGGACTCCTTTTACAGGAACCTGGAGTTCGGCACCGGTGGCATGCGGGGCATTATGGGCGTTGGGACCAACAGGATCAACAGGTACACCCTGGGTAAGAATACCCAAGGCCTGAGCAATTATCTAAAAAAAACCTATACGGACAGTGATATCCGGGTGGTGATCGCCTATGACTGCAGGCACAACTCCAAGAGCCTTTCCAGGACCGTGGCCGAGGTGTTTTCCGCCAATGGGATCCGGGTCCATCTGTTTTCGGATCTGCGGACCACGCCGGAACTTTCCTTTGCGGTACGGCATTTGGGCTGTCATGCCGGAATCGTGTTGACCGCCTCCCACAATCCCCCGGAATACAATGGCTACAAGGTATATTGGGCCGATGGGGGGCAGATCGTTCCCCCACAGGACCGGGAAATCATCGCGGAAATCGACGCCCTCAATTTTGAAGACATCAACTTCAAGGCCGATGGAGAACTGATCCATATGATCGATCGGGAAGTGGACGAGGCCTTTTTCAAGGCTTCGGTGGAACACGGCAGCTTCAATGCCAAGGGCCGGGACGACTTTAAGATCGTCTTCACCCCCCTGCACGGGACCTCCATCACCGCCATCCCGGAAGTATTGGAACGCGCGGGGTACAACAAGGTCACCATCATCGGGGAGCAGGCGACTCCGGACGGGGATTTTCCGACCGTGAAGTCCCCCAACCCGGAAGAACCGGAAGCCCTTTCCATGGCCATGAAAAAAGCGGAGGAAATCGGGGCCGACATGGTCGTCGGGACCGATCCGGACAGCGATCGACTGGGCATTGCCGTACGCAACCTTGAGGACAGGATGGAATTGCTCAACGGCAACCAGACCATGGTGCTTATGACCAAGTTCCTGTTGGACCAATATAAAAAGGAAGGGTTCAAAGGGAACGAATTCGTGGCCACCACCATTGTCTCCACCCCCATGCTGCAGGAAATGGCGGCAGCCTATGGGGTGGAGGTCAAAACGGCGCTCACCGGCTTCAAGTGGATCGGCAAAATGATAAAGGACTTTCCCGATTCCAAGTTCCTCGGTGGAGGGGAAGAGAGTTTTGGCTATATGGTCGGGGATTTTGTCCGGGACAAGGATGCGGTCACCGCTACCCTGTTGGCCTGCGAGATCGGGGCCCAGGCAAAGGCCGATGGCAGTTCCTTCTACAGGGAACTCATCGACTGCTATGTGCAATTTGGTCTCTATCGGGAAAAGCTGGTCTCCCTGACCAAAAAGGGGATCAGCGGCAGTGAGGAGATCAAACAAATGCTAAAGGATTTCAAGGAGAATCCCGTGGACAGCGTCCAGGGTTCCAAGCTGCTGTGGATCGAGGATTACAATACCTCCTTGGCCACAAATGTACAGACCGGGGAGCAGCGGCCCATCGACCTGCCCAAATCCAATGTGTTGATCTACCAGACCGAGGACGGCACCCGAATCGCGGCAAGGCCCAGCGGGACCGAACCCAAGGTGAAGTTCTATATCAGTACCCATGCAAAATTGGACCGGGCCGAGAATTTTAAAAACGTAAATTCGCAATTGGAAACCAAGATCGAGGGAATCCTATCCGAACTGAACCTTTAGGTGAATGGACTACTTTAAAAAAATTCTCCGTTTTGCGCAGCCCTATCGCAATTACGGCTATCTGAACATATTCTTCAACATACTGTACGCCCTGTTCAGCGCCCTTTCCTTTGCCGCCCTGATTCCCATGTTGGACGTTTTGTTCAAACCTGGGAACAAAGTAACCGTTGAACCCGTCTACCAGGGAGTGTCCAAATTAAAGGACTACCTACAGGACTATATCAATTTTAGGGTGAACGAATATTCGGCAGGGGATGATATGAAAGGCTTGGTCCTGGTCATCTCCTTGGTGCTGGCCCTGTTCCTGTTGAAGAACATTTTCAATTATCTGGCCATGTACTTCATCACCTTTTTGCGCAACGGGGTGCTCAAGGACATCCGCAACCGATTGTACGGTAAAATCGTGGACCTTCCCCTCTCCTATTTTTCGGAAAAGCGCAAAGGGGACGTCATCGCCCGGATCAGCACGGACGTTTTGGAGATCCAACATTCCTTTCTTTCTATTTTGGAACTCATCGTCCGGGAGCCGCTTACCATCCTTTTTACCATTTTGGTGATGTTCGGCATCAGTGCCAAACTCACGATATTCGTCTTTGTGTTCATTCCCATTGCGGGGATGATCATCTCGAGGATCGGGAAATCCCTGAAACGAAAATCGGAACGCGTCCAAAGGGAGCAAGGGGAATTCCTGTCCATAGTGGAGGAGACCCTGGGCGGGCTGCGCGTGATCAAGGCCTTCAATGCGGAATCCCGCTTCCACAAAACCTTTAAAAATTCAACGGACCGATTCTACAGGTTCTCCAACTCCCTGTTGAACCGACAGAACCTGGCCTCCCCTACCGGGGAGTTCCTGGGCATCCTGGTCATCGGGGTACTGCTCTGGTTCGGGGGACAAATGGTCTTGGTGGACAAGAGCTTGGACGCCTCTTCCTTTATCGCCTATATGGGATTGGCCTATAACATCCTGACCCCGGCCAAGGCCATCAGCAAGGCCTCCTATGGGGTCAAAAAGGGAAATGCGGCCGCGGAGCGTGTCCTGGAGATCCTGGAGACGGAAAACCCGATCAAGGACCTGGAGGACGCCCTGGAAAAGACCGATTTCAATACGGGGATCGAACTCAGGGACGTCTCCTTCAAGTACGAGGACGATTATGTGTTGAAGAACTTCAACCTCAAGGTCGAAAAGGGAAAGACCGTGGCCTTGGTGGGGAAGTCCGGGAGCGGAAAGAGCACCTTGGCCAATTTGGTGACCCGTTTTTACGATGTGAACCAGGGTGAGGTCACGATCGACGGCACCAATATCAGGAACATCACCAAAAAATCCCTGCGTTCCCTTATGGGCCTGGTGACCCAGGACTCCATTCTCTTCAACGATTCGGTGCGCAACAACATTTCCCTGGCCAAGGAAGACGCAAGCCTCGATGAGATCGTTGCCGCGGCAAAGGTCGCCAACGCCCACGACTTCATCATGGAACTGCCCCACGGCTACGACACCAATATCGGGGACAGTGGCAATAAACTCAGTGGGGGCCAGAAACAGCGCCTGTCCATTGCAAGGGCCGTATTGAAGAACCCGCCCATCATGGTCCTGGACGAGGCCACTTCCGCCCTGGACACCGAGAGTGAACGCCTGGTTCAGGACGCCTTGGAGAACATGATGAAGGATCGCACCTCCATAGTCATCGCCCACCGTCTTTCCACCATTCAAAATGCGGATACCATTGTGGTGATCAACAAAGGGGAAATCGTGGAACAGGGGACCCATGAGGAGCTCATGAGATCCAAAAAAGGCTACAAAAAGCTGGTGGAAATGCAGAACTTCGGCAACTAGGGCCTCCTTGGATCCCTATTTGAAATGCAATCGGGCGATCCGGTACTTGCCCGCCGCATAGGCAATGCTGTCGTTGAGGAACCTAAGGGTATAAAAGGATTCATCGCTGAGATCCCTCCAGTTTTCCCCGCCGTCCCAGGAATAGGAAATCCCGGTAAATCCTAGGGCCACCAAGCCTTTTCCCTCCGTACCCGGAACAAATTGCACACAGCTTTTATAGACCGGGCCCCTGCCATCGGCAATCAGCTTCCAACTCGTGCCCCCATCATGGGTCACGGCCTTATTGGCCTTGTTGGAATCGGGTTGGGTATAGTCGCCCCCTATGGCAAATCCGGTCTGTCCATCGTAAAAATCCATGGAATAGATCCCTTGGGTGGGGGCCCGGTTCACTATGGGAGTGGTCTGTATTTCCCAGCTCCGGCCCCTATCGGTGGAATGGTAGATCCTGCCATGGGTGGTCCCGATCCAAGCTTGGTCCCCAACTACCGCAATATTGCTGTCGCTGGCCGCAAAGGCCCCTTCACCTTCCATGCCTTCAGGTAACTCCGAACAGGGAATTTTACTCCAATGGTTCCCCCCGTCCCTGGTGACGATGATCGATAGGCATCCCTCCACGGTATCGCCCACGGCAATGCCGTCATTGTCATCCCAGAAGGTCATGCTGTCGTAAAAGACCCCTTCCCCTTCCTCCTTGTACACCAGTTCCATTTGTCCGGAATCCCCGGTCTTGAAGAGCAGGGCCGGACTTTCGATGGAGAGCATGAAGAAATCATTGCTGGTCTTGGCCACGGCCCTGAAACTGGGGGTCAGACTGTCATGGGTCTGTACATTGGCACGCACCTTATGGGTGTTCACGTCCACCGTTCCATAGATTCCATCACTGCCCGCAAAGGCCAGGGTCCTCGAATCCAAAAAGGTAATGGCCCGGATGCCCATGCTGTCCTCATAAACCGGGGTAACGGCCACGCTTTGGAAGGGCCGTGATTTTTTTTCCTGGGCACAGCCGATCAATAACAGCATGACAATTGGGACAATGGCGCTTCTCATGATATTTAATTTCCCCAAAAGTAAGAAGAAATGGTACCTTTGCAACCTTATTTTGAATCATGCGATTGCACCGAAACCTGGTTTTTGCCGTAGTGGATGCCCTGAAGCAGATCTTCAACGAAGGGGAATATGCCGATAAGGTCATTGAAAAGGTACTCAAGTACGACAAGCGATGGGGCGCCAGGGACCGTGCCTTTATCGCGGAGACCACCTATGATATCGTACGCTGGAAACGGCTGTACAGCGAAATTGCGGATGTACGCCAGCCCTATGACCGCCCCCATCTGTTCCGACTCTTCTCGGTCTGGTGTGTGCTCAAGGGCATTCCCCTACCCGATTGGAAGCAATTGGGGGACACCCCACAGCGCCGTATAAAGGGAAGGTTCGACGAACTCTCCAAGATCCGGAAGTTCAGGGAATCCGTTCCGGATTGGATGGACCAACTCGGGGAGCGGTCCCTGGGAAGCGAACTGTGGACCAAGGAACTGGCGGCCCTGAACCAACAGGCCGAGGTCATCCTCAGGACCAATACCCTCAGAACGGTCAAGCCCAAATTGATGGCCCATTTGGCCAAGGAAGAAATCGAGGTCAGTCCGATAGATGGATATCCGGATGCCCTCAAACTCAGGGAACGCAAAAATGTGTTCATCACGGAAGCTTTCAAGGATGGGCTCTTTGAAGTACAGGACGCCTCCTCCCAATTGGTGGCCCCCTATTTGGAAGTGGAACCTGGACAACGGGTGGTGGACGCCTGTGCCGGGGCCGGGGGGAAATCCCTTCACCTGGCGTCCCTGATGGAAAACAAGGGGCAGCTCATAGCCCTGGACCTCTACGAGAGCAAGCTCAAAAAATTGAAAATCAGGGCCCGGAGGAACGGGGCACACAATATCGAGACCCGGGTGATCGATTCCACCAAGGTGATCAAAAAACTTCACAACAGTGCCGACCGGTTGCTTTTGGACGCCCCCTGCTCCGGGCTTGGGGTCCTCAAAAGAAATCCGGATTCCAAATGGAAATTGGACCAGGACTTCATCGACCGCATCATGGTCGTTCAACAGGACATCCTTACGAATTACAGCAAAATGGTCAAGAAAGGCGGACAGATGGTCTATGCCACCTGTTCGGTGCTTCCCCAGGAGAATACGCTTCAGGTAAAGAAATTCCTGGAATCCGAAAACGGCCGGGAATTTGAACTGATCCGGGAAAACCAGATCTATTCCTCGGACAGTGGATTCGACGGTTTCTTTATGGCCTTGATGAAACGAAAGTGATTCAATCCCTTATCTCCGGATAATCCACCCCCAATTGCTCCAAATAGCTGTCGTATTTGGTCTCGTCGTAATAAAACTTTTCCAGCTCGGGACGAAACCGTTCCTGCTTCTTCCGGTTCAAATAGATCGGGGGAGGATCTTCGGCCGAGATCATGGGCTCGTATTTGGTATCCTTGGTCTGTACCTCGTTGAAATAGTCCCAGGCCCTGGCCAAAAGTTCCGGATCCAACAGAAAATCCAAAAGGGTCATCGCCTCCGCCTTGGCCCCTGCCGTCACCCCCTTATGGGCAATGGGGGTGGCCATGGAAATCGCATTGGCCCAATGGTGTCCGGGCAGTCCCGGGATATTTGATGGAAAGCGCAGGGTGACCGTGGGCAATTTCCAGGAGACATCCCCTATATCGTCGGACCCGCCGCTAATTGGCCGATCAACGGGCAGGCCCAATTTGGCCAGTTCCGTGTGCAGTCCGGAATCCCTCCCGGCCCCAACTTCCCGTTGCACCGCCCGTGCAAGGGCCTGATCCTCCTCCGACCAAGCGGGCAATCCCACCTGCTTGATGTTGTCGTACAGGCGTTCGGCGATTACCTTGTTGAAGTGCCTGGGCCAGGCCGTGCCCAATATCCTATGGGTCACCTTGGTCCCGGTCATCAGGGCCGCTCCCTGGGCAATATCGTTCGCCTCCGCGTACATTTCCATGATGCCCTCGTAATTGACATCCCTGAGAAAATACCAGATCGAGGCCTTGGAAGGCACCACATTGGGCTGATCGCCCCCGTCGGTGAAGATGGAATGGGATCTCTTAAGGGGATGCAGGTGTTCCCTTTTGTAATTCCATCCAATGTTCATGAGCTCGGCCGCATCCAGGGCACTTCGGCCCCTCCATGGGGCTCCGGCGGAATGGGCGGCCTCCCCTTCAAAAAGATATTCCACCGAAATCAAGCCCGTACCGCTGCTCTGACCCCAGGAAACGCTCAGGTTGCTGTCCACATGGGTGAAGATGCACATGTCGATCTTGTCAAAGAGTCCATCCCGGACATACCAGGCCTTTGAGGCCAAAAGTTCCTCGGCGATCCCGGGCCATAGGACCAAGCTTCCCCCGATGCCCTCCCGCTCCATGATCTGCTTTACGGCCAGGGCGGCGGTGATGTTCAGGGGAATGCCCGCATTGTGCCCCTCCCCATGGCCGGGGGCCCCCTCCACTATGGGTCTGTGGTAGGCCACCCCGGGGTATTGCGAGGCTTTGGGAATACAGTCCAGATCGCTTCCCAAGGCGATCACCGGGCCTTCCCCATTGCTCCAATGCGCGACCCAGGAGGTGGGGATCCCCGAAATGGAAGTTTCTATTTCAAAACCGTTTTCCTTAAGGATGCCGGTAAGATAGTTGGAACTCTCCACTTCCTGAAAGCCCAGTTCGGCAAAGCTGAAGACCTTGTCCACCATGACCTGGGACTGTTTCTTGTGGGCCTCGACCAGGGAGGCGGCCTCTTTTTTGAGGCCTTCGATCTGTTTTTTGGAGTATTTTTTCTGTGCCGGCACATAAAGGGTGCAGCCAAGTGCCATGAGTGCACAACAAAGGATTCCTTTGGTTTTCATGATTGGTCAATTGTTTGTTGCCCCTAAAGTATGAAATCCATGGAGAAAGCCCGGGAATGATTCCCCTGTTCCATTGGATCACAAATCCATTTCAAAAGGATCCATATTCCACGCTAAAGCCGTAAATTTGCACTTTCTAAAACCCTTCAAACCAGTTATCGTATGATCCATTTTTTTGGGGATATGGCGACCAAGGTATATGCCGTTCAGTCCACTCGACCCATTTCAGAGGAAGACCAAAGTAAACTGACCTGGCTATTGGGCAACCGCCCCAAGATCGAAGCGGCGTCACTGGACGCCTTTTTTGTTGGGCCCAGGGCCTCCATGATCACCCCATGGAGCACCAATGCCACCGAAATTGTCCAGAACATGGGGATTTCGGGCATTTTGCGGATCGAGGAATATATCGCGGTATCCCGGGACCATACGGATTACGACCCCATGTTGGCACAAAAACACAAGGGGCTGGACCAAAAGCTCTTCACGGTCGATATCCTTCCCGATCCCATCATGGAGGTCGACGACATCGCCGCGTACAACCAAAAGGAAGGCCTTGCCCTGAGCGGGGAGGAAGTTGAGTACCTTCAGGGGCTTTCCAAGAAACTGGGACGAAAATTGACGGATTCCGAAGTGTTCGGTTTCAGTCAGATCAACTCGGAACACTGCAGGCACAAGATTTTCAACGGGACCTTTGTGATCGACGGACAGGAAATGCCGTCATCCCTCTTCAAATTGATCAAGAAAACCTCCCAGGCCAACCCAAATGGCATAGTTTCCGCATACAAGGACAACGTGGCCTTTATCCAAGGACCCAAAGTGGTCCAGTTTGCCCCGAAGTCGGCGGACAAGCCGGATTTCTATGGGGAAAGCGATTTTGAGTCCGTTCTTTCCCTAAAGGCGGAAACCCATAATTTTCCGACCACCGTGGAGCCATTCAACGGGGCCGCCACTGGGGCCGGAGGGGAAATCCGGGACCGATTGGCCGGTGGAAAGGGGTCCTTGCCCCTGGCCGGGACCGCCGTCTATATGACCTCCTACTCCCGATTGGAGGAAGACCGCCCCTGGGAAAAGGCGATGAAAGCGCGGGACTGGCTATACCAGACCCCCATGGATATTTTGATCAAGGCCTCCAATGGGGCCTCCGACTTTGGAAACAAATTCGGCCAGCCCTTGATCTCAGGTTCGGTGCTGACCTTTGAACATCGGGAAGAACAGAGGGATTTGGGCTTTGACAAGGTGATCATGTTGGCCGGGGGCATTGGATACGGCAAGGCGGACCAAGCCTTGAAGGACGTCCCAAAAACCGGGGACAGCATAGTGGTACTGGGTGGTGACAACTACCGTATCGGAATGGGTGGAGCCGCGGTTTCCAGTGCGGATACCGGAAATTTCAGCACTGCCATCGAACTCAATGCGGTACAACGTTCCAACCCTGAAATGCAAAAAAGGGCGGCCAATGCCGTGCGCGGATTATTGGAAAGCCATGACAATCCCATAGTCTCCATCCACGACCACGGGGCCGGGGGACATTTGAACTGCCTCTCCGAGCTGGTCGAGGAATGTGGGGGGACCATAGATACGGACAAACTCCCAGTGGGGGACCCCACCCTTTCCAAAAAGGAACTGATCGGAAACGAATCCCAGGAACGAATGGGCCTTGTGATCGGGGAAAAGGATCTGGACCTGCTCAAGCGCGTGGCCGAGCGGGAACGTTCCCCCCTCCATCAGGTCGGCAGGGTCACCGGGGACCAGAGGTTCACCTTTACCTCCAAGTCCAGTGGGGAAACCCCCATGGACCTGGAACTTTCGGACATGTTCGGGAGTTCCCCCAAGACCATCATGGAGGACAATAGGGTAGATCGCACCTACCCCCCCCTGGAGTATTCCCTGGAACATTTCCACGAATATCTCGAACAACTCCTGCAATTGGAGGCCGTGGGCTCCAAGGACTGGCTGACCAACAAGGTGGACCGCTGTGTGGGAGGCCGGGTGGCCAAACAACAATGCGCCGGACCCTTGCAGTTGCCCCTGAACAATTGCGGGGTAATGGCCCTGGATTTCAAGGGAAAACACGGGATCGCCACCAGCTTGGGCCATTCCCCCATTTCCGGTTTGATCGATCCGGTGGCCGGGAGCAGGAACAGCGTCGGGGAAGCCCTAAGCAATCTGGTATGGGCCCCTTTGGAGGAAGGCCTCAAATCGGTGTCCCTTTCGGCAAACTGGATGTGGCCCTGTAAGAATGAAGGGGAGGATGCCCGGCTGTACCAGGCCGTGGAGGCCCTTTCGGATTTTGTGGTGGCCCTGGGCATCAATGTGCCCACCGGGAAGGATTCCCTTTCCATGAAACAGAAATACCCCCAGGGCGAGGTCTTGTCCCCGGGCACCGTGATCGTTTCGGCAGCGGCCCATTGCGATGACATCACCAAAGTGGTGGAACCCGTACTGCAAGGGGATGGTGGGGATATCCTGTACATCAACCTCTCAAGGGACGGCCATAAATTGGGCGGTTCCTCCTTTGCACAGATATTGAACGGCATAGGGGACCAGGCCCCTTCGATCTTGGATGCCGAATACTTTAAGACCGTATTCAACGGCCTTCAGGAACTGATCAAGGAAGGAAAGATCCTGGCAGGCCACGATGTGGCCTCCGGAGGCCTGATCACCACCTTGCTGGAAATGTGTTTTGCGGACAACGACCTGAGCGCTGAATTGGATTTGACCCCTATAGGGGAAGCCGACATCATCAAACTCCTGTTCGCGGAAAACTGCGGACTGGTCCTGCAGGCCAAGGATGGCTCGGTGGCAGATCGACTGGAAGCCTTGGGAATCGACTGCGTACGCATAGGAAGGCCGAGTTCCACAAACATCCTGGAAATCAAAAACCAGGGGGTGGAAATTGGATTGAACCTTTCCTCGCTTCGGGACACCTGGCAGAAGACTTCCTATCTGCTGGACAGCAAGCAAACTGCCAAGGGCTTGGCAAAAGATCGCTTTGAAAATTATAAGGACCAGCCCCTGATCTATGATTTTCCCAAGGACTTTACGGGTAAAATGCCCCTTCTGCCAAAATCCAAGCGGCCCAAGGCCGCCATCTTAAGGGAAAAGGGAAGCAATTCGGAACGCGAGATGGCCAATGCGATGTACCTGGCGGGCTTTGATGTCAAGGACGTCCATATGACCGATTTGATCAGCGGTAGGGAAACCTTGGAGGACATCCAATTCATCGGGGCAGTGGGCGGTTTTTCAAATTCCGATGTCCTGGGAAGTGCCAAAGGATGGGCCGGGGCCATAAAATACAACGAACGGGCCAATAAGGCCATTGCCGATTTCTTTGCCCGACCCGATACGCTATCGGTGGGAATCTGCAACGGGGCCCAATTGTTCATGGAATTGGACCTGATCAATCCGGAGCATTCCGTGCACGGCAAGTTGACCTACAATGATTCCAACAAGCACGAGAGCAATTTTACCTCGGTAAAGATCCTAAAGAACAATTCCGTGATGCTGTCCTCCCTGGCGGGAAGCACCCTGGGGGTTTGGATCAGCCACGGAGAGGGCAAGTACAGGCTTCCCATGGCGGAGGACCAATATCATATCGTCGCCAAATACGGCTATGACTCCTATCCGGCCAACCCCAATGGAAGCGATTACAATACGGCCATGCTCTGTGACAGGACGGGAAGGCATTTGGCGACAATGCCCCATATCGAGCGGTCCACCTTCCCCTGGAACTGGGCCCATTACCCCAAAGAACGGGCCGATGAGGTCTCTCCATGGCTGCAGGCCTTTGTCAATGCAAGGGAATGGTTGGAAGGCCGGGATCAAGGGAAGTAGGGACATAGGGCCCCCTTCCCCTTTTCTGGGCCGGGATCTCGAAAAGAACCGGACCCCTTCCCAGGGTCCGGATCTATGGATTCCAAAAAATTCTTCAAGGAATTGTGCCCCATTTTGAAACCATCGTTTTAAAATCCGGTTTCCTTTGACTATTTTGCATCTACTTTATACAAGCCAACAATGCAGAATATTAGCCGCCTCTTTGATTTTCCCTACTACCAATTGAAAAACAGTCCGCTCGAAAAATCCCTGGTGACCAAATACGACGGAACCTGGGTGGCGACCTCCACCCAAGAATACTTGGAGAAGGCCAATGCCGTGAGCAGGGCCCTGTTGCGCTTGGGGGTCGGGGTCAATGACAAGATTGCGGTGATTTCCATGACCAACCGCACGGAATGGAACATCATGGATATCGGGATCCTCCAGATCGGGGCACAGAACGTACCCATTTACCCCACCATTTCGGAAGATGACTATGAATATATCCTAAACCACTCCGAGTCCAAATATTGTTTTGTTTCCTGTGATGAGGTCCTCGACAAGGTATTGGCGGTACGTTCGAAACTCAAATTTCTAAAGGAGGTATATTCCTTCGACAGCTTGGAACGGGCCAAAAACTGGGAGGAACTTTTGGAATTGGGAAAAGACCCCTCCAATCAGGAACAGGTGGAGCAGTTGATGGACGCCGTAAAACCGGAGGACCTGGCCACCCTGATCTATACATCCGGGACCACCGGAAAGCCCAAGGGGGTCATGCTCTCCCACCACAATATAGTGTCCAATGTCCTTGCCAGCAACGGCAGGGTCCCCTTTGACGCAGGGGCGACCGCCCTGAGCTTTCTTCCCATCTGCCATATTTTTGAACGTATGGTCCTATACCTCTATCAATATTCCGGGATCAACATCCATTTTGCGGAGGGCATGGACAAGATCAGCGACAATGTGAAGGAGGTCCGTCCCGATGTGATGACCGTGGTCCCCCGTTTGTTGGAAAAGGTCTACGAGGCGATCATTGGCAAGGGCAGCCAACTCAAAGGGATCAAAAAAAAGCTGTTCTTTTGGGCCGTGGAACTCGGCTTGAAATATGAGCCCTATGGCAAGAACGGCTGGTTGTACGAAAAACAATTGGCCATCGCCCGAAAATTGATTTTCAGCAAATGGAGGGAAGGCCTTGGGGGCAGACTCTCCACCATGGTGTCCGGAAGTGCGGCCCTACAGCCCCGATTGGCCAAGGTATTTGCCGCGGCAGGGATGCCGGTCATGGAAGGCTATGGCCTTACGGAGACCTCCCCGGTGATCGCGGTGAACCAAGAGCGGAACAGGGGCTGGAAAATAGGGACCGTCGGAAAGATCCTGGACGGACTCGAGGTAAAGATCGCCCCGGATGGGGAGATCCTCTGCAAGGGTCCCAATATCATGATGGGCTATTATAAGGATGCCGAAAGAACGGCCGAAGTGATGAGTGGGGGTTTTTTCCATACCGGGGACATCGGGGAAATCGATTCCGAGGGCTTTTTGAAGATCACCGATCGAAAAAAGGAAATCTTCAAGACCTCGGGAGGGAAGTACGTCGCCCCCCAACTCCTGGAAAACCGCTTCAAACAATCCCGATTTATCGAACAGATCATGGTGGTTGGAGAAGGCGAAAAAATGCCCGCCGCCTTGATTCAACCCAATTTTGACTTTGTAAGGTCCTGGGCCAAACGCCACAAGATCGACCTGAACGGCCCTGCAGAGATTGTCAAGAATCCAAGGGTAATCGAAAGAATGCAGGAGGAAGTGGATCTGGCCAATCAGGATTTTGCCAAATGGGAAAAGGTAAAACAGTTCCGCCTCACCCCCGATGTATGGAGCGTGGAGGAAGGACACCTTACCCCTACCCTGAAATTGAAACGAAAAATCGTCAAGGAGAAGTACCTGGACCTGTACAATGACATCTACGGCCATTGATGGGTCGCCCTCAGCGATTCCCTAATTTCCTTTTGATATTGCCTTTCGTGCCCATATTCCCATGGGCCGGACCCGTCCGCATGGAAGTCAGTGGAATTTCCATCGATAAAAACCGCATTTCTTAACACAAATATATTATGCATGCATAATATATTTTACTATATTTGAAATTAGCAAAGCCGTCCCATGAAAGAGATGACCATTGATTATGCGCTGAGGGCCACTTGGCAGACCGTCATAAAAATGTACAATGAAGAAGCCAAGAACTATGGTCTTACCATGGCCATCGGCTTTACCCTGCTCAGCATTGACCCAAAAGGGGGAACGCCGAGTACCGCATTGGGACCCAAAATGGGCATGGAGGCCACCAGCCTGTCCAGGATCTTGAAGAACCTGGAGGGAAAGGGATACATCCAACGAAAGCCCAATCCCAATGACGGAAGGGGGGTCCTGATCCACCTGACGCCCTTGGGCCTGGAAAAACGAAAGGATTCCAAGGATGTGGTACTGCGGTTCAACGAAGTGGTCCGGGAGCATGTGGGCAAAAGCGATCTGGACGGTTTTTTTAAGACCGTGGAGCTGATCAACAAGCTGATTGCGGAAAAAAAGGTATATACAATATCAACTCATAACTAATTACTTACCAGCACATGAAAAGGCATATTAACAAGGTTGCCGTAATTGGATCCGGAATCATGGGGAGTGGCATAGCCTGCCATTTTGCCAATATAGGGGTCGAGGTATTATTATTGGACATCCTGCCCAAGGAGCCCAATGAAAGGGAAAAGGCCAAGGGCCTTGGCATGGGGGACCGGGTGGTCAGGAACCGCCTGGTCAACGATTCCCTGGCCGCTGCCCTGAAATCCAAGCCATCCCCGATCTACCATCAAAAATTTGCCGCTGCCATCACCACGGGAAACTTGGAGGACGATATAGCCAAGGTGGGCGAGGTGGATTGGATCATCGAGGTGGTCGTAGAACGCCTGGACATCAAAAAACAGGTCTTCGAAACCCTGGACAAATACAGGAAACCGGGCACCCTGATCAGTTCCAACACTTCCGGCATCCCGATCAAGTTCATGAGTGAGGGAAGAAGTGCGGATTTTCAGGAACACTTCTGTGGCACCCACTTCTTCAA